>JAEEGJ010002050.1_pt1 | contig 158545 bp, 139 predicted proteins | sample 8958761 | NCBI WGS metagenome assembly JAEEGJ01 (sample SAMN16246546, study PRJNA631951) | gut metagenome | biome: gut microbiome; feature: rumen; material: RS-attached | host: Bos | place: Iran: Karaj | collected 2018-10
GTATGTGTATGGCTAACACCTGCCATCAACCTAGTATATCCCTGCCTATAGAGTCCGATAATTGTAGCAAATAAGCATACCTTATAACCATATAACCCAATAGGGTACAATGGCCGATAAACAGGGCATTTGAAGCAGGTTATATGCTTGCAGAACATATAACCTACTTATAACCCACATCTCACCCATTTGGAATTGCATCAATATGCACAAGAGCGTATTCATATACTAAATTTTGCTACCATTAAGGGTAGCAATTATTCCCGCCTCTGGGAATATTTTTTTGTAGGCCTAGTAGCAAAAATTCTCCCTTGTCTGAAAGAGCGAATGGTATATTTATTCTTTTTCCGAAAACTGCTGAGGGTTATATATAGGTTATATGTGGGTTATCTGTTTGTCCAATATATAACCCAACGCAATCCCTCTGTACATCGCCCTTTGCGCCACCTCGGGTTATAAGGTTACATGTTTTTGTGTGCCTCTCTCAGAAATTTGACCATGGATCAGGGGACTCTAATTTCATCAAGATGCTCGCATTTTTCCACGATGTCAATATCATCCAATCAGGCACTCCTGATTACTGCTAAATCCTCAGAAATTATTATCTCTCGAAACAGATCAGAGAACTGATCTATTTTTTGCACCTGAAATATTTGGTTATTAAAAACATTTATTGTACTTTTGCAAAGTCAAAGGTATTAATGATTATGAGAAAACAAACCACTGTAAGACTTCCGGAGTATATGTTGACAGACCTCCATGTAGAGGCCCGCAAAAAGGGCATCAGTGTGAGCCGTTTGATTGAAGACAGTTTGGAGAGTGTCCTGTACCAGCCCAATGCCGACACCCTTGAAGCCCTCGAAGAAGCACGGTCAGGTGTGGAAATGGAGAAAGTAGACTTAAGTAGCTTTGATGCCTTTATAAAATCGATGGAGAGATGAAATGGGAAATCATAAGGGATGAATGAAACCACTAATACCATTAAATTGTTACGCCTTGGAACACACCATGAGCTTTTTGGATTATGAACACCATCTTCACCAAGATGCTCGCCTTTTTCCACGATGTCAATATCATCCAATCAGCCGCTCCTGATTCCTGTTAATTCCTCAGAAATTATTATCTCTCGAAACAGATCAGAGTCCCCTGATCTACCAATTTGCTTAAGAGCTGACAATTATTGCCCGGAAGGTGCTTATATCGGCCATTATAAAGTTAGTGGGTAACTCCAAATGAGTTAGTTTTTAAGTCCTATATACTCATTATTCCAAGTCTCTCCATTCTTCCATTGATGATTCTGAGGGCAAATATAGCAAATAATCTTGAAACGATGTATAAGTACTTATACATTTTCATTAAATCTTCTCGATTTTAGCATTTTTTGTACTGATTTCGCCTAATACTCAATAAAATTGAGTAACTTTGTGCCCATAATTGAAAACTGAAAGCGAACAAGAGAATGGCAAACAATAATCTGAATGCAGCAAAAGAGGCAAAGAAAGATGAATTCTACACGCAGTTAGAGGACATCAATAACGAACTGAGACACTATCGGGAGCATTTCCGAGGCAAAACGGTGCTATGCAATTGCGATGACCCGCGTGTTTCGAACTTCTTCACTTACTTTGCCTATAACTTTGAGTTTTTGGGATTGAAGCGGCTTATCACGACTTGTTACAAGAATCAAGATGCAGACCTCTTCAGTCAACACCATTCCGAAAAGGCTGTCTATCTGATATACGAGGGCGACAAGAACGGAAACAATATTCCCGACCCCGAAGAAATTGGCATCCATCCGCTAAAGGGTGATGGCGACTTCCGTAGCCGCGAGTGCATTGAACTTTTGAAACAGGCAGATATTGTTGTTACCAATCCTCCATTCTCGCTATTCCGTGAATATGTGGCGCAGTTGATGGAGTATCAAAAAGAATTCATTATCATTGGAAGTCTTAATGCAATACACTACAAGGAGATTTTTCCGTTGATAAAGCAAAATAGGATGTGGCTTGGCTATGGCTTTGCAAAAGGAAATGCTTTCTTCAAGATACCAGCAGAGAGTAAACGTGAATATGCTTCTGGAGTTTTTGATGAAGTGACAGGATTAGTGAAATTCAGAAATTGTACATGGTTTACTAACATTGACCATAAGAAAAGACATGAATTACTAATCCTTTATAAGCATTATACACCAGAAGAATATCCAAAATACGATAATTTCGATGCTATCGAAGTTAGCAAGATAGATGAAATACCAGTAGACTATAATGGTGCAATGGGTGTACCAGATACCATATTGGATCAGCTTAATCCTGACCAATTTGAAATAATCGGTCTTGGTAGTGGAGATTTGGCTAAGCAGGCTGGAGTTACGAAGAATTATCGTGGTCGTACAGACCTAGCTTATACCATTGATGGTAAGCATAAATGCCCCTATAGTAGAATCCTAATTCGCAAAATACAAAAATAGCGAGATTGTTTGATTCTAATTTCAATATTTTATTTATCTTTGCAGAAAGTTCTCAATTATGGTAGAAAATATAAGAATCAGAAATTATAAGTCCATTGTCGATTTAACCTTTGACTTAGGCCGTTTCAATGTTATCATTGGAACAAATGGTTGTGGAAAGTCCAATATATTGGAAGCTATCACAATGGCATCGGCTGCAAGTCAAAACAAGTTAGATGCAGAATCATTAAAGAATCGTGGTATACGTGAAACGGAACCGCAGTTTATGATGAATGCCTTTGATGATATAGAACTGGATAGTAACAATTCTGTTATTCAGATTGACATTAGGAGTACTGAAAATCCAGAAGGAACAAGTGCTATAATCGGCTATTCTAATCAAGAGAGAAAATGGAGAAACAATGGTGACATCTCAGATGAAGCTTATGGTATTATTATAAGCAAGGAAGTTCATGAGATATTAAATGGTTTTATTGAAAAATCAAAGGATAGTGAAAGAACAACTTTTGACAAAGAGCTCAACGATTTTCTTTCCAATAATAGATATAAAGATTGGTTGGCATTTGTTCGCAATGAGAAAAATGTGACCAAAGAGGAAATTGAAAAAAAATTTGGGAAATCATTCTTAGAAGCACCAACCTATGCCAATTATATATCTTTTAGACCTGTAGAAAAAGTTCTTAGAGATTTTAACGACTATACAACTTACCCGTTAGGAAATAAAGGAGAAGGGCTTTTTCAATACCTAAAAGAGTTGAGTAAAAATGAGAATAATAAAGGCTTGTTTGAAGAAATCAACAAGGGGCTAAAAATGCTTGACTGGTTTGACGGTTTCAATATTCCTGATGGCTTATTGTCGAATGAATACAAACTTTCTATTGGTGACAAATTCTTAAAGGACTCTTTGCACTATTTCGACCAACGAAGCACGAATGAAGGATTCCTCTATCTGTTGTTCTTCTTGACGCTCTTTAATAGTAAAGATACACCTCAATTCTTTGCAGTAGATAACATTGAAACATCATTCAATCCTGGTCTCTGCCAGAGCCTTACAAAATATTTGGTAAAGACTACCAAGGAGAATGACAAACAGGTTATACTAACTACTCACAACCCCTTTGTACTTGACGGTATGGACTTGTCTGATGATGAAGTCCGGCTGTTTGTTTGTCGTCGTGACATTGATGGGCATACAAAAATTGAGCGCGTGAAGTATCGTGAGGACAGGAAGATGTCGCTTTCTGAGTTGTGGATGTCTGGTTTAATTGGCGCTCTGCCCGATAATTTCTAACTACTATGAGCAAAAAAATAGGCATTGTAAGCGAGGGCGTTTCCGACTTTTGGGTGCTCCGTCATATTATCACTAGATATTTGAAAGACCAAGACCTGTGGGTATTACCATTAAATCCCAAACAAACTAAGGATGGCAAACAAGATGGTCCTGGCGGCTGGGGATTGGTGATGAAGTATCTTGAGGATAAAGAGAAAAAGCTGATAGTTGAAGCACTAAAGGAAGACTTTGAATATATTGTAGTGCAGATTGATACCGATGTATGTGAAGAATATGGTGTAAGGCATGATTTGACTGACATGGGAGCCTTTTGGCAAAGTGTCTGCGACAATCTTAGCAATCGTCTGCCTGATGACTTTGACAAGAGCAGACTGGTATTTGCTATCTGTATTGATGAGATAGAGTGTTGGTTGATACCATTTGTCGATACGAACAAAAAGGATTGCCAAAACACAAATCGGTGTGTCAACATTGTCAATAAGAGCATCAAAGGGAAAGATTTGTTTATTGATGCAGACAACAAAAATAGCGACGGGGCCAAGGGAGCATACGACTATATTCTGAAACAAAAGAAGAAGCCAAAGGACATCAAGGAGTGCTCAGTGCATAATTATGGCTTTACGAAATTTATTGAGCAACTTGACAAAATAGAATGACTATGGATATTAAGCAGCAGACGATTACGGTTCGTGACCTTGTAGCAGGTTATATGAATGACCCAGACCACGGTGTGCGTGGATATGGTGGACGCCTTGACATTCGACCTCCATATCAAAGAGAGTTCCGGTATGATACAAAACAGAAGCAAGCAGTCGTGAATACTATTTTGAAAGGCTTTCCGCTTAACATCATGTATTGGAGCGTGGTAAACAACGATCAGTTTGAAATGATTGATGGTCAGCAACGCACTCTTTCAATTTGCGAATACTTTACGCATGAATTTAATATCGAAGACCCTGACCGTGGCATCCTTTATTTTAGTTCGCTAACACCAGACGAGCAGCAAAAGTTTTTGAACTACGAATTGACGGTTTACTTCTGTACAGGAACAGACAAAGAGAAACTTGACTGGTTTCGGGTTATCAATATTGCCGGGGAAAGGCTGTTTGACCAAGAACTCCTAAATGCTGTCTATGTCGGGCCATTCGTAACAGATGCACGTCGGCATTTCTCAAAAGACGGATGCCCAGCTTACAAGATGGCAGCAGACTTGCTAAATGGCGTAGCACGTGAACAGGCATATCTGCACACTGTTTTTCAGTGGGCTGCAAGGCGTGAAGGAATCAAAGAGGTTAGTGAATATATGTCGAAGCACAAAGACGATGCAAATGCCAATCAACTTTGGGCTTACTTCTCGGCAATCGTCACTTGGGTACGCTCTACGTTCATCAAGTATCGCAAGGAAATGAAAGGCTTGGATTGGGGATTGCTCTACGACAATTACCACGAAGAGATTTATGACACCGCAGAACTTGAACAGCGCATACACGACTTGATGGAAGACGACGAGATAATGAAAAAGTCTGGTATCTATAGTTATGTGCTGAGTGGTGACTTACGCGACCTATCTTTCCGTACTTTCGACAAGAAGCAGAAACGTGAAGCATACGAGCGGCAACAAGGCATCTGTGCCCATTGCGGCAAGCACTTTGAACTGGAAGAAATGGAAGGCGACCACATCACTCCGTGGGCAGAGGGTGGCGTAACAACTGCCGAGAACTGCCAAATGTTGTGTAAAGAGTGTAATAGAAAAAAAGGAGCAAAATAAAAAAACAATCAAAAATATACGATTATGGAAAAAGAGAAAGAACTTACAGATGAGTTGAAAGACTATATATTAGACCCATCTAAAGACTATCGACAGACATTAACAATGTGGCGCGTGGATAAGGAAGGGAACTTGATATGGGTGAAGGATAAATACGGAAACAACAAATCATTTTACGTCATTGAAAAGGAGGAATTGTCGGATGAAGATTGGCTGACCCACATGCGTGGTAAGTTGGATGCCGCTGATTTTGGCGAGTTTGCGTGTGCTTACTTCAAGGCATGTGAAATGGCTGGAATTAAAGAGCTAAAGGTAACGTTACGTGGAGAGTTCAACCGCTCTTTCAAATTCGATGATGAAGAATGAGCCTAAATTATCATAGATTATGGAATACGGAATAGTTTATCTTTTAACCAATCCTGTAATGCCAGGTCTTGTGAAGATTGGCATGACGACACAGGAAGATATAGACAAGAGGATGAAGGAACTCTATACTACTGGCGTTCCTGTTCCCTTTGAGTGCCAGTTTGCTTGCAAGGTGAAGAAAGGCGACTGCGCCAAGATTGAGAAAGCCCTGCACACGGCATTTGCTCCGCAGCGCATCAATGCTAACCGTGAGTTCTTCCGCATACAGGTGGAACAGGCCAAGGCCATTCTTGAACTATTCCACCATACCGACGTAACGGAAGAAGTGAGCGACGAAATAGAAAGTGACTTGACTGATGACGATAAGGCTGCATCGGCAAAAGCACAGATTCACCGCCCACCGCTCAACTTCTACGAAATGGGAATGCAAAAGGGTGATGTACTGCAATGGAAAGACGACCCAACGATAACCGTTACGATTGTATCGGAACGAAGAATCAGCTACGAGGGCGAGGAAACTTCTATCAGTTCACTCTCTGCCAAGTTGAAAGGCTACAAGGTCAAGCACATTGCCCCTGGTGCTCACTGGCTCTACAAAGATAAACTTCTCAGCGATATTTACGACGAAACATATCCGTTTGAAGAATAATGAAATTATACCATTATACACCATTGAGTAATTTCTTACTGATATGGAAAGATAAGAGACTAAAATTCTCCTTCAGCAAAAATACAAATGACTTCTTTGAACGAGATAAAGCCTATACCATTACTCCTGAAACATTTTCTTATAAGGGGAAACGTTTAAGTGGTGAGGCCTTTAGAAGATTCCGTTTGGATGTTGAGGAGGAACTAAACCGTTATCGCCAAGTCAGTTTTTGTCGCGATTATAGCGTAAAAATGCAAGGCTTTTCTTCTCCAATGATGTGGGGGCAATATGCCAGATCGAAGAATAAAGATGGGAACTGGCAAGATGGCGTTTGTATTGAGTTGGAGAGTGATTTAATGGAAAGGCCCTCTATCCCTTTCTATGAGCACAAAGTCGTATATTCGGACAATATAAAAATTCCATTTGTTCGTGACATTGATTTCACAAAGGAGGATGCTGCGGAACGCTTTATAGTTAGAAATAGAAACTTGTTGTACTTTACAAAGCATAGACATTGGGAGTATGAGCGAGAATATCGATTCATAAGTAGAAGTGAAACATCTCTTGGAATAGAAAATGCAATAACAGCTATTTATGTTTTAAACAGTGGTGATTCTACATTGGATGAAGTTGAAAACGCAGTAAAGGACGATTCTCTAATATACTTTATCAATATGGGGTTTACAAAAGGACGACATTTCGTGGCATTAAATCTGAAAGGGTATAGGGACGATCTTGATTTTATGAAACAATGGAACGAAAACATAGAAGTAAAGAAGGGAAATAAATAACCCTTCACAATTGTTGGAGAATAAGAATATCTTTATCTGTCATTACACATTCATTATATATACACTATCTCCTATTCTTTCCGAACAGGTCTGAATGAGTGCCGGTATTCGTCATCAACAGCACCAGTTCGCGGTCATTCTGGTCCCATACAAGAAGCCAGTCTGGAGTGATATGACACTCTCATGCCTTGCACTGCTTGATAAGGTCTTCCACACTATCGGCTTCATAGACACGGCCATTCTTGATGTCGTCAATGGCCCGGTCCATGCCCGTCTTCGTCTGTCGCTTCAATGATACGGAGCTTACACCTCGCACCATACTGATGGCCTGACGTATCTGGTCAAGCATAGAAACATCTTCTACGGAAACTGTCAGTTGGGTCATATCTTTATAATGTTATGCTTTATTCTTAAGTTTAAACGAAATCTGTGTGCAAATATAGTGAATTTTATCGACTTCAGCGCAGGATTTGGCAGAAATGTATTACGGAGCCGCACTGTCGCACGATTATTTGACAGCGCGGATGCAGCGGCCACTGAAGCGATTGCTGGCAAGATTGCCGTAGTGGACAGCAATGTCGTCGAACCTGAATTCCAGACACCATGCCTTGTTTGGATTGGAAGTGTAGAGGGATGATGTCCAGTAGATGCCGTAGATGCCACGGAACTGTATGCCGCCATAGAAACGGAAGCCGGTGATGGGCAGAAAGATGGACTTGCCCGTCTTCTTTCCCGTCACTTTATAGCCGTTGACACCATCCTTGGTGGTCCACTCCCACTTGCAGTTGTCGGGGTTTACCAACTCCTCGAACTCTGCATCAGTAGGCATACGCCAATCGCCGCCCCAGTTGGCACGCGCGGCATCGTCGGAGGCATCGAGCTGTGACTTTCTGTCGGCCGTAGAATACTTGGTCAGGAACTGGGTCTTTCCCCTACTCCACATATAGGTGTCCCACGAATAGAATTTCTTGGGTTTGGTCTCACCCCATGCAAAGTACGTGCCGAAGTCCGAGGGTTTCCCGGCTCCTACATTCACGTTAGCCCACTTCACACTAAGTCCTAAGTCGACCGCCTCCACTCCCTCAGGGGCAGTGGTTTCCGATTCCGTAACATTCACCTTGGCATTGCCCTCTGTCCAGCAGAGTGTCATGGCCAGTAGCATCAACAATAGTTTCTTCATATATAAAAAATTACACATTTGCTTGTTTGAGGAAATCCGCATAACGGCAAATCCGTGTGCAAAATTAGTAAATTTTATCGAGTTCAATGCAAGAAATGGCAGAAAAAAGTTAGTGAGCGGGATATTTTTTGTGAGTTAACTCGATTCATCGTTTGAGTTAACTCGATTGATCGTTTGAGTTAACTCAAAACGACATAGGCTTTTTTTGTTAAATACTTAACTTTTTTGCAGATTTTCTTGCATTTCGAATGTTTTTTTTGTACCTTTGTGGTATAAATAACGAAGTAGCTTTGCAGATAATGAATAAAAATATTGAACAACGGTTGGCAAAAAGAAAAAATACACATACACTTGATACACATGTTTTCTAACACTCCCCGCGTACCGCGCATACGCACACGGTACGCATAAGATTTATAAAAACTAAGTGTATGAAGTGTATGTGTATTGAAATATAGAGTATAAGAAAACTAATGAGAAAAGGACTGGTACTGGAAGGTGGCGCCATGCGCGGACTGTGGACGGCGGGTGTAACAGACGTGATGATGGAGCATGACATCTGGCCCGACGGACTGATTGGAGTGTCTGCGGGTGCTGCCTTCGGATGCAACTATAAATCGCGACAGCCGGGACGCGCCATCCGCTATAACATACGCTTTGCCAACGACTCCCGCTACAGTGGCTGGCGGTCGTTGCTGACCTCGGGCAACTACTTCAACGCGGAGTTTGGCTATCATATCGTGCCCTACCAGTACGACCTGTTCGATACCGAGACCTTCGAGCAAAGTGCCATGCAGTTTATCGTGGTATGCACGGATGTGACCACCGGCAAGGCTGTCTATCACGACATGCGCAAGGTGGACTACGACGAGCTGGAATGGCTGCGAGCCTCGGCATCGATGCCGCTGGTGTCGAAGGTTGTCTGCGTGGAAGACCGAAAGCTGTTAGACGGCGGAGTGGCCGACTCCATTCCCCTATCCTACTTCGAGCAGGCGGGCTACGACCGCAATGTGGTGATACTGACTCAACCCTTGGGATACCGAAAGAAACACTCGCGGCTGATGCCGCTGATGCGCGTGGGACTGAGGAAATATCCGCAGATGGTCAAGGCTATGGATCAGCGCCACCTGATGTACAATGCGGAGCTGGACTATGTGGCGCAGGCTGAACAGGAGGGCCGCTGCTTAGTGATCCGTCCCGACGAGGCCCTGCCCATCGGCCATATCTCGCACAACCCAGACGAGATGCACCATGTATATGAGTTAGGGCGACAGGTAGGCGAACGTTCTATTAAGAAAATAAAGGAATTTTACGAATGCGAATAGACATTATTACCGTATTGCCCGAGATGCTGGAGGGATTCGTGCACGAATCGATACTGGCCCGGGCAGAGAAGAAAGGACTGGCCGAGATACGGCTTCACAACCTGAGAGACTACACGCTGGACAAATGGCGGCGGGTGGACGACTACCCCTACGGCGGTTCGGCAGGAATGGTGATGCAGTGCGAGCCTATAGACCGCTGCATCAGTGCCCTGAAGGCCGAGCGCGACTACGACGAAGTGATCTTCACCTCGCCGGACGGCGAACGCTTCGACCAGCATATAGCCAACGAGCTGTCGCTGAAGGGCAACCTCATCATCCTGGCCGGCCACTATAAGGGCATCGACCAGCGAGTGCGCGACCATCTGATCACACGCGAGATCAGCATTGGCGACTTTGTGCTGACGGGCGGTGAGCTGGTGGCGGCGATGATTGCCGATGCCGTGGTGCGCGTGGTTCCGGGAGTCATCGGAGACGAACAGTCGGCCCTCTCAGACTGCTTTCAGGACGACCTGTTGGCGGCTCCCATCTATACGCGCCCTGCCGACTACAAGGGATGGAAGGTGCCCGAGATACTGCTGTCGGGCAACGAAGCCAAGATACGCAACTGGGAATTGGAGCAGGCCATGGAGCGCACCCGCCGGCTCAGACCGGATTTATTAAAGAGGTGAGAGGTAAGAGGTGAGTGGTGAATGGTGAGAGGTGGTACAATGTTAAAAAAAGAAAAGACACCTTCAATTTCTTTACCCTTCACTCTTCACTCTTCACATAATTTCGTACCTTTGCAGCACTTTCACTTAAAAAACCAAACATAGTAGACAAATGGAAAGAGACAACCAGATTTTCGAGTTGATTGAGCAAGAGCATCAGCGCCAGTTGAAAGGTATTGAGCTTATTGCCAGTGAGAACTTTGTTAGCGACCAGGTGATGGAGGCTATGGGCTCCTACCTGACCAACAAATATGCCGAGGGCTATCCCGGTCACCGTTACTATGGTGGCTGTCAGGTGGTAGACAAGGTGGAACAGCTAGCCATCGACCGCGTGTGCAAACTGTTCGGTGCCGAGTATGCCAACGTTCAGCCTCACTCTGGTGCACAGGCCAATGCTGCCGTACTGCTGGCAGTGCTGAAGCCCGGTGACACCTTTATGGGTCTGAATCTGGATCACGGTGGTCACCTGTCGCACGGTTCACTCGTGAACACATCTGGCATCCTGTATAAGCCCGTAGGCTACAATCTGAACAAGGAGACCGGCCGCGTAGACTACGACGAGATGGAGCGCCTGGCTCTGGAGCACAAGCCCAAGCTCATCATCGGCGGCGGCTCAGCTTACAGCCGTGAGTGGGACTACAAGCGCATGCGCGAAATTGCCGACAAGGTGGGTGCCCTGCTGATGATTGACATGGCCCACCCCGCCGGACTGATTGCAGCCGGACTGCTGGACAATCCCGTGAAGTATGCTCATATCGTCACCTCGACAACCCATAAGACCCTGCGCGGTCCGCGTGGCGGTATCATCCTGATGGGTAAGGACTTCGAGAACCCCTGGGGCCTGAAGACTCCGAAGGGTGTAACGAAGATGATGTCGCAGCTGCTCAACTCGGCCGTCTTCCCCGGTCAGCAGGGCGGTCCGCTGGAGCATGTCATTGCAGCCAAGGCCGTTGCCTTCGGCGAGGCCCTGAAACCCGAGTTCAAGGAGTGGGCCAAGCAGGTTCAGAAGAATGCCAAGGTGCTGGCCGAGGAGCTGATGAAGCGCGGCTTCCAGATTGTCAGCGGCGGCACAGACAACCACTCTATGCTGGTAGACCTGCGTTCGAAGTATCCCGACCTGACCGGAAAGGTGGCAGAAAACGCCCTGGTAGCAGCCGATATCACCGTCAACAAGAACATGGTTCCCTTCGACAGCCGTTCAGCCTTCCAGACCAGCGGCATCCGTCTGGGCACTCCTGCCATCACGACCCGTGGTGCCAAGGAAGACCTGATGGTGCTGATAGCGGAACTGATAGAAGAGGTGCTCAACAATCCTGAAGACGAGCAGGTGATTGCTTCCGTCCGCCAGCGTGTGAACGAGAAGATGAAAGAGTATCCGCTCTTCGCCTATTAAAAGCAAATGACTACTACTAACTTAAAAACAATACTACTAAAGCTGCTTGCAACGCTGGCGCTCTCGGTCCCACAGGAGGCGAGAGCCCAGCTTCTGCAGGCTTCATTGTCTCATTACTCTACCGACGACGGTCTGCCCAGCAATACGATAGCCAAGCTGCGAAGCGACGACTACGGATTTCTGTGGATGGCTACATGGAACGGTGTGTCACGCTTTGACGGCTATCACTTCTACAACTACAAGACAGGTATTGCCAGCGGCATCCGCGGACTGCACAACCGTGTGGACGACATGGTGATAGACCACATGCAGAACGTATGGCTGAAGATGTACGACGGCCGTATGTTCGTCATCAACCGCCGTACAGACCGCATAGAAGACCCAATGGAAGGCATCAGCGGGCACGATGCCTTCCACATAGACTATTTCTTCACCCCGTATGTCACCTCTACCGGCGATGTGCTGGTATCGTATGGCGACGTGGGTATGTACAAACTGCGCTTAGACCGTTTCGGTCTGAAACGGGAGCTCATCATGACGGGTAAGCTGACCGTCACCTGCGTGGTAGAAGGCTACAACAACGACATCTGGGTTGGCACCGACCAAGGCGTACACCGTGTCAACATGCCCAACCTCTCGCTGGAGCGCAAGGGATACTTCCTCGACGAGAGCATTACCCGACTGACCACCAACGGATACAATATCTTTGCCGGCACCAAGTCGGGAAAGATTCTGCAGTTCTCCTACGGTCAGGAACCGACCCTTGTGAAGGATTGGGGGAAGGAGATTACCGGACTGTTTGTCGACAGTCACGGTATGTTATGGTTTTCAGACTTAGGCGACGGAGCCTTCCGCCTGGAGCCCAAGACGGGCGAGGTGAAATTCTTCAGCCAGCGCGTACCCGTGCCCGAATACACCAGCCGCGGTGCTGAGTTCTGCGAAGCCTTGGGACTGGTGTGGATGCGCATGAATCATGGCGGCTACGGATACTATAACCGCGAGGCTGACGAGGTAGAATACTTCCACAACGACCCCAGCAACCCCTGGAACCTGGTGAATACTGTGAACGCGAGTCTGGAAATGAACGACGGTGTGGTCTGGGAATCGACCATTCGCCGAGGACTGGAGAAACTGGAGGTGCTCAAGAAAACCATTGTGCGCAATCAGGTGATGCCCGGGGCACCCTCGCCCTTAGACAACGAGATACGCGCTATGTGCTATGACAAGAAACGCCATCGCGCCTTCCTTTGCAACAAGCACGGCAGCATCTTTGTCTATGATGACCAGGGCAACCGCATCACCACCATCACGCACGACTCGAACGGAAACCCCATCAGCCGACCCTACGGTATGTCGGTAGACTCGAAGGGTAACTATTGGGTATGCGACAAGGACAACGGGGTGTACAAGATTACTCCGGGTGCCGGTGACACCTATACCGTCCAGAATTTCCGCCACAACGATAAAGACATGTGGACCCTGAGCAGCAATGCTGCCTATCAGGCTGTAGAAGACCGCGACGGCAATATCTGGGTAGCCACCTATGGAGGCGGTGTCAACATCCTGCAAAAGAACAAATCCGGCCGCTATATCGCGCTGCACTGCAAGAACCTGCTGAAGAGCTACCCGCTGAACAGCTATCAGAAGGTGCGTAGCATAGCCTTGGCCAAAGACGGCAAGATATGGGCGGGTACTACTGACGGCATCCTCATCCTGTCCATCAAGAACAATAAGGTTAGCATTGAGCCAATGAAAGAACCAGAACACCTTGAAGACGGACTGATGAGCAGTGATATTGTCAATGTGGCCTGCGGTCAGGACGGTACGATGTGGGTAGGCACAAACAGCGGCGGACTGAGCCACACCACCGAGAAGGATGCCAACGGCGGCTGGAAATTCAAGAACTTTGGTGTGGAGGACGGACTGCCGTCGGAAGAAATACACAGTCTGACATTCGACGAGAAAGGAAATGTATGGTTTGCCACCGACCATGTACTGTGCTCGTTTGATACCAAGAAGAAGATTTTCACTACCTTCTCGCAGTTAGACGGTGTAGATGACACGATGTGCTCGGAAGGTTCTGCCATGATGGCCGGCAACGGGAAGATTGTGTTCGGAACCATGAACGGATACTATGTCATCGACCGCAAGAAGCTGACCAATAAGACCGGTTCGCTGCTGAAACTGCGCATCACCGACTTCTTCCTGAACGACGAGTTGCAGAGTCCGCGACTGACACAGAACTACGACTATTATGTGCCAGAGAGCAAGCGCGTCATCATCCCTTCGCACAGCACGATGTTCTCCTTCCGTTTTGCGGCACTCAACTACCAGCTGCAGCACCGTATCGTCTATCAGTACAAGCTGGACGGCTATGACCATGACTGGCAGAATGCCGACAAGACGCGCAAGGTGAACTACGGTGACGTGCCATCAGGGACCTACAAGTTTCAGGTGAAAGCCTTTCTGTTAGAATCGCCCGAGGCCTACGACATGCGTACTATTGAGGTTGTGATACCCCCCTACTTCATCTTCTCATCGAAGGCAGTATGGATCTATATGCTACTTGTAGCTGCCGGACTGCTGTATGGTCTGTGGTGGTATCAAGAGAGGCTGAAAAAGAAATATGCTGCAGAAACGATCAACAAAGAAGAAAATAATTCTTAAATTATTTTGTTTTCTGCTTGCTAATTCGTACCTTTGCAGCAAAGAAACAGGGGTCGTGCCGATTCGATCGGGATACTCATCAAATTACATCGAAAACTGAGATGACTTCTCTTGCCAATGGCGGGCCACAATCTTGTTTACAAGAAGCCGAAGGCCAGTGGATTACAACGGCGGAGAGCGCTCGAATCTTTTAACAAAGGAGTTTTCATCACATCATCGGGCGACCCCTCTTTTTTTCAGTTGAGAGTTCTTTGACCTGAAGGTACAAAGCGACCAAAGGTCGATGAGAAAGTTGAGAGTTGAAAGTTGAGAATTAAGAGTTATGTTTTCCGGAATCATCGAGGAGTTTGCTACCGTTGTAGCCATCAAGAAAGACAGAGACAATATTGACTTCACCCTGCACTGTTCGTTTGTCGACGAATTGGGAATAGACCAAAGCGTAGCCCACAATGGTGTTTGTCTGACCGTAGTACGCATAGAGAACGGTAACTATACCGTAACCGCTATGAAGGAAACGCTGGAGCGCTCGAACCTTGGGCTGTTGCAAGTAGGCGACAAGGTCAATGTGGAGCGTTCTATGATGATGAACGGACGGCTGGACGGTCACATCGTGCAGGGACACGTTGATGAAACCGCACGCTGTACGGCTGTTGAAGACGCTAACGGAAGCACATATTTCACCTTTGCCTACAAGCAGGACAAGGAGATGGCACGCAACGGCTACTTCACCGTTGACAAGGGTTCCGTGACGGTCAACGGAGTCAGCCTTACCGTATGCAATCCTACCGAGAACACTTTTCAGGTGGCCATCATTCCCTATACCTTCGAGCACACCAACTTCTGCGACATTCAGGTGGGCTCCATAGTCAATCTGGAGTTCGACATCATCGGTAAGTATATAGCCAGACTACAGCAGTTGTCATGACCCGTCAGGAACGATACAGCCATGTCCTACAATACTTCCGTGAACAGATGCCGGAAGTTCAGACAGAATTGGAGTTCGGCAGCGTGTTCCAGTTATTAGTGGCTGTCGTGTTGAGTGCCCAGTGTACAGACAAGCGCATCAACCAGGTCACACCAGAACTGTTCAGACACTATCCCGATGCCCGTTCGATGGCTCAGGCAGAACCGGAGGACCTGCTGGAATATATCGGCAGTGTCTCCTACCCCAACTCCAAGGCCGACCATCTTGTGAAGCTGTCGCGCATGCTGGCTACGCAATATGGCGGCGAGGTGCCCTCGGACATGAACCAGCTGCTCGACTTGCCCGGTGTGGGCCGCAAGACAGCTAATGTGATTCAAAGCGTTGCTTTCGGAAAATCGGCGATGGCTGTGGATACGCATGTGTTCCGGGTCAGTCATCGCTTAGGGCTGGTTCCCAAGACAGCAGACACTCCGTATAAGGTAGAGCAGGTCCTGACAAAAAACATACCCGCGGGAGATATCCCACGGGCACATCATTGGCTGCTGCTTCACGGACGCTATGTCTGCACTTCGCGCAAACCGCACTGCAAGACGTGCGACCTTAATGGCGTTTGTCCCTCTGCTTTCCGCCAGGATGGTTAGACTTCTGCCACCCCCTCATCATCTTACGATAGAAGCGTGTCTCGGCCTTGATGACATCGTACAGCTTGGATGCCGAAACCACTTGCAGCATCTTCTGGTGATAGTGCTGCTCCAACTGTTTCAGTTCCAGGTTGCACTTGTCACGCTCCTTGATGGCTTCGGCACATCCGGCATCGTCGGCAGGTTTCTGATTGCCCAGGCCGCGCATCCGTGAGTAAATGCTTCGCTGCTTCTTATGCATCTCCCTGAAAATGGGAAACAACTTGGCAGCGTCCTGCGGGTCTAACTCTGCTTTGCGAGTGATATACTCCTCCATCTCCGCATCAAACTTCTCGGGCGAGAACTTCTTCTGCTCCTGAGCATGGACGGCAAGCACCATCAGCAGGCTCATGATTACTATCAGGCATTTCTTCATGTCTATAAACCATTAAGTTCATTTTCAGCCAGACATGCATAGATCTCGGTATTGTCGAGCATGGCATAGTCGGCCGCTTCATCTATATATGTATTATCAGTGTTGGTGTCAACAGAGGCCACCATAGCCTGCTCTTCAGCCTGCTGGTGGAAGTGATAGGTGAGGCCCGTCACAGCCAATGCAGCCACACAAGCAGCGGCATAGAACCACCTGCGAAGCCGGACAACACGACTCTCGTGACGAGACTCTGGCAACTGGTTCATCACCCGCTCCGTCAGCTGGTCAAAGTATCCTTCCGGTACGCGGAACGGATTCTGCTGCCCAAACTTTTCTTTGATATATTTCTCTTCTATCTCCATTTCTGTTTACTTTGTGTATATGACGTTAGTGAATATTAAAAGTTTAATCACGCAGCTTAAAAAATTCAGAAATCTTCTTCACCGCATGGTGATAGGATGCCTTGAGTGCTCCTTCAGACGTATGCAGCAACTGACTGATTTCGCTGTATTTCATGTCATCGAAATAGCGCAGGTTGAATACCGTTCGCTGCACATCAGGTAACTGTGCGATAGCCTCCTGCAACAGGGCTTGCGCCTCATCACCGTCGAAGTAGCGGTCGGCAACCAGCATATTGGCAATGGCATTCTCCTGTTCGTCAGAGCTGACAACGAGCTGCTTCTTCTTGCGCCTGACAAAGTCAAGACTTTCGTTGATGGCAATGCGATAAAGCCAGGTAGAAAGGCGGGCATCCTGATGGAAACTGTCAAGATGGGTCCAGACCTTCATAAAGACATTCTGCAGCACATCGTCGGCATCATCATGCGTAAGTACAATACGGCGCACTTGCCAATAAAGCTGTTCGCTATACTCGCGCACCACCCGCTCGAAGGCTTTTCGCTGCGTCTGTGGGTTTAAAAGTTGCTGCATCAGCAGTTTCTCTTCGTCGATGGTCATGCTTACAAATAGGGTTTCAAGTGGTTCCAAACTACCTGGTCGTACCCATAGACATCAGGCCAGGTCTGAATGACCCCATTCTCGTCGGGCCATATCGTATGATATATAATATAAATAGGTACGCGAGGTTTAACGGGTATATAGCCTATGAGCTTGTTGCGGTCTTTCTCGTCAGGATGTGTTTGCAGATAGTCGAGACCTTGGGGCGTTTCGGCAGGTATCCCCATGGAAATGCGCAGGCGGTCCAGGAGCCAGTCATCGGGCTGGTCTAAGACGAACTGAGCCAGTTCGAAAGGTTTCGCTACGCGCACACAGCCGTGAGACATTGCACGTGAGATGCGTTCGAAGGCCCCGGGATTAGAGGTGTCGTGCAGGAATACAGAGAAATTGTTCTTGAAACGGAACACGATGCGTCCAAGCGAATTGCCTGCCCCACCCTCCTGGGCAACCCGGTACTTGCCACTGAGCAGCATGGCTTGTGACACCTGGGCAGGAATCATCTCCTCTTTTGTCTCTTTGTGATAGATATGGTATCTGTTGCGGGCAAAATAGGAGGAATCGCCAGCGTGGCGGACCACTTCGTTCTCGATGATGCTGGTTGGAATGACCCACTGAGGATTCACCTCCATCCACTCAATATAGCTTGACAGCAACGGTGTCTTGGTCTTTGAACTGCCACACACCACGCGCATGTCGAGCTGCTGGTCAAGCCCCTGGGCATAGAGATGATAGGCAGGAATATTCACCACTATGCGTTTCTCTTCATCCTCGATGGGCTGTTCGCGCCGCCACCGAAGTTGTTCCATATTCACCATGATGCGCTGGCGCTCATCAGCAGTCATGGCTATGGCCAGCATCTGCTTCAGCTTTGTGTACAGCAGGCTGTGAGGCTGTATGGCACGCAAATAGGTAGCAAGACTGTCATGGCGCACTTTGCGGACTATCTGCTGGGGATAATCCTTGCCGGGGCGGTCTATCTTAATGTCAAAGAGGCCGCGATACCTTACATAGTTTCGGGCGGTGTCCTCCTTCTCTATATCCAGGTTGTTGAACACGCTATTAGGATTGATGAATCCGAAGCGCTGACCATAGCAGTAACGCAGGCAGGCGCGGGTGAGCTGATATTCCAAACGGGCCATCAGCTGACTGATGCCATTCTTCCCCTCTCCCACATCCAGCGTGCGTAGACGGTGAAGGTCGTGTTCTATACTGGAAACGCGGAAAGCCTCCTCAGACATGCCTATCTCCTTCAGCAGGTGTAGCCAAGCCAGCAGCGAGTCGGCCTGAGCATCCACCCCCGCCCGGCTGATCCATATCAGCGGATGTTGCCCCTCCTGATAATAGCGGCGCGTCTGACGGTCGGGCAGCGTGCTGCCATCATCGGCCTTGGCCAACAACTGCAGCTGACTACGAATGGTGGAGACACTATAGACAAAGGCAGGCGTCTTCAATTGAGAAAACGCCTCCACAGTAATCTGTCTTTCCTTGTGGGCTGTGTTATTGCATCCGCACAGGAGCAATATCGATAGTAAGACTATCGTTATTGTATAGCGACTTTTCTTACTACTTTTCCTATCTTCAGTATATAACAACCTCTTGGTACGTTTAGTTCTACGCGTTGGGCGGGACTTTCTATCTTGATGGTCATCACGCGCCTTCCTGTCAGAGACACCACTTCAAGCGTCTGACCTTGTGCCCCATTGATAACGACCCACTGCCCATTGACGGAAATGTTGATATCCTCTTCCATCTCCTGTTCGACAGAAGGCATTTCTGCATCGGCAGCGCTCACAGATGTGGGCCATGCCAGCAGCATGAATGCCATAAGAGGGAATACAAGTAGTCGTTTCTTCATAAGCAATTTACTATATAGTTTCTGCAAATGTACAAAGAATCTTTGATTCTGCCAAATTTTTTGGCGGAAAAAGTACTTTTACACCTCAAAAACGGCTTGTTCGTCGGTCAGGAATGTGTTCGGAAACACTGTTTTGGCCTCATTCAGCAATACTCGCTCATCATCATAGCGCGAAGAATAGTGCCCCAACAGCAACTGCTTCACGCCTGCATCGCGAGCCACCGTAGCAGCCTGGCGGGCAGTAGAGTGTGCATATTTCTCTGCTAACTGGATGTTGTCCTCGCCATAGGTGCTCTCATGATAGAGCGTGGTGACATGCTGAAGGCGCTGGTACAGATTGGGGATATAACGAGTGTCACTGCAATAGGCATACGAGCGAGGCTGCTCTGCCGGCTCCACCAACCGGCTGTTAGGCACATGCTCTCCGTCGGCTGTTACCCAGTCGGCACCAGCCTTGATATTATTGATCTGACTGACGGGAATCTGATAGAAGTCTATCATATCGCGGCGGATATGAGGCAGCACCGCTTTCTCGCGAAACAGGAATCCGCAGCAAGGCATGCGATGCTCAAGAGGAATGCTTTCAACGGACAAAGAACGGTCTTCGTAAATCACCTGCTGACGGGTGGTGTCTACGGCATGAAAGTCAACCTCATAGTCGAAATCGTGGCAGAACAGTTTCATCTGCTGCCTCAGGATGTCTTCCATCGCGGCAGGTGCATAAACGGCCAGCCGTGCAGTCCGCCCGAGCAGCCCAAAGGTGCTGAGCATGCCTATCAGGCCGAAGCAGTGATCGCCATGCAGATGGGAGATGAAGACGGCACTGATTTTGGTGAAGCGGATGCGCGAGCGGCGCAGCTGAATCTGGGTGCCCTCACCACAATCCACCAGAAACAGCTTGCCTCTCACCTCCACCACTTGTGCCGAAGCATAGTGACGGGGTGTAGGCAGGGCGCTGCCACAGCCTAAAATATGGACTCTGAACGGTTCCAAGCAATCTCTATTCTATAACCTACATGAAGAACTCGCTCTGAGCATCTTCCAACTTAATGTCAGTGCCATAATTTTCCTTCGGCTTCTGGCGGCCATACTCGAAAATCTCTTCTGCATCCTTGAATACCAGAGAGTCTGCTCCCAGCTTCACAATGTCGTAGAGATAGGTCTCGTCCTCCTCGCTGCCCCCTTCGCGCACCAGCACTATTTCCAGCTTGCCACGCGACAAACGCCAGGTTTTATAGTTGATCGAGCTCTGATCAATGCTCTCGGCAATACCACCCTCCTTGATGGAGATGCCGACCTCGTCGGAACCGTCAATGGGATTCGGCATGACCCAGTTACCCAACAGTGCTGCCTGGTTAATCACTTTCTCTGCCGCCGTACGGTTTGCATTAGCAATGACGGCCATACGGTCACCTGCTTGCAGTCCGCCGAACACTTCCCCCTCCTCCTGTGCTGTCTGAAGGTCCAACGAGAGCGTGTCGCCCGTATCAGTAATAAGCTGAAGGGTGTTCATGGTCGTGGCCTCGCCACAGACACCATAGATGGTGGGATCGGCATTGACTACCTCGGCAGAGTCGCCGTTATCAAACGGCACCTGCTTTGTATTGTTGCCACAGCTTCCCATTGAAAGCACTGCAAGCGCAACAATAGTGAAAACTCCTAATCTCTTCATAATGTTGAAATTATAATCCTTATAGTTACTGTTCTTTCTCTTGTCTTTTAGCCTCGTTCCAAAGCGCATCCATCTCTGCCAGTGTCATCTCGGTCAATGGCTTTCCAGCGCGAATGCTATGCTGCTCGATGTAATTAAATCGGCGGATAAACTTCTGGTTGGTCATCTCCAGCGCATTGTCAGGATTCAACTTATAAAGCCGTGCGGCATTGATGACACTAAACAGGAAATCGCCTAACTCGCGCGTTGACCGTTCCTTGTCTTCCCGGCGCAGTTCTGCTTCCAGCTCGGCCAGCTCCTCATGCACCTTACCCCATACATCCTGCTTGTCCTCCCAATCGAAGCCTACATTGCGGGCCTTGTCTTGGATTCGATAGGCTTTGATGAGAGACGGCAATGCCGAGGGCACACCCGACAGCACAGTCTTGTTGCCGTCCTTCTCCTTCAGCTTAATCTGCTCCCAACTCTCCAACACCGCTTCGGCATCCTTCGCCACAGCCTCTCCATAGACATGCGGATGGCGGAATATCAGCTTGTCGCAAAGCTTGTTGCAAACATCAGCCATATCGAACTGCTGTTTCTCTTCACCTATTCGGCCATAGAAGACCACATGCAGCAGAACATCTCCCAGTTCCTTGCATATTTCCTGCTGGTCGTCACGAATGAGTGCATCGCACAGCTCGTAGGTCTCCTCAATAGTATTGGGACGGAGGCTGTCATTAGTCTGCTTCCGGTCCCATGGACATTCCTCGCGCAGGCGGTCCATCACGTCAAGCAGGCGGCCAAAGGCCTCCATTTTCTCTTCTCTTGTATGCTTTCTTTCCATAGTCAAGGGGCAAAGGTACGAATAAGCGAGCAAAAAACAAAATAAATTCCGATTTATTTTTATTTTTCAACCAGAGCCAGCTCAGCTTCCGTGCCATCATTTTGATTTCAATTCCAAAGCGCATACAGGACATCGTGAACCACAAGAACCATGTATCAGTAAAATTATGGCTGAAAAAAAACAAATAAATTTTGGCTTTTTGCTCACTTATTCGTACCTTTGCAGGCAATTATTATAATAAGTATGGAATTAGCAAGTAAATACGACCCAAAAGAGGTCGAATCAAAATGGTATCAGTATTGGCTGGATAACAAGCTCTTCAGTAGTAAACCCGATGGACGCGAGCCCTATACTATCGTCATCCCGCCACCCAACGTAACGGGTGTGCTGCACATGGGTCACATGCTGAACAACACCATTCAGGACATCTTAGTGCGCCGTGCACGCATGGAGGGCAAGAACGCCTGCTGGGTGCCTGGCACCGACCATGCCTCGATAGCTACTGAGGCCAAGGTGGTGAAGAAGCTGGCCGAGCAGGGCATCAAGAAGCACGACCTGACGCGCGAACAGTTTCTGGAGCATGCCTGGGACTGGACTCACGAGCACGGAGGCATCATCCTGAAGCAGCTGCGCCGCCTGGGAGCCTCGTGCGACTGGGACCGCACGGCCTTCACGATGGACGAGAAGCGCTCGGAGAGTGTCATCAAGGTGTTTGTAGACCTTTACAACAAGGGACTCATCTATCGCGGCCTGCGCATGGTGAACTGGGATCCGAAGGCGCTGACGGCCCTCTCGACCGAGGAGGTGATCTACAAGGAGGAGCACAGCCACCTGTTCCACCTGAAATACTATGTGGACGGGCTGGAGCAGTTGGACAATGAAGAGGCGCTGAAGGCCGAGGGCAACATCATCCACCGCGATGAGAAGGGCTACTATGCCGTAGTGGCTACCACGCGCCCTGAGACCATCATGGGCGATACTGCCATGTGTATCAACCCCAAAGACTCGAAGAACCAGTGGCTGAAGGGCCGCAAGGTCATTGTTCCGCTGGTGAACCGAGTGATTCCCGTCATCGAAGACCGCTATGTGGACATCGAGTTCGGTACGGGCTGTCTGAAGGTGACTCCCGCCCACGACACCAACGACTACATGCTGGGCAAGACCCACAACTTGGAAACCATCGACATCTTCAATGCCGACGGCACCATCTCCGAGCAGTCACCGCTGTATGTGGGCATGGACCGCATGGACTGCCGCAAGCAGATTGCCAAGGACTTGCAGGATGCTGGCCTGATGGAGCGCATCGAGGACTATACCAACAAGGTGGGCTACTCGGAGCGCAACCCCGATACCGCCATCGAGCCACGCCTCTCGATGCAGTGGTTCCTGTCGATGAAGCACTTTGCCGACATCGCCCTGCCGCCCGTGATGAACGACGAGCTGAAGTTCTATCCCACGAAATACAAGAACACCTACAAGAACTGGCTGGAGAATATCCAGGACTGGTGCATTTCACGCCAGCTGTGGTGGGGACACCGCATTCCCGCTTACTACTATGGCGAGGGCGAAAACGATTTCGTGGTGGCTGAAAGCCGCGAGAAAGCACTCGAGCTGGCCCGGCAGAAGAATCCAGCCATCACCGATGCTGATCTGCGTCAGGACGAGGATGCGCTGGACACCTGGTTCTCCTCCTGGCTGTGGCCCATTTCGCTCTTCGACGGCATCAACAACCCCGGCAACGAGGAAATCAACTACTACTACCCCACCTCCGACTTGGTGACGGGTCCGGACATCATCTTCTTCTGGGTGGCCCGCATGATTATGGCAGGCTACGAGTATGTAGGCAAGATGCCCTTCAAGCATGTGTACTTCACTGGTATCGTGCGCGACAAGCTGGGCCGCAAGATGTCAAAGTCGCTCGGCAACTCACCCGACCCCATCGAGCTGATCGAGAAGTTCGGTGCCGACGGTGTGCGCATGGGCATGATGCTCTCGGCCCCTGCCGGCAACGACATCCTCTTCGACGAGGCACTCTGCGAGCAGGGACGCAACTTCAACAACAAGATATGGAATGCCTTCCGACTGGTGAAGGGCTGGCAGGTAGGCGATGTGGAGCAGACAGAGGCTTCGAAGACCGCCGTGGCTTGGTTTGATGCCAAGCTGAAGGCTGTCAACGAGGAGCTGCAAGACCTCTTCTCGAAGTATCGCATCTCCGAGGCCCTGATGGCTGTCTACAAGCTGTTCTGGGACGAGTTCTCCTCCTGGTATCTGGAGATGGTGAAGCCCGCCTATGTCAACGGTCAGCAGCAGCCGATAGACAGCGAGACATACAACCAGACGCTGCACTTCTTCGATGTGCTGCTGAAGATGCTGCACCCCTTCATGCCCTTCATCACCGAGGAGCTGTGGCAGGCCCTCTACGGGCGTAAGGACGGTGACAGCATCATGCGTGAGAGCCTCCATCTGGATTCTCCCAGCAAGGAGGAGCAGCAGCTCACTGCCGACTTCGAGCTGGTGAAGCAGATTGTCTCTGGCGTTCGCATGGTGCGCTCGCAGAAGAACATTGCCCCCAAGGAGTCACTCGAGCTGCAAGTGGTGAACGCCAACCACTATGAGGCCTACAATGCTGCCGTCGAGAAGATGGCTAACGTGAGTGCCATCAACGTGGTGAGCGAGAAGGATGCTACCTCGTCGGCCTTCATGGTGGGTACCGACGAGTATGCAGTTCCCCTGGGCAACCTGATTGACGTGGATGCGGAGATAGAGAAGCAGGAAGCCCAGCTGAAGCATCTGGAAGGATTCCTGCAGGGTGTGCTGAAGAAGCTCAGCAACGAGCGCTTCGTGCAGAATGCCCCTGAGCAGGTGGTGGCTATGGAGCGCAAGAAGCAGAGCGACTCTGAGGAGAAGATTGCTGCGCTGCGCGAATCGATTGCCGCCCTGAAGGCTCAGAAGAAGTAAATGCCCAGGCACGGCAAAGCAAAAAAAGATGGATGTTCCGTTTGGGACATCCATCTTTTATAATCATTCAGTAAGAATCAGCGAATCCTGTCTGCGGCCCTCACCAGTTTCTCGTCTGCCAGCACTCCCTTGCGCGCCATCATGCACAGGATGGCACAGACGGCAGGCAGCACAGCCACAAATGCCGGCTGGAAATTGAGTGCATCGGGAGCCTGGGACTTGCTGACCACAATCAGCGCTATATACCATACTATATATAGCAGCATGCTCACGGCGCAAAGCTTAGCCTGCAAGAGGCGATTCTTAAACAGGAAGATGGTCAGGGCGCTTACTGCGGTGGCAACGAGCAGGATGGCAAACAAGGGCCATACGGAGAAATGTGCCACATGCTGACCGTCCAGCCAGAACAGATTGTATATCTGGCTGACGGTCAATCCCTCGGCCGTCACCGATGCTACGGGCAGCGAGAGGGTGACAACACCCAAGATAACAGCCAACAGCAGAAACAGCGTTTGCTTGCGTTGTATCATACTACCCCCGTTCTGAGATTAGTCAGCGATTGCTTCCTGAGTGTCCTTAGCGGGATCGCGCCAATAGACCTTACCCTCAACAAACTCCTGAGTAGCAAGCAGCGATGGCTTGGGCAGCTTCTCGTAGTAACGGGAGATTTCTATCTGCTCACGATTCTCGAATACCTCTTCCAGTGAGTCGTTATAAGAAGCAAACTCGGCAAGCTTCTTGCTGAGGTCTTCCTTGATCTGCACGCTGATCTGGTTGGCGCGCTTGGAGATGATTGCTACACTCTCATAGATGTTGCCAGTATCCTGACAGAGGTCCATGATGTTGCGGGTGACGGTGTTTACCGGTGCTTTTGATTTCTTGTAATCCATGATTTTATTTACTATTTACGATTTTCTATTTCGATTTATTATTTTCGAGGTGCCGAGGTGCCGAGGCGCCGCCTCATTACGTTCCAACTCTCAACTGTCCCACGAGCTCCGCTCGCTTTGTACCTTTAGGTCAAAGAACTGTCAACTATCCCTCAGTCTCCTGTAATCTTCTTGCAACGGGCGATATACTTCTCTGCCGTCTTGCATGCTTCCGACTCAGGGAACTCATTGATGAAGCCATAGCATTCGTCCTCAGCATCACGATAGCGCTCCACACGCTTTTCTTCGCTGGAATTCTGAGCCAGTTCATACTTCGACTTCATAATCAGGATGGAGAACTTCTCGCGCAGCGAGCTGAAAGGATAGCTCTTCAAGGCATTCTGTGCAGTGATGATGCACGACTCATAGTTGGACTCAGTGTTGGCATTGATGTTACCAAAATATCCACCGAGGTTGTAATAGAGCTCGGCCGAGAGATATTCTTTCATGACGAGATTGTCCTGCAAGATGAAGAGGCGTTTTTGAGCCGTCTCGCGCAGGGGTGAGTCGGGATAGTAGTCCATAAAGTTCTGATAAGCGTTGATGGCACCTACAGTGGCCGACTGGTCAAGACGAGGGTCAGGCATGCTCTGAAACAGTGACTGTCCCACATAGAACGAAGCCTGCTCGGCAAAGTCGCCCTTGGGATAGCTTTGGAAATACTTCTTAAAGGTGGCACTGGCTGCCTCGAAGTCTTTATTGCAGTATTGTGCCATTCCCAGCATATAGAGGCTCTCCTGGGCATTCTCCCTACCCTTCTGCACGGTTACCAGTTCCTGCAACAGCGTGGCTGCCTGCTGAAACTTGCCCATAGCAAACAACTGCTTGGCATATTCATACTTATAGGTGTTGTCTCTTGACTTATAGACATTATTGAATTCACGGGCACACCCGGATAACAGGGCCGCCATACAAAGGACTATCAGACAGTTTTTTTTCATTGCAATCCAATTTGACGTGCAAAATTACGCATTTTCCATCGAAAACCAAAGGTTTTTTATAAAAATTATCAATTATCGTAGGCCATTTATCAATTATTTTGTAATTTTGCACCTTATGAACTTCCATTTAACATCAAAATACAAGCCTACAGGCGATCAGCCTGAGGCGATTAGAGAGCTGACCGACGGTATTGAGCAGGACAATCCTGCACAGGTATTGTTGGGTGTGACGGGTTCCGGAAAGACTTTCACCGTAGCCAATGTCATAGCCAACGTGAACAAGCCCACGCTTATCCTGTCGCACAACAAGACGCTGGCAGCACAGCTCTACGAAGAGATGCGAGGCTTCTTTCCTGAGAATGCCGTTGAGTATTATGTCAGTTATTACGACTACTATCAGCCAGAGGCCTATCTGCCTACCACCGATACCTATATCGAAAAAGACCTGGCCATCAACGAGGAGATAGACCGTCTGCGTCTGCGTGCGGTAAGCAGCTTGATGTCAGGGAGAAAGGATGTTATCGTTGTATCTTCTGTTTCGTGCATCTATGGTATGGGAAGCCCCGTTGCCCTCAACGAGAATATCATTGAGATACACCGCGGACAGATATTGGACCGCAATGCCTTGTTGAGAAAATTAGTATCTGCTCTCTATGTGCGCAACGATATAGAGCTGAAACGCGGCAACTTCCGAGTGAAGGGCGACACGATAGACATTGCAATGGCCTACTCGGAGGTGGTGCTCCGGGTGACTTTCTGGGATGACGAGATAGACAGCATCGAGGAACTGGACGCGGTCACGATGCAGCGTATGGCTACCTTCGAGGAGTACAAGCTGTATCCTGCCAATCTCTTCATGACCACCGAGGAGCAGACCAACATCGCCATCCGTAACATACAGGACGACCTGGTGAAGCAGGTGGCATTCTTCGAGGAGCAGGGTGACGGCATCAAGGCCCAGCGCATCAAGGAGCGCGTGGAGTACGATATGGAGATGATCAAGGAGCTGGGGCACTGCTCGGGCATCGAGAACTACTCACGCTACTTTGACGGACGGCAAGCCGGAGAGCGCCCCTACTGCCTGCTCGACTTCTTCCCCGACGACTACCTGCTGGTGATTGACGAGAGCCACGTGACGGTGCCGCAAATCAGAGCGATGTATGGCGGCGACCGTGCCCGCAAGACCAATCTGGTGGAGTATGGTTTCCGTCTGCCGGCAGCTTTTGATAACCGTCCGCTGACCTTCGATGAGTTCAAGGAGATGACCCATCAGGTAATCTACGTCTCGGCCACCCCCGCCGACTACGAGCTGCAGGAGGCCGAGGGCGTGGTGGTAGAACAGGTGATACGTCCCACGGGCCTGCTTGACCCGGAGATAGAGGTGCGCCCCACGGAGAACCAGATAGACGACCTGATGGAGGAAATCCAACAGCGCATCAGCCGCAAGGAACGAGTGCTGGTGACCACACTCACCAAGCGCATGGCCGAGGAGTTGTCTGAATATCTGCTGAACCACAGCGTGCAGACAGCCTATATCCATAGCGACGTGACCACCCTCGACCGTGTAAAGATATTAGAGAACCTCCGCAACGGCACCTACGATGTGCTGGTAGGCGTCAACCTGCTGCGCGAGGGGCTTGACCTGCCCGAGGTTTCATTAGTGGCCATCCTCGATGCCGACAAGGAGGGATTCCTACGCTCGCACCGCAGTCTTACACAGACGGCAGGACGTGCTGCCCGCAATGTCAACGGCAAGGTAATCATGTATGCCGACACCATCACCGCCTCCATGCAGCTCACCATTGACGAGACCCAGCGCCGCCGCACCAAACAGCTCAAGTACAACGAGGAGCACGGCATCACGCCTACGCAGATTGTCAAGGCCCTCCATGCCTCACTGACCTCAGGCGACTCGAGCGATGCCAAGGAGTTGCAGCGCGCTGCCCTTGGCTCACAACTCTCAACTGCCAACTCTCCACACTCCACTCCCCAAGCCGCCTTTGCCGCCGACCCGATTATTGAGCGCATGACTCGCCAGCAGCTGGAGAAGAGCATCCAGGAGACCACCCGACTGATGAAGGATGCAGCCAAGAAGCTCGACTTCCTGCAAGCCGCCCAGTATCGTGACGAGATAGTGAGGTTGCAGAAGGAACTGGAGCTGAAGTAAGAAAAAAGATAAAAAAAACAAAAAATAGGCCGCTTGTTGCCACATTATAGGATAATATTCGTACTTTTGCACGAAAAATCAAAGAAGAAAGAAATATGAAAAAGATCTTGATGATGGTTCTGGCTCTGATGCCTCTCACGATGTGGGCACAGGACAACACCTGGGAGCGTCCCGAAGAGGAAGAGCAGGAGGAAGCCAAAGTAGTGAAAGTAAACCCCAATGCAAAATATCTGCGTGGTGCCGTACCCGAAGTAGACGGCAAGGTAGTCTTTTCCAAGACCATCGAGGCTCCCGGCAAGAGTGCCTCCGAAATCTTCCACATCATCCGTGGCTACATGCAGAAGATGATGAAGGAGAAGAACCAGATACACAGCCTCCTGGTGGTCAACGACAGCGTGGGCTGTCAGGTGGGAGCCAGCTTTGAGGAGTGGCTCATTTTCCGCAAGTCAGCCCTTGTGCTCGACCAGACACGCTTCATGTACGTGCTCGATGCGAAATGCCAGGACGGCAAGGCCGAGGTGACGCTGAGCCATATCCGCTATCTGTATGAGGAGAAGCGCAACCCGCAGCGGCTGAAGGCCGAGGGCTGGATTACGGACGACGATGCCGTGAACAAGAAGAATACGAAGCTCTATCCCATGACCGGCAAGTTCCGCCGCAAGACGATTGACCGCAAGGACTTCCTTTTCAACAAAATAGAATCGCTGCTTAAATGAATACAGACATCATACGCAATTGGCTCAACATCATCTTCATGCTGGGAGCTATCGTAGGTCTGGTGTTTTACTTTACAGGCCATAAGGACACGGGAATATACATCATCCTCGTTTCTATGGTCATCAAGTTCGGTGAGGCTGCCCTGCGCATGTTTAAGGTATGAGGATACGACACACCCTTCTCTCACTGCTCGCCTGCACGACGCTTGCCGTGCAGGCTCAGGTGTATAATCAGATGGACCCCTCGGGCAATATCACCCAGCGCAACGAATACGGCACGAACGGGAACTTCAATCCCAACCGCCGTGACTCCACCCATCAGAACAAGGAAGTGCCCATAGGACTGCGATTCTGGAAGGTTGACCGCCGATTCGGCGATGTCATTCCCAGCGAGCCCGACACCATTCCCCACCTCTATCAGAACACGATTTATGCCACTGGTGTCTACGGACAGTACAACACGCTGGGCAACAACTATTCGGCACGCATCAACCGCATCTTCATCGACCGTCCCGAAACCAGCCAGTTCTACTTCACCCAGCCCTACAGCTTCACCACGGTGCTGCCCGACGAGTTCCTGTTTGTCAACACCTTGTCGCCCTATGCCCACATCTCGTATGAGACCTGCGGTGACAAGCAGCACGGCGAAGACCATATCGACGCCAAATACTCCGTGAATGCGGGCAAACGCCTGGGAATGGGCTTCGACCTGGATTATCACTATGCCACCGGCTACTTTGCCAACCAGAACAACTCCAACTTCCGCGCATCCCTGTTTGCCACCTACATCGGCGACCAGTATCAGATGCACATGCTGACCAGCTTCCACCACCGCAAGGCTACTGAGAGCGGCGGCATTACGAAAGACGGATATATCACCCACCCGGAGGCCGAAGAAACCACGTTTACGGAAGAGGAGATTCCCACGGTGCTCTCACAGAACTGGAACCGCAACAACTCCCAGCACGTCTTCCTCACCCATCGCTACAACCTGGGATTCTATCGCAAGGTGAAGATGACCGACGAGGAAATCAAGGCCCGGCAGTTTGCACAGAAATCGGCCAAGCAGAAGAAGGAGCGCGAGGAGCGGAAGAAAGAAGACTCGCTGACACCCGGGCGCAAACGTGACCAGAAGATAGCAGACAAGCCTACTGGCCGCCCCAAGGATGCCGTTATCATGGGTGATGAGCCGGGCAAGGGCAAGAAGCCCGAACTGGCCGACACCACGCGCATCAAGGTGGAGTCGCAGGAGAAGCTGGACAGCCTGAAGCGTGCCCAGGAGCTGGAAGACTCCATCGAGGCCACGATGAAGCGCGAATACGTGCCCGTGACGAGCTTCATCCATACGGTGGAGATCAACAACCACGACCGCATCTACCAGGCCTACGACACTCCCGAAGACTATTTCGCCAAGAAATACTACGACTTGAACGACGAGGGCTTGTATAGCGCCGACTCCATCTACGACAAGACCAAGTACTTTGCCATCAAGAATACCTTTGCCGTCGCCCTGCTCGAAGGGTTCCACAAGTATATGAAGGCAGGACTCAAGGGATTCATCTCCTACGAGAGCCGTAAGTTCCAGATGCCTGAGTACAATGCCGACTCCACCGGCTACGTGATGGGCAAGCACTCGGGGCACAGTTTAAACGTGGGTGGCCAGATCTCGCGAACACAGGGCAACACCTTCCACTTCAACCTTCTGGCAGAACTGGGGGTCACGGGCATGGATGCAGGCTCGCTGGCACTCGACTTCAACACCGACCTGAACTTCCGTCTCTTCGGCGACACGGTGACACTGGCTGCCAAAGCCTACTTCCACCGCATAGCGCCCAGCTACTTCCAGCAGCACTACCACTCGAAGTTCCTCTGGTGGGACACTGAGCTCGACAAGGAGACGCGAACCCACATCGAGGGAGTGTTCAGCTATCGCAAGACCGATACCCACCTTCGTGTGGCTGTCACGCAAATCAAGAACTACACCTACTTCGGAATGAAATACACCATCAACAGCGAAAACCTCCGCAAGGGGCTGACGGGTGGTGTCTATCAGGAGGGCGGAGGCATCAACGTGCTGACGGCTCAGCTGATGCAGAATCTGCGCTGGGGCATCCTGAACTGGGAGAACGTGGTGACCTATCAGAACTCCAGCAACCTGGACGTGCTGAATCTGCCGAAGCTGAACCTCTTCAGCAATCTCTATCTGAAGTTCAAGATTGCCCGTGTGCTGAGCACGGAGCTGGGTGCCAACGTTACCTACTTTACAAAGTACGAAGCTCCCGACTATCTGCCCTACATCGCTCAGTTTGCCGTGCAGAAGGAGGGCAGCAGCCGTCTGATACTGGGCGGCTATCCCTTCGTAGACGTCTATGCCAACTTCCACCTGAAACGTGCCCGTTTCTTCTTTGCTATGAGCCATGTGAACAGCGGCTCGGGCAACAAGATGTCGTTCACCACTCCCCACTATCCCATGAACAGCCGCGTCTTTCGCTTCGGTGTGTCGTGGAACTTCTTTAACTAGTTGAGAGTTATGATGCAGAATCCTTCGTTAGACCTGGTGGAGTTTATTGAGACCCAGATACTGCCGCAGTATGCGCAGTTTGACAAGGGCCACAATATGGAGCATGCCACGCGGGTGATACGGCGTTCGCTGGAGCTGGCTCGCAAGATTGGAGCCGACCTAGATATGGCCTATGCCATTGCTGCCTATCACGACTTGGGGCTCTCGGGTCCTCGCGCCATCCACCACCTCACGAGCGGCAAGATGCTGATGCAGGATGCCCGGCTGAAACGATGGTTCACGGCCGACCAGCTGAAGGTGATGAAGGAGGCGGTGGAGGACCATCGGGCATCGGCATCGCGCGTTCCACGCAGCATCTACGGCAAGATAGTGGCTGAGGCCGACCGTGACATAGAGCCAGAGACCGTCATCCGCCGCACCATCCAGTTCGGGTTGGCCAACTATCCGCAGCTCGACGCCGAGGGCCATTGGCGCCGCTTCATGCAGCACATGGACGAGAAATACAGCGTCAACGGCTACATCCGCCTGTGGATTCAGGGTTCTGAGAACGAGCGCCGCCTGAACGAGCTGCGCCAGCTGATTGCCCAGCCGCAGAAGATGCGAGCAGTGTTTGACAGGATTTTCAAGGAGGAGAGAAAGGAATAAACGACATCTCGATATATCGACATCTCGATATCTCGACATCTCGAAATCAAAAAGAAAAAACATGACCGAAGAAAATATCCCTCAGAATTCCCTTCGAGCCTGGCTTTTGGCAGCGCGGCCGAAGACGCTCTCCGGCGCTGCCGTCCCCGTGATGATAGGCGTGGCGCTGGCTTTCGTTGACAGCCGCGAATATGGCAGCGAGGTGTTCAGCTGGACGGCTGCCACATTGTGTCTGCTCTTTGCATTCATCATGCAGGTGGATGCCAACTTCGTCAACGATTTCTTCGACTATGCCAGCGGCAACGATGATGCGGCCACCCGTCTGGGTCCTCTGCGGGCATGCACACAGGGCTGGGTCAGCATCGATGCGATGAAACGGGCTATTGCCACGACTACCGTGACGGCATGCCTCGTAGGACTGCCATTGGTGTACTACGGAGGGCTGGAGATGGTCATCGTGGGGGCACTCTGTGTGTTGTTCTGCTTCCTCTATACCACCCATCTGTCGTACTTAGGATTGGGCGATGTGCTGGTGTTGGTGTTCTTCGGCATCGTGCCCGTATGCTGCACCTATTATGTTCAGCTGCATACGCTGACGTGGCAGGTGTTCCTGGCTTCGGTAGCCTGCGGGTTGGTGATTGACGGGCTGCTGATAGTGAACAACTATCGCGACCGCTACAACGACGAGCGCGACGAGAAGCGGACCCTCGTGGTGCGCATCGGCAGCGAGGCTACCGAGTGGCTCTATCTCGCACTGGGCATCGCGGCATGCCTCATAGGGGTGGTGTTCTGGTTGAACGGCCATGTGCTGGCCTTCGTGCTGCCTTTCCTCTATCTGCTGCTGCACGTGTACACATGGATCAAGATGCGCCGCATCAACTACGGCCGGCGGCTGAACGAATGCTTAGGCGAGACGGCCCGCAACATGTTCGTCTACGGGCTCCTGGTGAGCATAGGTCTGCTGCTTATCTAAGCATTATTTTTTAACTGAACATAAATAATTTTGTCCCAGTTATTTTTATCGGTACTACAGGTAATAGTAGTAGATGGCGATGGCTGCTGCTACGAGCACGATGGTGACAATGCTCTTGATGAGGCACGAGGCCACCTTCTTCACTACCAGGAATCCGATGATAATCAAGGCCAGAATGGCCAGATAAGAGGTTAAGTTTTCCATTTCTATATATTTAATTGTCAACTCTCCCACGAGCTCCGCTCGCTTTGTACCTTTAGGTCAAAGAACTCTCAACTACTTAAACAGGTGTTTGAATGTTGCGGGGATGGGCGTCTCGAACTCCATGGGCTGTCGGGTGATGGGATGATAGAAGCACAGGAGGAAGGCGTGCAGACAGAGGCGGTGCAAGGGGTCGTCGCCGTTGCCGTATTTCGGGTCGCCGCATACGGGATGCCCCATGTCGGCAGCATGCACGCGAATCTGGTTCTTGCGCCCCGTCTCCAGTTTGAACTCCACCAGCGAGTGCTCCGTGGTGCGGTCGAGCGTGAAGAAGTGGGTGATGGCCAGCTTACCGCCATTGTCTACGGGCGAGGAATAAGTGACATAGGCCTTGTTGTCCTTCAGCCAGTTCTCTATCGTACCTTCGTTCTGCTCCATCTCTCCAGAGAGCACAGCCACATAGCGGCGGTCGTAGACTATCTCGTGCCAGTTTCGTTCCAGCGCCTGCTCCGTGTCCATGTCCTTGGCATAGACCATCAGTCCCGAGGTATCGCGGTCTAAGCGGTGTACTACATGCGCCGTGCAGTTCTGGCGGCTCTTCTTGAAGTAGTCGTCCAGCACCTGCTTCACGTTCAGCGACGAGTGGCCTGCTGCCATCGAGAGGATGCCCGGCTGCTTCTCCACCACAATCAGCCAGCGGTCCTCGTACACTATCTTCACATACCGCGAGCGGAAGGGCTGCTGGTTGCGCTTGGTCTTCGAGACGGCCACCTTCATGCCCGGCTTTAGCGGATAGTCAAACTGCGTCACCGTCTTGCCGTTCACCTTGATGCCCTGCCCCTGCAGGGTCTGCTTGATCTTGGTGCGCGACTGGTGTACATTTGCCAACAGAAACTCCAGCAACGGCTGTTCCTCGCTGACCGTCAAGTGTTCGTAATCGCCCTGTGCATTCGTATTATATCTCATAACAGCCGCAAAGGTACGGCTATTTTTCGAGACTGCCAAATTTCGGCTCGCAATTTCCTGCGTTTTTATCCCGTACCGTACGAAAACGTACATCCCGTACCGTACGAAAACGTAACATTGTAACTTTGTAACATTGTAACATTAAGGTGGTGCGCATTTCCCATTTTGCCACATTAAGCCCTTGCCAGAATGTGCGACCCTTAGCGTATATTAAATTATTATATATTATAATATATAATAATTATTATAATACCCTTTCTGCACATCGGCAGGTGCTTAATGTTACAATGTTACATTGTTACAATGTTACAAAACGGGATATCCTTAATGTGGCAAATGTGCGATATGGCAATATGACAATTTATGTACAAATTGCGCCCTGCGACGATATTACGGCTCGCTGCCAACGATATTACGGCTCGTCCGCAACGAACGGCAATGAATGGCGTTTTCTTGCAAATTTAACGCCCTACGTTTGGAGGAATCAAAAAAAATGTGTACCTTTGCACCATATTAAAAAGAACGTTCGTGATAGAGAAGCATATTGTATTGGAGGACATCGACCCTGTGGTGTTCTATGGAATTGGAAATCAGCACCTCCAGATGCTGCGGGCCCTATACCCGAAACTGCGCATCGTGGCGCGCGACAACGTCATCCGGATCCTCGGCGACGAGGAGCAGATGGCAGCCTTCGAAGAGGCAGCCGAGCGGCTGCGCCAGCATGTGGTGCGATTCAACGCGCTGAAGGAGGAAGATATATTGGACATCGTGAAAGGTCACCGAACGAAGGACGAGGTGCCCGAGGGAGTGGTCTGCTACTCGATGTCGGGACGTGCCATCAAGGCCCGCTCGGAGAATCAGCAGCGGCTGATAGATGCCTACCAGCAGAACGACATGGTGTTCGCCGTAGGGCCCGCTGGAACGGGCAAGACCTACCTCTCGATAGCCTTGGCGGTGCGTGCGCTGAAGGAGAAGGCGGCCAAGAAAATCATTCTCTCGCGACCCGCCGTGGAGGCTGGCGAGAAGCTGGGATTCTTGCCGGGCGACATGAAGGACAAGATAGACCCCTACCTGCAGCCGCTCTACGATGCGTTGGAGGACATGCTGCCACAGGCCAAGCTGCAGGAGATGATGGACCACCACATCATTCAGATAGCCCCGCTGGCCTTCATGCGCGGACGCACGCTGTCGGACGCCGTGGTCATCCTCGACGAGGCGCAGAACACCACTCCGCAGCAGATACGCATGTTCCTCACCCGCATGGGGTGGAACACGAAGATGATCATCACGGGCGACATGACCCAGATAGACCTGCCCCGAAGCCAGAAGTCGGGACTTGTTGAGGCCCTGCAGATTCTCAGCGGCATCGAGGGCATCGGCGTGGTAGAGCTGAACCGCAAGGACATCGTTCGCCATAAACTTGTGACCCGCATCGTCAATGCCTACGAACGCTTCGATAAGCAAGGCAGACCATCGGAAACGGAAGAACAATAAACCAAGAAATCCATAAAAATAAAGATAAGATGAAAGCTTTAACAAGAACCGATTTCAACTTCAAAAATCAGAAGAATGTTTATCACGGCAAAGTTCGTGACGTGTATAACATCAACGACGACCTGATGGTGATGGTGGCCACCGACCGCATATCGGCCTTCGACGTCATCCTGCCCAAGGGCATTCCCTACAAGGGACAGGTGTTGAACCAGATTGCCGCCAAGTTCCTCGATGCCACTGCCGACATCTGCCCCAACTGGAAACTGGCTACCCCCGACCCGATGGTGACCGTGGGCTTGAAGTGCGAGGGATTCCGTGTGGAGATGATTATCCGCTCTATCCTCACCGGCTCGGCATGGCGCGAGTATAAGAACGGCTGCCGCGAGCTCTGCGGTGTCAAGTTGCCCGACGGCATGAAGGAGAACGAGCGTTTCCCCGAACCCATCATCACCCCCACCACCAAGGCCGACGAGGGCCACGACATGAACATCTCCAAGGAGGAGATCATCGCCCAGGGACTGGTATCGGCCGAGGACTATGCCGTGATGGAGGACTACACGCGCAAGATATTCAAACGCGGACAGGAGATTGCCGCCCAGCGCGGACTCATCCTCGTGGATACCAAATATGAATTCGGCAAGCGCGACGGCAAGGTCTATCTCATTGACGAGATTCACACCCCCGACTCCAGCCGCTACTTCTATGCCGACGGCTACGAGGAGAAACTGGCCAAGGGCGAGCCCCAGCGACAGCTCTCGAAGGAGTTTGTGCGCCAATGGCTCATCGAGCACAACTTCATGAACGAGCCCGGACAAGTGATGCCAGAAATCACCGACGAGTATGCCGCCAGCGTCTCTGACCGCTACATCGAGCTCTACGAGCACATCACCGGCGAGCCCTTCCAGAAGGCACCCGAAGCCGAAGACCTCGCCCAGCGCATCGAGAAGAACGTCAGTGCCTGGCTCGCCACCCGTTAACTCTCAACTCTCATTGCGAGGCCACACTCTCGAAGAGAGAACTCTCAACTCTCAACTCTCAACTAAAAAAAGATGTACCAACAAGAGACGATAACCCCCTACAGCCCCAACGCCAACAACAAGGCGCAGCAGGTGGAGACGATGTTCGACAACATCGCCCCCACCTACGACACGCTGAACCATCGCCTCTCCTGGAACATTGACCGCTACTGGCGCCGCAAGGCGCTCAAGAGGCTGGCCGACCATCAGCCACACACCATCCTCGACATCGCCACCGGCACGGGCGACTTTGCCATACAGGCCGCACAGATGCTGCCACAGGCACGAATCTGCGGCGTAGACATCAGCGAGGGCATGATGAAGATCGGGGCAGAGAAAGTGGAGCGGTTAGGACTGCAACAGCGCATCACCTTCAGCCGCGAAGACTGCCTGGCCCTCTCCTACCCTGACGACTCCTTCGATGCCGTCACCGCTGCCTTCGGCATACGCAACTTCGCCAACCTCGATGCGGGACTGGCCGAGATGTGCCGCGTACTGAAGCCCGGAGGACACCTCTGCATCGTGGAACTCACCACACCCGTACGGTTCCCCATGCGGCAGCTGTTCCACATCTACTCACACACCATTCTGCCCGTCTACGGACGGCTCATCTCCAAGGACACCAGCGCCTACTCCTATCTGACACGCACCATCGAGGCCTTCCCACAAGGAGAGCGCATGATGGACATCCTACACAAGGCGGGATTTGCCCATACAGCATTCCAGCGTCTCACCTTCGGCATCTGCACTTTCTATTTTGCCAGTAAATAATAATAAAGGAAAAGAAATTATGGAAAAGTACGGACTCATCGGATTCCCACTGGGACACTCGTTCTCCATCAGCTACTTCAACCAGAAGTTCCAGGATGAGAACATTGAAGCCGTGTACGAAAACTACGAGATTCCCGACATCGACAACCTCCCCGAGGTGCTTGACATGAATCCCGAGCTATGCGGCCTGAACGTTACCATTCCCTACAAGGAAAAGGTACTGCCCTTCCTCGACAGCATCTCACCCGAAGCCCGCGCCATCGGTGCCGTCAACGTCATCCGTGTCACCCACGAGGGTAAGAAAATCAAGCTCAAAGGCTACAACTCCGATGTCATCGGATTCACCAAGAGCATCGAGCCCATGCTCGACCGTAAATGGCACCACAAGGCTCTCATCCTCGGTACGGGAGGTGCCTCCAAGGCCGTTGACTACGGACTGCGCAATCTCGGGCTCGAGACCGTCTTCGTCAGCCGCTACGAAAAGCCGGGCACCATCCAGTATGACAAAATCACACCCGAGGTCGTCAACGAGTACAACGTCATCATCAACTGCACCCCCGTAGGCATGTATCCCAAGACCGAGGTATGCCCACCGCTGCCCTACGAGGCAATGGACTCGCATACCATCCTCTACGACCTCATCTACAATCCTGACGAGACGCTCTTCATGAAGTGCGGAGCACAATACGGTGCCCAAACCAAGAACGGCCTCGAGATGCTCCTCCTGCAGGCCTTTGCCTCCTGGGAGTTCTGGCACGACGAAAGATAATTGTCAACTCTCAACTGTCAACTCGAATGAACACCTACTTCGACAACATCAATCAGCTGACCCGCCAGTACAACGATGCCATCCGTGCACTGGAGGATGCCTACGACATGGAGAGCAGCCAGAGCCCGGCCTGGAACCTCACCTCGTCACACCTCCGCCGCCAATACTCCAACCAGTACGAAGCCCTGGCTCGAGAGTATAAAGACAGGTGCCGGCAGCTGTTTGCCCAATACCAGCAGGCTCATCCCGAATGGGCCCGTTGGCGGCGTATTTGGGGGCGGGTGTTCGTGATTGGCATCATAGCCATGATGACCTGTTGCGGTGCCACCCTCGCTGCCGACGATGCCGCCAGTACCAACGCCCTCTATGGCGACCAGCAACTCGGCGCATCATCCGAAGAGATTTATTGGAATGCCGACAACATCCCCATCCCCTACTTGCAGGACTCTACGCAATACGTCTCCAACCCTGACAGTGTGCTCACACCATCGGCTGTCACAAGCATCAACCACACCCTGCAACGTCTTCGTCTTGAGCAAGGCATACAGTCGGTGTTCATCGTGGTGAACCACATCGAGAACGATGACCCCTTCCGTATGGCGCAGGATGTAGGCAACCGATATGGCGTGGGCTACAACGATCGCGGTCTGGTGGTGGTGGTAGGCTACGAAGACCACAGCATCAACATGTCGCCCGGCCGTTCGTTGGAGGCTGACCTCACCGATGCCGAGTGTCACCGGCTCGAACAGCAGTATGTCATCCCCGCCATGCGTGCCGAGATGCCCGACAGCGGTATGATATACCTGGCAGAGGCGGTATTGGCCACCCTACAGCAAAAGGAACTGCCGCAGATGTCACCCCTGTTCGGTCAGGATAGTGACGAGGATGATGCGGCAGCCACAGCCATCGGGCTTTCCTTCCTCTTCTTTATCATCTGGTGCATTGCCTTCCTGCGGCTGAACAAGAAATACCAGTGGGTAGGTTTGGTGGGCAGCACCGCACTCCTGTCCAACCCCTTCCACGTCAGCGAGGGTGTTCACATCGGCGGCGGAGGCTTCGGAGGCGGAGGCTTCAGCGGCGGAGGCGGCGGTTTCAGCGGCGGCTCCTTCGGCGGCGGTTCGTTCGGCGGTGGCGGAGCCACCTCAAGGTGGTAGCCCCCCACATCACCCACCTCACCCACAACACCCACTCCCCCCACAAAAAGAAAAAAAAACAATCACTAAATAATAGCTATTATGAAACTCAGTAAATCACTTATCGCAATCATCGCAGCCGTAGTCATCATTGGCGGTTGGGCTGCCAGTGCCTACAACTCAATGGTCGGTGAGCAAGAGAAGGCTACCACCGCTCTGGCTAACGTGCAGTCAGCCTATCAGCGTCGTGCCGACCTCATCCCCAACCTGGTAGAGACCGTCAAGGGCTATGCCTCACACGAGAAGGAAACCCTCGAGGGCGTGGTCAATGCCCGCTCGAAGGCTACCCAGATGACACTCGACCCCGAGAACATGACTCCCGAGAAGATGCAGGAGTTCCAGAAGGCACAGGGTGAGCTGGGGGCAGCACTCGGACGACTGATTGCCATCCAGGAGAACTATCCCGACCTGAAGGCCAACGAGAACTTCCGTGACCTGCAGGTGCAGCTCGAAGGCACCGAGAACCGCATCAACGAGGCTCGCAACAAGTTCAATGCCGTCGTGCAGGATTACAATGTCACCATCCGCCGCTTCCCCAAGAACATCCTTGCCGGCCTCTTCGGCTTTGACAAGATGACCAAGTTCGAGGCCGAGGCCGGTGCCGAGAAAGCTCCCCAAGTGAAATTCTAAGCCCAGTGTTTTTACAGTATGTTGCGATGCCATCGCAACAATAATATCTCTGACAATGAACAACCGCTATATGCAGCGCGGCGTGAGTGCAGCCAAAGAGGACGTACATGCCGCCATCAAGAACATAGACAAAGGCATCTTCCCGCAGGCCTTCTGCAAGATTATCCCCGACATTCTGGGCGGCGACCCCGAGTATTGCAACATCATGCATGCCGATGGGGCAGGCACCAAGTCTAGCCTCGCCTACATGTACTGGAAGGAAACGGGCGACCTCTCCGTATGGAAAGGCATTGCCCAGGATGCCATCGTGATGAACACCGACGACCTGCTCTGCGTGGGTGCCGTAGACAATATCCTCGTCTCGTCTACTATCGGGCGTAACAAGATGCTCGTCCCCGGTGAGGTCATCTCGGCCATCATCAACGGTACGGACGAACTGCTTGCCGAACTCCGCGAGATGGGCATCGGCATCTACCCGACAGGCGGCGAGACGGCTGATGTGGGCGATCTCGTGCGCACCATCATCGTCGACTCCACCGTCACCTGCCGCATGCGCCGTGCTGACGTGATAGACAATGCCAACATCCGTCCGGGCGATGTCATCGTAGGACTCTCCTCAACCGGTCAGGCCACCTACGAGCACCGCTACAACGGCGGTATGGGCAGCAACGGCCTCACCTCAGCCCGCCACGATGTCTTCTCGAAATACCTTGCCGAGCGCTATCCCGAGAGCTATGACCATGCCGTCCCCGACGACCTTGTCTACAGCGGTAAGTATGCCCTCACCGATACCGTTACGTATGTTGCGACTGAGTCGCAACAAACAGTGCTGCCCGACATGGGCCAGCTCGTGCTCTCTCCCACCCGCACCTACGCTCCCGTCATCAAGCGCCTGCTCGACGAGTTGCGACCCGAGATTCACGGGATGGTACACTGTACGGGCGGTGCACAGACCAAGGTGCTGCACTTCGTCTCTGACAACTGCCGTGTTGTCAAGGACAATATGTTCCCCGTACCTCCGCTGTTCCAAGCCATCCACGACTGCTCAGGCACTGACTGGAAGGAGATGTACCAGGTGTTCAACATGGGGCACCGCATGGAGATCTATGTCCGCCCGGAGGTGGCCAAGCAAGTGATTGCCATCTCGAAGTCGTTCAACATCGATGCCCAGGTGGTAGGCCGCATCGAGGAGGGCGCTCGTTCGCTCACCATCCACAGCGAGTACGGCACGTTTGATTACTAATGTACAGTATGTTGCGATTCTATCGCAACAATCACAACAAAGAATGGAAAATAACAGCATACTACAAAAGCTCGACGGCTTGGAGGCTCGCTTCGAGGAGGTGTCGACCCTGATTACCGACCCCGAGGTGATAGCCGACCAGCAGCGTTTCGTCAAGCTGACCAAGGAATACAAAGACCTGGGCGACATTATGGATGCCCGCAAGCGATACATCGCCTGTCTGAACAGCATCAAGGAGGCTAAGGACATCCTGGCCAACGAGGACGATGCCGAGATGAAGGAGATGGCACGCGAGGAACTCTCGGAGAACGAGGCCCTGCAGCCGAAGTTGGAAGAGGAAATCAAGATTGCCCTCATTCCGAAAGACCCTGAGGACGCGAAGAATGTACAGATGGAGATTCGTGCCGGTACGGGTGGCGACGAGGCTTGCCTCTTTGCCGGTGATTTGTTCAAGATGTACAAGAGCTTCTGCGACTCGAAGGGCTGGCAGCTCTCTATCACCAGCGTTTCGGAAGGTGCCGTCGGCGGATACAAGGAGATAGACTTTGCCGTCAGCGGTGCCGATGTCTATGGTACGCTGAAGTACGAGAGCGGTGTCCACCGCGTACAGCGTGTGCCGGCTACGGAGACGCAGGGACGCATGCACACCTCGGCGGCTACGGTGGCCGTACTGCCAGAGGCGGATAAGTTCGAGGTGCATGTCAACGAGGGTGAAATCAAGTGGGACACGTTCCGAAGCTCGGGTGCCGGCGGTCAGAATGTGAACAAGGTGGAATCGGGTGTTCGTCTGCGCTATATGTGGAAGAATCCCAATACGGGCGAGACCGAGGAAATCCTGATTGAGTGTACCGAGACGCGCGACCAGCCGAAGAACAAGGAGCGTGCACTCTCGCGCCTCTATACCTTTATATATGATAAGGAGCACCAAAAGTATATGGACGACATTGCCTCGCGCCGCAAGAGCCTGGTATCTACGGGCGACCGAAGTGCCAAAATCCGCACCTACAACTTCCCGCAAGGCCGAGTGACCGACCATCGCATCGGCTACACCACTCACGACCTGCAGGGATTCCTCGGAGGAGACATTCAACCCATGATCGATGCCCTCACCGTGGCCGAGAATGCAGAGCGCATGAAGGAGTCGGAACTTTAGTGAGTTGAAAGTTGAGAGTTGAAAGATAATAATTAAGGACATGATAAGACAAGAACTGATACAACAAATCCGCGAGAAGCAGTCGTTTCTCTGCGTAGGTCTGGATACAGACATCGATAAGATTCCTCAGTGCATCATTGATGAAGCTAAGGCAAAGGACGGCGATGATTATATCTTCAGAGCCCTTTGCGAGTTCAACGCCCTCATCATCGATGCCACTGCCCCCTATTGCGTGGCTTATAAGCCCAACCTGGCTTTCTACGAAGCCTACGGAGTAGACGGCATCTTGGCCTTCGAAGCCACCATCGACTACCTGAAGGAGGAATATCCCAACCACTTCATCATTGCCGATGCCAAGCGTGGCGATATTGGCAACACGTCGAAGATGTATGCCAAGACGTTCTTTGAGCAGTATGATGTAGACGCACTGACCGTTGCCCCCTATATGGGCGAGGACTCGGTAACTCCCTTCCTTGGCTACAAGGACAAGTGGGTCATCCTGCTGGCACTGACCTCGAACAAAGGCTCACACGACTTCCAACTGACGGAGGACAACAATAGGGTGCGTCTGTTTGAGAAAGTATTGAAGCAGAGCCAGCAGTGGGGCACGGAGGAGAACATGATGTATGTGGTAGGTGCTACACAGGGCCAGATGTTCGAGGATATACGCAAGGTGGCTCCCCGCCATTTCCTGCTCGTACCGGGCGTTGGTGCCCAGGGAGGAAGCCTCGAGGAAGTGTGCAAATATGGCATGATTCCTGGCGATATAGGCTTGCTGGTCAACTCGTCGCGTGGCATTATCTACGCTTCACAAGGCGAGGACTTTGCCGAGGTGGCAGCACAGAAAGCCAAGGAGCTGCAGGAGCAAATGGCAAAAATAATTCAGAATTCATAACGCATAGTTCATCATTTTTTGTACCTTTGGCCTTTGGCCGAAGGTACTTTCGCTTGAGAAAACTCAAATTTTATTTGGTTTTCTACTCGCTTATTTGTACCTTTGCACTCAAATTGGATTCTATATATAGAAAGATATGATTATTGACAAGATTGATGAACTTCTGAAAGAAGTACAAACCCTCAGCGCAAAGAATGCCGAAGAGGTAGAACAACTGCGTCTGAAATACCTGAGCAAGAAGGGCGAGATAACCGCCCTGATGAACGATTTCCGTAACGTGGCCGCTGACGAGAAGAAAACCGTTGGCATGAAGATCAACGAGCTGAAGACATTGGCTACCGAGCGCATCAACCAGCTGCGTGAAGACTGTGCTATGCAGGAGACTGGCGATGAAGCCATCGACCTGACCCGCACGCCCTACCCCATTCAGCTGGGCACACGCCATCCGCTGACCATCGTCACCAACGAGATTATCGACATTTTCTCGCGCATGGGCTTCGTGCTGGCTGACGGACCGGAGGTGGAGGACGACCTGCACGTGTTCACCAAGATGAACTTTGCTGCCGACCACCCTGCCCGCGATATGCAGGACACCTTCTTCGTCTCACAGCATCCCAACGATGTGACGAAGAATATCCTGCTCCGTTCGCATACATCGAGCGTTCAGGCTCGGGTGATGGAGCAGATGCACACCGAGGACGGCAAACTGACAGCTCCTATCCGCGTCATCTGTCCGGGACGTGTCTATCGTAACGAGGCCATCACCGCCCGTGCTCACTGCTTCTTCCATCAGGTGGAAGGACTCTATATCGACAAGAACGTGTCGTTCACCGACCTGAAGCAGGTGCTGCTATCGTTTGCCCGCGAGATGTTCGGAGCCGACACGCAGATTCGTCTGCGTCCCTCCTATTTCCCATTCACCGAGCCATCGGCAGAGATGGATATCTCGTGCTTCATCTGCGGCGGTGAAGGCTGCGGATTCTGCAAGCACACCGGATGGGTGGAGATTCTGGGTTGCGGAATGGTTGACCCCAATGTGCTGGAGCAGTGCGGCATTGACTCGAAGATATATAGCGGCTATGCTTTCGGTATGGGCGTGGAGCGCATCACCAACCTGAAGTATCGCGTATCCGACTTGCGTATGTTCTCAGAGAACGATGTGCGCTTCCTGAAAGAATTTGAAGCTGCCAATTAGTAACATAGAAAGGTAAAATAGTAAAGTGAAACTCGCTGTAATGACACAACCCACATTCTTCGTCGAGGAGGATAAAATCATATCTTCTCTCTTCGATGAAGGGTTGGATAGTCTACATCTTTATAAGCCTGGGTCATCGCCGATGTACTCAGAACGGCTTCTCACGCTGCTTGCTGATGACATCTGCAGTAAGATTACGGTTCACGATAACTTTTACCTGAAGGAAGAGTACAATTTGCGCGGCATCCATATCAGTGATGTCTCTACGCCAGCTCCACGTGGCTATAAAGGGCATATCAGCCGAACATGTACCAATCTCGATCATCTGAAAGAGGCTAAGAAAAACTCAGATTATGTCTTTCTCAAGTATATCTTTGACAGTCAGACGGAACCAGAGAAAAAGGCATCTTTTACCGAAGCCGAGCTCAAAGAGGCCTCACGCCGGGGGCTCATCGATCGTCATGTATATGCGTTGGGAGGAATGAACCTGAACACTATCCGAATGGCTAAAGATATGGGATTCGGCGGTGTCGTCATCAGCGGTGACCTTTGGAACCGCTTCAACATCCATCAGGAGCTGGATTATCAGGAACTGATAGACCACTTCAAAAAACTTCGTAAAGCTGTCGGCTAATTTTAAACTGTAATTGCTAAATCGTAATTAAATAATGTCTAACAAGAACTACATGGTGTTTTCAGGTACTGCCACGAAGTACCTCGCAGAGAAAATCTGCCAAAGCTTAGGTTGTCCGCTCGGAGAACTGCAAATAACTAAGTTTTCCGATGGCGAGTTTGCTGTATCCTACGAAGAGAGCATTCGCGGTCGCGACATCTTCCTCGTACAAAGCACGTTCCCCAATAGTGACAACCTGATGGAGCTGTTACTGATGATTGATGCTGCCAAGCGTGCCTCCGCACGTACCATCAATGCCGTCATTCCTTACTTCGGCTGGGCCCGTCAAGACAGAAAGGACAAACCGCGTGTAAGCATTGGAGCAAAACTCGTAGCCGATTTGCTTAGTGCTGCCGGGGTCAACCGTGTTATCACGATGGATTTGCATGCTGATCAGATTCAGGGATTCTTCAATGTCCCTGTAGATCATCTCTATGCCTCCAATGTGATACTGCCCTACCTGCAAAGCCTGCATCTTGAGGATCTTGTAATTGCCTCGCCCGACGTAGGCGGTTCCAAACGTGCCAACACCTATGCTAAGTTCTTAGGCTGTCCGCTGGTGTTATGCAATAAGACCCGTGCCAGAGCGAATGTAGTAGCAACTATGCAGATTATCGGTGAGGTTGAAGGCAAGAATGTGGTCATCATCGACGATATGGTAGATACCGCCGGCACCATCACTAAGGCAGCAGACATTATGAAGGCTGCCGGTGCTAAAACCGTCCGTGCATGTGCTTCCCACTGTGTGATGAGCGGTCCTGCCAGTGATCGCGTGCAGGAATCAGCACTTGAGGAAATTGTGTTCACAGACTCTATTCCCTACACTCAACGCTGTGCGAAGGTAAAACAGCTTAGCGTTGCCGATTTATTTGCTGAAACGATTCGTAGAGTCATCAACAATGAAAGCATCTCTGACCAATATATTGTTTAGTACTGTGCTACTGACGGCGTGTCAGTCGAACAGCTATAAAATCAGTGGTGAGGTCAAGGGACTGACAGACGGTGATACACTGTTTCTCACCCACGACCTCCAAACGGGCTATCCCAGTGACACACTGATTGTTGAGAACGGACGATTTGCCCTTAACGGCACTGCTGACTCCACATCATTGTGTATGATATACAGTGCCAGTCGTAATGAGATCAATATCCCCTTCTTCGTAGAATCTGGCAACATCACTATCCATCTGACTGAAGAGCCTGGTGCCTCGCGTGTGAGTGGAACATTGTGTAATGACCAATGGCAACAGCTCAACGATTCGGTGATGACCATCGGCAAGGAAATCAATCAGATTGCCGAGCATATCTATGGTGGTAATGTCTCAGAGGAGGAGCAGAAGAAGGGTATGGAAAAGATTGACCGCCTCAACCAGCGCTTTTCGGCCATGCTTGTCAAGTGTGTGGAGAAGAATATTGACAATGAGTTTGGTTACTTCCTGCTTACCTATTACCCTGAAGAGCTGATAGACAACAACCAGCGTACCAGGCTTATAAATCTCCTCCCTGAACAGATGCGCAAGCGTTCTGCCATTCAACAGATGCAGCAGTTATTGACGAATGCATCGAAAACTGCTGAAGGGGCTTCCATCACTGACTTCACCCAAAAAGGCCTTGATGGAAACGATGTCAGCCTGATGGAGGAAATCAAGAAAAACAAGGTAACGGTTATTGATTTCTGGGCTTCGTGGTGTGGACCTTGCCGTCAGGAGATGCCTTTCATGCTCCAACTGTACGAGCAGCTACATGCTAAAGGATTAGGATTCATCGGCATTTCCCTCGACAACGAAGAAGCTGCTTGGAAACAAGCTACGGAAGCTTTGGGTGTAAAATGGCCTCAGATGAGCGATCTGAAAGGTTGGGAAAACGAGATTGCGCAATACTTTAACGTTACCTCGATTCCACATACCATCGTTGTTGATCAGCAAGGCAAGATTCTACGCCGCGGATTACGTGGTGAACAACTACAAAAATATATCGAGTCGTTGCTTCAATAAGAAGGAACTCCAGACTTGAGAATATCAGACAAGCATGATTACTTTTCCCATCGCAAAAATCAATCTGGGACTGAACGTGGTAGAAAAGCGTCCTGACGGTTATCATAACCTCGAGACTATTTTCTACCCCGTTCCTTTAAAGGATGCCTTGGAAGTACAACTTATGGACAAGGCGTTCCCTTCGTCAGTTGACTGTGACTTGAAAGTCACCAATATGGTGATTGATGGAGACGAACAGCGCAACCTTGTCGTAAAAGCCTATCAGCTGTTAAAGGCCGATTTCCCTGATATGCCCCGCATACATGCTCACCTGTGGAAGGGCATCCCCTCGCAGGCTGGTATGGGGGGCGGCTCCAGCGATTGCGCCTATATGATACGTCTGATGAACGAATTTTGCCATTTAGGCCTCACCGACGAACAGATGATAGGATATGCTGCCCGACTCGGAGCTGACTGTGCTTTCTTCATCAAGAGTACGCCCTGCTATGCCGAAGGGATAGGCGACCGAATGGAACCTGTCAACTTGAATCTACAAGGATGGTATATCGGAGTGGTTCGTCCCAATATCCCTGTATCCACTAAGGAAGCGTTTTCCCTCATACATCCTCACCGTCCGTTACAGAATTGTCGGGAAGTGGTATCAAGACCTGTTGAAACGTGGAATGGAGCATTGGTAAACGACTTTGAAGAAAGTGTCTTTGCACTATACCCCGAAATTGGTGCCATCAAACAACAGTTATTAAATATGGGCGCCACCTATGCCGCTATGTCTGGCTCTGGCAGCGCCCTATTCGGACTCTTCAAGGAATCTCCAATCCGTCTCGGGCAGGAGTTCCCGAATATGTTTACCTTTAGTAGTTTGTTTTAGAAACCGAAGTTCATTCTTTCGGGTTCAGCAGTGCTGAGGTACGCACGCGGCTCAGCGTTTCCGGTGTCATCTGCAAATAACTTGCAATATACACCAGAGGAGCACGTAACACCAGTTGCGGTGATCGCTTCACCAGCTTGGCATATCGCTCTTGAGCCGATTCGAAGCGTAGCATGTCGGCATGTACCTGTGAGATAATCAGCGACTCCTCCAGTATCTTTCGATACAGCATCTGTATATTCACATTACGCACGGCCTCCCGTTCGAGTGCTGCCTTTGGCAGTTCGAAAATGATAGTAGGCTCCAATGCCTGAATCTGCTGACGACTTGGCTCCTCACGGAACAGACTCTCAATGCTCATCACGATTGAATTTTCCGTTGCCATATATTCCGTCAATTCCTTATCGTTCTTATAGTAAAACTGGCGTACTAATCCCTTGGCTATCCAGAAGATACCACTACAAATATCACCTTCTTTCAAAAGTAGTTCACCCTTTTGGTATTTCTTGGGTATCAAGATACCTTCCAGCACATCCAACTCATCATGAGTCATTGTGCTGTATCGTCTGGCCAATTCGCGGGCCACATCACGTGTAGTTAGTCCGATAGTCGTCATCTTAATTTGTTGTTAGATAATAGTTATTGTTTGTTTTAGTATATCAATCGAGTTTCAGTACGGCGAGGAATGCTTTCTGCGGCACTTCCACATTGCCGATTTGCTTCATGCGCTTCTTGCCTCGTTTTTGTTTCTCCAGCAGTTTTCGCTTACGGCTCACATCACCGCCATAGCATTTTGCCGTCACGTCCTTGCGAACCTGTTTAATCGTCTCGCGCGCAATAATCTTGGCACCGATAGCAGCCTGAATGGCAATATCAAATTGCTGACGCGGAATAAGCTCCTTCAGTTTCTCACACATCCTGCGGCCAAAGTTTACTGCATTATCCTGATGGGTAAGCGTAGACAGCGCATCAACAGGCTCACCATTCAGCAGAATATCCAATTTCACAAGCTTTGAGGGGCGGAACGAGTCAATATGGTAGTCGAACGAGGCATAGCCCTTCGAGATGCTCTTTAACTTATCATAGAAATCGATTACAATCTCGCCTAACGGCAGCATGAACCGCAGTTCTACGCGCCCGCCAGAGACATACTGCTGATCTATCAATTCGCCACGTTTGTCCAGACACAGCGTCATGATAGGTCCGATATAATCGGCAGCGGTAATAATAGATGCCTTGATATAAGGTTCCTCGATATGGTCTATCATCGTCTGGTCAGGCAATCCGGACGGGTTGTGCACCTCCTTCTGCTCTTTCTGCTTGGTATAGCACATATAGGTAACGTTGGGCACCGTAGTGATAACGTCCATATCAAACTCGCGGTCAAGACGTTCCTGCACAATCTCCATATGCAGCAATCCCAAGAATCCGCAGCGGAAGCCAAAACCCAATGCTACTGAAGTCTCGGGCATAAAGGTCAGCGAAGCATCGTTCAGCTGTAATTTTTCCAACGAAGCTCTCAGATTTTCATAGTCAGTAGGATCAATAGGATAGACACCGGCAAACACCATCGGTTTCACCTCCTGGAATCCGTCGATGGCTTTCTCGCAGGGGCGTGCCACATGCGTTATAGTGTCACCCACTTTCACCTCTTTAGAGTCTTTGATGCCAGAGATAATATAACCCACATCGCCTGTCCGAAGCTCCTTACGGGGTATCATATCCATCTTCAGCACACCCACTTCGTCAGCATCATACTCCATACCCGTATTAAAGAACTTCACCTTATCACCCTGACGGATAGTGCCGTTCACAATTTTAAAGTAGGCTATAATGCCTCTGAACGAGTTGAACACTGAGTCGAAAATCAGCGCCTGCAGGGGAGCCTTTTCATCGCCTACGGGGTGCGGTATACGCTCCACTACGGCATTCAGGATATCCTCTACGCCCTCGCCTGTCTTTCCTGAAGCACGGATAATATCCTCGGGGTCGCAACCTATGAGGTCTACTATTTCGTCCTCCACTTCGTCAGGCATCGCACTCGGCATGTCTATCTTATTGATGACAGGAATGATTTCCAGGTTATTATCGATAGCCAGATAGAGGTTGGATATGGTCTGAGCCTGCACACCCTGCGTAGCATCCACTACCAGCAGGGCACCCTCACAGGCAGCTATCGAGCGGCTGACCTCATATGAGAAGTCAACGTGTCCCGGAGTATCTATCAGGTTCAGAATATATTTCTCACCTTTATACACATATTCCATTTGTATGGCATGACTCTTAATCGTGATGCCGCGCTCACGCTCCAAATCCATGTCGTCGAGCATCTGACCTTCCGTAACCTGTATAGTCTTGGTGTACTCTAACAGACGGTCTGCCAGAGTCGATTTGCCATGATCAATATGTGCGATAATGCAGAAGTTTCTTATATGGTCCATATAGGTTTATTTGCACTGTTTGAGAATTTGGACGCAAAGTTACGAAAAAACAAGCAAAAGACCAAAAGAATTATAGTTTTTTACGAGGAAAAAAATAGTTCTATAAATGTATGGCTGCCAAAGCGCTTATTTCATTTCCAACCGCAATTCCAATGTTTCTGCGGTATCAGACGTGACGGCTACACGCTGGTCTGTACGCAGGCCAACTGCCCATATCACTTCGTCGTGGGCATCGACTACCACCAGCTGGCGGCGCTTCTCAAAGAGGCTCATCCGCTGATCCGTCATCAGGTCGCTCAGCAGCTTACGTCCCTTCATTCCGAATGGCACCATCCAGTCCCCCTCCGCTACGCGTCTCACCGTGAGGGGAAACTGTACTTTCTGTGAATCAAGCGTAGCAATAGCGGAATCCTTCGAGACCGTTACACTCGTTCTTTTCACTCGGATTTTACTATCCGGATGATTACTGACAGCCATCTGGGGCAACACATACACTCCCTCTTCAGGAATTTTGAGCGGTTTCATCGGTTCAAGTACGGGTTCCACCAAGAGTCTGTTGCGATCTCTTAGCACCTCATAGCCCATTGGCGAGGTAAAGATGGCACCCGTATCGGAAGCCAACAACTGATGCACCTGTCTACCGTTGAAACCGTAATTTCTCAACCATTCAAAAGTTACATATTCCCTTGAAAGATAGTCAGTATATTCGCTAAGATTCAACGATTTACTTCCACCGATACCTTTTAGCAAAACATCAATGGTTGCTTGGGCAGCAGCCAGATTCTCGGCTGTCTGCAGAATATGGTTTAATACGGCAGGATTCAGCGCCTGCAAGAGTGGCAACACCTGCAAGCGAATCTTATTGCGCATATAGTCCTCCGTCAGATTGCTGCTGTCTGTAACATACGACTGTCCCCGTTCGGAAAGAAAACGTTCGATTTCATCCCGCGAGACACACAACAACGGACGCAAAACGAAGCCATTACGCGCCTGAATGCCAGTCAGCCCACGCAAACCTGTCCCTCTGATTATATTCATCAGAATGGTCTCCACCGAATCGTTTTGGTGGTGAGCTACACAGATTGCCGCCGCCCCGATGTCCTGACGCAGTTGTTCAAACCATCTGTAGCGAAGTTCGCGTGCTGCCATCTCAATACTGACGTGATGAAGGTCCGCATAGGTATTAGTATCGAAATGCACCCGATGGAGTTCTATTCCCAACCGTCCGCAAAGCTCCACGCAAAAGGCCTCGTCCCTATCCGACTCCTCACCCCGAAGATGGAAATTACAATGCGCCGCATGGATTCGGAACCCCTGCTCTTTCAACAGCAGCAGCAGTGCCACGCTATCCGCACCTCCACTTAAAGCAACAACATATAAATCATTGTAGTTAAGCAGATTGTACCTTTCGACATACGTCCCTACTTTATTCCACATAGAGCACTAATCCCTTCAGGTATTCGCCCTCGGGATGATAGATATTGATGGGATGGTCGGCAGGTTGGTGTAATTGGTGCAGAATGCGCACCTTACGCTTTGCCAAAGCAGCAGCGGTGAACACGGCATTACGGAAGTGGTCTTTGGTAACTACTTGCGAACACGAGAAGGTGAAAAGGATTCCGCCCCGCTCAATTTTCTCAAAAGCCTTCTGGTTCAGGCGCGTGTAGCCCTTCAGTGCATTATGCAGTGCCCCGCGGTGTTTGGCAAAGGCTGGCGGATCGAGAATGATGAGGTCGTAGGAGGGTTGAGAGTTCTCCAAGAATTTAAAGGCATCCTCGCAGAAAGCCTCGTGGCGCGAGTCACCTGGGAAGTTCAGTTCCACATTCTCGCGAGTCAGCGCAATGGCCTTTTCACTACTGTCTACACTATGCACCAGTTCTGCACCGCCCCGCATTGCATAGAAAGAGAATCCGCCCGTATAGCAGAACATATTCAAGACCCTCCTTCCACGGGCATAGCGTTCTAACAAGGAGCGATTCTCACGCTGGTCGACAAAGAAGCCCGTCTTCTGGCCTTTCAGCCAGTCAACACAGAATTTCAGGCCGTTCTCCGTCGCGATATTATCCTCACTGCCTCCTATCAGGAAGCCGTTTCTGTCTTCTGCAGTCATGAAAGGCAGCGTCGTCTCACTTTTATAATAAATGTTCTTGATGCGCTGCCCCATCACGCCAGCCAGCGAGCGGGCAATAGTATGGCGACAGAGATGCATTCCGATGCTATGAGCCTGCATGACAGCTGTTTCGCCATAGACATCCACGATAAGTCCAGGCATATTGTCACCCTCGCCGTGAACCAGTCGGTAAGTATTGTTTTGAGGATTATCCGCCACCCCGATGTCTATTCGCATCTGGAGGGCAGAACGGAGGCGCGAGGCCCAGAAGTCATCGTCAATGGCTATATCGTTGAACGACAGTACACGGACGGCAATAGAGCCTTGCTGATAGTGACCAACAGCGATGAAATCGCCCGAATTGGTTATCACACGAACTATTTCGCCCTCTTCAACACCATCGTCGATAGATTGTATAGCGCCTGAAAACACCCACGGATGAAAGCGTCGCAGGCTTTCGTCCTTCCCCTTACGCAGTCGTATTTGCTTGTACATCTTCTGTAATTTTTATCAGTTCATAGTCGCCGGTATGCTCCAACCGCATCAGTTCTTCATAGAGCAGTATGCAGGTCCACGCATCGGTGGCCGCATAGGCTTTCTGCTTGTCTTTCAGGATGTCCGCCTCCCAGTTGCTCAGCCGTTCCCGCTTTGAGATACGCTGGCCGAAGAAGTTGGCATATAGTTTCTGGAGGCTCATATCCTCCACTCCTATTTCCCGCACATGGTCTTGCAGGTCTATCAGATTGCCTGCCTCGAAGTCGCCCAATCGGCGAAGCGAATTAAGGTCGTCGCGCAGTGACAGGCCTATCTTGGGCACATTCGTATCTTCCAGCAGCCGCTTGATGGATGGCGACATGCCCAACTGGTTCAGCCGGAACAGGAAGCACACATCATGGCTCGAAACCTGCAGCAGGGCTACAGGGTTCATGGGACCTTTATGGAACGAGGGGCGCGTCTCGGTGTCTACACCCAGTATATCCTGAGAAAGCAGATAGTCAACGGCTTTCTCTGCTTCACGTTCTGTCAACACGACAACTATCCGCCCTTCGAATAGCACACGCGGCAAATCGCCTATCTTAGTCTTATCGTACTTGTTATAGATAGTTTTCTTCATTTGGGTTGCAAAGTTAATACAAAAAAACAAAAAAACGCGCTATTCTTGATGAAATCTAATATTTTCTTCGTAATTTTGCACTCCGTTATTATTATATAATGTGATTTATGGCAAAGAAAAAATCAAGCAAGGCTGCACAAGATCGCAGTGTTTCGTCACTGAAGGAGGCCTTAGGCATCGACAAGATATTCCACAACGAGCGACTTAACTTTGTGTTTGGATTTGGGCTATTATTCGTAGCAGGCTACATGATATGGGCCTTCATCTCGTTCTTCGTGACGGGCGAGGCCGACCAAAGCATTATCGAAACACCCCGCGACGGAGAGATACTCAACCAGAATGGCGAATTCCAGAATGCCTGCGGCTCCCTGGGAGCCTATGCCTCCTGGTTCTTCGTCAAGCGTTGCTTCGGGTTGGCAGCCTTCCTCATCCCTGCGTTCCTCCTGCTCGTATCGGTCAATCTGATGCGAGCCTATAAGTTCAATCTGCTGAAGTGGTTTCTCTGTCTGGCTATCTTCATGGTATGGGCTTCGGTCACGATGGCCAAGTTCCTGGCACCCTTCTTCTATGATGCCTGCTACAATCCCGGCGGAGATCACGGGTTGGCTGTCAGCCAGTATATAGAGGGATTGATTGGCACTCCTGGCTTGACGGCAGTGCTGGCCCTGACGGCTCTCGCCTTCCTTACCTATCTCAGCATGGAGACCGTCATCATCGTCCGCAAGATATTCAATCCGCTGCATTATCTGAAGAAGATTCCGATGGAAATCCATATCGGCAAGGAAGAGAGCGAAGCGGAGACCCCTCAGGCAGACACGATAGATACGATGGATGACCCTGAGGTATTCGACGACCCCATCACGGAGACCGTAGAGTTCAAGATTGATGAAGAGACCACCGATTCCACTCCATCCTCCACAACACCCACTTCACCTGCAGCACCTACCTCACCCACGCCCCCTCAGCATCCCCAAGACGTCGAAATGACCGTAGACACTGGCGAAAAGGAAGAGGAGGCTGAGGGCAAAGACCTCGTAGGCGAATATGGAGACATCTCGACCCCCTACGACCCCAAGCGTGACCTGGAGAACTACCGCTACCCCACGCTCGACCTGCTGAAGAAATACGAGTCGGACGGCAAGCCCTTCATCGATATGACTGAGCAGAACGCCAACAAGAACCGCATCGTTGACGTGCTGCGCAACTTCGGAGTGGAGATCTCCAGCATCAAGGCCACCGTTGGTCCCACCATCACGCTCTATGAGATTACGCCGGCACCGGGTGTAAGAATCTCGAAGATTCGCAACCTCGAGGACGATATAGCCCTGAGCCTCTCGGCACTCGGCATCCGTATCATTGCGCCGATACCCGGCAAGGGAACCATCGGTATCGAGGTGCCGAACGCCAAGCCTGCCATCGTGTCGATGGAGTCTATTCTGAACTCGAAGAAGTTCCAGGAGACCACGATGGAGCTGCCCTGTGCCCTCGGAAAGACCATTACCAACGAAGTGTTTATGTTCGATTTGGCCAAGGCTCCCCACTTGCTGGTAGCAGGTGCTACCGGTCAGGGTAAGTCGGTAGGTCTGAATGCAATCATCACCTCCTTGTTATATAAGAAGCACCCCGCAGAACTGAAGATAGTGCTCGTAGACCCCAAGAAGGTGGAATTCAGCATCTATGCCACCATCGAGAACCACTTCCTTGCGAAGATTCCCGACGACGAAGCCGATCCCATCATCACCGATGTCACCAAGGTGGTGCGCACGCTCAACTCGCTCTGCAAGGAGATGGATACCCGCTACGACCTGCTGAAGATGGCCCAGGCGCGCAACATCAAGGAGTACAACAAGAAGTTCATCGACCGTCAGCTTAATCCTGAGCACGGACATAAGTATATGCCATACATCGTCGTCGTCATCGATGAATTTGGCGACCTGATTATGACGGCAGGCAAGGAGATAGAGCTGCCCATAGCGCGTATCGCACAGCTGGCGCGTGCCGTAGGCATCCACATGATTATCGCCACCCAGCGTCCTACCACCAATATTATTACGGGTACCATCAAGGCCAACTTCCCAAGCCGTATTGCCTTCCGTGTGGGAGCCATGATTGACTCACGCACCATTTTGGATCGCCCGGGTGCACAGCAACTGATAGGCCGAGGCGATATGCTCTACCTCAACGGTGGCGAGCCTGTCCGCGTGCAGTGTGCCTTTGTCGACACGCCCGAGGTGGAGCGAATCAATCAGTTCATTTCGCAACAGCAGGGCTATCTCAGCGCCTTCGAACTGCCTGAGCCTGACACTGATGATGGCGAGGGTGGTGAGAGTCGCGACGTAGACATGCAGCATCTGGATCCGATGTTCGAGGATGCTGCCCGTCTGATAGTCCGCGAGCAAAGCGGCAGCACAAGTCTGATACAGCGCAAGTTTGCCATCGGTTACAACCGCGCCGGTCGACTGATGGACCAGTTAGAGAAGGCGGGCATCGTGGGACAGGCTCACGGTTCGAAGCCCCGCGAAGTATTGATTATGGACGAGATGAGTCTTGAAAACCTATTATCACAATGGAGAGGATAAAAACAATCATGCTGATGCTGCTCATAACAGCGGCATCCTACGGACAAACCGCCAAGCAAGTGTTAGACAAGACGGCCGCCGTGTTTTCCAACAAGAACGGCGCTTCTGCCGCCTTCCATATCAAGGACGACAAGGGCAACAATCTGGCCAGCGGGCGCTTTATGGTGAAAGGCAAGAAGTACTGCCTACGGTCAGACAAGATGCTCGTCTGGTATGACGGCAAGACCCAGTGGGCAGCCGTCAACCACGGTGCCAAGGGCATCGACGAGGTGAACGTGAGCACGCCCAAGTCTTCTGACTTCAACAATCCCGCAGACTTCATCTATCTCTATCGGCAGGGCTATAGCTACACGATGAAGAAAGAAGGCTCTCGCTACGTTGTCCACCTGAAGGCCACAGCCAAGAACAAGCCCATACAGGAAGCCTACATCTCGGTCTATCAGGGCTCGGTGGCTGGTGTGGCCTATACACCGAGCTACATCAAGTTCCTACGCAACAACAAGTGGACTACCATCAGCATCTCTGGGTGCAGCGTACCTCAGAAGCCCATAGCCGATGCCACCTTCCGTTTCAACTCGAAGGACTTCCCCCAGGCGGAGGTGATTGACCTTCGGTAGTTGAGAGTTGAAAGTTGAGAGTTATGAATAAGATACAGCTGTTCTTCCTTTTGCGCAAGAACACCAAACTGAGTGAGAAGCGCAACCCGATGTTCGAGGCCAACCAGTATGGCAAGTTCTTCGGCTATCTGATGGTGGCCATCTTTGCCATCGAGTTTATCGCCCTGGGCACCTTCCTCGGATGGATAGCGGCTACCGAAGCCGACGAGCCCAACATGATTTTCTACGTGGTGCCCTTCCTGCTCATTCTCGACTTCGGCATGCGCTTTATGACGCAGCAGACACCGCTGATGCTCGTCAAGCCCTACCTGCTGACACCTATCAGCAAGTATGCCGCCATCGACTGCTTCCTCGTCAACCAGATTCTCGACATGGGCAACCTGGTATGGATGACGCTCTACCTGCCCTACGTGTTCATCGTATGGTGCGGAGGCATCACCTTCTGGACAGCCCTCGGCATGCTGTTCCTCCTGCACCTCATGGTGGTGGTCAACAGCCAGTGGTACCTGTTGGTGCGCACGCTGGTCAACCAGAGCCTATACTGGTGGGCACTGCCCGCACTCTTCTACGGAGCACTGATACTGCCGTTTCTCGTCCTCCCCGACGAGCTCTCAGACCAGCTCTTCGACAGCATGGCCGATATACTGAAAGCAGACGTGTCACTATGGTGGCTGTTCCTGACTTTCGCGGTGCTCTGCCTGGGCCTTTTCGTCATCAACCGCCGCTTGCAGATGCAGCTCATCTACGATGAAATCGGCAAAAAGGAGAATACGAATCTCAAGACCGTTTCCGAGTTCAGCGCACTCAACCGCTTCGGGCAGATTGGCGAATACTTGAAGCTCGAAATCAAGAGCACCATGCGCAACAAGGCCATCCGCTCACGCTTCATCCAGGGTGTATGCTTCATCATGTTCTTCTCGCTGATGATAGCCTTCACCAACGTGTATAGCAGCTCGTTCGAGCGCAACTTCTGGTGCCTCTATGCCTTCATCTTCTTTGGAGCCGTCAACCTGACCAAGGTCATGTGCCCCGAGGGAAACTATATCGACCTGCTGATGGTCTACGAGGAGAACATCCTCACACTGCTACGCGCCAAGTACTACTTCTACTGCACCATCCTGCTGCTCCCCCTCGTGTTCACACTCATACCCGTCGTCACTGGGAAATTCTCGCTGCTGATGGTGCTCGCCTACCTCTTCACCGCTACGGGCCCCGTCTATCTGCTGCTCTTCCAGATGGCAGTCTACAACAAGACCACCCTACCCCTCAACGACAAGATAACGGGCAAGAACCAGATGGAAAACAAGTGGCAGTCGATAGCCTCGATGGTGGCGATGTTCGCCCCCGTCGCCCTCGTCTTCATCCTGCAAGCCATCTTCAGCGACGACATCGCCTATCTGCTGTTGCTGCTCTTTGGGCTCGCCATCACCCTGTCCGAGCCCTTATGGATGCGCAACATCTACCGCCGCATGATGCACCGCCGCTACAACAACCTCGAAGGCTTCCACACAACAAGATAACAAATTGCAAATCGAAAATAGAAAATAGTAAATCCCATCATGTATTTCACAGGAATCATCATAGCCGTATGCACGTTTCTCACCATCGGCATCTGGCACCCTATCGTCATCAAGACCGAATACCACTGGGGCACACGCCCCTGGACCGTATATCTCATCATCGGCCTGACGTGCCTCATAGGAGCACTGTTCATCGAGAACACCATCCTCTCGGCCGTTGTCGGTGTCTTCGGAGCATCGGCACTCTGGGGCATCGGCGAACTCTTCTCACAGAAGAAGCGCGTGCAGAAAGGCTGGTTCCCCATGAACCCCAAGCGCCGAGACGAGTATCCTCCTATCGACAAGAACGAGACCCTCTGCCCCGTGCATCACGGCAAGAGCATCTACGCCATAGAAGATGAAGACGATACTGATACAGGTAGGTAAGACCGTCAACAAGCACTTCCAGGCAGGCATCAGCGACTATGTGGAGCGCATCGGCCACTACATGCCCTTCGAGGTAGTAACCATCGCCGAGCTGAAGAACACTCGCAACCTGTCCGAGGAGCAGCAGAAGCAGACCGAGGGCGAGCTGATACTGAAACAGCTTCAGCCGGCAGACACCGTTGTACTGTTAGACGAGCACGGACGCGAATATCGCAGCATCGACTTTGCCCGCTGGCTCCAGCAGAAGCAGCAAACGGCACGCCGCCTCGTCTTCGTCATCGGCGGCCCGTATGGTTTCTCCCCCTCCGTCTACCAGCGTGCCAACGAGCAGCTGTCGCTCTCGAAGATGACCTTCTCGCACCAGATGATACGCCTCATCTTTACCGAGCAGATTTATCGCGCCTGCACCATCATCAAGGGCGAGCCCTATCACCATGAGTAAGTATAGAAAAGAAATAAAAGGATATGAAGAAGATACTAAGCATCCTGCTGGCCGCAGCAACACTGTCGGCATGCCAGGAGACAATGGATGAACGATGTGCACGGGAAGCCAAGGATTTTACAGAGAAGAAGTGCCCCGCACTCATCACTGCCACCAACGGCACCCGTGTGGTGATTGACAGTCTTGTGTTTACGCCGCAGAACCGTACACTCACCTACTACTATACGGTAGAGGGCACCGCCGACGATTCCCTGACCATCCAAAAGGCCGACCTCTGGAGCCAGATGCTAAAGGAACTGCGCAACTCGGCAAACCTGAAGGACTATAAGGAGGCTGGCTACAACTTCGGCTACGTGTACTATTCTACGAAAAACGCTGGAACACGGCTTTTTGAAGCCACATTCCAGCGTAAGGATTACGAATAACCGCGAGGAGGATATTACATCTCCTCGGGTTTCATGTTGGTATAGACCGTCTGCACATCGTCAAAGTCCTCCAGCTTCTCCACCATCTTGTCAATGGTCTCACGCTCCTCGGGGGTCACATCCTTCAGGTCGTTGGGGATGCGGGTAAACTCGGCACCTGTCACCTCGAAGCCGTTCTCCTCCAGATGCTTCTGGATGGCAGCGAACGATGAGGGGTCGCCATAGATGGTGATGCTGCCCTCTTCCTCGTCCTCATCATACTCATCCTCCACGCCGAAATCTATCAGGTCCAGAATCATCTCGTCCATATCCAGGCCGTCCTTCTTCTTGAAGGTGAAGACGGCTTTATGGTCGAAGAGGAACGACAGTGAACCCTGAGTACCGAGGTTGCCATTGAACTTGTTGAAGACAGAGCGCACATCGCCTACCGTACGGGTGGTGTTGTCGGTCAGCGTCTCTACAAAGACAGCAATGCCATGAGGGCCATATCCCTCGTAGCTCACCTCCTTATAGTCAGCGTGGTCCTTGCCCATTGCATTCTTGATGGCACGCTCGATGTTGTCCTTCGGCATATTCTCACGCTTGGCATTGGCTATGCATGCACGCAGGGCGGGGTTCATGTCCGGATCAGGACCGCCAGCCTTGACGGCAATAGCTATCTGCTTGCCGATTTTGGTGAATGTCTTGGCCATGTGGCCCCATCTCTTCAGCTTTGTTGCTTTACGATATTCAAATGCTCTTCCCATAATTATTTACTATTTACTGATTTTCGATTTACAATTTATTAGCGGAGCTTTATTTACTATTTTAACAATTTATCTCAGTTCGGCACCTAACTTCTGCTTCAGGTTGCCAATCAGCTTCTGCATGATGGCATCTATCTGCTTGTCGCCCATCGTCTTCTCTGCATCCTGAAGAATGAAGTTGACGGCATACGACTTCTTGCCGGCAGGCAGCTTGTCGCCCTCGTAGACATCGAACAGCTCCACCTTCTTCAGCAGCCTCTTCTCCGTCTGACGTGCAATCTCCTCAATCTGTGCAAACTCAACATTCTGGTCTATCAGCAGGGCGAGGTCGCGGCTGACGGCAGGATACTTGGCAATCTCGGTGAACTCCACCTTCTGCTTGCGTATCACCTTCATCAGTGCCGTCCAGTTCAGTTCGGCATAATAGACAGGCAGGTCGATGCCAAACTGCTTCTGCAGTTTCTTGCTCAGCACGCCCAGTTCCACCAGCTGCTTGCCGCCACGATTCTCGATGGTCAGAGCGGCAGAGAATATCGGGTTGGCCGACTTCTTGCGCACCAGCATACCCGGCTGCACTCCGATGCGTGCCAGGATATTGTCTACATGGGCATCCAGTTCGGCAAACGAGGTCTTCTCGTCGGGATGCGCCCATGAGCCTTCCACGCGCTTACCCGTCAGCCACAAGGCCATGTGATACTGCTCCTTGTAGGCCTGCATGGGATCGTCGTCGTTCTGTTTCTCAGGTGAGAAGTGGTAGACATTGCCAAACTCGAAGAAACGGCAATTCGGATTCTTGCGGTTGGCGTTGTGGGCAATGCTCTCCAAGCCGCCAAACAGCAGTGTGCCGCGCATCACATTCAGATCGCTCGACAGCGGGTTCATGACGTGTACGAGCGTCTGGTTCTGAGTCTCGTCGTAGTATGCCGATTTCGTCAGCGAGTTGTTCAGTATCTCATTGAATCCTGCACCCACCAGCTGCTCGCTCACCAGGTTTGCCAGCTTATGCTTCTGGTCCTCGTCGCCCTTGATGACCAGCGACGATTTCAACTGGGTGGGAATCTCCACATTATTATATCCATAGATGCGCAGAATGTCCTCTACTACATCGCACGGGCGCTGCACATCGACACGATAGCCGGGAATCTCCAGCAGCAGTGCCTCAGCCGTTTCCTCCAGCACCTTCATCTCCAGCGACTCGCAGATGCTCTTGATGGTTGCGACGGGTATCTCCTTGCCTATCAGCTGGTTCACATAGCTGTACTCCAGTTTTACTTGGGCGTTTTCCATCTTTGTGGGATACTCATCCCGGATCTCCATCGACACCTTTCCGCCAGCCAGCTCCTTGCAAAGCATGGCGGCATACTTCAGTGCGTCGATGGTGCCGTTGGGGTCTACGCCACGCTCAAAGCGGAACGAGGCATCGGTCGACAGCCCGTGACGGCGCGCCGACTTGCGAATCCACGTAGGATGGAAATAGGCCGACTCCAGCACGACATTCTTCGTCGTCTCGTATGTGCCACTGCCCTTTCCACCAAAAACACCGGCGATACACATCGGCTCCTCTGCGTTGCAGATGGCCAGGTCGCGCTCCGAAAGCTTGTGCTCCACGCCGTCCAGAGTCTGGAAGGGAGTGCCCTCGGGCAGGGTCTTCACCACAATCTTGTGACCCTTCACCATATCGGCATCGAAGCAGTGCAACGGCTGTCCTAACGCCATCATCACATAGTTGGTGATGTCGACGATATTATTGATGGGACGCAGCCCGATCACGTTCAGACGCTGTTTCAGCCACTCGGGCGACTCTTTCACCTCGCATCCCGTGATGCTCACACAGGCATAGCGGCGGCAAGCCTCCGTGTTTTCTATCTCCACCTCGATGGGCAGGTCGTAGTTGTCTACGGCAAGTTCGCCCGCCACCGGATAGTGCAGGGCGGTCTCGTAGCCGTTTTGCTTCAACCATGCATACAGGTCGCGGGCGACACCCCAGTGAGACAGGGCATCGGCACGGTTGGCCGTAATGTCAATCTCGATGAGCCAGTCGCTCTCCAGATGGTAATACTCTGCAGCAGGAGTGCCTACCACAGCGTCGTCCGGGAGCACGATGATGCCCGCATGCGAGCTGCCGATGCCAATCTCGTCCTCGGCACAAATCATGCCCAGCGACTCCACACCACGCAGCTTCGACTTCTTGATTACAAACTCCTTGTCACCATCGTAGAGCACGCAGCCCAAATCGGCTACTATCACCTTCTGCCCGGCTGCTACGTTGGGGGCTCCGCATACGATTTGCTGCGGCTCACCCTTGCCCAGGTCGACTGTTGTGACATGCAGATGGTCTGAGTCTGGGTGCATCTCGCACGTCAGCACCTTACCCACGTAAAGTCCTTTCAGACCGCCCTTAATACTCTGTACTTCTTCGAGTGCGTCGACCTCCAGGCCTGTCGATGTCAACGCATCGCACACCTGCTGGGGTGTCAGGTCAAAGTCTACGTACTCCTTTAACCATTTATAAGATATATTCATTGCGCAATAATTGTTATTTTCTGAAAATCCGTGCAAAGTTACTAATAAGTGAGCAAAGAACAAAATAAATTCCGATTTATTTTTCCTTTGCCCGACGATACCTGTCAGTCACTAAGGTCAAAGGGACCGGTGGGCACGGTGCGCTTCAGCACTTCAAGCTGTACGTCGACACCGGGAATGACCCCATGACTGCGCAGCACGGTTTCTACCGTCTTGCGTGCCAGTTCGGGATGGTTGTTCTCCTCGCTGAGATGGCAGAGCCAGATATGCTCAAGAAAGTCGGACATGTTGTCGACGACGGCTTGCGCACAGCTGAGATTCGAGAGGTGGCCGGTTCCTGAGAGTATGCGCGACTTCAAGAATGGCGGATAGGGCCCCGACAGCACCATCTCCGTGTCGTGGTTGGACTCGATGACAAGGTGCCGCGCACGCTGAATGTAGCCTTTCATCTGGTCGGTGACCTCGCCCGCATCGGTAATGAGGCAGAAGTTCGTGCCAGAAGCCTCGACGAAATAGCCCACGTTGTCACTACTGTCGTGAGGAACGGCAAACGGCGTCACCTGAAAGTCGCCGACACTGATTGTCGTATCCTTTTCCAAGATATGCACCAGTTCGGAGGGCACTTTCTGGGCAACGCAGTAGTTGCGGAGTATGCCCTTGTGTACCTCGCTCGTAGCATAGACAGGGCATTGATAGTCTTTGCTGAAGGAGCCGACGGACTTGATATGGTCGGCATGATCGTGGGTGACCAGCACATGATGTACGGACACAAGGTTGAAGCCGTATTCGCGACACGCCTTCTTGAGTCCGCGCAGCCCTACCCCCACGTCGATGAGCAAGGCGTCTGTATCTGTTTGCAGCAGGTAGCAGTTGCCGCTGCTTCCGCTGCCAAAACATATAAATCGTAGCATAGTTGTTTCAAAATTTCGTGCAAAGGTACGAAAAGTTAAGGGCAATACAAAATAATTCGGTTTATTTTTCAATTCAAACGGTAAGAGGTAAGTGGTGAGAGGTAAGAGAATACCTCTTCTGCTTCCAACTCGTCTCTCTTGCCTGGGCTTACCAGCATTTATCAGCTTTGGGCTGAGGGCAAGTGGAACAATGAGAAGAACGAAGCCGTACTGAAGAAGCATCTTCGTACACCTTATAAATATGGCAGATAAGAGGATTGTACTTGACACCAACTGCCTGCTTGCCTCACTATCCAGGCGGGGCAGTTCGTACCCGTATGGAAGGGCTTCCGGCAGGGGCGTTACATCCTCTGCGTTACAACGGAAATACTTGAGGAGTACGAAGAAATGTTCATAGACTGCTCCCATCTTGTTGTACTCAATCCCATTCCTCTTGATGTCATGAAATGAGAGACGTAACATCGTGGGCAGCGAGCCGTAATACACGAGGCTACGAGATTACTTCTCGTTGACGGGTAGTACACCTGACCTGCTATAACCAGCTGTTGCATCTGCTGTTCGGCCAGATTACAGGCTGCGGCTCCCTGCGTGATATATGTCTGTGTCTTGAAGCGCACAAGCCCATTCTCTATCATCTCGGCTTTCGGAACACTGTCACCCAGCCGTCGCTCTCCCGTGCCAACGAGAACCGAGACTATCGTATCTACGAGGGACTTGGCACGTATCTCATCAGTATCGTCAGACCTCTGTACTCGAAGACTGCCATACCTGAGATAACGGTGGATAACGTCCTGTATGCTCTGGACTCCACCACCATATCCATCAGCATCAAACTGGCCACATGGGCTTTGGGGAAATACAGCAAGGGAGGCGTGAAGATGCATACATTGCTTGACCTTCGCGGGAGCATTCCAGCTAACATCCACATTACGCATGGCAGATGGCACGACAGCAATGAGTTGGATATCATTGAACCTGAGCCTTATGCCTTCTACATGATGGACAAGGCGTATGTCGATTTCGATGCCCTGTTCCGATTCCATCTGGCTGGCGCCTATTGGGTGACTAGGCCGAAGGAGAACATGAAATATGAAATCCTCGGCCACTGGGGCTTGTCGGATGCAGACAGAAAGGCTGGTGTCACAGGTGACTTCACCATCCGTCTCACCACCAAGTCGGTTGCGCTCTATCCTGAGCCGATACGGGCTGTCTGCATCTATGATGAAGAAGCTGGAGAAACTGGAGAAGAAATCGTGTTCATCACAAATAACTTCGACATCAGCGCCTCTGAGGTTTCCTGCTTATATAGACATAGGTGGGACATCGAAGTTTTCTTCAAATGGGTCAAGCAGAATATCGTAGTGAAGACCCTGTGGGGGTATTCAGAGAATGCTGTGCGGACTCATCTTTGGGTGGCAGTCATCGCCTATCTGATTATCGCCAGAATCAAGGCGAACTATAAAAGCCCATACTCCATCACCGAGGTGGCAACACTGATTAGGATCTCAGCTCTGGAGAAAGTCTCACTGGGAGAACTCATCACCAAGCCACGCGACTCTGTCAATCTCAATCAATCTGTCAAAGAACTCTCTCTATTTTGAATATTTATACCTAACGCGATTTTATCGCATCAGTAGTAATCATTTAAAAACAAAATGATGAACAAAACCATTAGTATCTTACGCGCCCCAGTCCTGCAGGCTTGCTGCCGCAGGGGCGCAGAAATCCGGCGGGCGGCGATGCTGCTGCTCGCAGTGATGCTCACCATGACCGCGCAGACGGCGTGGGCAGACAGTGCTTTCAGCGGTGGCAGCGGCTCCAAAGGCGACCCCTACCAGATTGCGAGCACCACAGACCTCAACCAGCTGGCCACCGACGTGAACGGCGGCAACGACTACAACGACAAGTATTTCGTGCTGACCCAAGACATCACCTACGCCCACGGCGACAGCGACACCGAAAGCAACTACAAGGCCATCGGAGGCTACGATGGCACGAACAACCGCTACTTCCGCGGCACCTTCGACGGCGCGAACCACACCGTCAGCGGCATCCGCATCTACAAGGACGGCACTGGCGACTACGGTTATCAGGGCCTCTTCGGCCAAATCGACAGCCCAGCCGAGGTGAAGAGCGTCATCCTCGCCGACGCCCGCATCACCGGCTACGACAAAACCGGCGCCATCGTGGGCTACATCGACGACGGCAACGACCTCGGCAAAGCCGCCAGCGCCGTCGGCTACAACGACGGCACCGTAGCCAACAGCGGCCTCGCCCTCCGCGCCAATGCCGACAACACCGGCTTCCTCACCCTCATGGCCGCCCGCACCGCCACCCTCGCCAAAGTCGACCGCACACCGGCCCTGAACCCCGCCGCCAACCTCGCCCTCTCCGGCCGCACCCTCTACAAGGACGGCTCGTGGAACACCCTCTGCCTGCCCTTCGACGAGAGCGGCACGATCAGCGGCGACAACGTGCAGGCCATGACGCTCGACACCTGGACGAGCTACCTCTACGACGGCACGCTGACACTGAACTTCACCGCCGCCGCCGAGACCATCCCCGCCGGTACGCCCTTCATCATCAAGTGGGACGAAAGCGGCACCGACATCGAGAACCCCAAGTTCGAGAGCGTCACCGTCCCCTCCGACTATGACACCAAAGAGCACATAACCGCAGCCCTCACCGACGCAGCCGCCACCATCCCCGGCGTGCTCACCTTCACCGGCACCTACGCCCCTGTCAGCATCCCCGAGGACGGCGACAGCACCAAGCTCTGCCTCGGCGCCTACAACACGCTCTACTATCCCAACGCCGCCATGACTATCGGCAGCCAGCGGGCATACTTCCAGCTGGCCGAGGGCCAGAGCGCAGGCATCGTCGCCTTCGTGCTGAACTTCGGCGACGACTTGCCGAACTCCGGCTACGACGACATGCCGAACTCCGGCGACGACGAGGCAACGGGAATTATAACCACGAAATCCTCGAATTCAAGCAATGCGTGGTACACCCTCGACGGTCGCAAGCTCGACAAGCAGCCCACAGCCAGCGGCGTGTATATCCACCAAGGCAAGAAGGTCGTAGTGAAATAAAATTAACGGTTAATTAATGGCCCATTCGTGATAACCGAGCAGCGCATCATCGTACTGCAACATCAGAGCCATCTGCTGAAAGTCAGCAGCGGCGAAGGAAATCTACGTTCAGTCAGCGGCCCCTTCGACTATGAAGGCAGCGACGAGAACTACGATGGCCTCGTGAGATAACCCCACAGACCACAACGATCCCCCCGCACGGCACGGAGCCGTGCGGGGGACGTTGTGCGTGCTGATGATGAACTGTCAGGGCGGGCTACTCACAAAACATCTGCCGGAGCACGTCTTGCAGCGTGTCGGCGGCAGAATGTTACTCTTAAATTTATTTACATTATCCCATTCCTATGGGAGGAATGGTCTGCTAAGAAACGATCTTGAACCTCACACGGAACGAATGCTCGTGTTCGTCCCAGTTGGTGCCTAACATTTCGAAACGGCCTATCTGACTGGTGGAACGCACATGCTTCCCGATGCAGAGACAAACATCATAGTCGCCAATGCGGACAAGGCGAAGCGTGTCGGAGGCATCGTCGGGGAGACGCTCTACGTTCACCTCTGCAGGGACTTCATCACGCGAAACATATTCGAATGTGACGGGCAGGTCCTCTTCTATCAGCCGCTGCATCTCGCGCTCGATATCCTTTTCTTCCTGCCGGGTAGGCTTGTGATCCAGATGAAAACTCATCTTGCTCTTCTTGCGCTCTATGTGGGCATTGTAAGAACGGTCGCACCCAAATAGGCGAATCATGACCTGATTCAACAAGTGTTCGGCCGTGTGGGCCGGCGGGAACTCGTCTTTGTTATGAGCATTCAACAGAATATCCTCAGACATATTCTTGCTTCTAATGATTACTGCACGCTTACATCTTCATCTTCCACACACGACCGCCACGCGACGAGATATCCATCCTGACACTGCCATCCTTGCGTAGCGACATGGCCAGGCGCTCCTTGGAGAGAAGGTCGGTGGCAATGAGCTTTTTCTCTTTCATGTCCAGATACTCGAAGGCATGAGCAGGAATGTTCACATCGACCACCACATCACGATCCTCGAAATTGACCACCACCAAAAGCAATTCACCCTCTGCATGACGCAGGAAGGCATACTGACGTTCCAGGTGACGATTCACATACATCAGATCGAAGAACACGCCATCGCTCACGGCCTTCTCCTTGCGCGCCAGCAACATGGTCTTCTGATGGATGTCGAACAATTGTTTCTCCTCTTGACTCAGCTTATTCTGAGCAGCGCGACATAAGGTGTCGATGCTCCAATAATCGAAGATGGTGGTGCGGCCGTCATGACCGCTGAAGCCTTCCTGGTCCATGCCGCGCTCGCCATATTCCTCGCCGGCATATAGCATGAAGGGATTCTGCTGCATCAGTATGGAAGCAATCATGGCGGGGACTCCCTTACGCCCGTCGGCAGCAAAGAAGTCGCTCGCTATGCGCTGTTCGTCATGATTCTCAAGGAAGTAGAGCATGTGGTCGCGGATGTCGTCAGTAGACTGCCATGCGTTGGTGATAGCCGACGTAGGCAGATGGTGACAGATGACGGCACGCATCGTGTCGTACATTCCAACCTTGTCGTAGAGCCAGTCGAAGCCTGAGAACAAATAGTGGCGGTATTCGCCGGGATTATACACCTCGCCGATAAACACTATCTGCTTGTACTTCTTCTTGACGGTCTGGGTGGCATAGGCCCAGAACTCGGCAGGTACCATCTCTGCCATGTCGCAGCGGAAACCGTCGACACCCTTCTTGGCCCAAAACAACAGAATGTCTGTCATCTTCTTCCATGTGTCGGGCATCGGGTCAAAATATCCGATACCGCCGGCATAATAGTCTACACCGTAGTTGAGCTTCACCGTTTCATACCAATCGTTCTGCCCTGGGGCATTGTCGAAGTGGTCGTTGCCGGTAGCCTTGGCAGGTTCTTCCAGATAGGGTTCCGTCTCGCCGTGATACAAATCGAAGTAAGGCGAAAAACGCTCACCAGGACAATAATAGAAATTGTTCTGCGGGTCGAATCCCATCATCGTGTCATCCGTCTCGCCCAGGTCCTTTACCCTTTTAGGCTTGCAGACAGACTTGTACTGACGTGCTACATGATTGGGCACAAAGTCGATGATGACCTTCAACCCCGCTGCATGCGTGCGCTCTATCAGCTGCTCAAACTCCTGCATTCGCTGGTTGACATCTACCGCCAAGTCCGGATCGACATCGTAATAGTCGGCAATGGCATAGGGCGATCCTGCCCTACCCTTCACCACAGCTGCATGCTGCCTGGGAATGCCATAGAACGAATAGTCGGTCTGAGTAGCATGACGGATAATGCCTGTATACCACACATGGCTGATGCCCATCTTGGCAATATCCTTCAGTACAGCAGGGGTGAAGTCTGCCATTTTGCCACAACCATTATCGGCAATAGTACCGTCTTTCTTGCGTGTGACGTTGCGATTACCGTATAAACGCGTAAAAACCTGATATATCAGAACTTTATCCATCAGCTACTTCCTTTTAGTCTTATCCTTAAAAAAATACTTAAGCCTCGATACCGTGTGCCGACACTTCTTTGTTGATCTTGGCAATCATACCCTGCAGAGCCTTGCCGGGACCGCACTCTGTGAAGTCTGTAGCACCATCGGCTATCATGTTTTGTACGCAGTGGGTCCAGCGCACCGAACTGGTCAGCTGAGCAATAAGGTTCTGCTTGATCTCTGACGGGTCGGTATGGGGCTTGCCATCTACATTCTGATAGACGGGACACTTCGGAGTCTGGAAATCAGTCTTCTCAATGGCTGCCTGAAGCTCATCCTTTGCAGGCTGCATCAGAGGAGAGTGGAATGCACCGCCCACCTTCAACGGCAAAGCGCGCTTGGCACCGGCAGCCTTCATCTGCTCACAAGCCTCGTTGATGGCGTCGATATCGCCTGAGATGACCACCTGACCAGGGTTGTTATAGTTAGCGGCCACACAGACACCCTTGCCCATCTTGGCCACCTCGGCACAGATTTCCTCTACCTTCTCGTCGGGCAGGCCGATGATGGCAGCCATGGTCGAAGGCTGGGCCTCACAAGCCTTCTGCATAGCCATTGCACGGGCGTAGACCAGTTTCAGACCATCTTCAAACGACAGGGCACCGGCAGCCACCAGTGCAGAAAATTCGCCCAAGGAATGACCAGCCGTCATGGCAGGCTCAAACTTGTCGCCCATACAGATGGCACTGATGACAGAATGAAGGAATACGGCAGGCTGCGTAACCTTTGTCTGCTTCAAATCCTCGTCGGTACCGGCAAACATGATGTCGGTAATACGATAACCCAAAATCTCGTTAGCTTTCTCAAACAACTGCTTGGCAGTCTCATTGTTGTCGTACAGGTCCTGACCCATACCTACAAACTGTGCTCCTTGTCCAGGAAAAACAAATGCTTTCATTTTTTTATTTAATCTTTTACCTTATATTACTTTTAAAAGACGCACCAGCCGATGCGTCTTCTTTTTTCAGCTGGCAAAGGTAATAATAAAATATGGAATGGCAAAATTTTATGCCATTAAAGTTTTTATCGTGCCCATAGAAGCAGCACGAAAGAGAAAAAAGCAGGGTAAAATTTGGTGTTTTGCTCACTTATTCGTACCTTTGCACCTTAATTGTGAAATTTAGAAATATAAAATATAACGAAAAAGACTTATGAACAGAGACACCATTATCGGTTTCGTTCTGATTGCTGCAGTGCTGATAGGTTTCAGTTGGTGGAACCAGCCCTCAGCCGAGCAGATTGAAGCCGCCCGTAAGCAAGATTCCATTGCTGCCGTGATGAAGGATAACGCAGAAAAGCAACAGGCTAAAGTGCAGAAACAGATGGCTGCTGCCGACTCACTATTGCTTAACGACACCACAGCCCTCTTCTATCAGGCTAAAAACGGTAAGCGCGAATCGGTTGACCTGAAAAACGACAAGCTGCAGCTGACCGTCGACACGAAGGGCGGCATGATAAGCAAGGCCGTGATCAAGAATTTCAAGAGCATTGACGGTTCCAATGATGTGACGCTCTTTGGCGGACAAGACCATAGCCTGAACTTCATGCTGACGGGTAAGCAAGAAAACATAGTAACCAAGGACCTCTACTTCACTCCCTCAGAGCGCTCGGATACCACTGTCACCCTGACGGCAACGGCTCAAAATGGCGGACAGGTCATCTTGCGCTATCGGCTGGGACGCGACTATATGCTCAGCCTGTCGTTGCAGACGGTAGGACTGGCCAACGTGTTTGCACCCTCGTATAAGGAGATGGAGATAGAATGGAACGACCACTGCCGCCAGCAGGAGAAAGGCTTCTCGTTCGAAAGCCGCTATACGGGATTGTTCTATAAGGCCGCCAACGACGGCGGAACGGACAACCTGTCGGAGAGTTCGGACGAGACAGAGATGATTGAAGAGCGACTCGACTGGGTTGCCTTCCGCAACCAGTTCTTCTCCGTAGCACTGATCTCGAAGGACGACTTTGCCGCCAATGCTACGCTGAGCAGCGTTCAGGATCATAAAGGCTCGGGCTATCTGAAGCAATTTGACGCTCAGCTGAAGACCGCCTTCGACCCCACGGGGCAGAAGCCCTCAGAGTTTGAGATGTACATCGGCCCCAATGACTTCCGCCTCATTCAGGAGGTAGAGCAGCAGAGCACCTTTGGGAAGGACCTCGATCTGGAACAGCTGGTCAACCTCGGATGGTGGCTGCTGCGCTGGATCAACCGCTGGTTTACGCTCTATGTATTCGACTGGCTGACGGGCTTTGGCTTCAATATGGGTATTGTACTGATACTCATCACCTTATTATTAAAGGCCATCACCTTCCCGATGGTGAAGAAGAGCTACATGTCGAGTGCCAAGATGCGTGTGCTGAAACCCAAGTTCGAAGAGGCCACCAAACAGTATGACAAGCCCGAGGACCAGATGAAGAAGCAGCAGGAGATGATGCAGCTCTACTCCAAGTACGGCGTATCACCCCTGTCGGGCTGCCTGCCCATGCTGATACAGATGCCTATCTGGCTGGCCATGTTCTTCTTCGTGCCTAACGCCATCCAACTGCGCGGCCAGTCGTTCCTCTGGATGGACGACCTCTCCACCTACGATCCCATCATTGAGTGGGGAACCAATATCTGGGGCATCGGCGACCACCTGTCGCTGACGTGCATCCTCTTCTGTGCCGCCCAGCTGATATACACATGGTTCTCCATGCAGCAGCAGAAAGACCAGATGATGGGGCAGCAAGCTGAGCAGATGAAGATGATGCAGTGGATGATGTACATCATGCCGCTGATGTTCTTCTTCATCTTCAACGACTACAGCTCCGGCCTGAACTTCTACTACTTCGTATCGCTGTTCATGTCGGCAGCCATCATGTACACCCTGCGCAAGACTACGGATGACGAGAAGCTGCTGGCTATTCTGGAAGCCAACTACCAGGCCAACAAGAACAATCCCAAGAAGCAGTCGGGACTGGCTGCCCGCTTAGAGGCCATGCAGAAGCAGGCTGAGGAGATGCAGAGACAACAGCGCAAGCGATAATTCACAACGCAGCGGAGAATCAGTAAATATGTAAATCGGAAATCTGCAAATCGAGAATAATAAGATGAAGATTGGTTTTGATAACGATAAATATCTGAAGATACAGTCGGAGCACATCCGCGAGAGGATAGCCAAGTTTGACGGCAAGCTGTATCTGGAGCTGGGCGGCAAGTTGTTCGACGACAACCATGCCTCACGCGTACTGCCTGGATTCAAGCCCGACTCAAAGCTGCGCATGTTTGCACAACTGCGCGACCAGCTGGAAATAGTCATCGTCGTATCAGCAGAAGACATCGAGAAAAACAAGGTACGCTCAGACTTAGGCATCACCTACGACGAGGATGTGCTGCGACTACGCGAGGAGTTCCAAAGTCGCGACTTCATGGTGGGCTCCGTAGTCATCACCCACTACAACGGCCAGCATGCTGCCGACCAGTTCCGCCATCGTCTGGAGCGTATGGGCATACGCGCGTACGTACATTATATGATAGATGGCTATCCGCACAATGTGGAGCTGATAGCCTCGGACGAGGGCTTTGGCAAGAACGACTATGTAGAGACCAGCCGCGAGCTGGTCATCGTCACCGCACCAGGCCCAGGTTCAGGCAAGATGGCCGTCTGTCTGTCGCAGCTGTATAACGAGAACAAGCGTGGCATCCGTGCCGGCTATGCCAAGTTTGAGACGTTCCCTGTATGGAACCTCCCTCTCAAGCATCCTGTGAATATCGCCTACGAAGCCGCTACCGCCGACTTGAACGATGTCAACATGATAGACCCGTTCCATTTGGAAGCCTACGACAAGATTGCCATCAACTACAATCGCGACATCGAGATATTCCCCGTGCTCAATGCACTGTTCGAGGGCATTTATGGTGAGAACCCCTACAAGTCGCCGACGGATATGGGGGTCAATATGGTGGGATTCTGCATCAGCGACGACGAGGTGTGCTGCAATGCCTCGCGCGACGAGATTATCCGCCGTTACTACGATGCCACCAATAAGATGGCCGATGGCGCAGACAATGAGAACGAGGTCAACAAAATCCTATTGCTCTTCAATCAGGCCAAGATTACAACCGCCTACCGTCGTGTCACCGTAGCCGCTCAAGCCAAGCAGGAATTGAGCGGACATACCGCTGCCGCTATCGAACTGGAAGACGGCACCATCATCACCTCCAAGTCCAGTCCGCTATTGGGCTGTTCAGCGGCTTTGCTGCTCAATGCCATGAAACATCTGGCTGGTATAGACCACGAGGCCAAGCTGATTCCTCAGAGCATGATAGAGCCTATACAGAAGACAAAGATAGAATATCTGGGCGGACGCAATCCTCGCCTGCATACTGATGAGGTGCTGGTAGCCCTTAGTGTGCTGTCCGAGAGCGACGACCGTTGCCGCAAGGCGCTGGAGCAACTGCCCCGCCTGCAAGGCTGTCAGGTACACTCCACCGTGATGTTGTCTGAGGTCGATCGCAAGATTTTCAAGAAACTGGGCTGCGGACTCACCTGCGACCCGGTAAGGAAGAAGTAAGTAAGATGAAGTAAGAGGTAAGAAATCTCTCGAAGGATAACTTTACTTCACCAAGAGGCATAGCATCGTAAGGTCGTCGTTAGGTTCGGCACCGTTACGATGCTTTTCTACTTCTGCCTTCAGCGATTCCACCACCTCGCGCGAACTGGTGAACTGCGACTGTCCGAGGAACTGAAGCAGACGTTCGTCGCCGAATTGCTCTTGCTGCGGATTCTCTGCCTCGTTTAGGCCGTCGGAATAGACGAAGATGGGCTGGCCCTTGATATTCTCGACTGTCTGTCCCTCAAACTCGATATCCGACCACAGCCCGATGGGTGCGTTCGATTCGACTTCTAAGAATACAGGGGGCACTCCCACAACAGGAGGATTATGGCCTGCGTTACAGAAGTTCATGACTCCCGTCTTCAGATTGGCCATTCCGAGGAAAACGGTGACAAACATTCCCTGCTCATTGTCCTCTGTCAGCGCGTCGTTCATGCGGGTACAGATTTCGGCAGGCATCATGTGCTGGGCAGCCAGCGTGCGGAACAAACGGGTGGCCTGCGCCATAAAGAGGGATGCCGGCACGCCTTTTCCCGATACGTCACCGACGCAGAAATACAACTCGTCGCCTTGCAGCAGATAGCCATACAGGTCGCCACCCACCTCTTTGGCTGGTGTCATGGCGGCATAGAGGTCTATCCCCTCATGGTCGGGGAAGATATTGGGCACCATCGACATCTGGATGTCGCGGGCAATGCGAAGCTCACTCTCGATGCGCTCCTTGGCCTTGGTGGTCTTCTCCAGCTGGTCGTAGGCCGTCTGCAGCTTCTCGTGAGCATCTTCCAGTCGCTTGTGGGTGTCTTCCAGTTTGTCGTGGGCATCCTGAAGCCGATGGGCGGCCTTGCGCTTGACAAGCGTATAAATCAGGAAGAAGATGACGAGCAAGACCAGTGCCACACCAGTGCTGAAGAGCCGCGTCTTCGACAGGTCGGCCTCCTTGCGCGCTATCTCGGCCTCCTTGCCCTGCGTGTCGTAGATGGTAGCCAGTTCTGCAGTAGCACTTTTCTTCTGGGCGGTAATGACGGAATCAAGGATGTCCAGAATGTGCTGGCCTGCCACTGCGGACGAGTCGCGCCGTCCTGCCTGCTTGTTGGCAATAAACTTAGGCAGCATATAGAGCTGGATATTGTCGAGCGTCATCTCAGAGCCCCATTCCTCCATAGCCTGGTCAAGATAGCGGTAGTTCAGGGCTGCCTCATGATAGCGCTTGGCCACCATCAGATAGTCGTTGGCATTGATGTGTCCGGCAGCAGTCTGCGAATAGGCTGTCTTCAGGAATCGCTTATAGGCCTCGGTGGCATCTTTCGACTTGCTGAGGCCCTCCATAGCGATGGCCCGCATGATTTCGATGCGTCCCTGATATTCGTCGAAATATTCCTTACGGGCATCAGAGCGCTTACGATACAGGTTCAACAGCATCTCCGTGCGGTCTATCCAGTAGATGGCATCAGCATAGTGCCGAGTGTTGATATAGGCCTGACTGGTGTAAACAGTACCAATCACCGCCTCCTGGAATCCTCGTCCCGTCGTATCAGTCTGCCATCGGTTGGCATAATGTCCGCGCGCGGTGATAAAGCTCTGATTGGCTTCCTCGTCACGTCCCAGGTTCAGCTGACAGATGCCGATATTGTTCAGCAGAATGGCATAGTCGATATCCGAACCGATGCCCGTCTGTTCCATCTTGGCCACAGCAGGCATCGCAATACGCAGTGAACCCTCGAAGTCGCCCTTGATGAGCAGCAGTTCCGAGAGACGGCGCGCCACCTTGTTATAGCTGAGCTGGTCTTCGCTGGTGGTTACCTCACTGTCAAGCGCCTTGCGGTAACTGATCTCTGCCAGCCGGTATTGTCCCTGCCGATAGTAGGCCACACCACGCCAGCGGTTGGCGTTGAGAGCAGAGATGTCACCAGCAATCTCGAAACTATCGACCACATGTCGCATGTACTCATAGTTTTTGGTAGTACCAACATTGAAAATAGCGCTATCGGCTCGGCTGGCCTTGATTTCACGCCGCTGGGTGTAACGGCACGATGCCAGTCCGGAAACCAGCATTACCGTTATGATGGCAACTGCCAAAAGCTTTAATCTGCACATGTTCGTGAACTTAGAAAGTACATAATACGCTGGCAAAGATACGAAAAAAAATTGAATAGTAAATGGAGTTTTGTGAATTATTTCGTACCTTTGCATCCAAATTATACAAAAACATGAAAAAAGTATTCACTATCGTAGCAGCGGCACTCTTAGCATTGCCGGCTACACTAAAAGCGCAAGACAACGAAGTGATAGGAAAGCAGCACATCAAACTCTCCAGTCGACTAATGACACCCGAGGCACTCTGGGCCATGGGCCGCATAGGTGCCGTAGAGGCTTCTCCCAGCGGCAAGCAAATAGTCTATCAGGTAGGCTACTATAGTGTCAAGCAGAACAAGAGCCATCAGGTCATCTATGTGATGAATGCCGACGGCAGCCAGCAGCAGTTGCTGACCAAGAGCAGCAAAAGCGAAACCGATCCCACCTGGATAGACGACGAGACAATAGCCTTCGCCACTGGAGGAGAGGTATGGGCCATGAAGGCGGACGGCAGTCAGCGCCGCCAGTTGTCAAAGACCGACGGGAAAGTGGAGGGATTTAAATTCTCTCCCGACAGAAAGAGTGCAATCATCATTAAGTCAATGCCTTACCATGAGGTCATCAAGCAGAATCCTGCTGACCTTCCCAAGGCTACGGGTCGCCGCGTGACAGACTTGATGTATCGCCACTGGGACCACTATGTGGAGAGCATCCAGCACCCCTTCCTCGCCACCGTGGGCGATGGATATACAATCGATGCCACGATGACCGACCTGCTGGACGGCGAGCCCTACGAGTGCCCGATGGAACCCTTTGGCGGCATCGAGCAGCTGGCCTGGAGTCCCGACTCGAAGAGCATCGCCTACACCTGCCGCAAGAAGAAGGGTGTCGACTATGCCACCTCCACCGACTCAGACATATACCTATATAATATAGAGACACGCCAGACGCGTAACCTCTGCAAGCCCGAGGGCTATGTTGCTCCCAAGTACGACCCCAGCCACACGCTGTCCGACCAGGCTGTCAACAAAGACACCAATGCCAACCATCCCGGCTACGACCAGAACCCGCAGTTCTCGCCCGACGGCCGCTACATTGCCTGGCAGTCGATGGCCCGCGATGGCTATGAGGCCGACCTGAACCGCCTGTGCATCTACTCGCTCGAGAACGCCAGCAAGCGCTATGTCAATTGGAAGAGCGATGTGGAGAGCTTCTGCTGGGCGCCGATGACTGCGGGCAAGGGGCAGAAGAAGGTGAAGTCTACCGATGCCGAGCTTTATTTCCTTAGCGTCTGGCATGGATGCAACAATATGTATGCCGTCAGCCATAAGGGAGAGGTCTCCCAGCTCACTGAAACCTGGGACGACTGGACCTCGCTGCAGATGGCCAACGACGGACAGCGCATCCTGGCTACCCGCCAGAGCCTGTCGCATCCCACCGATATCTACATGGTGACGCCGCCTGTGAAGAAACAGCCTGCCGCCATCACTCAGCTGACCCATGAGAACGACCATATCCTCTCGCAGCTCACCTTCGGCAAAATGCAGCAATACTGGGTGCCCACCACCGACGGCAAGAAGGAGCTCGTATGGGTGATGCTGCCCGCCAACTACGAGGAAGGCAAGAAGTACCCCACCCTGCTCTTCTGCGAGGGCGGCCCGCAGTCGCCCGTCAGTCAGTTCTGGAGCTACCGCTGGAACTTCCAGATGATGGCTGCCAACGGCTATGTGGTAGTGGCGCCCAACCGTCACGGTCTGCCCGGCTTCGGTCAGAAGTGGAAAGAGCAGATTTCGGGCGACTGGACCGGCCAGTGCATGGACGACTACCTATCGGCCATCGACTATGCTGCCGACTCACTGCCCTTTGTCGACCGCAACCGCCTGGGAGCTGTGGGTGCATCCTTCGGTGGATTCTCTGTCTACTATCTCGCCGGTCATCATCAGAAACGCTTCAAGGCCTTTATCTCACACGACGGTGCCTTCAACCTTGAGTCGATGTACACCGATACGGAGGAGGTGTTCTTCTCCAACTGGGAGTACGATGATGCCTACTGGAACAAGAACCGTACGCAGCGTGCTGCCAAGACCTACGAGCACTCGCCGCATAAGTTTGTCGACAAGTGGGACACCCCCATCCTCTGCATTCATGGCGAGAAGGACTATCGCATTGTCTATAACCAGGGCATGGGAGCCTTCAATGCAGCCCGTCTGCGCGGCATACCTGCCGAACTGCTTATCTTCCCCGACGAGAACCACTGGGTGCTGAAGCCTCAGAACGGCATCCTCTGGCAGCGCACTTTCTTTGACTGGCTGGACCGCTGGCTGAAATGACATATTAATTGCTGCCACCCTCCAAATAGCAAAATCACCAAATAGTAAATAAATAGTAAATAGTAAATCGTCAAATAGTAAATTATACAAGATGACTCAAGCAATTCAAAAGACACTACGTGACTCGGCAGCCATGCGATGGACTGCCTTGCTGCTGCTGGCGATGGCCATGTTCTGCAGCTACATCTTCATGGACATTCTCTCGCCCATCAAGGACCTGATGCAGTCGGAGCGCGGATGGGACTCGACGGCCTTCGGCACGATGCAGGGCTCGGAGGTGTTCCTCAACGTATTCGTATTCTTCCTTATCTTTGCCGGCATCATCCTCGACAAGATGGGTGTACGCTTCACGATGCTGCTCTCCACGGCTGTCATGCTCGTGGGTGCTTGCATCAAGTGGTATGCCGTCAGCGATCTGTTCGTCGGCAGCTCGCTGGAACTATGGTTCAACACGCACCTGAACTATATCCCGCTGTTCGACGAACTGGGCGTCTCGCCGTTCTATGAGGGCATGCCCGCCTCGGCCAAGTGTGCCGCTTCGGGCTTCATGATCTTCGGCTGCGGCTGCGAGATGGCGGGCATCACCGTGTCGCGCGGTATCGTGAAGTGGTTCAAGGGTCGCGAGATGGCGCTGGCTATGGGTTCCGAGATGGCGCTGGCACGTCTGGGTGTGGCCACCTGCATGATCTTCTCGCCCTTCTTTGCCCGTCTGGGCGGTGTGGTGAGTGTCTCGCGGTCGGTAGCCTTCGGCGTAGTGCTGATGTGTATCGCACTCATGATGACCATCGTCTACTTTTTCATGGACCAGAAGCTCGACGCACAAACGGGCGAGGCTGAGGAGAAGGACGACCCGTTCAAGGTCAGCGACATTGGCAAGATTCTCTCCGACAGCGGTTTCTGGCTCGTAGCGTTGCTCTGCGTGCTCTACTATTCGGCCATCTTCCCCTTCCAGAAATATGCCGTCAACATGCTGCAGTGCAACCTCACACTGACAGCTCCCGATGCCGACTCGTTCTGGGCCAGCCCGTCGGTCACCATCGTGCAGTATGTGATTATGCTCGTCGTGGCTGCTGCGGGCTTTGCCTCCAACTTCCAGAAGCAGAGCAGCAAGCGCTTCTGCCTGCTGGGCATCAGCATCGCCGCCCTCGTCTGCTACTGCTATATGGGCTTCATGCGCCAGTCGGCAGAGTCCATCTTTGCCGTGTTCCCGCTGCTGGCCGTGCTCATCACGCCCATCCTCGGCTCCTATCTCGACCATCACGGCAAGGCAGCCAGCATGCTCGTGCTGGGCTCGCTGCTGCTCATCGGATGCCACCTGACGTTTGCCTTCATCCTGCCGCTGTTCAAGGGCTCGGCCGTCGGCGGCATCGTCATTGCCTATGCCACCATTCTGGTGCTCGGAGCCTCGTTCTCGCTGGTGCCTGCCTCGCTGTGGCCCTCGGTGCCGAAACTGGTGGATGCCAAGGTCATCGGCTCGGCCTATGCCCTCATCTTCTGGATTCAGAATATCGGACTCTGGCTGTTCCCCCTGCTCATCGGCAAGGTGCTTGATGCCACCAATCCGGGTGTCACCGACCCCACGCAGTTCGACTATACTGCTCCGCTGGTGATGCTGGCGTCGCTGGGCGTCGCCGCCCTCGTGCTGGGACTGCTGCTGAAGGTGGTGGACCGCAAGAAGGGTCTCGGACTGGAGGAGCCTAACATCAAGGAGTGATTGCTGTTCTTTCATTGAAATTAGCTTACTGATTGTGTATGGACAAACACGCAAGCGATACGCTATTGAAGAATGTCAGCCTGCTATCGCGGCTGACTGAGCAGGAGGTGAGCATGATGCCGCAGACGGAGGCTCCGCTGCCGTCGGTGGAACAGGTGGAGCGCATTGTGACGCTGGTGAAGAACATCATCTTCCCCGACTATACAGGCCGCCGACAGAGTGACGAATCCATCCGCGCCTACCACATCGGCGAGTGCATGACGGAGCTGCACCGCAGGCTCATCAAGCAGATAGCCCACGGGCTGCAGTTCTGCGAGGACTGCGAGTGCATGGAGACCAAGGAGCAGGTGTATCAGGAGGCGGAGCGGCTGGCGCTGGCATTCATCGACACGCTGCCCGAGATCAAGCGTCTGATATATACCGACGTGCAGGCCATGTTCGACAACGATCCTGCCGCCCCCAACTACGGCGAGGTCATCTTCTGCTATCCCATCGTCAACACGATGATTCACTACCGCATAGCCCACCGCCTGCACGAGCTGAAGGTGCCCGTCATCCCGCGCATCATCACCGAGCAGGCCCACTCGCTGACGGGCATCGACATCCACCCCGGCGCGCAGATTGGCGAATACTTCGCCATCGACCACGGCACGGGCGTGGTCATCGGCGAGACGTGCATCATCGGCAACCACGTCACCCTCTATCAGGGAGTGACGCTCGGAGCCAAGAGCTTCAAGTACGACGAGAACGGCAACATGCTCAACGTGCCCCGCCACCCCATCATCGAGGACCATGTCACCGTCTACTCCAATGCCTCCATCCTGGGCCGCATCACCATCGGCCACCACTCCGTCATCGGCGGCAACATCTGGGTGACACACGACGTAGCCCCCTACTCGCGCATCCAGCAGTCGAAGGCTGTCGTGGGCGACTTCGACGGCGGCTTAGGCATCTGAGACATTTTGAACACAGAGCATGGATTTTGACTGAACACAAAGACACAAAGATTTTTCTTGGCATCGCAACCAGCTCAATTCTTTGTGTTTTTGTGTCTTTGTGTTTCCTAAATAATTTCGTTCCTAGTTCTATTTATCATCACCTCATTTATACAAGTTTTGCGGCCCTTGCGCATGAATTGGTTGAATCATACGTATGAATGGAGCAAATCATACGTATGATTGAAATCGGCCATGTGCATGGACCAAAACGACAGCCCGCTCTTACGTGAGCCCCTTCGTTCGCCACTTGCCCGAACGCCAGCGGCGCATGAGGATGATGCCGCGGATATTCTCGTCGAGCGCAAAGGCTACCCACATGCCTATCAGCCCGAAGCCAAGAGGAATGCCGGCAACATAACCCAGCCCGACGGCAATGCTCCAGTTGAAGATGATGGCTATGAGCAACGGATAGAAGGCGTCGCCCGTAGCCCGCAGCGTGCTGGTGGCAAAGATGTTCGACGTGCGCCCGATCTCCAGGAACCAGTCGACGACGAACACCCATACGCCCATCGCGATAATCTCCTGATTGTCGGTGAAGGCCCCGATGATGTCGCGTCCGAAGACAGCAAGGACGGCCGAGCCGCCGAGCGTGATCATCATCGACCTCCGGAAGAAATAGTTGCCCAGCACATAGGCAGCCTGATGATGGCGCTGCCCCACCAGATGGCCCACCAGAATGTCGCCCCCCTGCGTGATGCTCAGACAGAACAGATAGACGAACATGATAATGTTGGCGCAATAGGTGCGGGCAGCCAGCGCCTCGTTGCTGATCTGGTTGATGAAATAGGTGACCACCACCTGCGACAGGTTGTAGCTGATATTCTCGCTCATGGCCGGGATGCCGATGAATAGCAGATTGCGCAGCTCAAGCCAGGGCACAGGGCGGAAGTAGCGCAGCGGGAAACTCGGGATATGCTTGCGGAAATGGATGGCCCCCAGCAACACCGTAGCTACGGCACGGCTGGCAGCGGTGGCGATGGCAGCACCCTCGACACCCAGCTGCGGACACCCCAGGCGGCCGAAAATCAGCGCATAGTTGCCCACGATATTCACCACGTTCACCACCCCCGTCACCACCATCGGATAAGTCACCTTGCCCGCACTTCGCAGCGAGGCCGAGAACGTCAGCGACAAAGCCTGGAAGAACGACAACGCCCCCGTCAGCCGCAGATAGACCAGCGCATCGTCCATCAGCGCCGGCCGCACACCCATCAGATGGAGCAGCTCCTCGGCAAAGACAAAGAGCACGGCGCTCACCGTAAGCCCAAGCAGCAGGTTGACCACCAAGGCCATGCCCACCACCTGCACCAGGCGCCTACGGTATCCGGCACCGATATACTGCGCGCAGATGATGGCAGCACCCATCGAGAAAAACTGATAGACCAGAAACACCAGCGACATCAGCTGGTTGTCAAGCCCCACAGCCGCCACACTGTTGTCGCTGTAGCGGCTGAGCATGACCGTATCGACAGCACCCAGCATCATGACGAGCGCCATCTCGATAAACACAGGCACCGTGAGGACCCTAAGCTGTCGTTTCAACGAATGTTCTGCCATCTTCTATGATAAAATGCACAACGGGAGATAGTCCCGTTGTGCATGTCCAATCATATATTCAAATGTATTAGTCGAGTCCGAAGAGGACGCGCAGGCCGCCATCAACCCCCGAGAAGCCCATGAAGGCCAGCGAGAGAAGTCCGGCAGAAAGCATCACGATAGCCATGCCGCGCATGCCCTTGGGAATGGTGACCAGCTCAAGCTGCTCGCGCATGCCGGCAAAGACTGTCAGCGCCAGTCCGAAACCAATAGCCGTCGAGAAGGCATAGACGGTAGACTGCAACAGATTGAAATCCTTCTGGATGACCAGGATGGCCACACCGAGCACAGCACAGTTGGTAGTGATAAGGGGCAGGAAGATGCCCAGAGCCTGATAGAGTGCGGGCGAAACCTTCTTCAGCACAATCTCAACCATCTGCACCAGCGACGCAATGACGAGGATGAACGCAATAGTCTGCAGATACTGCAAGCCGAAGGCATCGAGCACAAACTTCTGTACACACCAGGTGACGATAGTGGCCAGCGTGAGCACGAAGGCTACCGCTGCCGACATACCGAGCGAGGTATCCACCTTCTTCGACACGCCCAGGAACGGGCAGATGCCGAGAAACTGCGACAGGATGATATTATTGACGAATATCGCGCTAATGAAAATCAATATGTATTCCATAACTTCAATTTTTCAATCTTTCAATTCTTCAATTTGTTTACTATCGCAATAAGGAATCCCAGCATGATGAAGGCTCCCGGAGGCAGCACGAAGAGCAGGATATTATACTCCTCGGGCAGCAGCACAAGACCGAAGACCGAGCCAGAGCCCAGCACCTCACGACAGATGCCGAGCAGCGTCAGACCAATGGTGAAGCCCAGACCGATGCCAATACCGTCGAACAGCGAGGCCACGGGCGAGTTCTTGGCTGCAAAGGCCTCGGCACGACCAAGGATGATGCAGTTGACCACTATCAACGGGATGAACAGTCCGAGCGCTGCGTCGATATCAGGCAGATATGCCTTGATGACCAGCTGCAGCATGGTGACGAAAGCTGCAATGACGACGATAAACACAGGGATGCGCACCTTGTCGGGAGTGACCGACTTGAGGCACGAAATAACCACATTGGTACAGATGAGCACGGCCATCGTGGCCAGACCCATCGACATGCCGTTGAGGGCAGAGGTGGTAGTGGCCAGCGTAGGACACATACCCAGCATCAGGACGAACGTCGGATTCTCCTTGACAATACCATTTTTAATAATATCAATGTAACTCATAGCTTAGTCCTCCACATTTTCTTTTTCGTCATTGTCATGATTGTCGCTATCCTGCTCTGCCTGCTTGGTGGCACCACTCTCGCCGTCAACGGAAGGGGTAGCCTTGAAAGCAGTGTAAGCCTGATTGACAGCCAGCAGGAAGGCACGACTCGTGATGGTCGAGGCGGTGATGGCATCCACCTGGCCGCCGTCCTTGGAGACGGTGAGCGGCTCAGCAGGCGACTTGCCGATGATGTCGCCCTTCTCGCCCTTCTGGAACCACTTGTCGGCCTTGGCGCCCAGACCAGGGGTCTCGGCATGCTCCAACAGGGTATAGCCTAAGATCTTACCCTCAGGATCGAAACCCACCAGCACCTTCAGGTCGCCACCGAAACCTCCGGTGGTAGACTCGACGGCGGCACCGAGGTCCTTACCCTGTGCGTCCTGAATCTGATAGATGGTATAGGTAAGCTCCTTGCCCTTGGCATCGTTCTGCTTGACCTCGTCGGTCTTGGCGACTTTCAGGTCGCTGACGCACATGACGGTCTTGATGCCGTCGGCAAGCGCTTTCTCCTTTTGCTCGCTGATGGGACCCTCGGTCAGATGGTTGACACCGGCCAGAATGGCTCCCATGATGACTGCTACTCCAGTGAGTACCAGTACCATATTCGTAAGTGATGATTCGAGTTTTTTCATAACTTCACTTTTTTACTCTGTTTACTTCTTTTCTGGTACTTCACCGAAGCGCTTGGGTTTCACATACGTATTGATAAGAGGGGTAAAGGCGTTCATGATAAGGATGGCGAACGACATACCCTCAGGATAAGCACCCCAGTTGCGGATGACGACGGTGAGGAAACCGATGCAGACACCATAGATGAGCTGACCCTTGGCCGTCATGGGCGAGGTGACATAGTCGGTAGCCATGAAGATGGCACCGAGCATCAGACCACCCGAGAGGATGACCGAGAACGGATCGGCATAGGCAGGACTCAGCAGATGGCAGATGCCTGCAAAGACGAAGACAGTGCAGATAATCGACACGGGGATGTGCCAAGTGATAATCTTCTTCCACAGCATGTAGGCCAGACCCAAGAGCAGGGCCAGCGCACAGATCTCACCCATAGCCCCGGCTCCGTCGGGATGGTTGCCAAGGAAGAGGTCGAGCGACGACGGCAGTTGGTTGAGCATGTCGGGATTGCCGCTCTTGATAGCCTCCTTCATGATGGCCAGCGGGGTAGCTCCTGTCTCAGCGTCGAGATAGCTGGTGAGCTGTCCGACCTTCGGCCAGGTAGTCATCTGTGCGGGGAATGCTACCAGCAGTGCTGCACGACCCACAAGGGCAGGATTAAAGAGGTTGTTACCCAGCCCGCCAAAGGTCATCTTTCCCACACCGATGGCAAACAGCGCACCGATGATGATAATCCAGATGGGGAGGTTGCTGGGGAGGTTGAAGCCGAGCAGCAGACCCGTCAGCACAGCCGAGCCGTCGCGGATGGTGTTGCGCTCGTTCTTAAGCATAAACTTATTGATGGCCCACTCGAAGCAGACGCAGGCCGCAACGCTCGTAGCACAGACAATGGCAGAGCCAATGCCGAAGAAATAGAACGATACGAGCAGTGCTGGCAGCAGGGCGATGATGACGCCATACATGTTGCGCTCGACGGTATCGGTTCCGTGTGCGTGAGGCGATAATGATACAACTAATTTTCCCATTGTATGAGTTTCGATTTACTGATTTTCTATTTTCGATTTATTTCTTAGGAGCCGCTGCGGCAGCACGGGCACGGATAATGCCCATGACGGTAGACTTGGCCTGACGGATGTTGTCGAGCAGCGGACGGTGGGCGGGACAGGTGAACTGACAAGAGCCACACTCAATACAGCTGACGACCTCCTCATGCTCAGCGCGTTCCCAGTTCTTCACCGCAGCAAGCTTGGCCAGCAGATAGGGCTCCAGACCCATCGGACATGCCGACACACACTTGGCACAACGGATGCAGGGATTAGGTTCCTTACGGAATGCCTCCTCGCCAGAGATGATGGTCACCGAGTTGGTACCCTTACAGATAGGCACCTCGACGGATGTCAGTGCCTTACCCATCATCGGACCGCCAGCCAACAGCTTATTGTCGCCCTCGGGCATACCGCCACAGGCCTCAATCAGGTCTTTCATCGGCGTACCCATACGTACGAGGAAGTTACCAGGATTCTGCAAGCGCTTGCCAGTAACGGTAGTATAGCGCTCGAACAGGGGTTTGTTCTTCATCACAGCCTCATAGACAGCATAGGCCGTACCCACGTTCTGCACGATGGCACCCACGTTGACCGGAATAGCGGGAGGAGCAGGCACCTGACGACGGATGACCGCATCGACCAGTTGTTTCTCACCACCCTGCGGATAGCGCTGGGCCAGAGGCACAACCTCTACGTGATATTCGGTTCCTCCGAATACTTCGGCGCATTTCTTAGTGAGCAGCTCAATGGCAGGCATCTTGTTGGTCTCAATGCCAATATAGCCCGTAGTCACCTTGGCTCCCTTCATGAGCAATTCCAAACCCACGAGAATCTCGTCGGCATGCTCCATCATCAGACGGAAGTCGGCTGTGATATAAGGCTCGCACTCTACAGCGTTAATGATCACACATTCTGCCTTTGCTGTTGGCGGAGGACATAATTTAATAAAGGTAGGGAAACAGGCACCGCCCATACCGACAACACCTGCTGCCTTGATACGGTTGACTATCTCTTCAGGCGTGAGTTCAGGATGAGACTTGACTGTCTCCAGTTTGTCAGAACGGTCGATAGACTCTTCCCACTCGTCACCCTCTACATTTATAATAATAACAGGCTTGCGATAGCCAGTGGCATCAATAGCAGTATCAATCTTAAACACGGTACCGCTGACACTCGAGAAGATGGGAGCCGACACGAATCCACCAGCCTCAGCAATCATCGTTCCTACTTTCACCTTGTCACCCTTGGCAACAACAGGCTTGGCAGGAGCACCAATATGCTGCGAGAGAGGGAAAATGGCCTGCTTGGGCAGGGCTGCCACCTTGGTAGCCACCTCATGGGTGAGCTTATTCTCTTCGGGGTGTACACCACCGATACGGAATGTTCTTATGTTCATGCTTGTTCCTCCTTCTTTACTTCGGGTTCATTCGGTTTTGTCTGAGTGGTCTGAGGACTCTGAGAACTCTGAGTGCTCTGAGCCTCTTGTACTGCGGGCTTCGGTTTGGGAGCAGGGAAATTGACAGCGTGGATGGCCTTAGTAGGACATACCTCTACGCACTTCTTACACAGGCGGCACTTGTTGAAGTCGATGTACGACACGTTGCCCTCGATGGTGATAGCACCGAACTTACACTCCTTCTCACACTTGCCGCAACCAATGCAGGCTGCCTTACAGGCCTTCATGGCCACAGGACCCTTATCCTTATTGACGCAGGATACGAATACTCTCCTACCCTTCGGGCCTTTCTTGCGCAACTCGATGATGTGACGCGGACAAGCCTTCACGCAAGCACCACACGAAGTACACTTCTCTTCATCGACTTCGGGCAGACCCGTCTCAGGATTCATGTGGATAGCATCGAACTGGCATGCTGCCACACAGTCAGCACAGCCCAGGCAACCGAAACCGCAGGCCGTCTCGCCAGCACCGCATGAATTCATGGCTGCACAAGTGCGCAGACCACTATACTCGGCAATCTTCGGACGAGCCTCGCAATTACCGTTACAACGCACTACGGCTACCATCGGTTCACCGTTGGCAATAGCCATACCCAAGAGGTCGGCTACCTTGCCCATCACTTCCTGTCCGCCGACGGGACACATCAGCCCGTCGATGCTGCCGGCATCGGCACCCTTAACAAGGGCATCGGCCAAGCCACCGCATCCAGCAAATCCGCAACCACCGCAGTTGGCTCCAGGCAACTGTTCGGTCACCTGAGCAATACGCGGGTCTTCATAGACGGCGAACTTCTTGGAGCAGACATAGAGTACCAGAGCGGCTATCAGTCCGATAGCGCCCAGCACCAATACTGCAATTAGAATGAAATTCATAAAATACTTGTTTTGTTATTGTTTTTAGTTGTTTATTATTATTCAATGGTGAATGCCAGCCGTTGGCGCATCTTGTCGCGCAGCAGCCAGAGTAGGAAGTAGTATGGCACGAGTGCACCGATGGCACCGAGAGCTGCAGCAGCCTCGCTACCTGTCAACTTGAGCACGGCAAAAAGCACGACGACGAGGATGAGAAACGGCATGCCAAAGCCCCATAGGAGTGCGCGTGCAGCTACTTGTCCAGAGGTGCTGACCACGACTTGCTGGCCAGGCTGAAAGGCTGCACTGCGGTCACTGCGGACATCGATTACCTTCTCTTTCGAATCTGCCGCATTGCAATAGCCTGCCACCTTGCAGGCCGCACACGCAGAAGTCTGGACGATGCGCACTTGCACACAATCGCCGTCAATACGTTCTACAATACCAGAATGACTTATTTTAGTACTCATTAGTTTGCAATCTCGAGTTTGCAATTGCAAAGGTACGATAAAAATATGAATTTAACATGCAATTATATCAGTTTTTTCGAAAAAAAATTGTAATCACTTGCTATTATCCATTATTTTTCTTAATTTTGTAACCTGTAAAAGAAAGAATTAAAGATGAAAGCAAACGAACAGACACTGCAGCAGGTCGAGCGTACACTGCGCAAAGTGACAGAGAAATTCCCCCAAAGCGAGGAAGCCTCGTTGCTCACCGACATTCACTTCCGGGTCGTACAGGAGACGGGAGAGATACTGGTGTATGACGATGAGGACAAGGAAATAACACGCGCTGTCGTAGAGCAGTGGATAGACAACAAGGAAGACAGCTTCTACACAGATGTTGTCAACACTCTGCGAACTGCCATCAACAAGCACAAGAGTCAGATAGAGAACATGTCTATCCTGAAACCATACTCGCTGGTACTGGAGGACGAAGAGGGCGAGAACAAAGGCGAGCTCTACGTTGTTGACGACGACACCGTCATCATCGACAAGGAACTGATGGTCGGTTTAGACAAAGACTTGGACGATTTCCTTGCCAAACTGCTGAAGGAGTAAGACAACAGTTACCGCAGTCGCAACAGATCGCCCACACGAATCTGATATTCAGGCGGCAAATCGTTCATCTTATAGAGATATTTCACTCGAATGCCATACTTCTGGGCTATCGAGTACATAGACTCACCAGCACTCACACGATGCAGGCGGCCTTTATACTCCTTAGGGGCCTTACGTGCTTTCTTCTTTAACCACACTATCTCACCTTCCTCTAAGAAATCGTTCTTGTCGCGCTCGTTGTATCGGGCCAGTTTGCGATAAGAAATCTCCACCTCGGGAGCGAGACTACGGAAGCTGTCGCCTTTGCGAGCCAGCACATAATAGTTTTTATTGAAGGCATAGACATGACGTAAGTCGCCGTGCATAATCTGCCGTTGCTGGAACTTATCGTACCCTTTGGCTGTATCATAGTGATACAGTTGGTACACCTCAATAATCTCGATAAGCTTTTTGGCATATACCGGACTGGTAGCATAGCCGCAGGCTTTCAGCCCCTTTGCCCATCCCTTATAATCGGTCAGTTTCAGCTGGAACAGCCGACTATATCGCTGGCTCGAGGTCAGAAAGACGGAATGGTCGCGATAGCTCTCATAGACACTATTGTAAGCACGGAAGCACTCATTGTTCTCGTCGTCATCGTGGTAGCTTTTACGCCCCGTCCAACCGTTACACTTAATGCCAAAATGGTTGTTAGCCCTCAGTGCCAGCTCACTCCTACCCGCTCCAGACTCCAACACACCCTGTGCCAGCGTGATGCTGGCTGGGATCTTATATTGAAGCATCTGTTCGATGGCCACATCCTTATAGGTGTCGAAATAGTCTTGAAAGCGTTGGTTCCAAACAACGTTTTGGGAGTGAAGCTGCAAGAATACAGTCACTGCAAAAGAAAGAAAAAATACAACTCGTTTCATGATTTTTTTCTATTTCGGTTGCAAAAATAAAGAAAAATAATTATATTTGCAACAAAAATCGGATTATTATGAAAGATTTAGATATTAAGACCACGATTCAGGTGGCACAGATGGAAGAGCTGACCGCAGAGGAACAGTCACTAATAAATGAAGCCGTCGAGGGTACTCGTCGCTCGTATGCACCCTATTCCCACTTCAATGTGGGAGCAGCCTTGCTGTTGAAAAACGGGAAGACTATTATCGGCTGTAATCAGGAGAATGCAGCCTTTCCAGCAGGCATCTGTGCTGAGCGTTCAGCCATCTTTGCTGCCGGAGCCCAATATCCCGACCAACCTGTCATAATGCTTGCCATTGCTGCCCGCAACAGCAAGGGCGAATTGCAGGAAGAGCCCATCAGCCCCTGCGGTGTCTGCCGACAGGTCATCATCGAAACAGAGACTCGCTTTCAGCAACCTATACGCATCCTGCTCTATGGCAGCAGGCATATCTACATTGTAGATGGCATCAAGCAGCTCATGCCGTTATCGTTTACAGAGTTTTGAGATGACTCCTGATGACGTCTCAATCTTTGCGCGTACATTATTTATAAAAGCAAGCACTACAGTCTTATTAAAACAGATACAAAAAAAATGCAAAATTCGCACGAATTTCATGATTTTTTTGTATTTTTGCGTCGGAAAAGAAGCCAATACAATAATAATACACTATAATTATGGTAAAGATATCCAAAGAAGCCGCCCTTGAATATCATGAGGCGGGACGCCCGGGAAAAATCGAAGTAAAGCCCACCAAGGCTTATCGTACGCAAACAGACCTCTCACTGGCCTACTCGCCAGGCGTGGCATATCCGTGTCTGGAAATTCAGTCCAACCCTGATGATGCCTACCGCTATACGGACAAAGGCAATCTGGTGGCCGTTATCTCGAATGGTACCGCCGTGCTCGGACTTGGTGATATTGGTGCCATGAGCGGTAAGCCCGTAATGGAAGGCAAAGGTCTGCTCTTCAAGATTTACGGCGGAATCGATGTCTTCGATATCGAAGTCGATGAGAAGGATCCCGTAAAATTCTGTGAGGCAGTAGAGCGTATCGCACCTACTTTTGGCGGTATTAACCTTGAAGACATCAAGGCTCCTGAATGCTTCTATATCGAGGAGCGTCTGAAGAAGAACCTCGACATCCCCGTGATGCATGACGACCAGCACGGCACGGCGATTATCTCTGCTGCCGGTCTGAAGAATGCCTTGGAGGTGAACGGCAAGGACATCAAGAATGTGAAGATTGTGGTAAACGGTGCGGGTGCAGCTGCCATCTCATGTACCAAGCTGTATATGGCCATTGGAGCCAGAAAGGAGAATATTGTGATGCTCGATTCGAAGGGCGTTATCTCAACCAGCCGTACAGACATCAACGAGCAGAAGAAGTTCTTTGCCACCAGCCGTACGGACATCCACACTCTGGAGGAGGCAGTCAAGGATGCCGATGTCTTCGTCGGACTGTCGAAGGGCAATGTGCTCACCAAGGAGATGGTGAAGACGATGGCTAAGGATCCCGTCATCTTCGCTTTGGCCAATCCTGTTCCCGAAATCAGCTACGAAGACGCTATGGAGGCTCGCCCAGATACACTGATGTCGACAGGACGTACCGACTATCCCAACCAGATCAATAACGTCATCGGTTTCCCCTACATCTTCCGCGGAGCCCTCGACGTGCATGCTACTGCCATCAACGAGGAGATGAAATTGGCTGCCGTATACGCCATTGCCGATTTGGCCAAGCAGCCCGTTCCCGATGTCGTAAACGATGTCTATAAAGTGAACAACCTGACCTTCGGACGCGAGTATTTCATCCCCAAACCCGTAGACCCGCGCCTGATTACGGAGGTGTCGGCAGCGGTTGCCAAGGCTGCTATCGACAGCGGTGTGGCCCGCAGGAAAATAGAAGACTGGGATGAATACAAACGCTCGCTCAGCGTTCTGCTGGGTCAGGAGACCAAGCTAACGCAGAAGCTGTATGCCACCGCTGCAGCACACCCACAGCGCGTGGTCTTTGCCGAAGCCATCCATCCCACCATGCTGAAAGCTGCCGTTCAGGCAAAGGCTGAAGGGATCTGCATCCCCATCCTGTTGGGTAACGATGAGGTGATTCAGAAATTGGCCGACAAACTCGACCTGAACATTGACGGTATTGAGATTGTCAACCTGCGCCATCCTTCGGAACAGGAGCGCCGCGAGCGCTATGCCCGTATCCTGACTGAGAAACGTCAGCGCGAAGGCTATACCTTCCAAGAGGCCAACGATAAAATGTTTGAACGCAACTACTTCGGCATGATGATGGTAGAGACTGGTGAGGCAGATGCTTTCTTGACAGGCCTCTATACCAAGTATTCCAACACCATCAAGGTAGTGAACGAAGTGATTGGCATCCGTCCGCAATATAAGCACTTTGGTGCCATGCATATCATTAACTCCGCACGCGGCACTCTCTATATTGCAGACACCCTGGTCAACGAGAATCCTGATACCGACACCCTGATTGATATTGCCACGCTGGCGAGCAAGAGTGTTCAGTTCTTCAACGAGAAGCCCGTTATCGGCATGATCAGTCACTCTAACTTCGGTAGCAATCAGAACGAAGGAGCCAAGAAGGTGAAGCGTGCCGTTGAATATATGCAGGAGAACTATCCTGACCTGCCCATCGACGGTGAGATGCAGATAGGTTTTGCTCTCGACCGCGAACAGCGCGATGAACAGTATCCGTTCACTAAGCTATTTGGAAAGGATGTCAACACGCTGGTGTTCCCCAACCTTACTTCTGCACGTTCAAGCTATAAGATGCTACAGATGCTCGATGCGGATGTTGAGATCATTGGTCCCATCCAGATGGGCCTGAACAAACCCATTCACTTTATCGATTTTGGTGCTTCGGTGCGCGATGTGGTTAATATTGTGGCTGTGGCCAGCATCGATGCCTTTGTAGACAAGGTGAAAAAACAAATTAACATCGCCACAGAGTAGACTCTTAATAAAACCTAAAAAATCGGCCGTTGGATAACAACGAGCCGATTTTTTTTGTACCTTTGCAGCGAATTACAGGTCTATAGAAGCAATAAAGGTGATTATCAGATAGTTAGCAGTTTTTAGGAGTAACAACAATGAGACAATTAAAGATTCAGAAGAGCATTACGAACCGCTCAAGCGAAGCCTTAGACAAGTATCTGGTCGAGATAGGTCGTGCCCCCATGATTAGCATCGATGAGGAAATAGAACTGGCCCAGAAGATACGCAAAGGCGGTCGCGAAGGAGAACGTGCCAAGGATAAGCTGGTAACAGCCAATCTGCGTTTCGTCGTCTCCGTAGCCAAGCAGTATCAGCATCAGGGATTGACGCTGACTGACCTTATTGATGAAGGCAACATCGGACTGATTAAAGCCGCACAAAAGTTTGATGAGACCCGCGGTTTCAAATTTATATCGTATGCAGTATGGTGGATTCGCCAGTCTATTCTGCAGGCCATTGCCGAGCAGAGCCGTATTGTACGCCTGCCCCTGAATCAAGTTGGTTCACTGAACAAAATCAATCATGAGATCAACAAGTTTGAGCAAGAGAACCAGCGCCATCCCTCACTGCACGAGTTGAGTGCTGCTACCAATATCGACGAAGAAAAGATTGGCCAGAGCCTGATGGCCGACGGTCATCACGTATCAATAGATGCTCCTTTCCAAGAGGGTGAAGACAACTGCATGCTGGATGTAATGGCATCGGGCGATGATTCCCGCACCGACCGTCATGTAGACCATGAGTCGATGGCACTGGAGCTGAACAACGTGCTGGAGAAAGTGCTGAAAGACCGTGAGATAACCATTCTCCGCGAATGCTTTGGAATAGGCTGCCACGAAAAAGGTCTGGAGGAAATTGGTGACCAACTGGGGCTCACCCGCGAGCGCGTTCGTCAGATTCGCGAAAAGAGTATAGCCAAGTTACGCGATTCTGGCAATGTACGTATTTTGATGAAATATTTGGGCTAAAGTTTTGCGACTCCAGAATTTTTTTGTAATTTTGGGGGCATGAAACAGAAGCTACGCACAATGGTACTGATGCTGGGCATGATGTTCTTCATGCCCAGTTTTTGTTTTTCCTCAAAAGTCGACTCAACCTTGTTAAGTCGTATATGGGATTACCAGCGTAACTTCACTCACCCGGTCAACGGACTTGAGCAGAACGTCTATCTGTGCTATGGCTTCAACACCTTGCGCCGAAACTTCACCCTCTTCCTCGTACCTACGATGTATGTCATTGCATCAGGAGACCGCAACTATATTGGAGAGTCCTACTGCAAGCTGAAGTTTCGCGATGTCAACCACTACGACCTGAAACGGCAGGTAGTCTGCGGAAACATCCCCCGACAGCGCACCGCAATGCCTGCCGTGTTACAATCTATTACACCCAACTTCTATGACAATACCATTTATCCTGAATACCTGCTGTCGCCCTTTCATCGGGCCAACCGGCACTTCTACCGCTATGACGTCAGTAAGGAACAGGGCGGACTGGTTTATCTTCACTTCCGGCCGCGAACGCCTAACACACAGCTGATAAGCGGACATGCTGTAGTGAACTACACCACTGGCAGGCTGCAATCCGTACAGTTTGAGGGCGAATTTGACATGATTTCCTTCAAGGTTTCTACGCTTATGAACCTGAAAGACTTGCACACTCCATTACCCGAGCGCTGCACCACGCAGGCCTCATTCCGCTTCATGGGCAACCGCATCACCTCCCACTGCACCGCTGTCTACAACTGTCCGACCACACTACCCGACTCGGTAGACGAGAAGGTGGACCGACGGCTGATGGCAACGCTGCGCCCGATACCACTGACGGCTGAAGACCAAGCCATCTACAACAAGTACGACGAAGAACGCCGTCAAGAGCTGGCCAGACAAGAGGCCGACACCACTGCTCTGGCGAGAGATTGGGAGTGGGTAAAGGACGTAGGATGGAATATCATCGGCGATAATCTCATCAACGGCAACAGAACAACGAAAGGGCCGCTCACCATGCGTTTCTCGCCGCTACTGAATCCACTCTACTTCGGATATAGCCCCAGCAACGGTATCAGCTATCAGGTAAAACTGGGTGTACAATACACCTGGAACCCACACCGCTATCTGTCGCTGGAGCCGAAGTTGGGCTACAACTTCAAGAAGCGCCAGTTCTTCTACAATATTCCGCTACGCATGACATACAACCCCAAGCGTAACGGATATGCTGAATTCCAGATGGGTAACGGCAACCGCATCTCGAATGCTACGATGGCCAACGACTTCAAGAAAAGAAATCCGGCTGACTCCACGATCTCTATGCCGGAATTTACCGACCAGTATATTCAGGTGGTCAATAATGTGGAGGCCTTCGACTGGCTTGAGATTAAGACCGGTCTTGTCTACCACCGTCGCGTATCCACCAATCGCGGATTGATGAAGTCGGTACAAATGAATGACGCCTTCTATAGTTTTGCCCCCCTTATCACCCTTCACTTTACCCCCTGGTACAAGGGGCCAGTGCTGACCATCAACTATGAGCGCAGCCTGAAAAACATCATGAAGTCTAACCTCGACTACGAGCGTTGGGAGTACGATGCCTCCTATCAATACAAGATGAATAGCCTGCGAATCCTGAACATGCGGGCAGGAGTGGGCTATTACACCAAGCGCAAATCGGCTTATTTCGTGGACTTTGCCAACTTCCGTGACAACAATCTGCCTATGGGATGGGAAGACGACTGGAGCGGACAGTTCCAGTTGCTCGACAGCCGATGGTATAACGAATCCAACTACTATGTGCGCGGACATCTGTCGTACGACTCACCCATGCTCATGCTCACCCATCTGCCGTTAGTTGGCCGATACATCGAGACAGAGCGCATATACCTCAGTGCCCTCTCCATCGAGCATACCCGCCCCTACTTTGAACTGGGCTACGGGTTCACCAACCGCTATTTGTCGGCAGCTGCCTTTGCAAGTTTTCTAAATACGAAGTTTCAACGATTTGGCTTTAAAGTCACTATAGAACTATTCAGCCGATGGTAAAACCACTCACCGTTTACAAAGCCAGTGCCGGATCGGGCAAGACCTTCACGCTGGCAACCGAGTACATCAAACTGCTTGTCATCAATCCCACGAGCTATCGCAATATCCTGGCCGTAACCTTCACCAATAAGGCTACCGAGGAGATGAAGATGCGTATCCTCAGTCAGCTCTATGGCATACGGGAACATCTTCCCGACTCACAATCCTATCTTGAGAAAATAAAAAAAGATACTGGCCTGCCCGACGACGTGATTGCCAAACGTGCAGGCGAGGCGCTACACCACCTGCTGCACAACTACAACTATTTTCGTGTTGAAACCATCGACACCTTCTTTCAGAGTGTGCTGCGCAACTTGGCTCGCGAGCTCGACCTTACCGCCAACCTGCGCATCGGACTCAACGACATCCAAGTGGAAGAACAGGCCGTTGACCAGCTCATCGACTCGCTGACCCATTCCGACGTGATGCTGCAATGGCTCCTGAAGTATATTATGGAAACCATCAGCGATGACCGCTCGTGGAATATCATCGGACAGATAAAACAATTCGGACGTACCATCTTCCGCGACTTCTACAAGGAACGCAGCACCGAGCTAAACCGGCTCATCAGCAAGGAAGGATTCTTGGAGGCTTATATGAAGCAGATGCGCCAGATACGTGCTGATGCAGGACAACGGATGAAGGAGATTGCCCAGGAATTCTTCGACACCATCGAATCAGAAGGGATTACATACGAGCATTTAAGCTACGGTAGAACTGGCGTTTACAGCTTTTTCATAAAGCTTCAAAACGGGCAGTTTGACGAGGGAATCATCGGCAAACGTGTGACCGATTGTATGGATGATGCCTCCAAATGGTATACCAAGAAGAGCGATCGGGCTGAGCAGATACATGGGCTGGCCGAGATGTCGCTCATTCCGCTGTTGCGACGAGCTGTCGAGGAGCGTCCCCGGCAGTATAAGCTATACCAGTCAGCCGACCTGACCCTGCGCCACCTGAACCAGCTACGGCTATTAGGGAGCATCGAACAGCGTGTCCACGAGATGAACGAAGAGGCCAACCGGTTCCTGCTCAGCGACACCCAGCAGTTGCTTCACTCACTCATCAAGGACAGTGACTCACCGTTTATCTTCGAGAAGATTGGTACCCAGCTGGAGCATGTGATGATAGACGAGTTCCAGGACACCTCCACTGTCCAATGGCAAAACTTCAAGGTGCTGCTTCAGGAGTGTATGAGCCACGTAGACAGCGAAAACCTTATCGTCGGCGATGTCAAACAAAGCATCTACCGATGGCGCTCTGGCGACTGGCGGCTACTGAACGCCATCGACCAACAATTTCCCCATTCCAACGAGCAGATAGATATCTGTCCGCTCGCCACCAACTATCGCTCTGAGCGTGCTGTCATCGAATTTAACAACGCCTTTTTCACCGAAGCAGCCAGACAAGAGTACGAGACACAGCGTGAAGATTATCCCTATGGTGCCGAACAACTGAAGAGTGCCTATGCCGATGTGGAGCAGAAAGTACCGGAAAAGCGCCATTCCAACGGATATGTCAGCATACGGCTCTTGCCTTCCGACGACTATCTGGAAGCAACGCTTCGCGAACTCACCGATACCGTCGGAATGCTCCGAGAGCAAGGGGTGGCACCTCGCGATATGGCTATTCTCGTCCGCACGAATAGCAACATCCCCCTGATAGCCGACTATTTTGCAGAACACATGCCCGAGGTGCGCATTGTCAGCGACGAAGCCTTCCGGCTCGACGCCTCTGTTTCCGTATGCCTGTTGGTTCAGGCCCTTCATCTGCTCACCCATCCCGACGACCTGTTAGCCAAAGCTACCATCGCCAAGATCTATCAGCATGCCGTACTCGGTAACACGATGGCAGAAAACGAGCTCCTCATCCAGGACCAGCCACTCGACGACCTGCTGCCCGAAGCCTTCATTCAGCATACGGGAGAACTGCTGCAGCTGCCCCTCTACGAACTAACGGAGCGCATCTACACCATCTTCCAGCTTGCCCGACTCAACGAACAGAGTGCTTATATCTGCGCCTTCTACGACCAGCTGAACAAGTTCACACAAGACAATAGCACCGACATCGATGCATTTGTCAGAGAATGGGAAGAGACGCTTTGTAGCAAGACCATTCAAGCCAGCGAGACTGAAGGCATCCGCATTCTCTCCATCCATAAGAGCAAGGGTCTGGAGTTTGACCATGTGATGATTCCCTTCTGCGACTGGCGTCTGGAACACAACGACATCCTATGGTGCCAACCAAAGGAATCGCCGTTCGATGCGCTGCCTATAGCCCCCATCGACTATGGCCAGAAGCAAATGATGGGTACGATCTATGAGCACGACTATCTGGACGAGCATCTGCAGAACACCGTCGATAATCTAAACCTGCTCTACGTTGCCTTTACGCGAGCCTCGCGACAACTCTTTGTCATAGGCAAGCGCGAATCCAAGGGTACACGTTCGGCACTCATTGAGAGCGTCCTTCCCAAGCTCCAGCTGACAGACAGTGTCCTCGATGGAATGGAGGATAACGAGCGCCCCATCACCTTCAACTACGGTGTCCCCCATCATAGCTCAAGCACCCCAGAGGCCCGTAGCAAGTCCTCTAACGTATTCCTACAGCCCGTCACCCCACGTCCCATCACCATCGAGACATTCGATGTCAAGACAGAGTTCCGTCAGAGTAATAAAAGTCGCTATTTCATCGAAGGAGACGACGAGCAACCCACGCTTAGCTACATCAAGATAGGCAGCGTTCTGCACAATGTTTTTTCCACCATCCGCACCTCCGACGACATCTCTCAGGCCTTGCTCCAACTTCAGCATGACGGAGTACTCTATGACGACGAAGTGACGCGCGAAAAAGTGGTCAGCATGCTACGCAAAAGACTTGAAAGCAAGCTCGTAAAAGATTGGTTTTCTGACCGTTGGAAACTATTTAATGAATGTACTATTCTCACCGTCGAGGACGGCAGCGTGATAGAGCGGCGTCCCGATCGCGTGATGACCGACGGGCAAGAGACCCATGTCGTCGACTTTAAGTTCGGCCATCCCCGGCCCGAATATCACAACCAAGTACGTCAGTACATGACGCTCCTACAGTCTATGGGACTCCCCCAAGTCAAGGGCTGGTTGTGGTATGTCTATAGTAACAAGATAGAAGAAGTGAAATGATGAAAGACTTTTTAGCATACGTAGCCGAAGATATCATCCACAAGTACGGCACCAATCTCTCTCATGTGGCAGTGGTATTTCCCAACAAGCGTGCATCCCTGTTCCTGAACGAGCACCTGGCGCGATTGGCGGGACAGCCTTTGTGGAGTCCCGCATACATTACCATCAGCGAACTGTTCCGCCAGCAGTCGTCTCTACAGGTTGCCGACCCCATCAAGCAGGTGTGCGACCTCCACAAGTCGTTCTGTCTGCAAACGGGCTCCAGCGAAACGCTCGACAAGTTCTATGGCTGGGGACAGCTTCTGCTGGCCGACTTCGACGATATCGACAAGAATATGGCAGATGCCGACCGCGTATTTGCCAATCTGCGCGACATCCACGAGCTCGACGACATCTCCTACCTCACCGACGAGCAACGCGAGATGATACGCCGCTTCTTCAGCAACTTCTCCCCCGAACACAACACAGAGCTCAAGGAGCGTTTCCTGCGGCTCTGGAGCCATATCGCCGATATTTACCACGATTTCAACGGGCGATTGGCTGCTCAAGGCTTAGCTTACGAGGGTGCGCTCTATCGGCAGGTAGTGGATGCCGCCAACGGGCAGGGTATGCCGTCAGACCAGGAGGATGCCTCTTTCCCCTACGACCATTACCTCTTCGTCGGCTTCAATCTGGTCCAGAAGGTAGAGCAGCAACTCTTCTCCATGCTCCAGAAGCAAGGCAAGGCCCATTTCTATTGGGATTTCGACCACTATTATATGACACGCCACGAGGCCGGCCAGTACATCAGCCGATACCTGCAGGCATTTCCCAATGAGCTTGAAGCCCATGATGATGAGATTTACCAGAACTTCCGTCATCCCAAACAAATCAGTTATATCTCGGCACCAACGGAGAATATCCAGGCCCGCTATGTCAGCACGTGGCTGCGTGAGCACCAGCGCTATGCCGATGGGCGGCGCACAGCCATCGTCCTCTGCAACGAAGCGCTGCTGCCTGTGGTCATCCACTGCCTGCCCGCAGAGGTGGACAAGGTAAATGTCACCACAGGCTATCCGCTCTCACAGACTCCTGTGGCATCCTTCATCCAGCTTTGGTTCGACATGCAGCTGCTCGGCCGGCTTCCCCGCCTGTTGCGCACCTTCCGGCGCCATCCCTATGCCAAGTATGTCGACGACGATCAGCAACCGCTACGCCAGCTGTTGCGCCAGATAGCCCACAACGCAAAGGACACCATCACCGACCCGCTGTTCCAAGAGTCGCTCTTCAGAGCCTATACGCTCATCAACCGCTTGGACGACCTCCGGGAATGTGGCGACCTCACTGTCGACACGATCACCATGCAGCGCCTGGTCGGCCAGCTGATGCAGCAGACCAGCATCCCCTTTCATGGCGAACCGGCAGAAGGGGTCCAGGTGATGGGAGTACTTGAGACCCGCAATCTCGACTTCGACCATGTGCTGCTGCTGTCCTGCAACGAGGGCAATATGCCACGAGGTGTCAACGACAGTTCCTTCATCCCTCACAGCATCCGTCACGCATACGAACTCACTACCGTCGAAAACAAGGTCAGCATCTATGCCTATTATTTTCACCGCCTGTTGCAGCGAGCATCAGATGTCACCATTCTCTATAACAACTCCACCGAAGACGGACAGCGAGGCGAGATGAGCCGCTTTATGCTGCAGATGCTGGTCGAGAGCGGTCAGGCCATCACACAGCACACGCTCTTGTCCAGTCAGGCTACCGCCCGCTGGCAGCCACAACCCATCGAGAAGAGCGACCGGGTGATGCAGGTGCTTGCCCACCGCTATCAGCAGCCAGGGATGCTGCTCTCCCCCTCTGCTATCAACAAGTATATGCGTTGCCCCCTGCAGTTCTATTATTGCTATGTCGCTAATCTCCGGGAGCCCGACCTGCCCGACGACGAACAGGAGCTGGACAATCGCATCTTCGGTAATATCTTCCACGAGGCTGCCGACATCATCTACCACCGGTTGCCCAGAGAGATTCACCGCGAACTGCTCGACCACCTGCTGAAGTCGAAGGTGGAAATCGAACGCGCTGTCGACGAGGCATTTCATAAGGAGATGCCCAACATCCCCGCAAGCGGACTGCAACTCATCAACCGCGAAGTCATCATCCACTATCTTCGCCAGCTCATCACCATCGACCGCCGTTTGGCGCCGTTCACCATTCTGGGCCTTGAGCACGATGTACAGCGCCCGCTGAGCCCCATTCCCGGATTCCCCGTCCCGCTGTCCATCGGAGGACGCATAGACCGCCTCGACCTGATGAACGACGGCACCATACGCATTGTCGACTATAAGACAGGCAGCCGCCGGATGAAGCCCTTGCCCGATGTCGATGCCATCTTCCTGCCCGAGAACATCCACGAACATTCCGACTACTATCTGCAGACTTTTGTCTATGCCGACATCGTTCGCCGACAGCAGTCCTCAACCACCACGCGGGTGTCTCCTGCCCTCCTGTTTATTCAGCATGCAGGCGGTGAGGACTATGACCCTACGCTTTGCTTTGGACGCGAGCCCATCCGCGACATTGCCGATTATGCCGACCAATTCAACGAATTGTTAGAACAGAAGATAGACGAGATATTCTCTCCCGACCGTCCCTTCGAGCCTACCCAGGACCTCCGGACATGCAACACCTGTCCCTACGCACCATTCTGCAGAAGATGACGCGAGACATTCTTCTTTGAACGAGTTCCTGAAACAGAAGCAGTCAGAAAGGATAGCCAATGGCAAAGTGGAGCGTCTGATTGCGCTTAAACCCATCGGTGTTGAAGAAGCCCGACTTGCCGGTATCGTAAGGCACATGCAGTCCGATACCCCAGTCGAGGCGTAGCACCAGGAAGTCCAGATCGTAGCGGATACCGATACCCGTGCCGACAGCCATTTCCCGGAAGACGTTCTTCAGTTCAAACTTTCCCACCATCCCGTCGGCAGTATTCCACACGTTACCAGCATCGAGGAAGAGCGCAGTGTGCAGCTTGCCGAACAGCTGCTGGCGATACTCGAGGTTGCCAAGCAGCTTCAAGCTACCGTTACGCATGAGATAGTCTGTGGCCCGGTTGCCAAACGACTCCACATTACCCGGGCCTATTCCGCGAACAGAGAAGGCACGGACAGTGTTGGCACCACCCATATAAAACAGTTCGCTATTAGGAGCAAACGTAGAGTTTCCGAAGCACCATATATAGCCACCATTAAGGTGGGCCACTAAGCGTGAGCTGCTGTTCAGCGTCCACGTCTTGGTGAAGTCGGTCTCAATCTTCAGGAACTGTGAGTAAGGGTTCTTAAACAGTTTCTTTCCCTTTTCGTTCCATCGGCTACCCTTCATCATATAGGCCAGCGAGACCACATTGCCAGACTCCGCAATGGTGGTCTCCCATCGTATGGGATGCTGTTTTCCTGCAGGCGAGTTGTAAGTGTAGGTATAGCGCATCTCGGGCACGAAATAGTCTTGCATGGAAGCTATCAGGTAGGGATTCTTCAGCACCAGCGTATCATAGGCTTCGGTATGGCTGTTCATAAACTGATACTTCACCGTCAGGGGCGACAGCTCGTGCCGGCTCTGGGCCGTCGGTTGCCAGCGATAGGTCCACTCGCCCGAGACGACATGCATCTTATAGTATTCCGGACGGTAGATGATGTTGGTACTGACCTTGGCCAGCGTGGTCGGTGTGGTGTAGAAGCGGCGCCGGCGAATGGGTCTGCCCTGCTTGTCGCGCCGGATGCGGTTGCCGCCGAAGAAGGGGGCTATGATACGCGGGAACTCGATAGAGGCGTCTGCACCATACTCGTAGTTGTTCATCGACGAGCCGCCGCTGGTCGACCACTCGTAGGAGCCATGCAGGTTGATGTCTATCTTCTCGCCTCCACGGAAGGCATTGCGACGGGTGACACCCATTCGCAACTCAGGACCCATGCGCCCAATGGTACGCACATTGAAGTTGGTCTCGACATAGAAGTCCCAGGGCTTGTCGAAGATGCAGTTCAACGTCAGGTCTAGGGTGTCGCTGCCCAGGGTATCGCGAGGGGTAAACACAAAGTCGGTCATCGAGAACAGTCCCATGGCATTGATCTTATTCACCGACTGCACATAGTCGTCGTAGCTGTAGAGCTGGCGGGGACGCAGGCGGAGGTCGGCCATGAGCACACGCGGACGGATGGGCGGACGCTTGCCAGCGAAGCGGATTGTGAAGAAACGACCGCGAAACGAGTCGGTAGGCTGCTCCATGAAGGTCTTCCTCATATTGATGTTCACCCGACCGATATACCACTTGTGCTGGGCCATTTGCGGCACTCCGTCCGCCATCTGGAGCCGCAGCTGCGCTTTGCCGTCCACGACAAAGGTGTCGGCCAGATAGGAGGCATAGCCGGGCTGATAGTAATAGTAGCCGTTGTTGCGCAACAGCTGGCTGATGCGCTGCCGCTCGGCATCCAGGTTGCGCACGGAGAAAGGGTCGCCGCGGTGTATCTTGGCCTCTGCCAGTGTGCTGTGTATCAGGCTGTCGGCCTCGGCGGGGAATCCGAAGTAGCCCACGCTGTCAAGCCTGTACAGCCGTCCTGGGTAAACGGTATAGGCTATCTTCGCCTTAAGGGGATTCTTCTGCGGTATCACCTCATGCGCCACCCTACCATTGAAGTAGCCGTTGCTGCGCAGTACCGACTGTGCCACCTGGGCCCGCAGCTGCGGATTAACCCACGACATCAGCACGGGCTGCTTGCCAAACGTCTTGAACATCCATTTGCCGAATCCCGACTTCGAGTCTTGATACGCATTCCATACGCTCACCCCAAAAGAGAAAGGCAGACGATGGTAGCTGCTGCCGAAGATGGCACCGTTGGGAGCAGTGGCAAGCGCGGCTTCCACCTCTTCCTGAACGGCAGGAAAGCCTGCGTCGACAGGCGAGCCAGCGACAGCCGTGAGCGTGTCGTGCTCGTAGGCTATCTTGGTGAGTCCCGTAAAGAGCTGGTCGCCCTCGGGAATATTCTTCGTCATCGAGCACGATGCGAACAAGAGGATTGTCAGGAGATATAGGATGCTATTTCTTTTCATCTGATGTTGTTTTTAGAGAGTCGGCAGGGGTCGCAGCTCCCTTAGAAGCTGTTCCCGTTTGTCGCTGCTGGCTGGTCGTACCTGCAGCAGGCATGCGCGTGGACGTAGCGTCCTTGAAGCGGAAGATGTCCCAGAAGCTCTGCAGCGAGCGTCGCCAGGTGAATCCGCCACCGTATTTCTGAGAATAGCCGTCAAGCCAGTCGTAGCTGTTGTTCTGGAAGTAAAGGGTGATAAACTTGTTGGCGGTCTGGTCCAGCCGATACTCCAGCGACACGTTGTCGAAGAACGAGTTGTTGCGCTTCTGCAGTTCCGCCCCCGTCGACACGAGTCCTCCTACGGCTATCTTCAGGCGGTTGTTCATAAAGCGCTTGGCAAACTTGAACGAGTAGTCGGTATGTGTCCGCCCGGAGGCATCGGTACCCTGGTCCATGCCGAACGAGAGGTCGAGTGTGCGCAGGGCGTTGCCCGTGATGTTGCTGATCTCCGAGCTCAGGAACGAGCTCAGTGCCGAGTTCATCGAGAAGGCTCCCGTGTTTCCGTCGGCCAGATACATGCCTGTGGTCAGCATGGTGACGGCCAGCTTGCCGCGCTGCTCGACGCCCATCGCCTGCAGCTCACCGTGCAGCTGCATATCCTCCGGCGCGTCGAGGGTAAACTCCAGTCCCATGTCGTTGAGCGTCTTGGTAATCTTGACACCACAGTCGAAATAGGCCACGCGCCCCGACCCGTTGTTATCGTTGACGGTAGCCTTGGTGCGCTCGGTAGCCGTAATATTGAGCGTCGGGTTCATGGGATCGCCCGTAAACTCTATGTACGAACCGTCCTGTATGGTGAAGGTCTTCAGCGGGATGACGGGGAGCGAGTACTTCATCTCGCCGTTCGACAGCGTATAGCGTCCGCGCAGCTGCAGGTTGTCGGCCGGTGTGTACTGCATGCGCAGCGTGCCGCCGCCCATGAGGTCGATATAGTTGGAGTGGTCGGTGTTGAGGTATGCCATGATGTGTGCCCCCTTCGACACGTCCACCGTCATGTCCATCTGGAATCCGTTGAGCGACGGACGCTCTACCACCACCTTGGCCGTATCGCCGAAGTCCATAAACTTCACCAGTTCGTTCAGCTGGTTGTCGGTGGTCAGCGGACTGTCGCGCAGCACGTAGCTCATATCCGTAGAGCCCAGCACCGACAGGCGGCCCCGCATGGTGAGATTGTCTACCGGTCCGCGCATCGTGGCAAAGATGTTGACGAAGGCCTTGCCGTAGGCGATGCTCTGGGGATTCTCCTTGGCACCGATCAGCTGGAAGTCGCGGGCCCGCATGCGCAGGTCTACCATCATGCGGTCCAGCTGGCTGAAGTCCACCTGTCCCTGGATATTGAGCGGGTTGTTGTTATAGGCATAGACGGTGAAGTTCTCGAACAGCAGCTTCGAGTCCTGTATGCGCACGGGGTCGTTGTCGAAGCGCAGCGTCACGCCATAGGGCTTGCTCTCCACATACGAGGAGTCGAGGTATATCTCTCCGTTGACGTTGGGTGCCGACAGCGCTCCCTGTACGGTCAGTTCGCCGTCGCCATAGCCCTGGAGCCCGAACAGCTGGTCGGGGACGAATCCGTTGACCAGCGACAGCGGTGTGTGTTTCAGTTGCAGACGGGCATCCAGCGAGCCCTCGCCCTCATTAGAATAGGTTCCGGTAAACAGCCCGATATCGCTTCCTTCTTTCATCAGTCGTGCCTCGATGGCATGGGCGTTGTTCTCCTTCTGCAGATAGACCAGTTCGGTGCTCAGATTGCCTAACGGGCTGCCCTCGTAGGTCATCTGGCTGACATTCATGTCGCTCACCATCGACAGCTGCCCCTCGGCATTCTGCACCACGTGGTAGTCGCCGTTCAGCAGTCCCGTCATGCGTGGCAGATAGGGTATCACGGCGGTGATCTCGCCCAGGTTCAGCTTGTTCAGGCTGACGGTGATGTCCTGCAGCATGGTGGGATCGTTGTTGTCGGAGTATATCTTCACACCCGTACCGTCGTCGGCAATGAGGTCCACCTTGGCCTGCACGCGGTTCTTGGAGCCTAAGAATACGTAGTTGTCCTTGTTGAGCCTGAATTCCTTATAGCCGATGGTCGGCCGCTCGGGCAACAGATGGAAGCTGATGCCGCTGTCCACCATCTCGGCCTTGGCTCCCAGGCGCACGCCCAGCTTGTCTTTGGCATCGTAGAAGCGCACGCCTAAGGTGGCGCCGTGCTCTTGCAGCAGTCCGTCGATGAGTGCATTGAATACAAACTGCGGGTTGCGCGTGTTGTTGCGCACCTGCCCTACCAGCGACAGATGGTTGCTGCGCTGGATGACGTTGAAGTGGATGGTATCCAGCAGCACGTCGTTCACCGTCAGCGAGTGTATATAGCCCTTGCCGTTGAGCCCCTCGTCCCTCGACGAGGTCATGTCCAGCAGCAGGTCCTTGAACTCGATGCCCTGCCCCGACTTCAGCATGGCGGCAATGGGGTTCTCCTTCTTGCTCTCCACGTGCAGCTTCATGGCGGGCAGCAGTCGGCGGATGGCAGGCTGGTCTATGGTCTTCTGCGCCATCTGTTCCGCTATGCTGTCGCCCAGCATCTGGCACTGGCGCAGCAGCCGGTCGTAGGGGCCGCTGGCATCCATCTTCACGATGAAGTCGCCGCTCTGTGCCCGCAGGATGGTAGTGTCGGGACGCGCCTTCAGCAGCAGTCCAACGTCGGCAGGCCGGTACACCTTGGCCGAGTCGCGCAGGGTGAGGTCGTTCAGCAGTCCGCTGACGGTATGCGTCAGCTTCAGGTCTGAGCTCATGTCCACGTGTCCGCAGAGTCCGATGGAGAGCGGGTTGGCAATGAATCCGAGCCGATAGAGGTCTATCTTGCTGACATCGGCCGTCAGCGTGCCGTCCAGCCGCTTCCGCTGCACCAGGGCGTCAATGCCTACCGTGCCCGCCATCAGCTCGTTGCGGCTGTCGACGGTAGCCTTGGCCCTGCCGTTCTTCACCTGCGCCTGCAAGTCCACATGGTCCAGGTTCCAGCTGCCGTAGCCTAAGTGGGCCACCGTTCCCTCCGCATTCAGCGCGGTATGGGGCGATAGGAAGTCGGTGCCCTGGCCATTGGCAGCCAGGGTTGCCGTCAGGGTATAGAGGGAGTCATGGGGCATGAAGTGGTGCAGGTTCAGGTTGCTGACCTGCATCTTCGCATCGTAGCGCATGGCATCGGCATTCAGCGTGCCTTGCAGCTTCACCGTGCCGCTTCCTTCGCGCACGGCGACATCGGCCGTGTACTGTGCTCCGTCGGCCTTCACCCTACCCTCTGCCGCCATAGCGGGCAGCCGGTAGTTGCGCTGCATGTCGCGCGGGAGGGCAGCCATCACGAAACCTAAGTTCTGTGTCTGCGCCTTGAACTGCACGTCGGCCTGCAACTGCTCCGTGTCTTGCAGGTTGGCCACGAATCCGTCGGCCTTGGCAGCGAAGGCGGTGGGCAGTTCGATGTCCAGTCCACTGAATTCCATCCGTTTCAGGTTGCCCGTCAGCTGTCCCTTCACGCTCATGGGATACTGGGGCCACTGTGCCTGCATGCCGGCCGGCAGGGCACTCATGAAGGGCAGCAGGTCCTGCCGTGCCAGCTGGGCATCCACGCGCAGCTGCATATCGCCTGGCGACAGCGAGTCGGCAAACGACAGGGGCATGCTGAGGGCCATGAAGAGGTCGCTGTCAGCGGTCTTCAGCCGGAATGTCGGTACAAAGAGGCTGTCGCCGCGCAGGGCTGTCCCGGATGCGTGCAGCCCCATCCGGGCCATCTCGATGTCGTTGTAGCGCAAGGCACCGCCCGTCCAGTCGAGGCTGCCCACCGCATATTCCGGCCGTCCAAGGTCGGCCAGCACCTCGCAGGCTTTCAGCTGTCCGAAGTGTGCCCACACGTCGATGGTGTCGCCGGGCATGTGCAGCGCCAGTTCCGAACGGTTGATCGTCAGACTGTCGCCGTGTATCACCCAGAGGGTCTTGGTCGTGGTGGTGTCCTCGGGCACTGAGTCGCGCAGGGTGATGTCCAGGCGGGCATCTTCCAGTCGGGCTCCGTTGGCTTCCACCGTCTGCTTGTCGAGGTCGATGCCGCGGCTCGTCACGAAGAGCCGCCCGAAGTGTCCCTTCACCTGGGCAGCGTCTATAAAGCCGTTGGTGTCAAGCTTCGTATCAGATACCTCCAACTCGTTAATAACCACCTGATTATGCAGCAGCGGTAAAAGTTTTACGTCAGCCACTATGCGCCCTACGTCGGCAATGGTATCCGACGCGTGAATCATCTTAAAGTCGTCGATGACAAGGTCGAGGGGGAAGGACAAGTTGACCCGTCCGACGCTGATCTGCATACCGGTCTTCTCGGAGGCAATCGCTGCCACCTTGTCGACGGCCCAGTTCTGCACGGGGGGACAATAGAGCAGTCCCACCAGTACTGCAAACAGCACGATGGGACTAAGCACAATGCCTGCTATCCACCAAACAACCTTCTTCATATCCTATTTGCGTTATATCATTTTAAAGCCCTTCCACAGCGGGTCGTCGGGCAAGGGGGCCTCGAGCACTATCGGCTCCTTCGACACGGGGTGTACCAGCTCCACTCTGCGCGCCAGCAGCGAGATGCTGCCGTCGGCATTGCTCCGCCGGGCACCATACTTCAGGTCGCCCTTGATGGGACAGCCCATCGCTGCCAGCTGACAGCGTATCTGGTGATGGCGGCCGGTGAGCAGGTTGACCTCCAGCAGGTAGTAGCGCTCCGACTGGCCGATGAGCCGGTACTTCAGGATGGCTTTCTTGGCCTGCGGGCGCTCGCGGTCGTAGGCATACGACTTGTTCTGCTTCTCGTTGCGCACGAGCCAGTGCTCCAGGGTGCCCGCATCGGCTTCAGGACGGTTTTGCACGATGGCCCAGTAGGTCTTGTGCACGTCGCCGTTGCGGAACATGTCGTTCAGCCGCGTCAGCGCCTTCGAGGTACGGGCAAAGACCACCAGTCCGCTCACGGGGCGGTCCAGCCGGTGTACCACGCCGAGGAAGACAGCGCCGGGCTTGGCATATTTCTCCTTGATATATGCCTTGACGGTATCCGACAGCGGGGTGTCGCCCGTCTTGTCGCCCTGCACTATCTCGCCGCTCCGCTTCGAGACGACGATGATATGATTATCCTCGTAGATGACTTGCATATCGGCACGAAGGGGATCAGATGCTCAGCTCGTCGAGCACCTTGATGAGCTTCTTGTCGAAGGGCTTGTCGGTGCGGATGCACTCCGAGAAGGGCACGTAGACCACCTCGTTGTTTCTCACGCCCACCATCACGTTGCGCTGGCCCTGCTTGATGGCCTCGATGGCCCCAACGCCCGTACGGCTGGCCAGGATGCGGTCGCGCGCCGTCGGCGTGCCGCCGCGCTGCAGGTGACCTAAGATACTGACGCGCACGTCGAACTCGGGGAACTCCTTCTTCACGCGGTCGGCATAGTAGAGGGCGCCGCACTTGGGACTCTCGGAGACGATGACGATGCACGACTTCTTCGACTTGCGGATGCCGCGGCCCATGAACTGTGCCAGCTGGTCTACCTCGGTCATCTCCTCGGGGATGATGGCAGCCTCGGCACCGCAGGCGATGGCTGAGTTCTGTGCCAGGAATCCGGCATCGCGGCCCATCACCTCGACAAAGAAGATGCGCTCGTGCGAGTTGGCGGTGTCGCGGATGCGGTCTACACACTCCATGATGGTGTTCATCGTGGTGTCGTAGCCGATGGTATTGTCGGTGCCGTAGAGGTCGTTGTCGATGGTGCCGGGCAGTCCGATGACGGGGAAGTCGAACTCCATGCCGAAGTTGCGGGCACCGGTCAGCGAGCCGTTACCGCCGATCACCACCAGGGCGTCGATCTGCTCGTTCTGGCAGGTCTCGTAGGCTTTCTGCATGCCTTCGATGGTCATAAACTCCTTCGAGCGGGCGGTCTTCAGTATCGTGCCGCCACGGGTGATGATGCCCGAAACGTTCTCGGTGGTGAATTCCTGCACTTCGCCCTTGATAAGGCCGTCGTAGCCACGATAGATACCCTTGATGTGGAATCCGTTGTAGATGCCTGCGCGCGTCACGGCGCGGATGGCTGCATTCATGCCGGGGGCATCGCCGCCCGAAGTCAGAATACCAATGGTCTGAATCTTACTCATAGTAGTTTTATTTTTAGTTGAGAGTTGACAGTTGAGAGTTGACAGTTTAGAGCGAGAGGAGGTTCAGTTCGAGCCAGAGCACCACGTAGCCGATAATCCAGCCTAAGAGCACCTTCGGCGTGAGATGCTTGACATACCAGCCCAGATGTACTCGCTCCATCTTCATCAGGGCAATGCCGCTGATGTTGCCCACCGAGAGCAGACAGCCGCCCACGGCGGTGGAGAAGACAATGATGCTCCAGTAGGCGCCGTTCACCGACACATCCCCTACCCCCACCTGATAGAGCGAGATGTTGGAGATGGCAATGGTGAACGAGTCGACGACGCTCGACAGCAGTCCGACTCCGATGCCCATCAGCCATACGTCGTGGACGTAGGTGTCGAACCATGCCGCCACGTCGGCCCATACGCCCGTCTCGGTGATGACACCCATGCCCAGCATGATGCCCATCACGAAGAGCATCTGCTGCAGGGCACCATACTGCAGCGACATCGGTATGCGGCGCTCCGTCATCTGGCCGGCATCGATGATGCGGCGGTTGAAGGCCTCGTTGACCACCCACAGCACGGAGAGCACGCAGAGTGCTCCGAGGAAGGGCGCCAGCTTGGTGATGTTATGGAAGGTGGGGATGAACCACAGTCCGCCGATGCCCACGATGAGCATCACCACGCGCTGCCAGCGGTTCAGCCGCGTGTCGTCGCCGCGATAGGGCGACGGGCTCCATGCCGTGTCCAGGCGGTCGGGCAGCTCGCGGTTGATCATGACGGTGGGGATGATCCATGCCAGCAGTGCCGGCAGCGCCAGGAATGCCGAGAAGTGGCTGGCGGTGACGGCACCGTCGCCCCAGAGTATCAGCCCCGTAGGGTCGCCGATGACGGTGAAGCAGCCGCCGCAGTTGGCAGCCACCACGATGGCGGAGCCTACGTACATGCGCTGCCGCGAGTTCTGCAATATCGAGTGCATGATGATCAGCATGGTCATCGTCGTCGTCAGGTTATCCAGATTGGCCGAGAGGATAAAGGTGGCCAGCGTGATGGTCCACAGCAGGCGCTTCGAGTTGCGCGTGCGGATCCACTCCTGGATGAAGTCGAAGCAGCCGTTGTTGTTCAGCAGCTCCACGATGCTCATCGTGGCCAGCAGGAACATGACGATGGCGGCCGCCTTGCCCACATATTGCAGGAACACATTATTATATATGAACAGCTTCACGTTCTCGCTCGTAGGCGCACTGCCCGCCAGCCAGTCGAGATAGTCCTGCGGATGGCGGTCCATCACGAAGTCCTGACCCCAGCAGATGTAGACCACCCACCCCACGGTTCCCAGGAACATGGCGATGGCGGCTTTGTTCACTCCCGTCAGGTGGCCCGTAGCTATCAGCACGTAGGCCAGGATGAGCATGGTAACGATGATGAGCGTCATTTCTGTTTGCTGTATTTTTTTGAGTAATCTGTTATTCTCCGGTTCAGATTGCAAAGTTACAAAGAAACGGGGAAAATACAAAACATTTTACGATTTTTTTCACCACAGAGGCACAGAGCCTTTAGCCCGACATGGGGAAAAGAGCGCTGTGCCTCCGCGGGATAGAATGTTCAATGTTCAATGTCCTACAGTCCTTCGGTGCTCGGGCCGCCACTGTCATCGCCGGTGGAGCCGCCAGGTGTTTCCCCGCCCTAGGAGGAGTCGGAGGAGGTCGTCCCCTTGGCAGCGGCAATCTCGGCCTTGGTCTTGTCGGTCCAGCTGAACTTCACGTCCTTCTTCAGTTCCTCGCGCGTGAAGTCGCCCGTCGACTGTGCCAGCAGTTTTACTACCTTGACGGCGGCACCGGTCTTCTCGCCCTGCTTCAGCACTCCGATGGTGGCCGATGCCACCTTGTCGCTGGCAGCGTCGTAGAGTGTCTCTAGGCCGTTGGCCTCGACGGTGGCCTTGACGATGGCCAGGTTGTCAATCTTCACGGTGTTGCCCTGCAGGATCATCTCGCGCGTGCAGCGCACGAAGTCGGTCAGCACGCCCACGATCAATCCTTCCGAGAAGGCCGTGTTGTGTTGTGCCATGTGGTGGGCCATCTCCTTGATGCCCATCGCCTGTTTGTAACTCACTCGGGCATACAGTTTGCCCGCCTGTTCGGTTTCCGAAGTCTCGGTCACCTTCGATAAATAAAGTTCTAACATAATACTTTGTTTTTTATGATATTAGAAATACAATAGGGTCAGCTACATCACGGGTGACCCCTTCCCGTTTAGTCTCAAGTTTCAGGAATCATTTCTCATTCCTCATTTCTCATTTCTCATTTATTTCTCCCACCCTGCTTCCAGCTCGGCGGGTGTCGGGCGGTAGAGCGACTCCACCCAGCACATGGCCGTGACGATGCGGAAGAGGCGCTGCTTGTCGGTAGCCGCGATGGGCTCGCCGGCGTCGATGCCCGACAGTCGCTCCACATGCTGGATGTAGGCTTCCGTCATGTTCTCCGACTCGGGTGCCCAGCGGCTGATGATGGCGCGGATGGTGCAGAGCTTGTATTTCGCGATGTAGCGGCGCAGCAGGATGAAGGCCGCGCGCAGTCCGTAGCGCATGTCGGTGAACTGTTCGAAGGTGCGTCCGAGTTGGTAGGCCGCTCGCCCAGCCAGTTGTTGCCGATGCGGATGTTCAGCGGGTTGCAGTTGCGCACCCCTCGTGTTTTTCTTTCTGTTCCCATAGCTGTTTGGTGATGATTTTAACGTAATAGTCCAGTCCGAAGATCGAGGCTGCCAGCAGGAAGGCCTGACCGACGTAGAAGAGCAGTCCGCGCGACACGTCGTCGATGACCGCCACCTGGTAGCTGACCAGTGCTATGCTGCTCACGATGAGCAGCATAGCGCAGGCGTACTGAGAGATTTTAAAGTGTGTGTTTTCCATAGCATTTGTTTTTTTCTCAACTGTCCCACGAGCTCCGCTCGCTTTGACCTTCAGGTCAAAGAACTGCTAATTGTCAACTGTCAACTTACGACGTCGCTTCGCCTGCTGCACCGAGGATGGCAGCAATGACGTAGCCGAGGATTTTGAGTACTGTTGTCCAAGTTTTCTTCATAATCTTTCATGTTTTAAATGGTTCATTATTAGGGTCCTCTTATCACTTACAAAGGTACGAAATTTCCGCGAAACCACCAAATAATTTGCCAACTTTTTTTAAAGTTTTTTCTGAATGGCAATAACCAGCCCTTATTGACGGATAAGGGCAGGTTATTGCAGAATAAGCGGTGGTTATCGGGCGCCGAAGGCTGCGGCGCAGCAGACTGCGGCGCAGCAGACTGCGCCAGACGGACCTACGGCGGACGGGCCTCGCCGAGCAGCAGGTCGCAGAGGTCGGTATTGGGTGCGTAGGCTTCGAGGCTCGACGAGATGTTGTACGGGATGCCGTCGGTCTGCTACATCTGGCGGCTCCACTTCTCGTAGCATCCGCTGTCGGGGAAGATGGTGATACGGCGCCCGCGCAGACAGGCCACGCGCTCGGCGGTGAGCCCGCCACTGCCACCGGTGGCCAGCCATAGCTCGCGGGGGCGCAGGCAGGCCATGACCAGGGCGGTCTTCTCGCTCTCTACCACACAGACGTGGGCCTCGGGACGGCGGGTCAGCAGGTGCTGGCCGTAGAGGCACTGGTAGAGCTGCCAGTCGAGCGGCAGCAGCCCCTGGCGGATGAGCGGGACGTGGGTCCACCCCTGGTAGCCGTCACGGTGGCCGTCGGTGCGGTAGTGCATGATGTGGCCTCCGTGTACGCGCTGCTGGTGGTCTATCTGCCAGAAGATGACATCGCCGCAGCGGGTGGCACCGACCTGATAGTCGTCGTAGACGGCCTGCAGCCTGTCGGCAGGGATGGCGAGGCGCTGGGCGGCACTGCCGGCGAGCCACTGCCAAAAGGTGCTCCGGGGCGAGTGGCTGCGGCTGACGAGCTCCATCGGCAGCGGCTGGAAGGGCGGCAGCGGTGGGATGTAGACGCGGGGTTGCGACTGAGTCGCAACAGACTGTTGACGGGCCTCGCCGGGGTGGTCGCGGAAGTAGTCGGCGGGCGTGTAGTGATAGCCACAGGAGTGCTGGTGGTCGCACTTACCCACCTCGTCGGCCACGTAACAGCAGCCGTGGTGCGTGTCGACATAGCGCACCAGGCACTTCATCCGTCCGCACTGCGGACACTGGAATTTCTTTTGTCGGCGACCCGTCAGCCGCTTCGACTCTAACTGATAACGATATTCACTGTTCATAGTCTTTTGCTTTTTTTCGTCATTTGAATGATTTTTGTGGCGGATTCCTGTGCGTGCATGCACTATATATATATGTGCATGCACAAACGCACAAAAATCTTTCCGCGGTCAGAATGCCAAAGCCATTTCGTCGGATGCATGTATCACCTTGTTGACCTCATACAATGTCTTGACTTCTATTTGACAAGTGAGGAATCTCGAAACGGTGGTACGCTCCAACTCGAACTTCTTCATCAGAATCTCCGTCAGCTGCTTGCGGCTGATGCTGCCACCATGATCGCGGATGCAGAGCAGGGCATAGTCCAGACGCTCCTTCTGCTTCTCGGCAGAAGCCTGCTGACGGCGCTGCTGCAGTTCGGCCTTGTGCGCCTCGATCTGCTGGCGGCGCTGCTCGTCGGCATCGACGATGCGCCCGCTGTCGTCGAACATGATGCTCCAGGCGGGCATCTCCTCGTGGCGCGCATCGGAACAGGACACGGTGATGACCGCATCCAGCTTTCTGCACTCCAGCACCGTACCCGCCTTCTGCTGCAGCATGGTGCAAATCCGCGTCGACCAGGTTGTTCACTTGTCCAGCACTCTGCTGAACGTTCTTGTTCTCATTAAAATCCGTTTTCATTTTTTCTATGGATTTTAAAATGAGCGTTCATCGCACTACCAGCCATCAAGCGAACGCTCTTACCGCAGCCGGCGGGAACCAGTGCTCAGGTTTTGTCCCTCGGTAGCTAACCGGTTTTCTTATTTCTCAGGTTTACTCCTGATAGATCCCAAACGAAAAACGGCTCCAGGAAACAGACTTGCACTCTCGTGAGTCTTCTGTTTCCTGAAGCCATTCTCTCTCGCCATGACAGAGCCCTGCGGCGTAGAGTGTCTCTCAAAAAAAGAAGCCCCCTAAAGGCGAAGCAGTTCGTCTCTCGTCGTACGACCGACAGTCGTTACGTTCAAGAAAAAACTGATACTTTGCCTCTAAGGGTATGGTATCATCCGTTACCAAAGGAATCCTTTTCCTATTGGATGTGGCTGCAAAGATAATACTTTATTTTATAACCACCAAATAATATTACATATTTTTTTCATTTCTCCCTCCCCGCAGCACCATACGGCGCTACAGACAGCCCTCAACAGCCAGTTGCGAGAGCTCCAGCGCCATCAGGTTCATCTGCTGACACTGGTAGGTCGTGAGGGACCGCTGCTCGTTGTGATGCTCCCATGGCGACAGCATCAGCAGACGACCCTCCGAGCAGGCATCAAACTGCTCTCCACGGGGCTTGGAGAGAGGGGTGAAACCATTCTGCACGATGACCACCGTAGGCAGACGGCGGTCGAAGGCCTGGCGCATCACCTGCTTCTCGCCGGGCGAGATAGCCGGCGAGATGAGCACCGCACCCTGCTCGGCCGCTGCCAGATAGCGCGCCACCTCCGCCTGGAGCTGCTGTTCGCTAAGCCGTCGGGAGATGCGGACATTGAGCCGACGGGGAGCCTTCAGCAGCTCGCGGTTGCCGATGCCGCTATAGCAATGCCCGCCGCAGGCGAACTGGAAGAAAGGCCGCAGCCACTCAGGGCGAGTCCGCTTCATCAGCAGCCGCCGCGGGTTGTCGCGCAGATAGCGCCGCCAGCGCTGATACTCCTCCTGGCTGCGAAGCACCAGGTCGTTGAAGCCCGGCTCGAAGAGCAGCCCATGAGCAGGATGCCCGCCCCGGCCGCCCTGGCCGCCCTTCATGGCTTGTTGCGACTCAGTCGCAACATACCCTGAAGCCCCGGCTGAGGGGGCCACGAGGCGGCGATAGGCCCGCCCGCAGCCCGTCTTAAAGCCCCGCACCACGCCGCTCAGCCCGCTGCTGAGCGGCGCGGTGATGAAGAGGATGTCGTGCAGATGGTCGGGCATCATCTGGAGGTCCATAACCTTCACCTCGGGATGATAATGGGGAATGTTCCACCACTCGTCGCGCACGGCACTGCCGAGGGCTGTCAGCTCTATGCGCGGCTCGTAGGCACTGCCGTAGACACAGCCGAACAGCGGCCGACGGCCCTCGACGGCCATCGTCACCAGATAGAGGCCGCGCCGCGTATAGTCATGACCCACCTGACGGCGCTTCATGGTGGCCTTCTTTGGACCGACAAACGGCCGGTTGCCTTCGAACGTCTCTTTCTTCATAGCGCGGCAGGTTCTTCCACGACATCCTTGACGACCAGGCTGGCCAGCGTCATGCCGAAGACGGCGGTGAGCTGCACCAGCGAGCCCTTCCCCTCGCCGGGCATGACCGGCCCCTCGACACCGCCTGCAGAGGCTCTGCCCTCGCCTGCCGGGCTCTGGGCGGGCTCGTCGCTAAAGACGCACTTGAACTTGCGCTTCGGGAAGCGCTGCTGCTTCTTGAAGCGGTTTCGCAAGGCATCGACCTTCGGCTGGCCGACGGTCTGCGTGGTGGCCATCAGCTGGCGGTTGACATTGGTCACGTCGACGCGGTCGAAGTCGACGATAGTTAAATGATGTACGCCCGTGCGCACGAGGGCCTCGGCACACCATGAGCCTACGCCCCCCACTCCGAAGATGATCACACGGCGCTGAGCCAGACGCTCCATCGCCGGCTCGCCGAGCAGCACTGCTGCCCGTCTGAAGATGGATTGTACGATTGACATATCGCTGACGAATGATTTCAAATATGGATGCCATGTATGTTCTTCACCTCGCTCATGACGAAGGTGCTCTCGAGGGACGCCAGGCTCTCGATGTCGCCCAGCTTGTTGAGCACGAACTCCTGATACTGCTTCATGTCGGAGGCACGGACCTTGAGCAGGTAGTCGTACTGGCCGGAGGTGTTGTAGCACTCGATGACCTCGGGGATGCGCTGGATGCGGCGCACGAAGGCATCGGCAATCTCGTGGTTGATCTGCTTGAGCTTGACCTTGCAGAACACCAGCAGTCCCTGGTCCAGTTTGTCGGGATTGAGCACGGCAATATACTTCTGGATGTAGCCCATTCGCTCCAGCCGCTTCTGGCGCTCGAAGACGGGCGTGGGAGTCAGGTGGACGGTGTCGGCCAGCTCTTTGGTGGTCAGTTTAGCGTTCTTTTGCAGGGTGCGAAGCAGCTGCAAGTCGGTTTCGTCTAAAGTATTCATAGCGTTCGAAAGAATAATTTTCTGTTTGTATTCGTTTGGGAAGCACGAAATAGAATATTTGCAATACTTCGGGTGCAAAGATAGGGATATTTTCCGAATATGCCAAATTATTTGGAGGATATTTCCAAACTTCGTACCTTTGCATCGTCGAAAAGACAAAATAACAAGATTAAAGACAGAATAACAAAATAACATATTAAGAATAACATATAATAATAACAAAATAAAAGAAAGGAACTGAATTATGAGCAACAAGAAGAACTATCGTTTCGAGACCCTCCAACTGCATGTAGGCCAAGAACAGGCTGACCCCGCAACGGATGCACGTGCCGTGCCCATCTACCAGACCACAAGCTATGTGTTCCGTAACTCACAGCATGCTGCCGACCGCTTCGGACTGCGCGACGCGGGCAACATCTACGGCCGACTGACCAACTCGACACAGGGTGTGTTCGAAGACCGCGTGGCTGCACTGGAAGGCGGTGTGGCCGGTCTGGCTGTGGCTTCGGGAGCCGCTGCCGTCACGTATGCCCTGCAGAACATTGTGCTGGCTGGCGACCACATCGTGGCGGCCGACAACTTGTATGGCGGCTCGTACAACCTGATTACGCACACGCTGGCCAATCAGGGCATCACGAACACCATCGTCAACGTGAACGACCTGAAGGCCGTGGAAGCTGCCATACAGCCCAACACCCGCGCCATCTATGCCGAGACCTTCGGCAACCCCAACTCGGACATCACCAACATCGACGCCCTGGCCGAGGTGGCCCACAAGCACCAGCTGCCGCTGATTATCGACAACACCTTCGGCACGCCCTACCTGATTCGTCCCCTGGAGCACGGAGCCGACATCGTGGTACACTCGGCCACGAAGTTCATCGGCGGTCACGGCTCAAGTCTGGGCGGTGTCATCGTGGACGGCGGACACTTCGACTGGAAGGCGAATGCCGACAAATACCCCACCCTGGCCAAGCCCGATCCCTCGTATCACGGCGCCGTCTTTGCCGACGTAGCCGGGGCTGCAGCATTCGTCACCCGCATCCGTGCCGTCATTTTAAGGGACACCGGTGCAACAATTTCACCCTTTAATGCGTTTATACTATTACAGGGACTGGAAACGCTGAGCCTGCGCGTGGAGCGCCACGTGGAGAATGCACTGAAGGTGGTGGACTTCCTGCAGCAGCATCCGAAGGTGGCCAGCGTACACCATCCCAGCCTGCCCACGCACCCCGACCATGCACTGTACGAGCAGTACTTCCCGAAGGGCGCAGGCAGCATCTTCACTTTCGAGATCAAGGGCGGCGAGAAGGAGGCCTGGCGATTCATCGACTCGCTGGAGATATTCTCCCTGCTGGCGAACGTGGCCGACGTGAAGAGTCTGGTCATCCACCCCTACACCACCACCCACTCGCAGCTGTCGCCCGAGGAGCTGAAGGAGCAGCACATCATGCCGTCGACCATCCGACTGAGCATCGGCACGGAACACATCGACGACATCCTGGACGACCTGCGCCAGGCATTTGACAAAATATAGTGCCGGCAGAAGACAGAGTAATATTTAAAGACAGAATAACAATATTAAAGACAAAATAACAGAATTACAAAAAAAGAAATGAAGAAAATATGTTATTATGTTAATATGTCTTCAAACCAAAGTTAATATGTATAAAAACAAATAGTTATTATGGCAAAGATTGCAAAACAGCTGACGGAGCTCATCGGCAACACCCCACTACTTGAGCTCAACAAATTCTCTAAGGAGAAGGGTCTCGCAACGCCCATCATTGCGAAAGTAGAGTTCTTCAACCCCGGCGGCAGCGTGAAAGACCGCATAGCCCTCGCCATGATAGAGGATGCCGAACAGAAGGGCATCCTGAAGCCCGGAGCCACCATCATCGAGCCTACCAGCGGCAACACGGGCGTGGGACTGGCACTGGTGAGCGCGGTGAAGGGATATAAGCTTATCCTGACCATGCCCGAGACGATGAGCGTGGAGCGCCGCAACCTGGTGAAAGCCTACGGTGCCGAGGTTCGTCTGACACCGGGCAAGGACGGTATGCCGGGAGCCATCCGCGCTGCCGAGGAGCTGCGCGACTCAATAGCCGGCAGCGTCATCCTACAGCAGTTTGAGAACCAGGCCAACCCCGCCAAGCACTATGCTACGACGGGTCCCGAGATATGGGCTCAGACCGACGGCGAGGTAGACATCTTCGTGGCTGGCGTGGGCACTGGCGGCACGGTGTCGGGCGTGGCCAAATATCTGAAGGAGCAGAAGCCTTCGGTGCAGATTGTGGCCGTAGAGCCGAAGTCGAGCCCCGTGCTGAACGGCGGCCAGAGCGGTCCGCACAAGATTCAGGGCATCGGTGCAGGCTTCGTGCCCAAGACCTACAGCAGCGAATTTATTGACGAGGTGTTTGACGTGGAGAACGATGACGCCATCCGCACGGGCCGCGAGATTGCCCGTCAAGAGGGTCTGCTGGTAGGTATCTCCGCCGGTGCTGCCCTCTACGCTGCCGCCGAGGTGGCCAAGCGCCCCGAGAACAAGGGCAAGCGCGTAGTGGTATTGCTGCCGGATACGGGCGAGCGCTACCTCTCGACCGTGCTCTATGCCTTCGAGGAATATCCGCTGTAAATAACCGTTAATAAATAAGTTGGCACAAAAGCAACTGAGGGTGTGTCAAAACACATAAGTTTTTCTTCGACAACGGATTTCACGGATTTCACGGATTTTTAACCTGCTGATAGTCTGCAACAGGAAGAATCCGTGAAATCCGTGAAATCCGTTGTTTGTTAAATAACACCATAGGAACTTGTCACCATACGGAATTATTCTACTCCGGTACGGCGTATCGGTCGCCGGCCTCCTTCACCAAGCGGCGGGCATAGGGTGTGGGGAATCCCGGACGCTTCACCGTAGCCCCCAGTCCATACTTGCCGCGGGCAAAGCGACCATCCTTCTCGGGGCGAACGGTCATGTCGTTGTACTTCACCACCAGATAGAAGGCTAACTGCTGCCAGCGGGCAAGCATCTGCTGAGCCTGCTGGACGCTATAGTCGTTGAGGAAGCGCTGCATGGCCTGCGGTTCCATGTCCTTGGCCTTGGCCTCGATGGCGGGCTGCTGCTGGAAGTAAGCCTGCTGCAGTGAGTCGCGCACCTCGCGAAGCGAGGGGAACAGCATCGAGTAGCGCGGATAGACCATGTTGCTGACCCAGTTCTCGACCCAGAAGGCATTCTTCATCGAGAAGTTCAGGTCGTCGGCACCGGGGGTGTGGTAGCACTCGGGGCGCTCGGTCATCGAACAGTAGATGGGTGTATAGGCCACCATGTTGCTGTCGTCATTGCCAAACCAGAAGCATCCGCCCACCTGGCGGGGCAGCCACGAGCGCATCTGCGAGACGAAAGTCCACGACGTCTGCTGGGTCGACGTGGGACGCTCGTTGAAATACTTCTTGCCGTCAACGGTATAATAAAGAGGTGTGGGACGATAGGGCATCTGCCAGATGCCGCCGCCGATGTCGGTAGAGTCGATGGCCAGAGGAGTGCCCTCATAGTGGTCGCGCATGTCGGCCATCACGTCTTGCACGCTCACCTTATGGTCGGGTACCACCCACAGCGGCATGTCCTCGGCATCCTTGTCCTTGCCGAGTGCCCAAGGCAGATAGCGGTCCATGCCCTTCACATGATGGTTGAAGAAGCTCCACACGCGGGCATCGCAGATACGGCGGCCGCTGAAGTCGGGGGCGGCATAGGCCATCTTCCACGAGAAGTCCTCGTCCTTGCCACTATACCAGCCCATCTGGCGGGCATAGCGGACGACATTCTTGGAGTAGAGCACGTTCTGCTTGTCCTTCATGGGGAAACGGCCGATGCGACTCTGGTTGGCATGTCCGCAGATAGCCTCGTCGGGGATGCGGCGAGCCACCCATACCACGCGCTCCTTCGACTTGCTGCGGTCGGGGCCACAGCCCTGCATCTCGAGAATCCACGCCTCGTTGGGGTCGCAGAGGGTGAAGGTCTCGCCCTCGGAGCAGTAGCCATACTGCTCGACGAGCGACGTCATCGTGTGGATGGCCTCGCGGGCGGTCTTGGAGCGCTGCAGGCCGATGTAGATGAGCGAACCGTAGTCGATGAGTCCGGTGGAGTCGACCATCTCCTCGCGTCCGCCATAGGTGGTCTCGCCGATGGTGACCTGCCACTCGTTGATGTTGCCGATGACGTTATACGTCTCGGGGGCCTCGGGAATCTCGCCCAGATACCTGTTGGTGTCCCACTCGTAGATCTTGCGCATGTCGCCCTTCTGATGCTTGGCAGCGGGATAGTGATACAGCCACATGAAAGCACCATAGGAGTCGGCATTGTAGGAACAGATGACGGAGCCGTCGGCCGAGGCCTTCTTGCCCACAATGAAATTGGTGCAGGCCGAGGCATAGACTGCTGCCCCCAGCACTGCGGTGAATAATAGTGTACGTTTCATCATTACTTAATATTATATATGTTTATTTTGTTTTTACAGCCTGGATGGCAAAGGTGAAGTCGTAGGGCTGCAGCGGCAGCATATAGGCACGCTCGGGCCAGGCTCCCCACGAGTTGACACACCCCAGACCCATCTGGCGCTGCTGGATGTGCACCTGGGTGAGCGGACGCTCCACGAGGTCGCCGCTGTGCTGTCCCCACCGATGCTCCTTCACGGCACCGGCATCGAGGTCTTCGACCAGATAAGGCAGCGCCGAACACTCCATCGGGGCATTGCTGCAGAAGCGCAGGCCCCGGCGGCCGTCGGTCACCTCGAACCAGCGCACGTCGGTATGGTTGCCGCTCTCCTGCGGGCGGACATAGGGGAAGTACTCGTCCTTCACCGCTCCCTCGTAGCAGCCTATGAACTCAGAGCTGTGGCGGTCGCAGTAGTTCTCGTGCGGGCCACGACCGTAATACCTCACCTGATCATAGTGACGGGGCATCTGCAGTTGCATGCCGTAGCGGAAGAGCCACTGGTCCTTCGTCTCGCCCTGCGGCTCCAGCTGCTGGCGCACAATGACCTCGCCAGAGGACTGCAGGGTATAGGTCATGATGAGTTTCGCCTTGACGGTGGGCATAGCTATCTTGGCGACGATCTGATTTCCGTTCAGTTCGCAGCTCTCCACCTTCATCTGAGGTTTCTTCCATGCAGCAAAGCGCTGCTGCAGCCGGGCACCATAGTCGTTGTCGGTCGGGGCTCGCCAGAACTCAGGCACGATGCTCTGGCGGTCGACCAGCATAGACTGTCCGTCGATGTCGAGATAGTCTATCAGTCCCGACCACTTACCAACGGTCAGCGTCGTACCTGCAGCTGTGAGTTTGATGTAGCTCTTGGTTTCCTCGGTCTCGACCTTTGCCTGCTGGGGAGCCAACGAAGAGAACTGGTAGGGCTGGACGATGAACTGCTGGCGCTCGCCGGTCTCGAACAGGAAATTCACCGCTATTTCTTTGCTGCCTGAGAGTTCCTGCAGTTTACTCTTCAGCTGAGCATGTCCATACTTCATACGCTCCTGCGGCTTCAATTCGTCGATAAGGAACCGGTATGTGCTTGCTGTACGGCCATCGACCTTCACCTCAATAGTCAGATTCAGGTTCCTGAGCGTCTTGAAGAAATGCTCGTTATACACCTCGAAGCGACCTTCTTTCAGGTTCAGGTCTTTCACCCAGATGTTCTGATACCAGTACTGCACCTCGTAGGCATGCGGATTCAGCCGGCGGTCGGGAGCAATGATGCCGTTGCAGTTGAAGTTGTAGTCGCTGGCAGGATAGCGCCCGTAGTCGCCGCCATAGGTGAAGATTTCGCGGCCCGTGACGGGACTCTTGTCGCGCAAAGCCTGGTCGACGAAGTCCCAGATGAAACCGCCCTGGTATTTGGGATACTGGCGGACGAGGTCCCAATACTCCTTGAAGCCGCCCATCGAGTTGCCCATGGCATGGGCATATTCACACTGGATGAGCGGGCGCGGATTGTCGCCCTTGCTGTACTGCTCGCAGTCGCGATAGTAGTAGTACATGGGGCAGAAGATGTCGGTCTTGCCGCCCTGCCCGGCCTGCTCATACTGCACGGGGCGCGACGTGTCGACCGACTTGATCCAGTCGTAGACGGCCTCGAAGTTGGGCCCGTAGCCTGCCTCGTTGCCCATGCTCCAGACGATGATGCAGGGATGGTTGCGCAGGGTGAGCACATTGCCTTGGTTACGCTCGAGGTGCATCTGGCGGTAGTCGTCGCGCTTGGCCAGCGTGCGGTCGCCATAGCCCATGCCGTGACTCTCGAGGTTGGCCTCGGCCACCACATAGAGTCCGGCCGAGTCGCAGAGCTCGTACCAGCGGGGATCGTCGGGATAGTGCGACGTGCGCACGGCATTGATGTGAAGCTGCTTCATGATGCGGATGTCCTGGCGCATGCGCTCCACCGACATCACATAGCCGCCGTCGGGGTCAAGCTCGTGGCGGTCGACACCCTTTATCAGGATGGGCTGACCGTTCAGCAACAGTTGTCCGCCTTTAATCTCAATATGGCGGAAGCCCATCTGCTGGCGTACCACCTGCAGCACCTCACCCTTCTTCTTCAGCGTGACGATGAGGTTATAGAGGTTGGGAGTCTCGGCCGTCCAAGGCTCCACGTCGGAGGGCTGCAGCAGGAAGTGCTCGTGGTGATAGTAGGGCCAGCGGTGGCCGTCGTGCTTGAAGACGACGCGTCCCTGCTGGTCTTCGAACGCCACCTCGAGGCTGACGTCCGAAGGGTTCTTCACGTCGATGGTATAGCCTATCTCGCCGCGCTGCTCGTCCACCAGCCAGTCCTGCATGACGGTAATGTTCTCGATATACGTCTTGGGACGGCTGTAGAGGTAGACCTCGCGGGCTATTCCCGTGAAGCGCCAGAAGTCCTGGTCTTCGAGGTAGGAGCCGTCGCACCAGCGCATCACCTGCATAGCGATGAGGTTCTTGCCGGGTTTCACAAATTTGGTGATGTCGAACTCTGCCGCCACCTTCGAGTCTTCGCTGTAGCCTACGTAGCGGCCGTTGACCCACACCTTCAGGTTGCTGGTGGCAGAGCCCACGTGCAACAGCACCTGCTGCCCCTTCCAACTGGCGGGCAGGTTGAACTCGCGGCGGTAGGAGCCGGTATAGTTGTCGGTCTCGCCGACGATGGGTGGATTGCTCTCGAACGTGGTAGCCCAGGCGTATCCGATGTTCTTGTAGATGCGGTCGCCATGACCGTTCAGCTCGAAGAGTCCGGGGACGGGAAACTGCTCCCACTGCGCATCGTTATAGCCAGTCTGGAAGAAGTTCTTGGGGGCATCCTGATGGTTCTTGGCAAAATGGAAGCGCCACGTTCCCTCCAGCGACAGATAGCGCGACGAGCGGCTCTTGTCCCCCACCCTTGCCAAAGCCTCGCTCTCGTAGGCAAAGAAGTTGGCACGACGTGCCTCACGGTTCTGCTGGTTCACCAGCGGATTAAGCCACTCCGGCGTCTCGTCTGCCAAGGCAGGCACCGCCGTAAACATAAGGAATAATGATAATAAAAAGTTCTTGTTCATGGTTATAATCTCTAAACTCTAAACTGTCAACTCTCCACTCCCTAATCGCTATACGCCTCTTCGCCAATCTGTTCGCGGGCTCCGATGGTCATCTTGCGCAGATCGTAGAACGAGCCGTTGTAGATATTGAAGTCTACATTGCCCTTGATGCCCGGCAGACGTCCTACGTCCGTATGCTGCCAGAACTTCCACTTGCCCTGATACTCCACCTTGTCGACATAGTAGTGGGCTATCCAATACGGATAACTATCGAAAACCGAGTCGTTTAAGTATTTCATCTTAAACTTGTAGTACGTATAGATAATGGGCTTTATACCATAGTGGGTCTCTACCAGATTAAGCCACAGCTGGACATTCTGCTGAAACTCTTCGTCGGTCTGGTTCTTGGGCTTGTGCTCCACATCCAGCACGGGTGGCAGGTCGCCATTCTCCAACTTCACGTTCTTGATGAAGAACTCGGCCTGAGCCTTTGCCGGCGAGTGGACACTGTAGAAGTGATAGGCACCACGGGTGAAACCATACTCGCGGGCCTGATAGAAATTGTCTATAAAATTCTCATCCACCTTCGTCGAGCCTTCCGTAGCCTTAATCATAATGAAGCGCACGGGAAACTTGTCTATGGCTCCCTCGTCCTTCAGCGTCTGCCAGTCGATCTCTCCCTGGTGGTGGCTGATATCAATGCCGTGTATTTCGTAGCCCTCGGGGTAGCTGATGTCGCCATAGAGCGCACGGAAGCGAAAGCCAAAAGGACCGATGAAGAAGAAATAGAAGAAATAGATGTAGACAGCCAACACAGCAGCACCGCCCATCCACCATGCCCAGCCGGGCATGTGCTGTAACAGACGAATAAAGACATTCGGACGCCTGTGGGGCACAGGGCCTGTACGGCGTCCGGATGTCTGTTTCTTATGTGTTGTCCGCTTCTGAGGCATTACTTAGCCTTTTCGAGGGCCAGCGTCTTAGTGGGCTGGTCGCAAACCTCAGAGGGTCCCCAGTACTGGATAGGACCGGGATAGACATAGCAGGTCTCGCGGGCCCACTTGTCGCGCTGGGCAGCAAAGCACTTGAAGGGAGCACCGTCCAACTCGACGAGAGCCTTGCGGATGACGGGCTTCATCTCGCCATTGCGACGCTCCATGTTCATCATCATCGTGATGGGCACACCACCGGCAATCCACTGGTCGGCAGGAGCGGTGGTATTCTTCACGATGGCCATGTAGCCGGTCTTGCCGTTGGCAATGAGCTGGGCAGCACTGGTTCCCAGGGCATAGCAATAGTCGGCATCATAGTTGGAAGGAGCAGCGCAACGGCCCTCATATCCGAAGAAGTGATGGAGCGCAGAGAACTTGCCGGTGTATTTGCCAGCCTTCTTCATCTTCTCCAACTTCTGGGCTACCATAGTCGACAGCAGCTTCTCGGTCTCGATGAGCGATACCTGCACGTTTCCGTGGGGGTCGCGGTCGAGGGCCAGCTGACGGGCAACGCCAACAGGCAGAGAGTTGAATACGGCGAGGTTCTCCTCTGTGAGGTGACTCTTCACGAAGTCCACCTGCTCGTCGCGGCTGATCTCCTTGGCTTCGGGCATAGCCAGCACATCGTTGAGCTGGGCAATGAGCTTCTTGATGGCAGGGATAAACTCAATGAGTCCCTCGGGGATGATGACCGTACCGAAATTGTTGCCGTCGGCAGCACGCTGACATACGGCATTGGCGATATAGTCAACAATCTGGTCGAGGCTCTGACCCTTGGCCTCCACCTCCTCGCTGACGAGACAGATGTTAGGCTGTGTCTGCAAGGCACACTCCAGTGCGATGTGAGAAGCCGAACGGCCCATCACCTTAATGAAATGCCAGTACTTGCGGGCTGAATTACAGTCGCGTTCAATGTTGCCAATGAGTTCTGAATAGGTCTTGCAGGCAGTGTCGAAGCCGAACGAGGTCTCGATCTGCTCGTTCTTCAGGTCGCCATCGATGGTCTTCGGGCAACCAATGACCTGTACGCCATAGTTCTTGGCAGCATAGTACTCGGCCAGCACGCATGCATTGGTGTTTGAGTCGTCACCACCGATAATCACAATGGCCTTGATGTCGAGCTTGCGGATAATCTCCAAGCCCTTCTCAAACTGCTCCACCTTCTCCAGTTTGGTACGTCCCGAGCCAATCATGTCGAAACCGCCAGTATTGCGATACTCGTCGATAATGTCGGCAGTGAGCTCCATATAGTTATGGTCTACCAGACCGCCAGGGCCGAGGATGAAGCCATAGAGACGGTTCTCGGGATTCAGCTTCTTCACCTGGTCGAACAGACCGGTAATCACGTTGTGACCGCCAGGAGCCTGACCTCCCGACAGGATGATACCCACGTTCATCTTCGTGGTGTTCATCTCTGTTGCTGGCTCAAACTCTACAACAGGCATACCATAGGTGTTGGGGAAGAGCTTCTTGATCTCTTCCTGATTGCCCACACTCTGCGTGGCAGCACCTTCTTTTACTTTTACAGCTCCCTGGAGCGCCTTAGGCAGCTTAGGCTGATAGGCGGCTCTGGCAATTTGCAATGCACTTTTTTCCATTGTTTTATTACGTTATATAAATGAATAATTGTATCGGTTCTGATGCACTAACCATACGGTGAGAGCACATTCGGAATGCAAAAATACGCTTTTTCTGTGAGAAAACGCAAAGAAAAGATGCTTTTTAAGTTTTTTTTCAGGGAGAAGCTTGTTTTTATGGAAAACTTTTCGTATCTTTGACAACGAAAACAACCATATTAGATAAAATAGTATTAAACGGAGAACCAAGTTTATGGCTAACAAAAGATCACTAAAACGTTCCATCACACTCATTAGCGAAGAGCTCTTCGCTGAATGTGTTGCTGCGTCTCTCTATGGCCACAATTGCGACAGTGCCGAGGCATTACTCTTCAGTATCATTAAAATGCAGGATAACTTCGTTCGTCGAATTTCACATCCAGAGCCCGGTATGACAGCCAAGGTTTACTTTAAGGACCTGAGAGAGAAGTTCGCTGCCCAAGCGGGGGAAATTATTGACCAAATCAAAACGCTTTGATTATGTGGAAATCATTCTGCCGATGGCTACTTTACACTAAGATGGGGTGGACTGCCAATGTATCAGAGGCGCACCCCTCTAAGTTTATCATCTGTCTGGCCCCCCATACCAGCAACTGGGACTTCCTCATCGGACAGCTCTATAACGGTGCTGAAGGGATGAAGAGTAACTTCCTGATGAAGAAAGAATGGTTCTTCTGGCCCTTGGGGCCTCTGTTCCGTCATTTAGGAGGCATCCCCGTATGGCGCAGCAAGCATACCAGCATGACCGACAACCTGGCCGAGACCGCCCGTCAGTCCGAGCGCTTCATGCTCTGCATCACGCCAGAAGGCACCCGTTCGCCCAATCCCGACTGGAAGAAGGGATTCTATTATATTGCACAGAAGGCAGAGATTCCCATTCTGCTTTATGGCATCGACTATGAAAAACGCCTCATCCAGTGCACCAAGACCATCCTTCCCAATGGTAACATCGATGCACAGATGAAAGAAATCAAAACGTACTTCAAGGACTTCAAGGGAAAGAAGCCTGAAAATTTTACCACTGGTGAAATATAAGAATGCATAAGCTACTGTTGATTATAGGAACCATCCTGCTACCCCTGACTGCCTTCTGCAGTGATGACGACACTCCCCGCTGGGGCGACATCGACTATAAGGGAGCACCCTGGGTGAGAAACATCTCCGAACCCCTCGACATCTCCAACGGCCTGCAAGGCCGCCATCTGTCCCTGTGGGCCAGTCACGGATACTACTATGACCAGAAGGAATCAGCCTGGCGCTGGCAGCGCCCCAAGCTCTTCGCCACCACCGAGGACCTCTTCACCCAGACCATCGTAGTACCCTACCTCATCCCCATGCTCGAGAATGCGGGAGCCATTGTCTTCACTCCCCGCGAGCGCGACTGGCAGAAAGAAGAAATCATCGTCGACAACGACGGTTCCAAGCGCAACTATATCGAGGTGACCTCAAAAGCCAAATGGCAGACCTCACCCGTACCGGGTTTTATGCTGCACGAGGGAGCATATTCCGATGGCGAGAATCCCTTCCTGACGGGCAGCGCACGCATGGTCAAGACCACCAGCAGCAAGACGCGCTACTCGCTGGCCACCTATCAGCCCGACTTCAAGAAGGCTGGCCGCTATGCGGTCTATGTCAGCTACACCACCCTGCCCAATAGCATCGATGATGCCGTCTATACCGTCTGGCACCGGGGCGAGCGCACCGAGTTCAAGGTGAATCAGCAGATGGGCGGTTCCACTTGGGTCTATCTGGGCACCTTCGACTTCGATGCCGGCTACAGTGAGTTCAACCGCGTCACCGTCAGCAACCAGAGCGGCAACAGCGGTGTCGTCACCACTGATGCCGTGCGCTTTGGCGGAGGCATGGGCAATATCCAGCGCTTCGGGCTGGTCAGCGGCATGCCTCGCGCACTCGAGGGAGCGCGCTATTATGCCCAGTGGGCCGGCATGCCCTACGAGGTATATAGCAGCAAGAACGGACAGGACGACTATGCCGACGACATCAATGCCCGCTCCCTGATGACCAACCTGCTGGGCGGCGGCTCCTGCTACATGCCCAACAAGGAAGGGCGCAAGGTTCCCATCGAGCTCTCACTGGCCATACACAGCGATGCGGGCTATGCTCCCGATGCCACCAGCATCTACGGTTCGCTGGCCATCTGCACCACCAACCACAACGAGGGGCTTCTCGATGCGGGCATCTCCCGCCAGGCCTCCTACAAGCTCGCTGAGGCCCTGCTGAACAACGAGACCAAGGACTTGACCTATCAGTATGGCAAGTGGGCACAGCGCGACCTCTACAACCGCAACTACTCGGAGACGCGCCTGCCGGAGGTACCGAGTTCCATTCTCGAGACCCTCTCCCACCAGAGCTTTCCCGACATGCGCTACGGACAGGATCCGAACTTCCGCTTCACACTGGCCCGCTCGGTCTACAAGACGCTACTGCGCTATATCAACGGCATGCATGACAAACCGTATGTCGTCACGCCGCTTGCACCCGACAACATCCGCTGCGAGTTCACCCACCACAACAAGATACGCCTCAGCTGGAATGCCGTCACCGACCCACAGGAGCCTTCTTCTGTCCCATCCGGCTATATCGTCTATACCGCTATGGGCGAGGCAGACTTCGACAACGGCACCTATGTACACCGCAACCATTTCAGCATGGAGCTGGAGCCCAACCTGCTCTACCACTTCAAGGTGGTAGCCTGCAACAGCGGCGGCAAGAGCTTTCCTACCGAGGTGCTGTCGGCACTGTACAATCCCCGGGCAGAGCATACCGTTCTGGTGGTCAACGGCTTCCACCGGTTGTCGTCACCTGCCGTCCGCGAAAACGGACTGCATCAGGGATTCGACCTCGACGACGACCCCGGCATCACCTATGGGCCCACCTTCGGCTTCGTAGGGCGGCAAATCAACTTCGACCGCACCCAGATGGGTATCGAAAAGGGAGGCTTGGGCGACAGCAGTGACGAGCTGGCAGGCAAGCTCATTGCCGGCAACGACTTCAACTATGTAGCAACCCATGCTAAGGCCATCCAGGCATCAGGACGCTATAACATCGTGAGCTGTGCCAGCGAGGCCGTTGACAACGGCCACCTCTCGCTGCAACACTACGATGCCGTAGACCTCATCCTCGGACTCGAGCGCACCGACGGGCACAGCGTCAAATCCTACAAGACCTTCCGCCCGGCCATGCAGCAGGCGCTGCGAGGCTATATGCAGCAAGGCGGCCACCTGCTGGTCAGCGGTGCCTATGTGGGCAGCGATATGCTGGCCGATGCCGAACAGCAGTTTATGAGCAGCGTGCTCCACTGCCAGTATGGCGGCCGGAGCCAGGCTCCCACCAATCAGGTTATTGGTCTGGGCACCCAGATCTACTACTATCAGAACCTCAACGAGGAGCACTATGCTGCCACCTCTACCGACATCCTGCACCCTGTCCGTCCGGCCATCACGTCCATGCAGTATGCCGACGGCTACGGGGCAGCTACTGCCTACAAGGACAGCCATTGCAGCGTCTTTGTCATGGGATTCCCCTTCGAATGCATCAAAACCAGCCAGAAGCGGAGCTCCATCATGAACGGTATCTTAAACTATCTTATCAAATAACTCAAAACAAACCATTATGTACAAGATTCAAACCAATTCCAGCGGTACCCGCAGTATCGAAATCTCAGAAGAACATCTGCAAACCATCGAACAGTATCAGCTGTTCCGCGACCTCATCGACTCCAACGGCTATGTCGACGAGGAAGTACTCAACAAGCTGAAGCTGAACATTCGCTCCATGCTCGAATCGGAGGCGGGAAAGGACAAGAACCTCCTCGACCTCTGCCTGGATGTCATCTATCATCCCAACATGAAGGCGTTTGGCCTGCAGCAGCTGGTCATCCTCTTTATCAACTGGAAGAACAAGAGCAATGCCAATCTGGGCATGACCGTCCGCGCCTTCCAGGGAACACCGTTTAATTAAGAGGTGAGAAGTGAGAGGTGAGAGGTGAGAAGTGAGAATTTAAAAGCACTGACAAGTTGGAATATAAGCTAACAGACTTTCTGCCGACGACGAAGAAGGAGTTGGAGCTACGCGGCTGGGACGAGGTGGACATCATCCTCTTCTCAGCCGATGCCTACGTCGACCATCCCTCTTTCGGAGCGGCAGTCATCGGCCGGACACTGGAGGCTGCCGGCTATCGCGTGGCCATCGTGCCACAGCCCGACTGGCACGGCGACTATCGCGACTTCAAGAAGCTGGGGCGTCCGCGCCTCTTCTTCGGTATTGCACCGGGATGCATGGACTCAATGGTCAACAAGTACACGGCAGCGCGCCGGCTGCGGGCCGAAGATGCCTACAGCCCGGACGGCCGCCACGACCTGCGCCCCGAGTATCCTACCATCGTCTATTCACGCATCCTCAGGCAGCTCTATCCCGATGTACCCATCGTCCTGGGAGGCATCGAGGCTTCACTGCGCCGGCTGACGCACTACGACTACTGGCAGGACCGTCTGCGCCCCTGCATCCTCTGCGATGCGCCCGCCGACCTCATCATCTACGGCATGGGCGAGAAGCCCATCCTCGAGGTGGCCCGCCGCCTTGCCGCCTCCCACCTCTCACCTCTCAACTCTCAACTCACCTCCATTCCCCAGACCGTCTATCTCACCCGCGACTACACCCCTATGGAGGGCGACATCGTCCTCCACAGCCATCAGCAGTGCCTGAAGGACAAGCGCTCGCAGGCCGAGAACTTCCGACATATCGAGGAGCAGTCGAACATGATGCATGCCCAGCGCCTCATCCAGCAGGTTGAGACGGGTGGCGAAGCCGTCGGCCACGCCTGCTATGTAGTAGTCAATCCCCCCTACCCTCCGATGACCACTCAGGAGCTTGATGCCTGCTACGACCTGCCCTATACGCGCGTACCTCATATAAAATACAAGGGTAAGCGCATTCCTGCCTACGAGATGATACGCCACTCGGTCAATATCCATCGCGGCTGCTTCGGGGGCTGTGCCTTCTGCACCATCTCTGCCCATCAGGGCAAGTTCATTGCCTGCCGCTCCAAGGAGAGCATCCTCCGCGAGGTGCGACAGGTGGTACAGATGGACGACTTCAAGGGCTACCTCTCCGACCTCGGAGGTCCCTCTGCCAATATGTACGGCATGCACGGCCGCAACCTGCAGGCGTGCGAGAAGTGCCGCCGTCCCAGCTGCATCCATCCGCAGATCTGTCCCAACCTCGACACCGACCACTCCCGACTGCTCGACATCTACCGCGCCGTCGATGCCCTGCCCGAGGTGAAGAAGAGCTTCATCGGTAGCGGGGTCCGCTACGACCTGCTGCTCTATCACAGCAAGGACGAAGCTGCGAACCGCGCCGCACAGGAATATACGCGCGAACTGATCACCCGCCACGTCAGCGGCCGTCTGAAGGTGGCTCCCGAGCATACCAGCGACCATGTGCTACAGCTCATGCGCAAGCCTTCGTTCTCGCAGTTCTACGACTTCAAGCGCCGCTTCGACCGCATCTGCCGCGAGGAGGGTCTGCGCCAGCAGCTCATCCCCTACTTCATCTCCAGCCACCCGGGCTGTACCGAGGCCGATATGGCCGAACTGGCGGTGCTCACCAAGCGCCTCGACTTCCAGCTTGAGCAGGTGCAGGACTTCACTCCCACGCCCATGACCGTCTCTACCGAGACGTGGTACACCGGCTACGACCCGTACACGCTGAAACCGGTGGAAAGCGCCAAGACTCCTCAGCAGAAGCAGGCCCAGCGGCAGTATTTCTTCTGGTATAAGCCCGAGGAACGGCAGCATATCGAGCAAAGCCTGCGCCGCATCGGGCGCAGCGACCTTATTCACGAACTCTGTCCCTATCATGCAAATCATCGAACAGACCCTCGTCCCCAAGAACCCAAAGGGCAAAAGCGAGGACGGCATCGTCGTCACCCCTGACTTCATTGCCGTCATCGACGGCAGCACCTCCAAGAGCAACTATCGCCACAGCCTGTTCCGCTCCAATGGCCGCTATGCCATGCAGCTCATCAGCCGCTACATCCAACGCATGCCTAAGACCATCCGCTGCGACGAGTTCCTGCGAGGGGTTACGGCCTATATCCGCAAGCACTACCGCCAGTCGATGCTCACACGCCTGGCGCAGCATCCCGAGGACCGCCTTACGGCCTCAGTGATTCTCTTCAGCCGTGTGTCGCGCGAGATATGGCTGGTGGGCGACTGCCAGTGTCTCGTGGGCGGCACCTATTACGACAATCCCAAGCCCGACGAGGCCCTGCTGGCCTCCCTGCGCGCCGACGAACTCAGACGGCAGCTTGCCCAGGGCATCACCGCCGACGAACTGCTGCGCAACGATACAGCCCGCACCGTCATCATTCCGCGCATGCTCAAGAGCATGGAGCAGCAGAACGTCGGTTATAGCGTGGTCGACGGGTTTCCCATCCCGCGCCAACATGTGCGGGTCATTACGCTCGATTTCCAGTCCTGGGAAATAGTGCTTGCCTCCGACGGTTATCCGTTTCTCTGTCCTACGCTGGCCGAGAGCGAGCGCCGCCTGCTGCAGCAGCGCATAGCCGATCCCCTCAACATGGGTCCCGACTTTCAGGCCACCAAGGGCTTCCATCCCGACAACCATTCCTTCGACGACCGTTCCTATATCCGCTTCCGCATATAGGTACGAGGGGGTGGGCTACTCCACATACTCGGCTCCCACAGACGCAGCGTCCGCTTCCACCCCAATCTCGTCAATGTCCACGAGCTGGGGCAGCGGGTTCTTCGCACTCTGGCGGGCGCCCAGCTTCTGCAGCTTGCCACAAGTCTGCAGGATGCTCTGTCCCTGCGGCTGCAGCTTCTTCTCGCCGTCCTCATACGCCTTGCGGGCAGCATCGAGCTGCCGGCCCATCGTCTGATAGTGCTTCATAAACTGGCCCACGCGGTCCATCATCTCGCTGGCAAGGTCGTACACCTTCTTGTGGTTCTGAGCCTGCGCTATCTGCGTCCACGTCAGCTTGATGATGCGCAGCGCGGCATACAGCGTCTGCTCGTCGGCAATGTAGACATTCATCTCCATCGCCTTCCGCCACAATTCCGGCTGGGCGTTGAGGGCCGTCCACAGCGCACCCGTGTTGGGCACAAACATGATGACATAGTCCATCCTCACCTTCGGGGGCTGTATATAGGCAGAATAGTCTTTGGTCGAGAGCTCCTTGACATGTTTCGTGATGCTGTCCACGTGCGCCTTCAGATACTGTTCGCGCCGCTCCTCGCTGTCGGCATTCACATAGTCCATGAAAGCCGTCAGCGACACCTTCGAGTCGATAATCACGTCGCGCCGCTGGTCGAGGTGCAGAATGATGTCGGGGCGCATCATGGCTCCCTCGTCCGACTTGATGATATTGCCGTCGGCATCGCGGATATAGGTCTGCACATCATAGTGGATGCCCTGGGTGAAGCCCTGCGACTCCAGCAGCTCGTCGAGCACCGTCTCGCCCCAGTCGCCCTGCACCTTGACCCCATGCTTGAAGACGCGCGTCAGCTCATCGGCACTCTGCCGCGCTGCCTCGCTCTGCCGCAGCATGTGCTCGATGTTCGCCTTCATCTCGCTGCCCATCTCGGCCTGTTTCAGCGTGTTGTCGGCCATCGTCTGCTTCATCTTGTCGATGGTCTCTCTCAGCGGATTCACTATCTGTCCGAGATTCGCGCTGCTGGCATCGGCAAACTCCTTCTGCCGCTGCTTCAGCAGGTCATCCGTAGCCGACTTCACCTGGGCGCTCACCTTCGCCATCATCTCGTCGAAACGCTCCTGCTGGTCCCTGACAGCCTCGCTGTGCCGCTGTTCCTGGGCAGCGAGCAACTGCTGGCAGGCCTTTTCCTTTTCCTCCAGCGCAGCCTTCGAGACGCGGTCCTTCTCCGCCAGCGAAGCCTGAAAATGCCTCTCTGCCTCCAGCTTCGACTGCTCCGCCGTCCGCCTATTGCTCTCCAACTGGCTCTGAAGCACTTCTATACGAGTCAGAAGCGGCTGCTTCTGCCCATGAGCTATCAGCATCCCGACTACAACACCCAAGACGATACCCGCCAATGCGACAAACACAAATTCTATCATAGTGATTTTTGAGCAAAATTACGGCAACTTTCGCGCATTCCCCACAATCCAATCGAAATATTATGTTTTATTCACACTTATTTATTTACCACGACCTTCTTCTGTCCATTGAAAGCCAATTCGTACCTTTCTCCTTTGGAGAAGGTGGCTGCACCTCAGAAAAATCCAAATAAATTTGGTTTTTCATTCGGTTTGTACTACCTTTTCGACAAGTCGAGAAAGTACTTTCGTTTGGAAATGAAAAAGAATTTTATTTTTCTTTTTGCATTTCGCTCACTTATTCGTACCTTTGCAGGCAAAATGAAGAAAATAGTCATCATATTGGGAGTGCTGTGGCTGGGGCTGGCTATGCATGCGCAGGAGCTGGCAGTGAAGATTAACATCAACAGCCAGCAGGTGGAGGGCAGCGACAAGTCGGTGTTCGACAATCTGAAGCAGACCTTGGAACAATGGATGAACGACCGCCAATGGACGGAGCTGCAGTTCCAGAAAAACGAACGCATCACGGTGAACTTCAACATTACGGTGACCAAATGGGACAAAGCTAACAACCGCTTCACCTGCTCCGCACTGATACAGGCCAACCGCCCCGTCTACAACTCGTCGTACACGTCGACACTCTATAATAATAAGGATGATGACTTCAACTTCGACTTTGCACAGTTTGACCAGTTGAACTACAACGACGAGACGGTGGACAACCAGTTGACAGCCCTCATGGCCTACTATGCCTACCTCATCATCGGCATCAACCTCGACTCGTTCTCGCCTATGGGCGGCACTGAGATTCTGCAGCGGTGCATGCAGCTGACCAACAATGCCGACAACTTGGGATTCACGGGATGGAAAGCCTTCGAGAACTCGCGCAACCGCTTTGCCATCATCAACGACTATTTGGACGAGGCCATGAAGCCCTTCCGTCAGTTGCAGTATGACTACTATCGCAACGGCCTGGACGAGATGTCGACCAATGCCGAGCGCGGACGGACCAACGTGACCACAGCCCTGGAGAACCTGAAGAAAGCCCACGCAGAGAAGCCGCTGAGCCTGCTGCCGCAGATATGGACAGACTACAAGCGCGACGAGCTGGCCAACATCTACAAGGGCAAGGGTACGCAGAAGGAAAAGGAAACGGTCTACGAAATACTGTTCAACATCAATGCTTCGCAGAGTGACGCGTGGCAGAAGATAAAAGAGTGAAACATAAAAACATAAAAAATGCTACGGCAATTATATATCAAGAACTTTACACTGATAGACGAGCTTGACATCAGCCTGCATGCAGGATTCTCAGTCATCACGGGCGAGACTGGTGCCGGCAAGAGCATCATCTTGGGAGCCATCGGACTGCTGCTCGGACAGCGTGCCGACACGAAGAGCATCAAGCAGGGAGCAGACAAGTGCATCATCGAGGCACACTTCGACTTGTCGCGCTATCAACTGCAACCCCTGTTCGAGCAGAACGAGATAGAATATGATGCCAGCGACACCATCGTGCGCCGCGAGCTGACCGCTGCCGGCAAGAGCCGGGCCTTCATCAACGACACACCTGTACCTCTCTCCATGCTTAAGGAGCTGGGTGAGCGGTTAGTAGATGTTCACTCGCAGCACCAGAACCTGCTGCTCAACAAGCAGGACTTCCAGCTGAGCGTGGTAGACATCCTTGCCAACGATGCAAAGGAGCTGGCCGACTATCAGCATACCTACGGCGAATACCAGCAGTTGCAGCACCAGTTGCAGGAGCTGAAGGACGACATAGAGCACAACCGCCAGAACCAGGACTTCCTGCAGTTCCAATACGAGGAGCTGGCAGGTGCCAACCTCACAGACGGCGAACAGGAAGAACTGGAGCAGCAGAGCGAGACCATGAGTCATGCCGAGGACATCAAGACCGCCCTCTACGAAGCCAACCATGCCCTCTATGACGAGAATACGGGGGCTGTGGGACAGGTCAAGGCCGCATTAAGCGCACTGAACAGCATCAGCAAGGTGCTGCCCAAGTGTGAGGAACTGACGGAGCGGCTGAACAGCTGCCACATTGAGTTGAAGGATATTGCCGACGAGGTGAGCACGCTGCTTGAGAACACCGATTTCGACCCTGCCGAGCTGGACCAAATCAACGACCGGCTGGACCGTATCTACGAACTCGAGAAGAAATACCATGCTGAGAGCATCGGCGAACTGATCAGCCAACGCGAGGAGCTGAAGGTGAAACTGAGCCATATCGAGAACAGCGACGAGGCCCTGCACGAACTGGAGGAGCGGCTGGAGCAGACCACCCGTCACTGCCAGCAACAGGCCGATGCCCTGACCAAGCTTCGCCAGAAGGCAGCCCAACAGATAGAAGACCAGCTCTACCAGCGGCTCGTGCCCTTAGGCATGCCCAAGGTGCGCTTTGCCGTGAAGATAGAGCAAGGGGAGCTGTCGCGGATGGGTCACGACCAGGTGAGCTTCCTCTTCTCGGCCAACACTTCTACCCCACTCCAGCCTGTCGCTCAGGTGGCCTCGGGCGGTGAGATTGCTCGCGTGATGCTGTCGCTGAAGGCAATGATCAGCGGAGCCGTGAAACTGCCTACCATCATCTTCGACGAGATAGACACGGGCGTGAGCGGCAAGATTGCCGAGAAGATGGCCGAGATGATGCAGGAAATGGGCCGTCAGGACCGTCAGGTTATCTCCATCACCCATCTGCCCCAGATAGCCGCCCTGGGCAGCCACCACTACCGGGTGTCGAAGGAAGAGACTGCCGAGGGCACTTCCAGCCGTATGCAGGAACTCAGCCAGGAGGAGCGCATCCGCGAGATTGCCCAGATGCTCAGCGGCAGTGATGTCAGTGAGGCTGCCATTCAGAATGCAAAACAATTATTAAAACTATGAAACGTATATTTCTTATCATACCTTTGTTTTTCATCACCGTGCTGCCCCTTTCGGCCCAGAATCCCTCGTGGGCAAAGAAAGCAGCCGATGCAGTATTCACACTGAAGACCTTCAAGGCCGACGGAACACTCTTAGGCAGTGCCAACGGATTCTTTGTCGGAGAAAACGGAGAGGCTGTCAGCAGCTTTGCCCCCTTCAGGGATGCGCACCATGCCGTAGTCATCGATGCCGAGGGCAAGGAGTGGCCCGTTGAGACCATCATGGGAGCCAACGACATGTATGATGTGGCCAAATTCCAGGTAGCCGTGAAGAAGCCCACCAGCCTGTCGATGGGTACGGCAGCCAACGGGGCGGCTGTATGGCTGCTGCCTTATGCCGTCAAGAAAGCTCCCGCCTGCGAGCGAGGCACCGTGAGCAATGCAGAACAGTTTCAAGGCAACTACACCTACTACACCATGACCCTGAGTGCCAACGACCAATACCTGGGCTGCCCCATCATGAACGAAAGCGGTCAGGTGATCGGGCTGTTGCAGCCCTCAGCCAGCGGGCAGGCAGGAAGCAGCTATGCCGTGAGTGCTCCCTTTGCTGCCAGCCTGCACACCAGCGGACTCAGCATCAACGACCCGTTGCTGCGCTCGACGGCCATCCCCAAGGCCATTCCTGACAAATATGACGAGGCCGTGCTGTCGCTCTTCATGGGTGCTACGGTGTTAGATGCTCAGCAGTATAACGAATACATCAACCGCTTCATAGCCCGCTATCCTGACGCTGCAGACGGATATATCTACAGGGCACGGCAGGAAGTAGCGAACGGACAGTTTGCCCAAGCCGACGAAGACATGAAACGGGCCGTCGACAAAGCAGAGAAGAAAGACGATGCCCACTACCAGTATGCCCAGCTCATCTACCAGAAAGAGCTCTACCAGAGCAACCAGCCCTACGAGGGATGGAGTATGGAGCGCGCACTGGAGGAGTCGAAAGCGGCCTATGCTGTCAACCCTCAGCCTATCTACCTCCAGCAGCAGGCACAAATCCTGTATGCGCAGCAGAAGTATGACGAGGCCTACACCCTCTTCGAGCAGCTGTCGAAGAGCGAGTTGCGCAGTGCAGACAACTTCTATGCCGCAGCCCAGTGCAAGCTGCAGAAGGACGACAAGCGAGCTGCCGTAGCCCTGCTCGACAGTGCGGTCAACATGTTCAGCCGCCCCTATGTGAAGACGGTAGTCCCCTACCTCCACGTCCGTGCCCAGCTCTCTATGGACATCCGCCGCTACCAGCAAGCCATCAACGACATGCAAGACTTGGTGGCCCTGGAGCCTACCAGCGCTGAGCTATGGGCAGAGAAAGCCAGCTACGAGTTGCGCGTCAACCTGTTTGACCAGGCATTAGAGAGTGCGCAGGAGTGTCTGCGTCATGATTCTGCGAGCAGTGACGGCTACCTGATGACGGGCATTGCCCAGTGTGCGAAGGGCAACAAGCAGGAGGGACTGCAGAACCTGAACAAAGCTAAAGAGCTTGGCAACAGCCAAGCCCAGACGTTTATCGACAAATATTCGAAGTAAAGAACTTTAAATTCTATTTCAGAACGGCAAGGGGCCGCTTGGCTGCTCAAACCCACCGAATGGTGACTCGTCTCCATTGGAAGGCTGGTCACCATTGATTTTGCTGCCCAGGATTTCCCCACCGGTGCTGTCGGATTTCTTCGTATCGAGGCGGCGGTCCTCAGGATTCTCGAAGCGCGTGAACTCACCACGGAAGTTGAGCAGCACATCACCCGTCGCTCCCTTACGATGCTTGGCAATGATGATTTGGGCCATACCGCGAAGGTCGCGCCCGTTCTCGTCCTGATAGATGTGATAATACTCAGGACGGTGTACAAACAGCACCATATCGGCATCCTGCTCGATAGCTCCCGACTCGCGCAAGTCGGACAGCTGGGGACGCTTGCCCTCCAAGCCCTCACGGCCCTCGACACCACGGTTCAGCTGGCTCAGCGCCAAGATAGGCACATCGAGCTCCTTGGCCAGTCCCTTCAGTGAGCGCGAGATGGTGGACACCTCTTCCTGACGGGACGAGAAGCGCATGCCGCTGGCATTCATCAGCTGCAGATAGTCGATCATGATAATCTTGACCCCATGCTCGCGAACCAGTCGGCGCGCCTTGGTGCGCAATTCGAAGACGGAGAGGCTGGGTGTATCGTCTACATAGAGCGGCGCTCCCAAGAGGTTGTTCAGGCGCTTGTCCAGTCGATCCCAGTCATCAGGCCGCAACTGACCATTCAGAATCTTCGAGCCTTGTATCTCGCAGCAGTTGGATATGAGTCGGTTGACAAGCTGCGTGTTCGACATTTCCAGCGAGAAGAAAGCCATGGGAATGCGCAGGTCGGCAGCAATATTCTTGGCCATAGAGAGGGCAAACGATGTCTTACCCATAGCCGGTCGGCCGGCAATAATCACCAAGTCGGAAGGCTGCCAGCCGGAGGTGAGGTCGTCCAGCTTGTGATAGCCTGTCGAGACACCGGTGAGACCATCCTTATTGGCTGCTGCCTTCTGGATGATGTCGACGGCATTCTTGATGACGGGGTCTATCTGGGTATAGTCCTTTTTCATATTGCGCTGTCCCAACTCGAACAGCGAGCCCTCGGCCTCCTGCATCAGGTCGTCTATATCCACCGTCTCGTCGAAGGCTTTGGTCTCGATGACACTTGCATAGGAGATGAGCTGACGGGCCAGCGACTTCTGGGCAATGATGCGCGAATGGTATTCGATATTGGCAGATGAGGCGACACGAGACGATAGCTCTGTGATATAGCCTGGGCCACCTACATCTTCCAGATCGCCTTGCTTGGCCAACTGTTCGGTGACCGTCCATACATCAATAGGCAGCTCGCGCATCGACAAGTCGCGAATGGCAGTGTACACCTTCTGATTGCGAGGCTCGTAGAAACTCTCTGGGTGCAGCATCTCGCACACCACCGCATAGGCATCCTTATCAATCATCAGTGCACCTAACACTGCGCGCTCCATCTCGATGGCCTGAGGCTGAACGTGGGCATAGCCAGTATCCAAAGGCTGCTGGCGACGCTTCCGTGATCCGTTGTTATTTGTCTGTTCTGGCATATCTTTTAAATTTTCGACTGCGAAGGTACGAAATAAAAATGGACTGACCAAGAGGTCGGCCCATTAAATTTTTTGCGAGGCTGTCAGTCGGCAAGGAAGCATCTACTCCTCATGCTTGTCCTCCTGAATCTGATATTTCTTCTTTCGGGCATGGGTAGCCTTCTGTGGAACCGTCGAGGGAGAGAAGCCGGAACGGGGTGAGCGCACACCGCGATAGCCGTTCCACCGCTCGTGAATCTTACGGACATAGTCCACCGTCTCGGAACCGCGCATATAGCCATACTTGACTACAGGGTCGTTATAGTATTCGGCACGGGCAAGTCCGAGAACAAACGATTCGACATCACCCCATCGGTGAGGATTGCGTCCATGCTTCTCGGCAAGGGCCATTGCATCGCGGATATGGAAGTGTCCGCCATTGTAGGCTGCCAGCACGAACTTGATACGCTCGCCGCGCTCGCGGATGTCGGAGAAGGAGCGATCGAGCTCGCCTAAGTACTTGGCAGCAGCCGCTATATTCTGCTCAGGATTGAAGATGCTGCCTCGCGGCAGTCCCAGATGATCGGCAGTGGCAGGCATAATCTGCATCAGTCCGCAGGCTCCGGCCCATGAGCGTGCCTGCGGGTCGAAAGTAGACTCCTGATAGCACTGGGCAGCCATCAGCCGCCAGTCCCAACGGATGGTGGAGGCATATCGCTGGAAGTAGCCGTCATAATGGGAGATGACACCCCCTGCACGATTAAGCATGGGAGAGAAGACGCGCCGGCGGACACTCTTGGATGACAAGAGGAAGGCTTCTTCCTTGCGCACCTCGTCTATCAGCTTGGGCTGATACCATGCCGTCAGTTCCTGCTGCAAGTCATCCTTGTCTTTGCCCACCAGCCACCCGATGCCCTTCTTGGTCATGGGATAGCAGATCAGGTCGGCCTCGCCGTCTTCGAGTCGCTTCAGCATCTCCATCGAGTCGCGGCAGACCTCCATGCGCAGGCTGACACCAATCTTGTCGGCAAAGCGCTGTGCCAGCATATACTGAGTGCCGAGATGCCTGCCGTGATAGTCGTAATAGGTCTCAGGACCCGTAAGCGTAAGGGCTATCAGCTCGCCATTGCGCTGAATGTCATCAAGGTCGAACTCGTCACTGACAGGTATGGTGTCAGTGATTTGTCCCCACGGAGTGACCACGGGTTCTGCCTTCTTCTGCGAGCAGGAAGCCAGCAGGAGGAAAGCAAAAAGATGGATATATATACCGTTTATCTTCAATTTATTGTCATTTTGGCTGCAAAAGTAATCATTTTCTTGGAAATATCGTTGAAAATGTGTAATTTTGCACCTTAAAATTAGAAATATATAGATTTATGTTAAGAATAGCCGTACAATCAAAAGGCCGTCTTTTTGACGACACGATGAATCTGCTGGCCGAAGCAGACATCAAAGTGAGTGCCTCGAAGCGCACACTACTGGTTCAGTCTTCCAACTTCCCGCTTGAGGTGCTCTACCTCCGCGACGACGATATTCCGCAGTCGGTGGCATCGGGAGTGGCCGATTTAGGCGTGGTGGGTGAGAACGAGTTTGTGGAGCGCAATGAGGATGCCACCATCATCTCGCGTCTGGGATTCTCGAAATGCCGGCTGTCACTGGCCATCCCCAAGGAGATAGAATATCGCGGAGTAAACTGGTTCAACGGCAAGAAGATTGCCACCTCGTATCCCAACATCCTTCGCCATTTCATGGAGGAAAAGGGTATTGACTGCGACATTCATGTCATCACGGGTTCGGTGGAGATCAGTCCGGGCATCGGACTTGCCGACGGCATCTTCGACATCGTGTCATCAGGCTCTACCCTGGTATCGAACAACCTGCGCGAGGTAGAGGTGGTGATGCAGAGCGAGGCGTTGCTCATTGCCAACAAGCAACTGTCTTCCGACAAACGGGCCACACTCGACGAGATGCTGTTCCGCTTCAAGGCCGTGAAGGATGCCGAGGATAAGAAATATGTACGCATGAATGCTCCGAAGGCCCGCCTGCAGGAGATTATCAATGTGCTGCCCGGACTGAAGAGCCCTACCATCATCCCCTTGGCAGACGAAGACTGGTGCTCCGTACACACGGTGCTCGACCAGAAGCGCTTCTGGGAGATTATCGGCAAACTGAAGGAGATGGGAGCCCAGGGCATCCTGGTGACTCCGATTGAGAAAATGATACTCTGATTATTCGCAGTTATTTTGGAGATATGAGAATATACAAATATCCCTCAAGGGAAGAATGGGACGAGATAGTAGCCCGCCCGCGACTGGACTTGACAAAGCTGAACGAGACCGTTGCCACCGTGCTGGCCGACATCCGCCAGCGGGGTGATGAGGCCGTGCGCGACTACGAACTGAAGTTCGACAAGGCAAGCCTCACGACACTGGCTGTCAGCGAACAGGAGATGGACGAGGCAGAGCAGATGGTGAGCAACGAACTGCGCGATGCCATTATCCTGGCACACCACAACATCAAGGTGTTCCACATCTCACAGCGTTTTGTCGGTCAGAAGGTGAAGACACAGGAAGGTGTCACCTGCTGGCAGAAGAGCGTAGCCATCGAGCGCGTCGGACTCTATATCCCCGGCGGTACGGCCCCACTCTTCTCTACCGTGCTGATGCTGGCCACTCCAGCCAAGATTGCCGGCTGCAAGGAGATCGTGCTCTGCACCCCGCCCAACAGCGAGGGCAAGGTGAACCCTGCGATACTGGTGGCTGCACGCATTGCCGGCGTGAGCAAGATATTCAAGATAGGCGGTGTGCAGGCTATTGGTGCAATGGCCTATGGTACGGAGAGTGTGCCCAAGGTGTACAAGATATTCGGTCCTGGCAATCAGTATGTGATGGCTGCCAAGCAGCATGTGAGCTTGGACGAGGTAGCCATCGACATGCCTGCCGGTCCGTCGGAGGTATGTGTGCTGGCCGACGAGACGGCCCGTGCCGAGTTCGTGGCTGCCGACCTGCTGTCGCAGGCTGAACACGGCATCGACTCGCAGGTGCTCTTCATCACCACCGACGAGCAGAAGTTGAACGAGGTTCACGAGGAACTCGACCGACAGCTGGCACTGCTGCCGCGCAAGGAGATTGCCGCCAAGGCTATGGAGAACAGCTGCTATGTGCTGGTGAAGGACAAGGACGAGATGATGGCACTCTGCAATCGCTATGCCCCTGAGCATCTGGTCATCCAGACGCGCGACTACGAGCAGTTGGGCGAACGGGTAGTCAATGCCGGAAGCGTCTTCCTGGGACCCTATGCCTGCGAGAGTGCCGGCGACTATGCCAGCGGCACCAACCACACCCTGCCGACCCACGGATATGCTACCGCCTATAATGGAGTGAACCTGGACTCCTACTGCCGCAAGATCACCTTCCAGCATCTGACCGAAGAAGGCATCAGCCACATCGGCCACGCTGTCGAACTGATGGCCGAGGCTGAGCAGCTGGATGCTCACAAGCAGGCCATGACGGTCCGCATCCAAGCAATTAAGCATTAAGTTAAGCATTAAGCATTAAGCAATTAAGCATTAAGCAATTAAGCATTAAGCATTATGATTAGTTTAGAGCAGCTGGTAAGACCTAACATCTGGAGTCTGGCACCCTATTCATCGGCCCGTGATGAATACTCGGGCAAGGAGGCTCACGTCTTCCTCGATGCCAACGAGAATCCCTATAACGCCCCCTATAACCGCTACCCCGACCCGTTGCAGCGCGAACTCAAGGCCGTGATAGAGCGGGTGAAGGGTGTGCCCAGCGACATGATCTTCTTAGGCAACGGCAGCGACGAGGCCATCGACCTGCCCTATCGCATCTTCTGTGAGCCCGGCCGCGACAACGTGGTGGCCATCGAGCCCACCTACGGCATGTATCGCGTATGTGCCGACATCAACAATGTGGAGTATCGGCCCGTGCTGCTCGACGAGCACTACGACTTCCAGGCCGAGCGGCTGTTGGAGGCTTGCGACGAGCATACGAAGATTATCTGGATCTGCTCGCCCAACAATCCTACGGGCAACTCGCTCAATCGCGACGAGATACTGAAAACCATAGAAGCCTTCGACGGCATCGTCATCGTAGACGAAGCCTACATCGACTTTGCCCAGCAGCTCTCACTCCGGCAGGAGCTGCCCGCGCATCCCAACCTCATCATCCTACAGACCCTGTCGAAAGCCTGGGGTTCGGCAGCCATCCGGTTAGGCATGGCATTCGCCTCGAAAGAGATCATACAGATATATAATAAGGTGAAATATCCCTATAATGTCAATCTGCTGACACAACAGCAGGCCAAGGAGATACTGAGCGACCCCTACGAGGTGGACAAGTGGGTGAAGATACTGCTCAGCGAGCGGCAGAGGATGATGCAAGCCTTCGCCGAGCTGCCTATATGCCAGCGGATATTCAAGACCGATGCCAACTTCTTCCTGGCACAGGTGACAGAGGCCAAACGCATCTACGACTATCTGGTGGACCGGGGCATCATCGTGCGCAACCGCTCGAAAGTGAAGCTCTGCGACAACTGCCTGCGCATCACCATCGGTACACGAACGGAAAACAACGAGCTGCTGTCGGCTCTGCGACAATACTAAATGGAGCGGCTCTGGAACAGTAACTATATCAAGGTGATGATAGCCAACTTCGCGCTCTTCTTCGCCTTCTACTTGCTGACGCCCCTCCTGCCGCTCTATCTGCACGAAACATTCGGAGCCACGAAGGACATCATCGGACTCGTGCTGTCGGGATACACCATCACGGCCCTGCTCTTCCGACCGTTCAGCGGATACTTCGTCGACTCCTTTCCGCGAAAGACCGTATTGCTCATTGCCTATACGGCCTTCGCCATCTTCTTTGCAGGCTATCTCGCAGCATCCACGCTCCTGCTCTTCACCATCGTGCGAACCCTGCACGGAGGACCTTTTGGTGCACTCACCGTAGCCAACTCGACGATGGCCATCGATGTACTCCCGTCGTCCAGGCGCAACGAGGGCATCGGATACTACGGACTGTCCAACAATCTGGCCATGGCCATCTCGCCCTCGTTTGCCATCCTCGTCTACACCCATACCCACAACTTCCAGCTGCTCTTCTGGCTGGCACTGGCCATCGCCACATTCGGACTGGCAGTAGACGCCACCCTGAAGGTCGAAGCCCGTCAGGTGCTCAACGACCGCAAAGCCATCTCGCTCGACCGTTTCTTCCTGAAGCGCGGCTGGCTGGTAGCTGTCAACATGGTGTTCTTCGGCTTCTGCTTCGGCGTGCTCAGCAACTATCTGGCCATCTACGGCAAGCAGGTGTTAGGCATTACCGGAGGTACAGGCACCTGGTTCCTGCTGTGTGCCGTCGGACTGATGTTGTCCAGGCTGCAAGGCGGCAAGGCGCTCCGCCAAGGCCGGCTGACGCACAACGCCTCCGAGGGCATGCTCATCTCGCTGGTCGGATACACCATTTTCATCCTCATGCCCACCATCGACCATTCGCTCACCTACATAGGCTACTACGGTTCGGCCCTGCTCATCGGACTGGGCAACGGCCATCTGTGGCCAGCCTTCCAGAACATGATGATCTCGATGGCGCATCACAACGAGCGCGGCACGGCCAACTCCACCATTCTCATCTCGTGGGATGTAGGCATGGGACTGGGAGTCATGATGGGCGGCATCATTGCCGAGCATTGGAACTACAATGCAGCCTTCTGGACAGTCGTGCTGGTAAACCTGACAGGCGTAGCACTCTATTTCCTCAAGGCCGAGCGTTTCTTTACCGCGAACACCCTCCACCAGTAATCTCTCACCTCTTACCTCTCACCCCTCACCTCTTACCTCTTACCTCTCACCCCTCACCTCTTACATCATCCTCACCTTCCTGCGGTTGCCGCTGGGGCGCACGGCGAAGTGCAGCCAGTAGCGGCCAGCCTTGTTGCGCTCCAGCAGCAACTCGTCGAAGTCCTCCTTCGACTCGTCGCTGATGTCCAGCAGGATGGTGGCATAGCGGATGAGTTGTTCCAACCCTGCCACACGGATGTCCGCCGCACAGCCCGTCAGGTGGTTCGATGTCGGCACACCGCCCACCATACGGTTCACCTCTGCCGAGCGGTAGGCGCTGTTGACAATCAGCGGGTCGTCGCCCTCGCCATAGCGCTCGTTCCAGCGCCGCCGCAGCCGTTCCAGCCATCGGCACAGCCGCTTCAGGTTTTCCACTTGTGCCGCATTGGGCACGTTCTTTGCTCTCACGCTCGTCTTCGTCATCTCTCCAAGCGTAAAGTGAGGCGATAATCGTTCAGTATTCATAATGGTTTACTTGCTTGAGAATTATTTTTTTAACTGTAACACTGTAACAATTGAAACATTACTGTCTCTTTTTCTTATTCACATTCAGGGGTGTACTCTTTGGATAAGCGATGCTGTAGGCAGCGTCGAGTGCCCGAAGGTCAACACGATAATAGCTGATGCCCAACTTGACACTGACGATAGCCCTCAACAACTCTCGATGCTTGCGCGGGTAGAGCGACGGCAGCGGGAGTTCGTCCCAACCCGTCTGCTCGCACCTGTTGCATACCTCCCAGATAAAGTTATCGTTGGCCTCAAAGCCAAACCACGTTTTCAGCAGTCGGCGGATGCAGAAACGGCGGTACTGCCCCTGCAGGAGGCGCCTTGTGCGCTCCAGCCGTAGCCAGAGCTGCACAAAGCATTCTTGGGTATTCTGAATCTCAGTCATAGTCTTCCTCCAATTTTCTGTTTATATTCCGCTGTCTTGCAGTAACGTCCGCTGACCTCGTCGTAGGCAATGTACCCTCGGTTCTGCCATACGCGCAGGGTGCTCTCACCGTCACCGCTGCGACCCTGACTCTGGCGCATCTGGTGGTACTGCTCTCGGGTAAATTCGTCGCTGAGCAGCTCCAGCAGGTTCCGAGGTCCCGACCCGCGCTGAATCTCCACTTCCTCCCGAAGTTCGCGCTCCAGTTGCTGACCGAAGTACAACATTTTACACCACAAGTTGTACGACTGGCTCCAGTGTACAAAATCAGCAATCTCCTTCGACCACTTGTAGCCATGAGCCACATAGAGCACCATTCCCTTCAGCCAGGCAATCACGTTGGCACGATAAGAGAAGACGCGGTAGGCATCGCTCTCGTAGAGCCGTGCGGCATCGCGGTTCTCCTGCCTCATGTCAAGCGACAGGCGCTTTGCCTGCTGGCATTCTATCAGCCCGCTGGCAGCCTCGAGGCGGTCGATATAGGGCTTCAGTTCGGCGGCAAACGTGTGGTCGTAGATGCCTAATATGGGAGCCGAGTCATCGTCATCATCGCTGCGGATGATGGTGGCCACGTCCAGACGGCTCACCGTACCGTCGTTCACCATCCGCGAGAAAAACTTGCGAGCGTTGGGTGGTGTGGTAGAGGCGTTAAAGTTCCACCTTAAGGGGGCTATACCCGATACGCTGTCGGCACCTACGCGCTCCTGACCGGCATCAGAATTATCGAACGCCTTACGAATCAGCAGACCAACCTCATCCACCGTACCCTTCGACGTCACCTTCTTCAAGCCCTCTATCTCGTCCACGATGGTATAGATAAATCGCTGACCGTTATTGTTGGCATCTACGATGCGCTGGTTAAAGACAGCATCCGTCAGATTATCAATCAACATCTGAATACAAATATCGGTTGGTCTCGGGTCTTTCTTCTGCTTCGCGCCTGGGTTCTTTTGTTTCCAATCGGCCTCACGCTGACGGTTGGGTATGTCGCGCTGGCGGATGTCCTCCATAATGTACTCGATCGGCTTTTTGATGGTGCCTTTACCTATTGACTGGCGACCTATCAAGACATTCATAAACGTTGCCTCATGGTCCACGTTGTCCCAATAGCGGAACTTCACCCCATGCAGATGAGCACCCAGAGCAGGGAATACCGCGTTGGCCACAGCAGGCTTGTAGAACCAGGGGACGTTCTTCGTCAACAGCTTCACCAGCGGCGGTAGCTTCTTGGGCATCGGCGGCGGCGAGGTCAGCGTGCCGCCGCAAGCCTTCACGCCCTGCTGCGACTTCAGCGCCCCGAGCACCTGTTTCAGCCGGTAGGGCATACCCTTGCGCGGCTCCTTCAGCGCACTCTCCAGCGTTCTCCGATATTCAGCCAGCTCCTCCGCGGAGCACGTGCCGTCGGGCTTCGCCCAGTAGTTGGGCACCACCGCCAGCAGTTTCTCCAACTGGTAGCCGCAGATGCTGCGCAGGGTTACAGCCAGTTCGAACGTCAGCACGTTGCGGTCGCCATCCGAAGGCTCCTTGCCGTCGTTGAACAGTTCCCAGTATTTCCGGATAATGTCCCGATACAGCATACCGTTGTAGCGGGCCTCAGGGTCGTATTTTGAACTGCAACACTGTAACGCTGTAACAGTGGGAGCAGCTTCAGGCTCGACGGGACTCTGCCTGTCGACGGCAGCCTCCTTCATCTCAAAAAGCCCGTCGTCCAGATAAACCAGGTCCTGCTCAGTAGTGGTGAAGAAGACGCGCGTGATGTCCTTCGCCTGGGCATCGTAGGCCACCCCTAAAAGCTCAGAAGCCCACTTCAGGTTGCCCACCTGATCCAGGTCGGCACGGCGGCGGAACACCAGATGGAAGCCCTCGCCGCGGGCACTCTTCTCCAGCATCAGCAGTCCCAGCTCGTCTTTCCTGCCAAGTATCCTTTCGCAAACCTCCTGCATCTCCCCGGAAGCCAGATGGTCGATGTCCATCCCCACCGTCGTACTCATCCGGCGGCTGCCCTTCAGGCTCCCGTCGTCGTTGGGCAGGCACGAGTAGTTCATCTGCACCAGACTCGCCTTCAGTGCCTCGTCACCCTGACGGATTCTGGCTACGTTCGACACCTGGAATCCCCCGTTTCTCAACCTCAGATACTCCTCTCTGCCGGGAACGGGGCGCATGAACTTTGCGCCACCCTTCCCTTTGTAAACTTCGAATACACTCATACCGCCTGCTGTTTCAAAATGAGTTCCTTTAATACCTTCTGTGCAATCACGCTTGCCTGGCGCACCAGCTTCTCCGGCAGCTGCTCCAGCTGATCCTCGTCCAGCGAGAAGCAGAAGTACCACCGCTTGTCCTGCCCCTGCGACAGCGAGGCGTTGTCGTCGCGGAAGATGGCCTTGTTCCTCACCCGCTTCGGCCGCTGCTGCATATACACGTTGCCGTCCCGCATGCTCTGCACATGGAAGTCGCCCCTGAAGGGCTCCTCGTCCACATCCTCGCAGCACTCAAACTGCAGCGTGCGCAGTCCTGTTTCCAACATGCTGACGGTCATCAGCCCGTCCAGCGTTACCTCTCTCTCGATTGAATCCTTGATAATAATCTTCTGTGTCATCATTTCTGATTCTTTTTGTTAGCCTGAGTCTTCTTTGGAGGAGCGAGTGTAGTTAGCTGTCGACAATTGAACCCTTTGGGAACTCCCTTCCCTCACTCAGCCTTTTGCAAGAACTCAGAAATTCTGTTGCGATTAGATGTCTTGAATGTCGTATGCTACTACGTCTTGAAAATACGAGCCGTTCGATTCGTGCGTCTGGAAGCGCAGCGAAGCAATAACGGTTTTCCCAGCAGCAAACTTACATAGAGCGAGGTTGCCGAACATCGCGCAGATGTACTCATCCTCATAGTCACCACCAAGCTCGCGGAGCCTGATCATCGACTTGGCCAACTGGCCGCTGTCTTGTTTCTTACTCGGCACATAGACAGGTTCCGTCTGTGCCACTACTTTACAAATCTTTGTCTGCATAATATTTGATATATTAGAAATCGTCGGCAAAGGTACACCAGATTCCGAATGGGTAAAAACAATCCTTTTTACCCAAGAGTTAAAGTTGAAATCTCGAAACTATCTGCCTTATCTCGAACAATAAGGAGTGTTGTTCCAATCCCATACCCAAATAGCGTCGGTAAGGGCTGTCCTTGCCCGGTTGCTCCAGTATGGCACCATACCTGCGGTCGCTATACTGCTCGTAGACACCCTTCTCACGCAGTATGCCGATAATGCGCATCACGCTATACTTATCGAAATCCCTGCACTTTCTTGCTTTGCTGCCAGGAATCAGTATCTCCACAACATCGTCACACGAAAGAAGCTCTTCCCACAGGTCATCTACCGACTCATGGAATCTTGGGGTAGCCAGTTCCCTGATACGAGCCACATAGGCGCGTACCTTATATATTACTTCCTCCTTGCTGACTTGCTTCCGGCTATCGTCAACATACAATCTCCCCTCTCGTGCAGCCGCCAACAGCATCTCCACGTCAAAGTCCTCGGGGCGGACTCTTTGTAGCTTCTTCATAACCTCGAAGTGTTATGCTCGGCCAGCATGAGTGGACGCGCGTCCAAATCGCACCGGTGCAGGCTCAAGCAAGCTTCGCGGTTAATAAAAAATAATGACTCACATCCAGATATGAAAACTGAATGTGAGTGCAAAAGTAAAGAAAAAATATAATACTTGGCGATGCGTAGTACCTACGGGTGTAGTGCTACGGGGGCCTGGCGGACATCTGATAATCAGCCTACTTTTTTCAATTCATCAAGAAAATCACTGTACTCTTTTTCTTCTTTCAGCAGTTTGTACTTGCCTTGTCGGAGTGTTTCAGAATTGAAGCCCCAAAAAGCCCCCATCACCTTCCATTTCTTAGCTATCTTGTAGCGGTCTGATATCTCGTCTGCCAGATAACCACATTTAGATATTGACAAACCATTGGGCTGCCAGTCGGGTGTAAGCAGGCCTGCTGCTACGAGTTTCTGCATGAATTGTTCTGCTTCATATTTTACCTCTTTCCCAGCACTGTCGAGGAAAGCAATCTTCTTCTTTTCTGCCTCGGTGAGGGGCTTGACATCTTCGATGGTAACAGCAGTCTCGTCATTATCCCTTAGTTCTGCATACATTCTATGGAAAAAATCGCTAGCTCTGATGAAATTCATTACGTTCTCTACCTTTACAGACTTACGACTTAGCTTCTTATACGAAGCCTCTATCAAACGCAGAACTTTAATCTTTTCCTCTTTAGACGGCCAAAGATTCAATACCTCCCCTATAGAAGAAGGATTGAAAATGTTTGTAATCTCGTCCCAGTGCAGATCTTTTGCCTCCAAGTCATTTACATCACATGGAGTGGGACTTAGTTCTACTTGATATTTTTTATCTTCCGCAATTATTGAACCTAATGCGTGGTGAGTTCTTTCATCCCATGTTTTATTATATCTAAAGAAAATTATATCTTGGAAATATCTTGCTACGTTACTGTTGTTCTGCCTGAGAAGCAGGAATGCGAAAAACATTTTGTACACAAACGTGATACTATGCTCTTTGCCCGTATTAGCCTCTATCTCCTGAGTATAGTCATCCAGGTTGAAATCGAGATTGTGTTCGAATTCAACTCTTGTCAACTGATAATAGATCTCATTAAACAGCAATACTGCACTATTGTCAGGGCCGAAATGGTGCCGAGTATTTTTCAACTCCAGATAGAAGTCATATAGCCTTTCGTTAATTGGCTCACGCAGGAATTCTTCCATCGTAGTCTTGTCCGTCCAAAGTAAAGTTCTGGGTAGTTTTGGTATCATTCTGTCAATATGTATTTTGGTTATTATAGCTACTTTTATTCAGCCTGCAAAGGTAGCTATTTTTGTGGAGAAAAACTACATGTTTCAAAAAAAATGACTCACGGAGTGTCCCATGAGTCATAAAATCCCAAAATAATGCAAATTTATGTGTTGATGTCAACATCATCAATGGTCAATTCACACAACTTTTCAGGTGTCAGATTCAATTCTGAAGCCAGTCTGTTGGCTTGATGTTCAATCGCCAACTCGAAGTAGTTGCGGATATATCGGGCATTGCCAAAGTGTCTTAGCCTGAAATAGGTTGACTCCCATAGGACCTTAAATGTTAAACGATTAAAGAGTTTTAAGTTTCATGGGAAGAACAAAATTTAGTCGCGCCTTAAAGCGCAGTATCTGTATCGAGTACATGCAGAGTGGAATGTCTCGGAAGGAAATACTTATTGTAAAGCGAAACCTCATCCGCCTCGCTGCCCATCAGCCGCTCCAGATGATTGATGACGCTATCCTGAATGAAATCCCGCATCTGTAAGAAGATACGGGTCGGAATTTTGAGTTAAAAAACGTTAGTGTCTGAGCTCAGCGAGCATCAGCGCGGCCCCAAGAAACGGTCTCCATTCAGATGTATCATATGGTCTGGCATTGATGCTATCCAAACTTCTGTGTCCCAAGCCAGTTTGTCGGAATACTCTTTGAATTTCCTGTAATCCAGAAAAGCCGTCACATAGATGATACCAGCGGAGACACTCTTCGTCATTTCTTTTAGTTCCACCATCCTTTTTCCGTCCATAGGGCCACTTGAAGTAACAGCCTCTATAAAGTATATCCAGTTCTTGTCTTCTCTGTACAAGACCACGTCGGGCATTTTATCGTGAAGGGTAATCTCAAAGCCGAGGGCGTTTAAACCGGCCTCATTCTTGTAGAGGTCTCTGTTAGTGGTGTCGCCCACATAAAGGCATTCTGAATGGGGAGCAAACCGGGGAGCAAAGTCTTCGATGACTGCTTTCTGTAGTTGGTTATGAGAGCCTGTGCTGAAATTGAAATCCTTGCCGTTAATCTTGATGGGAATCTTTTTCATAGACCGTTTCGAGGAGTATAATTCCACAAGACTGACATGTCTCTCCTTAAAATCAAGGAGGGCAGAATTGTCTTTGTCTATACATCGAAGCACTTTCAGAAACTCGTCGGTGATGCGCCAACGATAGTTCGGGCTGTTGGTTGCCTTGCCGTTGTCCTCAACCATTGCCGCATTACGGAAGTTGTGAAGAGCCTGTTTGCGAAAAGTCTCACGCGAGTTCTCTGCATACCCCTTGTAATAGTAATTGTTTGCAAATTGGATGATGTCATGTATTCGCATCCATTCATTTGTGGCATTCTTCCACTGGGTGTTCTTCTTGATTCCGGCTAAAGCCAAAATAGAATAGATGCAAACATCGGCTTGCATCTGTGTGGGGAACCCCACTTCATTGAGGGTAGCCTTCAGTGCGTCTACTTTATCCATTTGTCGACTATTTTATTGCAGTTTTCTTCTGTTAGTTCCAATTGTCTTATCTCGCTTCCCATAGCCCGGATAATGTCTTTCGAGGGAACAGGAACATGATTCATCTCTGTGGAATTCACCTGGGTAGAGCCATTCAGAATCCTGTAGTACTCATCGTACAATGAAGATGAGAAGAGGGCGTAGAGTCCATAGACCACTTCCTCGGATTCACATTCTATATAGTTCACCTTGTTTTGAGTGCTGATATGGCGATACTGAGGATAATCCGTGCTCAGATATACCGCACATTGCAGACGGCGGTGCTCTTCTTTGGATGTCAGCCGCTTTACAAACAGGTAGTTTGTGTTCCGCTGTAGATGACCCGCTTTGTCTGTCAATATATATTCGCCAGCCTTCCCTTGCGGCCATCTGATCCGCCCCTCCTTGATATGACAGGAATAAAACAGCGGGCAGGCACCCTCTTCATATTCGTCACGCAGTTCTTCGGTTGTGCGGTAGTCAACTATTAAACCTGTGCACATTTTAAGATTGACAGAAGGAAGCGTGTGCCCAAGTTTGCCCATACGGCTCAACACATTCTCTTGGTAACTGTTTGTTACCAGATAGACATAGCCGTTTTTGCCGACGATGGTATGGTAAGAAGGCGTGAACTTCTCAATATTCATAAAGTCTGAAGTCGTTGACGATGTCACTATCACCTTGTCGGGTCTTTTCTCTGTATTCCGCACCTTGATTATCATCGTCTCCTGAAGTACCGGTTCGCTATCAAACACCTTGTCGCGACTCTCAAACAAGTGAATCTGCTCAATAGCACATCTGTCAAAAAGATATCTCCTGAATGCTTCAAAATAGGCTCCCGAAGTCCAAGAACGGGGTACAATATACACCAGTTCGCCACCCCAGTTCAAGTTGTAGACACCCATCGCCATAAACAGAAAATACATGTTGGGGGCACCGTGACAAACCTCTTGCATCACCTGTGCTTCAGGTGCTTCCTTCGGTAATTTCATGTATGGTGGATTCCCGATGACTAAGTCATAGCCTTCACCCTCCATAGCCAGATAAGGCTGAATATAGAACGACTGAGAAGTAATGTAGTTCTGCCTGCGTATGTCGTACTCGGCACCATAAGTTTCTCTTAATTGATAGAGATTGGCAGCCAACAGGGGAATCACCTTTTCGTCTGTTTCATAACATGTCAGGGATATTTCGCCCTGATAGCCAACTGTTCTCAGCCTCTCCACCAGAGCGACCGACAATATACCCGTACCTGCACCCGCATCAAGTATTCTAAGTTTTTTACGACTCTGGTCAACATCAAAGAGTGAAGCCATGTATTCAGCAGACAGTTCTGATGTAAAGAACTGCCCGTATTTCTTTCGCTCCTCGCGAGTTATGGAGTTTACGAAAGACTGCGTGTTGGTAATCACCTGATTTAACATGATTGCACTATCATCGAGTGTCGCTTTCCCAATATTGTGCCAAAGCCCTCACCAACCGAAGCCTGCGGGCATAGACAGTGCAAATTTACAACTTTTCCGCGAGAATCAATCCTTTCCCGCAGAAATTTACACAATATTTAATAAAACACTTGCCAAGTTACAGAAAAGATGCTTAAATCACACACATCTACGTTACAGCGTTACAGTGTTACAGTTCCAAAAACGATTCTGCGAAAGTCAGAATTTATATATATATTTATATATATATAAATATATATATAAATATAGAAGTATTTTTAGGGCATGGAATACTTTTTCGGGAACTGTAACACTGTAACAACTGTAACGGCGAACGGGGGGACACGCACCAATTCCCCTCCTAAGTTAGGAGGGGTCAGGGGTGGTCTGAACAAGGGGATATTTCACATCATTGAGATTTTTCTTGCATAATATTCGTGAACCGCAATGGCCGCATAGTATCTTTGCAGCGTCGAAACAAAAGGAGAAAAACGGCGCGCTAGTTAGGAAAAAAAATCTCCCCAGTTAGGCAGAAAAAAACAACAAGTCAAACCCTAAAAAAAGTATCGATTATGGCACTGAAAGTAAAAGCAGTAGAACGATTGGTTAAGTTCGACAAGAATTCGGCGGGCACTTACCGCTATGTGTTGGCTCCTGAGCTGTATAGCTCGCTGAGCACGAAGAAGGTCATCAAGGAGGCTGCCCTGCGCAGCGGTGTGAGCCAGGGAGTGATGCAGGCATGCTGGGATGCTGCCGGCGAGGTGATCAAGGCATGGGCCACCGAGGGCCACAGCGTGGCACTGCCCGGACTGGGCACGATGCGCTTCGGACTGCGCTCGAAGTCGGTAGAGAAGGTGGAAGACGTGAAGTCGAGCCTCATCACGAGCCGTCGCATCATCTTCACCCCCGCGAGCGACCTGAAGGACGAGCTGGCTGCCACCACGGTGCAGATTACCTGCTTCGACCGCAACGGC
>JAEEGJ010002051.1_pt1 | contig 158527 bp, 126 predicted proteins | sample 8958761 | NCBI WGS metagenome assembly JAEEGJ01 (sample SAMN16246546, study PRJNA631951) | gut metagenome | biome: gut microbiome; feature: rumen; material: RS-attached | host: Bos | place: Iran: Karaj | collected 2018-10
CTGCTATCCAGAGCGGTATCATGACCACCGTACACGCTTACACTGGCGACCAGATGATTCTCGACGGTCCTCAGCGCAAGGGTGATGTTCAGCGCGCTCGTGCTGGTGCCCAGAACATCGTTCCTAACTCAACTGGTGCTGCCAAGGCTATCGGTCTCGTAATCCCCGAGCTGAACGGTAAGCTCATCGGTGCTGCCCAGCGCGTTCCCACTCCTACAGGTTCTACCACTATCCTGCACGCTGTTGTGAAGGGTGAGGTAACTGTTGAGGACATCAACGCTGCCATGAAGGCTGCTGCCAACGAGAGCTTCGGTTACACCGAGGAGAAGCTCGTTTCTTCTGACATCATCGGTATGAAGTACGGTTCGCTGTTCGACGCTAACCAGACCATGGTCAGCAAGATTGGCGACGGCAACTCTCTCGTTCAGGTTGTTGCCTGGTACGACAATGAGAACTCTTACACTTCTCAGATGGTTCGCACCATTAAGTACCTCGCTGAGCTCAAATAAGAGAAGTCTCGACTAAAATATTAGCCGTCCGATTTTGTCGGACGGCTTTTTTTTTGTATCTTTGGCCCCGACTGTGATGAAGTGGATGAGTACTAATCTGAATATCATTAGATAAAATAAGGTGTATATATGAGAAAAATGTCTTTATTGATCATGATGCTGCTGGCCGTGCTGACGGCACAGGCACAGTTCGATGCCAGTTCTGACCCCAGTTTCGAACGTACTCCGCTCTCCGTGATTCAGGATGGATGGAAGACGAAGGTGATTACCGATGTGCCTACAGCTGGTATCGGTATCATGCTGGAACGTTTTGATATGACATGGCCTACGGGAGCCATGGGTGATGTCTGTCAGGTGATGCAGACCGGCGTGGCAAAGAAAGTGCTCGACAAGAATGATGGCTATACCGTTGAGGTGGACGCCCAGAACGGCTATGTGGAGTCGTATAATGAAGGTAGCGACCGTCAGACCATGTCGGCCTGTGTATGGCGCCGTACGAATGGTCACCGGCTCTTTGCCGTTGTCATCTCACAGCCCGTCGATCCGGAAATAGAACTGGTCTGTTTCTACGACTATGATCCGCAGAAACATATCCTCACGCCAGAGCCTGATATACTGGACCAGATCCAGCCGTTGTTCCCTACGGCTTATATGAACTTCGTACTTCCCAAGGTGGGAAAGGATTTGATTGTTTCCGAATACAGCAGCGGCAATACATATAAGAGAATCTACAAGTGGAATGGTATGATTCCCGTCTATGACAGGACGGAAAGGGAGTCGATGGGGCTTGAAGACACCGAAATGATGAACGCCGCAGGACCTGCAATGTCGTTCCCCGTCAAGTTCAGCGGTGCCAAGCCCGGCATCAGCGACTTTGTCACGGCCATTCTCTCACAGGAAGAACTCTGTGAGTCACAGATCAATGTGGCTGCCAATTGGAACAAACGCCGTTCTGGAAAAAAACTGGCGAATGGAGTATCGATTGTCGTGGATGAACGCAATGGTTACTTCCGCTTTGAGATGGCATCTGGTTCTTCGGAGGTCTGCTATACGGAATACTGCTATTGGAACTGTTCTGATGGCAAGCACAAGCTCGTGGCCGAGAACACGGGAGTGGTCATCAAAGGCAAACATGAAAACACCGAATGTACCGGCCTGATGTTCTACCTCTATGATAATAAGACCCGCGAGCTGACCTACACTTCGCCCTACGATATGGGTGCCGGCATTCAGGTGAAGCCCGTCGTCAGCTACTCTCTGCCCCGTACGGGCAAGGATATTATGGCCGACATCAATGACGAGAAACGTGTTGTGAAGATCTGCATGAAGTGGAACGGCATGAAATTTGACCAGGAACAAGTAACAAAGTAATTATACCAGATGAAGAAGTGGATAGGAATCACGTTGTTGTTGGCGGTACTGTCAGTGGCCGTGGGTGCTCAGGCTCAAGGAATCGGGAAGTACAAGCGGAATGACTTTTCGTTCAAGAGCACGAAGGTGAAGAATGCCGAGGGTGAGCTGACCCATGTGAAAGTGGGTGCCTACGTAGGCAATAAACTCGTTGACGAGTTCACTATCGAACTTGGCGGTGTGCCGATGGAAACCACAGCCGATGCCGTGGGAACGATCAGTGAGACTGATCTCAACAATGACGGTATTCCCGACGTGAACATCTATCTAGGATACTATGGCGGACATCCCAACGATGTCTATTACGAGGCTTTGATATGGGATTCTGAACTCGGGCGCTTTCTGCAGGCTGACGGCTATAAGGAACTGGCGGAGCCGATGGTTGATGACCAGACGCATCTGATCTATACCAATCTTCGGGACGGCCCTGAGAAGCGGGTTATGGACTATTATGGATGGCAGCGCAACAAGATACGGCATCTGCGTTCGGAGACCTTTGCAATTGAAGACGGCGGTTCCACGGATTTCAGCGGTCTGCTCGACTTTCCTTGTTCCCGGATTGATGCCAAGCTCGACGGACGCATTCCGGTCATTATCGCTTTCCAGGAGAATAACGACGACAACGTGGCTGGTTACATCTATTATCCCAAGGCAAAACATCCTGCTCCCATTATGGTGGCCGGCTATGTGACACATGGGAAGGACGGTGACTTTTATTCCCTCAACGAGTATCAGGCAGACGGTATCATCACGGGCACTATCGTGATCCAGCAACAGTTGGTTGACGGATGGGACCATCAGGTGACGGGTACATGGACGAATCCCAAGACTCAGAAAGAACTGAAGTTGGCGGACGTGAAGTTCAGTCGAGAGATGCCAGATTGGTTCAACAAGTCGCTCCTTGCCCCGGAAGATCCCGGCAATATTGGCCGTGAGTATTCCTTTCAGCGTTGGCGCCAGGGTTATGATGCCTATATGGGCGGTCATATCTCTTTCCGGGCCGCAGGTAAGAACAAGGTGTATTTCGAATGCTGCAATGTGATAAACAACATCGCAGAGGGCAGGAGTGATGACGGACGTCCGGCAGTGCTCAAGGGCAACAGGTTTGAATACCGTGAGGTCAACGAGTGCCATTACGGTTTCAGCGCCACCTTCTTCCCCAGGTTCGTCATACTGAAAACCATCACCGACTATGAGACACTCGGTTGTTTCGGGGCTCATTCCGCCTTTGACGGTGTATATATCAAAATCAAACAGTAATTATTATGAAGAAACTGATGTTTTTGGCCATTTGCCTGATGGCAATGATGATGGGCTGTAAGCAGAAAGGTCAGAAGTCTCCTGAAAACAGTAAGGATTCGGTGACTGCTGTCATCGACAGTATCATTGAGGAGAACGACACGACGCCGCTGCCCATGTTCCTCGTTGGCAACGACGGGAAGTTTATGCAGATGCTCTATTGGACTAATTTCGAAGAGCCCAAGAAGAGTGGTGACGATGATGAATTCTTCGAAACCTACCATAAAAGATGGGAGCTGCAGGAGATGTTCCGCCGTAACGCAGCCCAGTACACCAACCTGCTTTGTGGTGACAAGATTATTAAGGTGAAGTTTGTTGATGAGGTGCTGAAAGATCCTGATGGCAATACCCCAAGTGTCGGTGAGATTCACAGCCGTGTGGGTATCCCGTCTCTCTGTGCTCGCTATGATTATGCTAATCCGAAGGAAAAGCCCCATAAGCAATCTTTGATCGACAGTTGGGGATTGGTCGTCTGCACCGATAGTTATCTTGCTTCACGCAAGCGTCTAGACATTCAGCACTTACAGACGGACGACTATAGTTATCCTACGAAACTCCCTGCAGATATTGTTCAGAAACTTGAAGCACAATACGGCATGAAGGCGGAAAGCGCTGTCAAGACCTGTGTTATCGACGGCCGTTACACGATGGGAGCCGTGCAGTTCAAGGGTGAATACAAGAATGCCCCAAAGGACAAATATGATCCTGATCGTAAGTTTGCCCTCGCCCTCGAAGTGTTGATCGATAGCGGAAAGGTTTACATCCTTGAGCAGTTGGGCTATTTCGATCCCCAATATGGCAGTTCGTGGAATGTTGACGCAGATGGCTATTTCCCCAATGACATCACCGCAGCCTTCGAGGGACCGAAGGGATTGGAGCTCTGTTATACCCACAGTGCCCCGGAGAGTTTCTGTATTGGCATGCTTTTCCCCAGAGAGGGTAAACTTGTCGAGATGGAATACGAGTGTTACCATTCGTTGGTTGATGAGGAAATCCCCGTTTGGAAGAAAGACCTTGCCGAGATGGACAAGATATATCATGCCGATGAGATGGGTGATAGGAAGGTGGCGCTTGCCAAGTGGGCTCATTGCTACATCGATAACGATAACGAGTGGATATGGATGCGTGACATGGAGAACAAGAACGGAGCCTTCTTCATCAGGAAAGATGGCAAGTTCCAGTTGATGGCTGTCGAGAATCCACGCTTTCGTCCCCTGAAATGCTATAAGGATGGCATCAGCTACCTGAAGTTGGCAGGTCCTGCCGGCGGTCCATCGTGGCAGCGGGAGATTCACGCCTTCAAGAGTGGTAAGCGCATTTGGAAACTCAATGTGCTTGAAGTAGAGGGCAAAATAGACGAATGTTCGCTTAACGACAAGGATATCTCCAATGAGGAGGGAAAGGCCTATCTGGATATGGTTCCCGAGGGAGAGGAGATTACCGCTTTCTTTAAGGAAATAAATCCCAAGGAATGAATGTTAACATTCTCCCATGAGGGAGTGGTGTGAGAAAAACATGGTATTCCCTATTGCGAAATGGCTTTTTTTTAGTATTTTTGCCGCCAAATGCAGAGACTGATAACGATATTGGGTCCCACGGCAAGTGGAAAGACCGAACTGGCAGCACACTTAGCCGCCACAATGGACGGCGAGGTTATCTCGGCGGACTCGAGGCAGGTGTATCGCCGGATGGATATCGGCACAGGCAAAGACCTGGCCGACTACTCCGTGGACGAGAAGCTAGTGCCATATCACCTGATTGACATCTGTGAGCCGGGCACGAAATACAACCTGTTCCAGTATCAACAGGACTTTCTGAAAGCCTACGAGGATATTACCGCCAGAGGCCGCCAGCCGATACTCTGCGGTGGCACGGGGCTCTATATTGAGTCGGTGCTGAAGGGATATGCGTTATCGCCAGTTCCCCAGAATCCTACCCTTCGGGCTGAAATGGAAGGGAAATCGCTGGAAGAACTCACTGCGATTCTTACCAGCCTGAAGCAGCAAACGGGTACGACTATGCACAATACTACCGATGTGGATACTGCGCAAAGAGCAATACGTGCCATTGAGATTGAGGAGTACAACCTACATACGCCGATGCCTAAACGTCAGTTTCCGCAGATTCCCTATATTATTATAGGTGTAAACATTGACCGTGAACACCGTCGCGAGAGAATAACCCGACGGCTGAAGGCAAGGCTCGACGAGGGGATGGTGGAGGAAATTAAGGGGCTGCTCGATAGTGGCATCGCCGCAGAAGACCTGACGTACTACGGTCTTGAGTACAAATATGTGACGGAGTACGTCATTGGTAAGACATCCTATGAAGAGATGTACCGTGGTCTGGAAATAGCCATCCACCAGTTCGCCAAGCGTCAGATGACATGGTTCCGCGGAATGGAGCGTCGGGGTTTCACCATCCATTGGATAGATGCCTTGCTGCCGATGGAGGAGAAGGTAGGAAAAATTCTGCAAATTATAAACCTGAAACTTGAAACTTGAAACCTGAAATAAAAAATATGGAACAGAACAGATGGGGCGTGCTTTACTGCCCGAAACACGGTTTCGTTTCTCCGCAAAAGAAATGGGAAAAGATTGAGAAATGCCTGAAGGATAAGGGCATTTCCTATGATTTCATACAGAGTGAGAACTCCAACAGCGTGGAGCGCCTGGTGAATATGATGATCAACAATGGCTACAAGACACTGGTGATTATCGGAGGTGACTCGGCGCTCAACGATGCCGTGAACTGTCTGATGCAGGCAGAGCCCGAAGTCAGGCAGAGCATCTCGCTGGGAGTAATCCCGAATGGCGTGATGAATGATTTCGCACGCTACTGGGGATTTAAGGAAAGTGAACTGGAACAGACAGTTGACTGGCTGAAGAAAGGTCGCATACGTGCCGTTGACCTGGGATGCGTGCGCTATACCAACAAGGAAGGGGAGCGTTGCCGGCGCTATTTTCTCAACTGTGTCAATATCGGACTGATAGCTTCCATTATGAATCTTCGCCGTCAGACACGCCGCGTGCTGGGAAGTCGTACGCTTTCGTTTTTGGCCTCATTCCTGCTGATGGTTTTCCAGCGGATGGAGTATAAGATGGACATTAAAATTAATACCGAACGTATTAAGCGTAAGGTGATGACGGTATGTGTGGGTAGTGCACGGGGGTACGGCCAGACTCCGAATGCTGTTCCTTATAACGGAATGCTCGATGTGTCGGTGGTGTATCATCCGGAGGTGACGCAGCTCTTCGAAGGATTCTATCTTTTCCTTCGCGGGAAGTTTCTGAATCATCATAGCGTGCATCCCTATCGCACTACGGAGATTGAGGTTAACGAAGCTCAACGCGCATTAATCGGTATTGACGGACGTCTGATGAACACCCCTGAAGGACCGTTCAAGATAAACATCGAGCAAGAGGTTATAAATTTTATTATACCAGACTAATACAAGAAAAAGGTTAGAGAAATGCTCTAACCTTTTTTTGATATATCTTCCAGTTCTTCAATATTAATCAGTTTGATCTTTCGTCCATCGATGGCAATCAGCTTCTCGTTGGCGAAAGTGGAGAGTGTGCGGATGGCATTGCTGGTAGTCATGTTCGACATGTTGGCCAAGTCTTCACGGCTCAGGTAGATGCTCAGTGTGCAGTCGTCTTCCTCCAGTCCGTAACTGTCGCGGAGGAAAAGAAGCGCTTCGGCTAATCTACCGCGGATATGTTTCTGGGTGAGGTTGATAGTACGGTCGTCCGACTGCCCGAGTTCTACAGCCAGGTGGCGGAGAATGAACTGGCAGATGTGGAAGTTGCGCTTCATGAGTTCTACGATGATTTGCATTGGAACAAAGGCCACCATGCTGGCTTCAAAAGCCATGGCTGTGGTCTTGTAGTCCTCTTCTGCAAAAAAGGCACGGTATCCGAAAATGCCGATGGGTTTGATGACACGCACAATCTGGTTGCGGCCGCTTACGCCGTCCTTGTATATCTTAACCTTGCCTTGGATGAGGAACATCATCATGCCCGGGCGGTCGATTTCGTTGTAGATGACTTCATTCTTGCGAAACTGTTTCACGCTAATGTCCTGGGCAAGCAAGGCCTGCTCTTCTTCATCGAGTGGCGACCAGTAGTCGCATATCTTTCTGATGATTTCCTCCTTCTTCGAATCCTTTATTACAATCATTGTTAATCCCTTGTTGCAAACAATAAGCATTACCTATAACTGGATGCAAAGGTAATAAAAATAGTTGAATTGAGTAAATTTTCCCACATTTTTTGTATTGTAGAACATATAAAATGCTGATTTTCCTAAAATTGTTGGCTTTTATTTTGTTCTCCCGAAGAAAATTATTAACTTTGAACTCACTAATAATCTTTGAAAATTTATACATATAAACCTTAATAGAGTAACTATGAGTTATCTGCGATTCGAAAAGGCTCTGATGACGAACCTGGAGGAAGCATTGCCGCGGGAGTTGTTGCGCACTAACCGCTCCGGCGCATACTCATGTTCCACGATTGTTGACTGTAATACGCGTAAGTATCACGGACTGCTCGTCGTACCCGTTCCCGAACTGGATGATGAGAATCACGTGTTGCTTTCTTCGCTTGATGTGACAGTCATCCAGCATGGGGCAGAGTTCAATCTTGGCCTTCACAAGTATCAGGGCAACAACTTCAGCCCTAAAGGTCACAAGTACATCCGAGAGTTTGACTGTGACAAAGTTCCAACCACCCTCTATCGTGTGGGTGGCGTAATCCTTAAGAAAGAGGTGGTGTTCCAGCACTACGAGGACCGTATCCTCATCCGTTATACGCTTGAAGATGCACATTCGGCCACCACGCTCCGTTTCCGTCCGTTCCTGGCATTCAGAAGTGTGCGCCAGTTTACGCATGAGAACGGAACGGCCAGCCGTGAGTATCATGAGGTGGACAATGGTATCAAGACCTGTATGTATGCTGGATATCCCGACCTGTATATGCAGTTCTCGAAGAAGAACGAATTCCATTTCGTGCCCGACTGGTATCGCGGTGTGGAATATCCCAAGGAGCAAGAGCGCGGTTATGCCTCCAATGAGGACCTCTACGTACCTGGCTATTTTGAGATGGATATCAAGAAAGGCGAGAGCATCGTGTTTGCTGCTTCTACCAGCGAGATTAAGTCAGGTGGCCTGAAGGCTCTGTTCACCAAGGAAGTGGAAGAGCGTGCTCCGCGTGATAATTTCTTCCATTGTCTGGTCAATGCCGCTCACCAGTTCCACAAGCGCGAAAGCAATGACGAGCGCTATCTGCTGGCTGGTTTCCCCTGGTTCAAGTGTCGTGCTCGCGATACCTTTATTGCATTGCCGGGTCTGACGCTTGCCATCGAGGAGCAAGACTACTTCGAGCTGGTGATGAAGACAGCCAGTCGTGAACTCCGCAATTTCATGAAGGGCAAGCCCGTGAAGATTATCACGGAGATGGAAATGCCCGACGTTCCCCTATGGGCTATCTGGGCCGTGCAGCAGTATGCCAAGGAGGCCGGAGAAGATAAGGCCTTCAAGAAATACGGTAAGCTGGTCACAGACATCGTGAAGTATATCGAAGACGGCAAGCATCCTAATCTGTTCCCAGAGGAGAACGGACTTGTGCGCATTGAGGGTCGTGACAGGGCTATGACTTGGATGAACTCTACGGCTAATGGCCGTCCGGTGGTTCCGCGCACAGGCTTTGTCGTTGAGATTAATGCCCTTTGGTATAACGCCCTGAAGTTTGCAGCCAAGTTGGCTATTTTCAATAAGGACGAAAAGGCAGCTGCCCATCTGGAGGAGATGGCAGCCAAGACCAAGGAGTCGTTCGTGGCAACCTTCCTCAATGACTATGGCTATCTCTACGACTACGTAGATGGCAATATGATTGACTGGAGCGTACGCCCGAATATGATCTTTGCCGTGGCATTGGATTTTTCACCATTGGCACAAGACCAGAAGAAGTCGGTGCTCGATATCTGTACCCGCGAACTGCTTACGCCTAAGGGACTTCGTTCGCTCTCGCCAAAGAGCGGCGGTTATAATCCGATGTATGTAGGCCCTCAGTCGCAACGCGACTATGCTTACCATCAGGGAACGGCTTGGCCGTGGCTTGGCGGTTTCTATATGGAAGCTTGCCTGAAACTCTATAAGCGTACACGTCTGAGTTTCGTGGAGCGTCAGATGGTAGGTTATGAGGACGAGATGATGCTCAATTGCCTCGGCACCATACCCGAGATGTCGGATGGTAACCCACCGTTCCGTGCTCGTGGCGGTATGTCTTTTGCCATGAATGTGGCGGAGATACTGCGCACGCTGAATATGTTAGAGAAATATACTTATAACCGATAATTCTGGAGGACTGCTATATGAAAGTATTAATGTTTGGATGGGAGTATCCTCCTCATGTTTTTGGTGGTCTTGCTACTGCCAACTATGGTATTTCCGAAGGTCTGAAGGCTCAGGGAGACATTGAGATCGCACTTTGTCTGCCGCATCCTTTCGGAGATGAAGAGACGCATGCCGCCCGCATCATTGCCATGAATGCGGTGCCTATTGCCTACCGTGATGTTGACTACGATTATGTGAAGAATCGCGTGGGTAACATCATGGATCCTGATTACTATTACAAACTTCGTGAGCATATCTATGCCGACTTCAACTATATGCACGTCAATGATCTGGGTGCTATGGAGTTTGCAGGTGGTTATCCCAGCAATTTGCATGATGAGATTAACAACTATTCGGTGATTGCCGGTGTGGTAGCCCGTACGGAAGAGTTTGATATCATCCATGCCCACGACTGGCTGACCTATCCTGCCGGAATCCATGCAAAGAATGTGAGCGGCAAGCCCCTCTGCATCCACGTGCATGCTACAGATTTCGACCGTTCACGCGGCAAGGTCAATCCTACTGTATATGGTATTGAAAAGGACGGTATGGACAATGCCGACTGCATCATGTGTGTATCGGAATTGACCCGCCAGACTGTCATCAACCACTACCATCAGGATCCCCGCAAGTGCTTCACGGTCCACAATGCCGTATATCCCTTGAAGCAGGAACTTCAAGACATTCCTCGTCCTGACCATACGGGCAAGGAGAAAGTCGTTACCTTCCTGGGACGTATCACGATGCAGAAGGGACCTGAGTATTTCGTTGAGGCTGCCAATATGGTTTATCACCGTACGCGCAACGTGCGTTTCTGCTTTGCAGGAAGCGGTGACATGATGGAGGCTATGATCAATCTTGCTGCTGAGCGAGGCATTGCTGACCGTTTCCACTTCCCTGGATTCATGCGCGGTAAGCAGGTGTATGAATGCCTGAAGGATTCAGATGTATATGTCATGCCTTCAGTCTCTGAGCCGTTTGGTATCTCTCCGTTGGAGGCTATGCAGTGCGGTACGCCCAGTATCATCTCCAAGCAGAGTGGATGTGCTGAAATCCTGACTAACTGTATCAAGGTTGACTATTGGGACATTCACGCATTGGCCGATGCCATGTATAGCATTTGTACTAACGAGAGCCTCTTCAACTATCTGAAAGAGGAAGGTAAGAAAGAAGTTGACCAGATAACATGGGTGAAGGTAGGAGCTTGGATACGTGAACTCTACTTGCGTACCCTTGGATGGGTTTAAAAGTTATATTATAAAAGGAATAAAAGTAAATAACAATGAAAACAATTTGTTTATATTTTGAGATACATCAGATTATTCATCTCAAACGTTACCGTTTCTTTGATATCGGTACTGATCATTATTATTATGATGACTATGAGAACGAACGCTCTATCACCGATATCGCTGAGCGCTCCTACATGCCTGCCCTGAACACGCTGCAGCAGATGATTCAGGAGAACGGCAAATCCTTTAAGGTGGCCTTCTCCCTTTCTGGAACAGGTATTGAGCAGTTGGAAATGCACGCTCCGCAGGTGCTGGAGAAACTGCAGGAACTTAACCAGACAGGTTGTGTGGAATTCCTCGCTGAGCCCTACAGCCACGGTCTTTCTTCTTTGGCCAACGAAGAGTGCTTTGCTGCTGACGTGAAGAAGCAGGTGAAGAAGATAGAAGAATATTTCGGCAAGAAGCCAACCGTGCTCCGCAACTCTTCACTCATCTATAGTGATGACATCGGTGCACAGGCTGCTGCTTTGGGTTTCAAGGGTATGCTTACCGAAGGTGCCAAGCATGTGCTCGGATGGAAGTCGCCACATTATGTATATAATTGCGCCCTTGCTCCGTCGCTGAAACTGCTGCTCCGTGACGTAGAACTCTCCGATGACATCTCACTGCGCTTCAACAATCCCGATTGGGATGGCTATCCTCTGTTTGCTGATGCCTATATCAACCGCATTGCGCAGTTGCCAGAAGAAGAGCAGATCATCAATATCTTCATGGAACTTTCTGCCCTGGGTATCGCTCAGCCGCTTAGCAGTAATATCCTCGACTTTATCCATGCCTTGCCTGCATGCGCCAAAGAGAAAGGTATCACCTTCTCTACGCCGTCAGAGATCTTTGCTAAGATGAAGAGCGTTGACAATCTCTACGTGCCCGATACACTGTCGTGGGTAGATGAGGAACGCGACGTAAGTTGCTGGTTGGGTAACAATATGCAGCGCGAGGCTTTCAACAAGCTCTATAGCGTGGCCGACCGCGTGCGTATTGCTGACGATCCGCGCATCAATCAAGACTGGGACTATCTGCAGGCAAGTAACAACTTCCGCTTCATGACCACCAAGCCTTCTAATGTAGGTCTTGACCGCGGCATCTACAGTTCTCCCTTCGATGCTTTCACCAACTACATGAATATCCTGGGCGACTTCATGAGCCGTGTGAACAGCCTCTATCCTGAGAGCATTGACAATGATGAACTCAACGCCTTGCTCACTACCATCCGTAACCAGGGTGACGAGATTCAGCGCAAGGACCTCGAGATTACACGTCTGCAGGCTAAGGTTGAGAAGATGCAGGCCGAAGAGGACAAGCTTCATGCTAAACTCGATAAGGTCAGCGAGGCACCGAAGAAGGCTCCAGCCAAGAAGGCAGCACCAAAGGCGAAGAAAGCTGAAAAGTAATACATGCTTTTCTATAAATAAACGGCGGATGAATTCATCCGCCGTTTATTTATTTGATGTTCACCTTAATTCTTTGTAGGCTATCGCTTGCTGAGGAATTGCCTACCATCACATCATACTTGCCGGGAACCACACGCATCGTGTTGGTCTTAACGTCCCAAAGTTCGAAACGTTCACGCGGCATCGGTATCTCCACAGTCTTGCTTTCTCCTGGCTTTAGGCTGACTCGTTGGAAACCGCGGAGGGTCTTCAACGGACCTTCTGTATCCTTCGGATTGCGAATATACACTTGTACCACTTCTGAACCCTCTCGGGTGCCAGTGTTCTGGACCGTAACCTTGACTTTGCCGTTGCGGAACGAAGGTTTCCCGAAAGAGAATGTGGTGTAGCTGAGGCCATATCCGAATGGATAGAGTGGGGTGTCCTCGAAGTAGCGATAGGTTCTGCCTTTCATGTTATAATCAAGGAAATCGGGGAGTTGTTCGGCATTCTTATAGAATGTGATAGGCAGTTTTCCACAGGGATTGTACTTGCCAAAAAGAACGTCGGCTACAGCTTTTCCACCAGCCTCACCTCCGTACCATGCCTGGATGATGGCATCAGCGTTCTGATGCTCGGGTTCCAGTCCAATGGCAGAGCCGGAGCAGTTCACGAAGATGACCTGCTTGCCCATCTTCTTCAGATCGGCAATCCACTGGCGCTGCACTTTGGGCAGTTCGATGCTGATGCGGTCGCCTCCCTTGAAGCCTTCCTCATTGACTTTCATCTCCTCACCTTCCAGACGTGGGGATATGCCGCCTACGAAGATGACGGTGTTGGCATCCTTTATCTCGGCCAAGATGTCCTCGTGATTCCTGCTGTCCTTCATAGTGAAGTCGAACAGCAGCATGGCATGGCCGGTGAATTGTACGTATTCTATGCAGACAGGGTATTGCTGACCTGCCTTCACGTTGCACGTCAAACCTGAGTGCCTGACGCCATGACCATTCGTTCGGTTAAGGAGCGTATCGCCATTGAAGATGATACGGATGAAATCGTCGTTGAGTGCATTGATCTGCAGTTCACCGTCTTGCTGGGCACGGAACACGCCTTCATAGCGTGCGGAGAAGTGTTCCAGTTCCACACCCGCTGCAAAGGCCGTGTTTCCGCCATTGTCCAAGTGGACGGTTTCCGTCGTAGTCAGTTGGGCGGCAGGAGTTCCTTCCATCTTTTCGTTATTCCAGAAGGTAGTCTTGAAACCCCTCTGACCGTCGGGGGTGTAGATGCTATTGAACATGCTTACGGGAACTTCATTTCGCGTGAGCGTGCAGCCTTGGATGTATTTTACATTGGGGAGATATTGGCGGATGCCTTGCAGGATGGTGGTAGTTTGTGTAGGCTGACCGTTGTAGTTGCCCCATAGCATTGTGGAGTCATTGGCGTTTGGTCCCATCACGACGATTTTGTCGCTATTGGATGAGAGTGGAAGGATACCACTGTTCTTTAACAGCACGATACTCTCTTGGGCGGCATCAATGGCCAGCTGTTTGTGCTTCTTGCTGGCGACGACACTCATCGGTATCTTCGTCCATTCCACTAGCTCGTCAGGATCAAAGTCTCCGAGTTCAAAACGTCCTTGGAGGAGTCTTTTCAGCGAAATATCAATCTGTGCTTCCGTAATTTTCCCCTCTTTCACGGCCTCGGGCAGAGAACGGTAGATGCTTCCGCACTCCACATCGGTTCCGGCGATGACGGCACTTGAGGATGCTTCACTGGCAGTTTTCACGAAATTGTGGCGGTTAGGCTTGAAGAAGTCATCGATGGCGCCACAGTCACTGGTTACGATACCCTTGAATCCCCATTCGTCGCGAAGAATGCGCTGCAGATAACGGGTGTTGCCACAACATGGCTCACCATCTATACTCTGATAGGCACACATGATTTCCTTCACGTCAGCCTCCTGTACAAGTGCCTTGAAGGCAGGAAGATAGGTCTCCCAGAGGTCACGTTCGGGGAGATTCTCAATGTTGAATTCATGTCGGTTCCATTCCGGTCCACTGTGTACGGCATAGTGTTTGGCACAGGCAAATAGTTTCTTGTAACGGCTATTGCTTGTTCCTTTCTCGAAATCCTGTCCTTGAAGGCCATTCACGACGGCAAGTCCCATTCTCGTTGTAAGATAGGGGTCTTCACCGTAAGTCTCTTGTCCGCGCCCCCAACGGGGATCACGGAAGATATTGATATTGGGCGTCCAGAAAGAAAGACCGCGATAACGGGCCATTTCTCCGTTGCGCCTAGCTTCCGTGTTTTTGGCCCTGGCCTCGTCGCTGGCAGCGGTAAACACCTTATAGACCAAAGCATCATCAAAAGAAGCCGCCATTCCCATCGTGATGGGGAAAACTGTAGCTATGCCATTGCGGCCCACGCCGTGGAGGGTTTCATTCCACCATTCAAACTGCGGAATGCCCAGCCTTGGAATAGCTGGCGAGCGGTCCATCATCAGCAGGGCTTTCTCCTCTATGGTGAGCCGTGAGCATAGATCCTCGGCTCTTTCTGCAGGCGAGAGATTGGGGTTCTGATAGGGTAGTTGCTGAGCGCTTATGGTGAGTGCGCTCAGTGTGGTCAAGATGACAAAAATGAGTCTTTTCATGAATGATTTGTTTTATATGTTGCAAAGATAATAAAAAAGTGGGTCTTTTAGAAGACTTTATGATTATTTTTAAGAAAACACTTATGTCTATAAGTTACTTGATGACATAGTGACTATTTCGTGTCGTTCGCAACCAAAGAGTTCAGATAGTTCTCCAGATTTGTGTAGCCATTGGAAGCTGTCTGGGCACCGTCTGCAGGATTCTTCTTTTCAAGCCCATGCGACTTTTCCCATTTGTCGGGCATTCCATCACCATCCGTGTCTTTCGGCGCTTTCGCAGTCTTGAGCGTAGGCCATGGACTCCATGATTCGCTGGCATTAGTGGGCTTCAAATCGTTCTGCGTATTGATGATGCCCGGTGGGCAATCGACTCCAGTGAAAGTGGCGAGACCTTGTCGCACATCATTGACAATAGTCTCATCGAGGGCATCGCGATGCAGACTGGCTCCTGCTTCTGCAAGCACCAAGGGATAGGCTTCTTCGGCGGTCTGTGTGGTGACCGGTGCGAAGGGCATGGGCTCCGCGAGACGTATGGAATCGCGAACGGCCTGATCGTAGGTGTTGTCCACAGTTTCATTCCGCGTCTGATTATACACGCCTCGGTTCCAGTTATCGGCTGTTACTTGAGGATGCAGTGTGTTTACATTGCCGTCAACATAGAACTTTCCCCATATATGCCACATCTTATCCCATACGTTAGGCCGTTCTGATTCATGGTGAGTATAGCGTGAGGTGCGAATACCGATGCTGGCAATGCGCTGCTGACGAAGAGAATCGAGGAGTAGGGTGGCAGGGCCCGGCTTAAAGTAGTTGTTCACGATATTGACAGTCATGGCTTCACCACCATAGCAGCCTTCGGCAGCCCAGTTGTATATGACGTTGTTGCGCAAATCCATGCGTTCATCCTCTTGTGTGGAGGGGCAGGGACCCAAGCGTGGGGTGCGGCTTTCACAATGAGCGATAAGGTTATGATGATAGGAAGCACCTGAACCACCCCAGTTTCCGCCATAGGCATGGGCACCCTTCTGATGGCCCGCATTCTTCAGGCTCTGTGAAGCAATGCACCACTGGATGGTGAAATCCCAATTACCATAAACGCTGATGCATTCATCAATACTCCAACTGACGGAGCAGTGGTCCACTATGATATTATGATGACGGCTACCTCCCAGGCCATCACCTTCATGATGGGCAACTTCACGGTTACCCAAACGGAAACGCATGTAGCGGATGATGACATTATCGGCATCGATGATAAAAGGATAGTCAGCCACGCAGATGCCGTCTCCAGGGGCAGATTGTCCGGCAAGTGTAATGTTGGGTTCCTTGATGCTGAGTTTACTTTTCAAAAAGATGGTTCCTGAAATATCGAAGACCACAGTACGCGAACCTTGCTGATTGATGGCATAGCGCAATGTGCCAGGCTTGTCAGAGTCGTCGAGTGTCGTCACATGATACACCTTGCCACCACGTCCACCAGTCGTGAAACGTCCGAATCCCTCTGCACCCGGAAAGGCTAAGGGTTGAGCCATAAAATGGTTGGTGGCCATAAGGTTCACCAACAAAAGGATTATTCTGTGAATGTGCATGAGTTCTGTTTATCAGTTAACGATAATTTTCTTTCCATTGTATATATAAATGCCTTTCTTGGGGTGTGTAACCTGTATTCCTTGCAAGTTATACAAGCGATTATCCTTTATTCTGGCATTTGATGTAACATTGAAAATACCGGTGGTAGTGCCATGCAGGGTCAATGTAGCAACCATTTGGTTGTCGCCGCTTGGACGGAAGACCATGGTGCCTGTGGCCGGTTTGGTGAGGACGTAGGTGTGCGAACTTGTCACCTTGGAGGCGTAGGTATAGTCGTCGGCAGTGAAGGTGTTGTCGCCCAATGTGGCTACGTATGCGGTTCCGTCACCGTTGCTGTAGCCTTTCACGTCAACCGATGTGATGGCAACGCCGTCGGGCAGGTTAATCGTATAGTTCGTATTTCGTGAGAACTTGATACCCGTGAAGTCGCTGGAAACATGTCCCTCGGAGTAATCCTTGCCGGAGATGGTGATGCTCACGTCACCAAATCCCCATGCCTCATCAGAGTGAGTAGCAGGTGATATAGTGTATTCGCTAGTCTCGCCTGTGGGTGGGGGAGTCGGAGTAGGGGTATCTTCTGGATCATATTGTATGCCGCTACCTTCTTTGATTCCATTAAGTAGAAGAGTTAGACATGTTCGTGCAGAACCGCCGCAGGTGAATGTCAGTTCACTAGTGGCAGGAGAAGCCAAACTGATCGTATAGGTGTTAACCTTGTTTTCAGTTCGTTTGGGGAATGTATAATTGCCGGCGCTAACGTCAGTTCCTCCTACCTCATTGAGATAGGTCGTAGAATTGTTGTTATTACTGTAACCAGACACGGTAACGCTAGTAATGCTAACACCTTCGGGAATAGAAATAGTATATTGAGTACCACTGTTAACCTGAATGGTATTAAAGCTATAGCCAGAATGACCGAAACCGCTGTTCATAGAAACCTCACCGAAATTCCACTGACCATCACTTTCGCTTTGGAATGTCTGTTCAGAGATTGTATAGGCTACGGGAGAAGACTCGCCTTCAAGTGTTTCACCCATCATTGCTCCACCTTCGTTCTGGGCGATGGTTATATCTTCTACAATAGAGTTCAGATATACTTCCACATTGGTGTACCAAGTGCCGGAGGCTTGCTTCGAGCCGTCGGTAGCATCGTTGGGGTTCAGGCCGTGAGCCGTTTCCCAACTGTCGGGTATGCCGTCGCCATCAGTATCGGTGGGGGCTGTCTCGCTGTTGAGCGTGGGCCATGCAGAGCCGAACTTGGCAATGAGGGCCGTGTTATCGTCCTGAGTGTTGATGATACCACTGCTATTGCCGCTGCCTGTTGCTGCTGCTGTACCATTGCGGGTGTCGCTGACCATTTGTTCGTCGAAGGCATCGCGGTGGAGGCTTGCACCGGCATATTGCAGCACTTTCTCGTAGGCTTGTTCAGCGGAGTGAGTCGTCACGGCCACATAGTTGATGGGCTCCGTAATCCTGATGGTGTCCTTGGTGACGGCGGTGAAGGTACCGTCGTTACCCGAAGCATCAATCTGCTCATAGATTCCCATGTTCCACTGGTTAGCATCAGAAGCACTCAGTTCAGGATAATTGGGATTCACGTTGCCCGTTACATAATATTTTCCCCAGATGTGCCAGGCGGGATAGTAGGCATTCCAAGAGCCATCATCGTTTTTGCAATAGTCAGTTGTGCGGATACCGGGAGCAGCAATGCGGTACTGATAGTTCTTGCTTTTGGTGGCAGCTCCGGGCTTGTAGTAGTTGTTCACGATGTTCACTTTCATGGCTTCGCCGCCGTAGCAACCATTGCCGCCATAGTTATAAATGACATTGTTGCGCATGTCCATGCGTTCATCGAGCTGTGTGGTAGGTCTCGGGCCAAGTCGTGGGGTACGGCTGTTGTGGTGAGCCAGCAAGTTGTGATGGTAGCTGGAACCGGCACCGCCCCAGTTGCCACCGTAGCCGTGCGACAGTTTGGAATGTCCTTTCACCATGCTTTGTCCTACGAGGCACCACTGTACGGTGATATCCTTGCAGCCACTCATTGACAGGCATTCGTCGATGCTCCAACTGACTGAGCAGTGGTCCACGATGATATTGTTGTGGTCGAGCGCACCGAAGCCGTCCCAGCCGTCATAGGCTCCGCTGGCAGCGGCAGCTTCAGTGATATTCTTGTTTCCTAGGCGGAAGCGCATGTAGCGCACGATAATATTGTCACCCTTGACGGTACAGGGGCAGTCGGCAATACAGATGCCGTCGCCGGGGGCTGACTGTCCGGCGATGGTGGTATTGCTGTAGATGGGCAGTTCAGATTTCAGATGGATGGTTCCCGACACGTCGAAAACGATAATCTTCTTGGCTGTTCCAGAGAGGGCAGCGCGCAGTGATCCTGTGCCCGAGTCGTTAAGATTCGTTACATGATAGACGGTTCCGCCTCGTCCGCCGGTAGCATAGCGTCCGAATCCTTCGGCACCAGGGAAGGCAATAACTTTGCTTTGAGCCATTGAACTGAGTGTACCTGCAAGGAGGAGCACTGTGAGTAAAAGGATGTTTCTAACAATTTTCATGTTTTGCTTTGTTTTAGAGAATTATTCTGTTTGCAAATTTACTTATTTTTCAGCAAAAACCTATCAAAGAAACAGTTAAAATATTAATGAATAACAATTATTGATAGTAGAAATGATAAAATATAGCATGTGGATAAAAAAATCTGCGAGGCATATATATAGCCTCGCAGATAGTAATTAGTCTTAATTATCGCAATGAAGATTAACGGATACCTTCACGCCACTTGCTTGCACCGATGCCGAGTCTGTAGATGGCACTGTTCTTTACCTTATCAGTGTTGCGATAGTAAAGGTTGGCTGAATTGCTGCCTTCACCATCAATACTCGTGGTGTTGTGCATGGTGGCAACACCATCGGCATCACTGTCTACATCCTGACCTGTACCATTCTCATTGGTTGTCTTGTATGGAGGATTAGGCTGATGCATAAGTTCCTCTGGCGAAATGTCATCCACAATCACAGCCAAACTGCTCTCACCATTCTTCCAGAATTCCTCGAAGGAAGAATTACCGAAGCTGTTCTTAGAGGCATTGAATGCATTGGCGCTGAAAATCTGAGCTGCTGAACCTTGGCCCGTGAGGTTGGTGTTGGTGGAATAGTTGTCTGCAAAGTCGATGTTCAGAGCAATAGGATTACCATTCACCTGACGGATGTCAGCACCACCTTGATAGAGTGGACGTGTATCACCCGACTGCTTGGTGAGGATGAAGAGGTTCTTCTTACAAATAAACTGGCTGCCTGTAGGCACATAACGAAGATCGAATATCTGACGTCCAGAAGAACGAGTAGAGAAGTTCACAAAGGTATTATTCTCAAGCGTAATCTTATACTGGATATCTGCATTCCAACTCAGGTCTTTTCCGTTATCGGTGAAGAGACAAGTACGTGGGCTGTCAAAGAAGGTGTTGTTACGAATCACCATATCTTTATATATATTCGATTTGGCACTGCTTCCGTCGCCTGCAATCCAAGCATATCCACGGCCATTGTTGTCGTAGAAACCGCAGTTGAAGAACTCGTTGTCTTCAATTGTTACGTTCTCAAAGGTCTTAATACGCGAGCCTTGTACGCGGATGAAACCACGAATCAAACGCTGAACTTTGCAGCGACGCATCTCGAATGACTGGAGGGTTACTCCCATACCATTACTATACATGTTAATAAAGTAGTTGCCAGTACCGTTTGTGGCACCATTGAAATGCACAGCTAATGGGCAGTCAAATTCCAGGTCTTCGAAAATAAGGTGCTTCACGTAGATAACGAGTGCGGGAGATTCTCCGCTCTTTGGCTGACGACCGAACATGAAGTTACTGGTGACAGGAGCACTACCATTCTTATAAAGTCCATTCATATAGACAATGGCACGGCCCTTACCAGCCTCGATATCTGAAGGACGGGTACGGAGGGTGAATCCCTTTGACAGACTTACGTTGGTAGCAAAATAGTAAGCCTTACCGCCTTCTAGCTCGAATACCTGACCCTCGGCGAGCGTCTGGTCGTTGATGAAGTTATTGATGATGTTGTCTATGCGGCAAGCATCATACTTCTGGGCACCGGCAATTTCCTCAGGAGTCAATTCTGTATTGACCTGCTCGTATTCCTCACCTGTGTTGTTGCGGTACTTCAGAATGCGGAGTTCAGGATTAGCCACATTGTGCTCAATAAAGATAGGATCGCCCGGTTCACCATCAGTGCGGACAGACAAGTCGTTATAATAGCGGTCCACCTGAGCTACAGGGTTAGTAGAATCTTCTATACGGACCAAATAAACAGAGTTCTCATCTACGCCTTCGATTTCTACGTATCCACGGGCAATGTCCTCTGCTGTCAACTTATAATTTGCCCACTTAGGATCGATGGTGGCTGTGGGGTTATCAGCAGCGGCAGTCACGTGGAGCACATCGATCTTATACTGCGTCTTTTCGTCATTGGTGTTAAAGTGTTTGGAATAGCCATTTTCTTGGTCCTCTTTTTCCACATAGGATGGGTCAAGATTGATGCGGAAAGACGTTTTGGTGATGGCTGCCTGAGAGATTACAGCAGGTACCTCATAACGCTCACCCGTAGTCACGCCACAATACTCACCCCAACGGCGTCCTGCTCCATAGCCAAACCATTTAGAATGGTAAGGAGAATTAAGATCAATATCCTGCAGATTGCCACTGGCAGGAAGGGCTTTCTTTGAAAGTGTTCGGATAGCAAAACGATAATCGTTAGAGTATTCAAGGTCTTCTATTGTAGCTTCCAGTACATCGGGACCAACAATCTCATGCCAGAGTATTTTCTCAGGATTATCCCAGTCGACGGGTTCACCAGAAGCTACATAAGCGGGGATTGACATCTTCACTTCGTATCCGGCACAATCATCCACACCATACCAGTAGAGTTTAATAGTGTTTACCTTTTCTGGGTCGGCATGACAAGCATAAGGGTCGTTAGGATATGCGCCCTTGCCTGTGGTGTCATCCATGCGGAACATAGTCATGAATTCACGTCCTGGGTCTTCGCCCGTAGTGCCGTTGTCACTGTCAGTGCAGGAATTCAGCACGGGAGCGCTCAGCAGGAGCGTCATTGCATACAGAAATATCTTTTTCATAATTTCTTTCTATTTTATATTCAGATTAGTTACTATAGCCATAATAGTTCTTGTAAACACCTGCGGCACGCTGGATAGCGGCATTAGGATAAGGCAGGATGTAACGAACAACAGGTAGCTGACTGGTACTTGAGATGGGGAAGGGGAAGTCCTTCTCAACACCGTTCTCGATAATCTTATACAGACCACCGATGTCGGCACGAGCAAAGCCATAGAGAGAATACAGACACTGGTTTGTTGGCTTACCTGCTCCGTCGTTCCACCATTGGTAGAAGTTTGAGGTGAGCTTGTGGTCTGGGTGCTGTGTGACACCTTCGTAAGGATTGAGGATATCAAGCACCTGCAGTGTCGTATTAGGATAGATATCGATATTAACTGGGTTGTCAACGATGTTGTAGTACATGTTTTCGGGCAGACGCTCAGGTACACCATCGTATTCATGAACGGCATCTTCGTACATAGAAGAACCACCGGCATTCTCACCTACACTGATATAGCGGAGGAAAGTCCAATAGAGCACTTCGCTGTAGAGATTATTACGGACAAGGTCACGCCAGCGTGAGCCTTCACCTGCTAATTCCCATTTACGCTCATTGAGTACAGCCTTCAGGAAGGTCTCCTTCGATGCTGCAGCAGAGCTGACGTAAGACTCTACGAGATCAGCGTGATCTGCAGGATCAAATGCACGGCGACGAACAGTCTTCAGAGCTTCCTGTGCTTCAGATGTTGGGCCGTTCACCTCGTTCTCTGCTTCGGCAAACATGAGCAGCACATCTGCATAACGCATGTATGGGAAGTTAATACCCGTAGAACCAGTATTAGTGTTGAGAGTTTTACCTGCACCGCCTGTTGTCCACAGCTTTGACCATTTGTTGTTGTGGGTAGTGTAGTCAGCACGCATGGTGGGTGTTCCATCATAGAGGTAGTACCATAGACCTACAACATAGTCGCGACGAAGGTCACTTGGGTCAAAAGAGTAGCGATAGAAAGCATTCAAACGGGCGTTTCCGCTAGAAGGACCCCAAACGTTGATACCTGTAGTGGCATCCTCGTAAGAAGTGACCTGAGGACCCTGGTTGTAACCAATGTTACCAGACTGCTGATAAGCGAAAGGTAGCTCAAAGATGGGGTCGTCAGCATTATTTATGATGTAGTTACACTCATCGATGAATACCTGGCGATAAGACTTGTTCAGCTGGTGTGTTCCAGAATCAATAACCTTCTTGGCAGCCGTACGTGCTATCTGGTAGTATTTTTGATAATCGCTTGGACGCTGCATCGAACCGTAGCTGGATGGATTGCTTGTGTCTGGGCGCAGTGTATAGCCACCAGCTGTAAGAGCAATACGGGCTATCATGGCATATGCGAACTCTTGAGAAGGACGTTCTACAGTGCATTCGCTAGTACCCTGCATATGAGGAGCAATCTCCTCCAAGTCGGCAATGAGAGATTCCAAAATGGTAGTACGGTCAACAACGGGAATAGGCGTGTTTACGTCACCACGAATATAAGTCGGTTCGAAGGTGAAGGGCACATCACCAAAATACCAGGTGAGATCATAGTAGAACATGGCGCGCATGCACTTAGCCTCGCCCATCATCTGATAAATTTCCTCAGTAGGATTCTCATAGAGGGGACCATTCTCCAGATTGTAGATGAAGTTGTTGGCTGTTTCTATGCTCTTGTAAAGCTGGTTCCAGGCATTGCTGGCGTTACTGCCCTGGCTAGAGCCGTCAAAACGTTGGAAGTTGTTTTCACCGGCAGCATCACTTGAGTTTGCGGCGAACTCCACATCGTTGTTGAAAGTCAGGCTAGTCCAGAAGTTTTGGCCGTATGTGCTGTTGCTGAGCATCTGGACATAGATATTGTTCAATGCAAGACTAACTTCCGACTCTCTGCTGAAGATGTACTCGTTGGTCTGCTTCGACGGTGCCTCTACTTCGAGATAGTCGTTGCAGGCTGTGAGAGCCATTAGGGCTAATCCTGTCAATATAATATTTTTCAGTTTCATATTCTTCTTACAATTTGAGGTTTAGAAGTTAATGTTAGCACCGAAAGTGAAGCTGCGGGAACGTGGGTAACGGTTGTAGTCCATACCCGGGGTAAGACCCGTCTGGATATCGACTTCAGGGTCGAAGCCAGAATAGCCGGTGATAATGAAGAGATTAGATGCACTCAGATAGAGACGCAACTTGGAGAGTCCGATCTTCTTGATAAGCTTCGTGGGGAAGGTGTAACCTAAGGTTACGTCAGAGCAGCGCAGGAACGAACCGTCCTCGATGAAGTAAGAGTGGGTTACATTGTTGCGAACATCCTCGGGGTTCCAAAGCGACTTACCTGTGTTCATAGCGATGTAAGCATCGGTAGCACCGTCATCATAATAGTTCTTATAGAGGTTCTCGTAGTCGGTATCGCTGGTATAGCGCCATCCGTCCTTGAAATCTGTCAGTACATTAGTGTACTGGGTGTTTTTAGAACTTCCAGAAACAGATGAAAGTGCATAAGCCGTTGCATTGTTGATGTCGAAGTCAAGCATATAGGTGAAGTTGGCTGCGAAGTCAAAGTTCTTCCACTGTCCACTCAAACCGAAACCACCCACATACTTCGGGTTGGTGTTACCAATCACGGTACGGTCATCGCTTACGTTGGGGTCATCAGAACCAGTGATGACACCGTCACCATTGAGGTCCTTGAACTTAATCTTACCAGGCAGAGTAGCTACACCCGAATTGGAGTCGTTGTATACACCATCCATGTTGATGGTTCCTTCCTTCGGTACTGCCAAGAAGTTCTGGTTGGGGTCGAAGTCGAATTCGTCGAAGCCATAGAGACCATCGTATACGAAACCGTAAATCAAACCTACCTCATCGCCTACGCGGAGGCAGTAGTCGTTGAAGCTCGACTTCCAGCGGCTATTCTGCTGCCAGATAGCCACGTCAGTATTATTCAGCTTTTCTACGACCATCTTGTTGTGGCCGAAGGTCAAGTTTGCACTCAGCACATAATCCTTACCGCGGAGAATGTCACCGTTCAAAGTCAATTCCCAACCCTTATTACTTACCTCACCGATGTTCTGTGTCTGGTCAGTATAACCGGTATTGTTAGCCAGCGGTGACTTATAAAGAAGATCGCGCGTGTTATTCCAATATATTTCAGGAGTAATTGTCAGACGACCATCGAACAAGCTGATATCAGCTGCCAGGTTACGAGTCAGTGTCGTTTCCCACTTGATTGCCTCGTTAGCCAATGTGTTGCCAACGCTGTAATACTGGTCGCCATATTGTGCAGACTCGCCGAAACCGGGGCCACCGTTTGCGTTAATGGAGTAGAGATAGCGCCAGAGGTCATCACCGATACGGTTGTTACCAGAAAGACCAATAGCAGCACGGATCTTAAACTGTGTTATCCAACTAATATCTTTCATGAAGGGCTCTTCAGAAACAACCCAACCGCCAGATACTGAAGGGAAGTAACCCCACTGATGACCTGGAGCGAACTTAGAGCTACCGTCAGCACGCATCGTCAATGAAAGGAGGTAGCGGTGCTTATAGTTATATGAAGCCTGTCCGAAGAATGAAGCGAGACGGTCAGCTGTACTAATTGTAGAGGTAGCATTCCAAGCCTGACCAAGAGTCATGTTAGCCCAAGCGGCACGAGAGTTAATATCACGGCCGAAATAGCGGTTACGCATATATTCTTGCGTTGCCTGGCTGTTATGGATTTCTTGACCAATGAGGAAACTTAGATTGTGGTCGTCCTTAATGGTCATATCGTAAGCTGCAGTGTTAGTCCAGGTGTACGATTCTGCCTTACGGTTTGTGATGGCAGCTACACCTTCACTTTGGTTTGCCTGACCCTCTTTTGTCATGAATCCCCAGAACTCGTTGTTGTCACGGAAGCTCATAGAATGGGAGAACTCTGTTTTCAGAGTGAGGCCCTTAATGGGGCGCCAGTTCAGGCTAACCTGGTTTACATAAGAATACTGATGCTGTAAGCGCTGGTTTTGGTCGATGTCGGCCACTGGGTTAGTATAGGCGAAGATGGCCTCATCATCGGGATCAACAGTCTTGGGGTCCCAGAAAGCAAACTCACGCAGACCATTGGTGGGACGATAGCGGAGCACATCTATAATACCACCGGAACCTACACCTTCACCACCGGCACCGATATCGCGACGATAAGAGAACTTAGGATTGTAGTTCAGCGTCAGGTTTTTGGTGAGCTCAACTACAAACTTTGTATTCAGATTTGTACGGCGAACACCTGAAGAACGGATGGTACCCAAATCTTCAGATTGTGTAAGAGAGATGTTGAACTTTACCTTGTCGTTACCACCGCCCACAGTCACGTTGGCTGAGTAGTTCAGAGGCTTTTCGTTCATCACTTCGTCCTGCCAGTCGTGCGTGGGAGCACCAAAATACATGTCCATATCATAGCGGTTACCAAAGTTGCCACGGAAATAGTCAGCGGCATTACTACGGGTTGCACCGGCAGCGGCACGGTCCCACTGATAGCGAACAAAGTCGTATGTGTTCATCACATCGAGTTTCTTGGCGCGAGTAGCTAGTGTCAAACGACCATTGAAGCCCACTTGTACCTTACCGGCCTGAGCTGACTTCGTGGTTACCACAACTACACCATTACCACCACGGGCACCATAGATAGCTGTCAGTGAAGCATCCTTCAAAACGTCAATAGAAGCGATATCCGATGGAGGAATATCATTAATGTTGTCGGCTTCGAAGCCATCGACGATAAAGAGAGGACGGTTCTCAGAGGTCACTGACGTGGCACCACGAACGCGGATGTTGATGTCTGCACCAGGCTGACCGTCGACCGTTGTAATCTGCACACCGGCAATCTTACCCTGCAGGGCTTCAGCTGCTGATGACACAGGCACTACGGCCAGTTTAGCACCAGTTACAGAACCCACCGAACCTGTCAGGTCCTTACGGGCACGGCTGGTATAACCTACTACAACCACTTCATCGAGTGAAGCGTTGTCGTCTTCCATTGTCACCTTCATGCCGGCTGCAGCAGGAACTTCCTGCGTCTTCATACCAACATAGGAGATAACGAGGGTCTTGCCGGCGGCAACCTTGATGGAGAAATTACCATCAAAATCCGTCACGGCTGCATTTTGGGGATTACCCTTTTCCACGATGGTGGCTCCGATGACTGTCTCACCGGTCGCATCAACCACCTGTCCGCTGATCTGCGCCTGAGCCAGGGCTGAAAGTGGCGTAAGGAAAAAAGCAACCAAAAGGCATACTTTACACAATACTTTCATTGCGTCCTTCATGCTGTTGAAATTTAAATTAATAATTAGAAATAGTTATATTTGATTTGTTTATAATAGTCGTAGTCTGCTATTGCAGTTACATGTCGGTTGCAAAGATAATATAAAATTTTTAAAAAACAAGTGAAAATTTGCTTTTTTACGTAAAAAACTAACCAAAACGGGTTTTTAGGTATTTATTTCTGTTATTTAGCACAACAATAGTCCAAAATAATCATCAAGAGGCGCATCCGTTCAGGATGCGCCTCTTGATGATTAGTAGTTATTGGAGTTTTTGGAAGCCTGTTGATAAATGGTTTTTGCGGAATTTAAAATAATTAGGGGTGCAACATTTTTATTTGCACCCCTAATTAAATAGTGTTTATTTGAAACTTATTTCACGTACTTCTTTCCGTTGGTGATAACAATACCTTTAAACGAATTGTTCACTCGTTGTCCGGCAATGTTGAAATAATCACTTCTGGTATTTTCGTTGGCTTTTTCAATCTGCAGAATACCAGATGCGTCGGATGCCTTGGCAGAAGCTTCGCTCAAACCACCCATTTCGTTGGCAGCACGAACTGTCCATTCGCCTTCTCCGCTTATTGTATAAGAGGGTTCTGCAGTGAATCCTACAACATTTCCGTTTTTGCAAATAGCCCAACAGAAGACATAATTACTATCATCCCATGTCAGAGTTGTTCCATCAATCTTCACATTTGTAGGAACGGGAGCCTGTTCTGTCTGTAATTTTGGATTCCAATCTCCGAACATATTATTCATGTCTCTGTATTGTGCTGCTTCTTCGGCTGTGAGTACGGGATTATTGGCGTGTCCGTCCCCGAAGGTAGTCTTGCGTCCGCTAAGGTCAACGATGCTGCCGCTGGCTGTCATCGAGTTGTACTCGGCGAAGCGCTTTGGCCAACCCTTACTCATTTCATTCCATCCGGTGGGCGATGGCAGTACGTTCATCTTGGTATCAATGAATACGGCCACGGGAGTGCCTTGACCCCATGGGCGACCTAGTGTGTAGTTTCCGTTCACGCCGTTGCCTGACTCGCTGATGGTACAGCCGTTGAACACCCATCCCACATTGGCTGGGGTAGAAGGTACAGCAGCATAGCCGCCTGCCACCTGCAGCAGTTCAACGCCGTTGAAGTAGGCATCTCCCTTACCACAGAGGTAGTCGGTGCGTCCGCGCACCTGTCCGTCTTCGAAGTAGTAGAGGCCCTGATTGTTGTCGCTGGTCCAAGTGTCTTGATAGCCGTAGAGCAGCGTGTTTTTATAGATGTTCTTCGAAGACTTGTCATAAACGGCCAGGTTGCGGCCCAGTGCGTCGTTGATGCCGCTCTTGATAGTAATATCCTGGAAATAGATACCTGTGGCTGAGCTTTCCAGCTGCAGCACAGCGCTGTTCTTGATTTCCTCATACTTGTGGGCTGGGCCGAACTGTCCGTCGAAGAGCATGTCATCACCGTTGCTGATGTCCTGGGTGACGATGGTGGCATCGCGGTCCTCACCGATGAGCGATATGTTGGCAGCTTTTACATAGGTGATGGGGTCGGGCAGGTCACCTTCCCAATAAGTCACAGAGCCGTCATTGTTGGTGTGCTTATAGTGCTTATTGGCACCGGTAGGCATTTTGTATTCACCCTTCTTTACGAAGATACGGTAGCGAGTGCTCTTGTCAGCGCGGTTGTTGGCTGCATCGATAGCCGCCTTCAGGGTTCCATCGTCGGGCACAACGAAGTCGTAGAGCGCTTTTTCAACTGTCGGGCGAGCCATCGTGGTGAACGACAAGGTAATAGCCTCAGTGATGTAGTTATCGGTGAGGTCAGCCACGGATTTACCAGCTAAAATGAAATTGTACGGAGTATCATATTCAAAATCTTTGTATTCAAATGTGATAGTCTTTCCGTTGACAATACCTTTAGTCGGGTTCTGAGTATTACTCTTGATATAGGAATTGTTGATATAGGCAACAACTCCATCAGCCAACTTCACACGCTCATCGAAGGTAAGTAAAATCTTACCTGAGGCCGAGACATCCGTTGCACCCTCGACGGGAATTGTACTAACCAGCACTGGAGCCTTTCCGTCGTCAATGAGTTTTGGGGTACCTGTGATGAAGAACATGGCCAACGCGTTGCCGTCGTTCTTTGACGAACTGCCGTCGATTTTTGAATTCTTATCGGCAATCATGCGGATATAGAGTTCAGGCTGGTTGTTGGTATCAGCAGGCAGTGGCTCGTTGAACGATGCAACCGCCTTGGAGCCTGTCATTGTGATGCTACCCACCGACTTCCAGTTCTCGCCGTCGAGCGAATACTCAACATTGTAGGTCTGATAAGCGTTGAAGTTGTAGAGCATGTCGAACTGTACGTTGATATCGCTGTAGGCCTCGGCGTTCACCTTGGTCTGCCAGTGCCAGTTGCCAACATCGCCTTCAGTTGAACCTTGACGCCAGTTCACGGCAGCACCCTTCATGCTCTCGTAGCCTCCGGCGGCTTCGGTGCTCTTGTCGAGCCATCCGCTGGCTTCGCCGCTCTCGGTGTTCACCAGACTGAGTGCGGCAGCGGTGTTCTCCTCGCTGGCAAAGTCGGCCACGCGGCCGTTGCCGCCACTGATGAAGAAGTCCCAACCGGCAATGATGTCGGACTCAGAATAGACGGCGGTGATATCCTTGTCTTCAGTCATGGTCAGCGTGATTTCGCTGCCGGTCTGTCCGTCGCTCCAGTTGTTGAAGGTCACCAGACCTTCGTAGCTGCTGGCTGTCAGGGTGACGGTAGTGCCTTCCTCGTACATTTTCTTGCCATCTACCATGGTCGGGGCGGGTGAGGGCTGCACCATGTAATCGTTGGAACCTTCAACCGTGTATTTCAGCTCGTAGGTGTTCACCTTCTGGAAGTTGGCGGTCAGCTCGGCTGCTGCGTCCACAGCATACTTGAACTTGGCCTCGGTGGAAACCTCTGCGCCGTTGGCATCGGTCCAGTTCACAAAGTGATAGCCAAACTCAGGCGTAGCGGTCAGCTGCACTTCGCTGCCCTTTTCATACTCGTCAGCATTGGGATATTTCGTAACGTTACCACCCTCGGTGGCTGTTGCGGTGAGGGCACACATCTCTACGGCTTCGGCAGTGCCGTCGAACTTGCCGTAGATGCGTATGTCTGCAAAACCACCAGCCTTCTCGTTGCCCAGGCCAGTGACGGCATAGAGGTGGAATCCTTCGCCTGAAGCGAATGCCTGCTGCTGTGCCTCGGTAAGGTTGATAACGGCCTCGTTCACCAGGTTGTCGAGCTTCTTGCCCCATTGGGATTCTTCCTGAGCATCGGTCCAGTTGGCTCGACGTGCGGTGAAGGTACCCAGAGGCGTTTCCGTACCGTTTTCGCCAGCGGCAGCAGAAATGGTTACGCCGTCTTGCTTGTTTGTGCCGAAGCGCTGGATATACATCTTAACCTGCGTAGGAGTGAAGGTTACGCCAGCAGCGGGCTTCACAAACCAGTGCAGTTTCATGTTCGATTCACCAGTGAAGGTGAGGAATTTCATTCCATTGTCGGGATCAGCACTACGGGTGCCGGTTCCGAGAGGATTGCTGACCTTTGAGGATTGAGACAGGTCGCCCAAAATCTCAAATGAAGCCAGTGAAATGGCACTCTCGGGAGTGGCAGTGTAGGTATTGATGGTTTCATGCGATTCAAACGGCCACTCAATCAGACCGTCAGCATTATTGAAGCTCTCGCCGCCGGCACTCTCCACCACGGGGAGCACCACCTGGATGTAGCGATAGTAGCTGCCTTCGTTGCCTATTACCACGTCAACGGCCTCGGCCGAGCTTGCTATGGTGTAGCTCACGGTTTTGCCCGTGGTGTAGTCGCTCTGTCCGTCAATGGTAAGATAGGTCTTGCCATCGCCTTCGCCGAGTGCATTGTAGGCTTCAATAGAGATGGTGGCACCCTTGCACGAGGGCACCTGGAATGTTGTGCCTTGGTTCAGCTGGCACCAGTCGTTCCAGTTCGTGTTGTTGAACTTGCCGGGATTGGTGGAGAAGGGCAGAGCCACGTCGATGGTCTTGCCGTTCACTTCGGCCTGAGCCACCCATACAAGGCCGGCCACATTCTGCCACTGAATAGTGGGGGCACCATTCTTACGCTGGAAGTCCCACTTCAAGGTTACTTCTGCCGTGCGGTCGGCCAGGTTGACTGTGTTGGCCGTGAAGACAGGAGTCAGGGCGAGGTCGCCCTTCGGGGTGACGGTTTCGCCTGCTGTGTAGGTTTTGCTGCCGTCAGTCCAGCCCGTCAGTGTGTAGCCTTCTTTGTAAAGTGTGAAGTTGGCGGGAATGGTAATGCTTTCGCCGTCAACAATCTCACCACCCGTGGGTAGGAAGCCTTGGGCCGTTTCGCTGCCCAGCGAGTAGCTGACAGCATACTTTTTGATGACCTCGTTCAAGGCTTTCACGGCAATGAAGGGGCAATAGCCCATGCCCGAAATGGTCAGCGTGGTGGCCTCACCTGCGTAGGTGAGTTCGGTCACGTTGTTGTGGTCGTTCTTCCAGCAGGCTTTGGCCGGGGTCTTGCTCGCCACCGTTTCGCCGGCACTGTTGGTAACCTTAATCTCGCTTTCACTGAAGGTACACTGACCAACCAGAATGGAGACGTTGCCCTCAACGGGGACAACCACTTTCATGCCGGTGAGTCCATGGTCACTGTGATAATTGCCACTGATGGTAGCCACCGACGAGTCATCGCCCGCAGCCACACGGCTCACAGTTCCGTCTGAGGCCACGGAAACGCCAAACTCGACACTCGTGCCCTGTACTAGCTCGTTGCTGGTCAGCATAGTGCCTTCTTGGTTGTTGACAATCACCTCAAAATCCCTGAACTCGGCAAACACGTTGCCGCAGAGCATCATCAGCATGCTCAGAAGCGATAAACGTAGTAATTTGTACTTCATTTGTTTTAGGTTTTTAAGTAATATTATATTAATAATGTATTTACCTTATTTATAATAATCTCAGATTAGATTGATTGTTTGGATAACAATTATTGTAGTTCGCGGTGCAAAGATAATGATTTCTTTTGAAATGCCGTTATGTTTTGTTGTTAATTTTCTGCTAAAACTGTTTTTTCATTAATCAATTGTCATTCAGCAATTTGTTACGTAAACGTTTACATATAATTAAGTTCGTATTTATTTGTAACTTTCGGATTTTAAATCTATCTTTGCAAAAAATATATCTATATTGCATTAATAACTTAAAAACGTTTTTACATGAAGAAAATTTTTACTCTTATCGCCATGGCTATCATGGCAGTTGGTGCGAATGCACAGACGCAATGGAGACCAACAGAAACGGCTCCTGACGCAGGTTCTACTATTATTGATGATGCTTTGCTTACTGTGAAGACCGTCTATGCAACAACCAATGGTGTCATCAAGGATGAAAGTGGTAATGTCGCTCCTGTTAACTATGCAGGTAACGCATTTGACAACTATACCCAGATTCGTGTAGATGCTGCTCCTACCGCTGACGTCCCCACAGGTACAAACAAAGAAGGAAGTTCTCCTCTTGTGATTACAGCCAAGAAAAATGTTGACATCACTCTTTACTATCGTCGTCAGGCTGCTGATGGTGCCTACACCTCAAACGATGGTAAGGACATGAAGCTCGTTGATCAGGCTGCTGCCGCTACTGCAATTGCTGCTGCATCTTTCGAAGCTACAGATATCGACGGTTCTTATGCCAATGCTACGAAAGTTTATAAACTCGATGCAGGTAAGGTCTATACTCTTTTTGCACGTGGCACAACTGCACGTCTCTATGGTATCGACTATAAGGAGGGCGCTGGCTCTTCTGAAGGTGGAAGTGGAAGTGTAGAGGCTGGCAAGTACTATATTTCCTATAATGAAGAGCCAACCCTTACCAATGTAACCACAACTGATATGGCTAACACAGGAACTGCTACTAATTGCGCAACCTGGGAAAACGGTTTCGTCATTATGATTATGCGTTCCGACAAAGGTTTCAGCAGCGGTTCTAACATCACTATTGATGGCAAAACCTATAAGTCAATCAAGGTTTCTAATGGTGCTCAGAACAAACTTACTCTCCCTGAAGGAATGATTGCCAAAGGAATCACTTTCTATAGCTATGTGAATAAGGATGAAGCTACCGAGCGTGACTCTTATTGGAAAGAAATCGCTGGTACAGCATATGACGTGGAGACTTCTGGTGGTATTTTTGCAAGTTACAAGGATCTTGAGAATCCTGACAAGCGCACCTATAGTTTCAACGGTGACCAGTTGAACGAGATTACCTTCACTAATACAGGTGAGCAGGCTTGTTATGTGATTGAGATTGACATCGAGGCAGGTAGTCCGACTTCTGGTGTCAAGAACGTGGAGACCATCGACGCTGCTGCCGAGACTCCGGCTTACAACCTCGCTGGCCAGAAGGTGAACAAGAGCTTCAAGGGCGTGGTGATTCAGAATGGCAAGAAGGTGATCAAGTAATCATTGCCTGACGAATCGTTTCGTTAAAAATAATCAGCCGCTTTCCCAATGAGGGAAAGCGGCTGATTTTTCTTGCCAGAAAGCTGACGAACGCTTATTCGTAATCTACAAGGGTGAAGTAAGGATCGGCATCGGCCTCCTTGGTCACATAGACGGTCACGGGGCGCTTGCTGCCATCAGGTGAACTGTTCTCGGCCTTGAAACAGTATTCGGTACCTGCTTTCACTTGGCGGCTGCCTACGCTTACGGCCTTGGCGTTTAGCATCTGGTAGCCTTTCACGGCGGTATTAAAGATTTCCTCGTCGGCTTTCTCCACTGGCTTCTGCTCCGAGAAGTCGGCCTTTACTTCCTTTTCGCCTTCCTTCATGCCCAGGCCGATGAGCATTTCATCTACTACGCCCGGCAACTTGTCCATCAGCGCACTACGGATGCCGAAACCATCAACGATTTGTGCTTCAGGTTGCTGTGCCTTTAAGTCGGCCACACTCTGCTTATAGCCGCCGCTACCAAAGGTGCAGAAGGGAACGATAACCTTGCCTTTCAGGTCGGCCTTGCTGAGCCACGACTTCATAGGCAGGGCATACGTGCCGAACCAGATGGGATAGCCCACGAAGATAGTGTCATAGGCCGCGAGGTCAGCCTCTATGGGCAGCATCTCAGGCAGCACGCTGTCTTTCATCTCCTGCTGGCTGCGCTGGATAATCTGCTGAAAGTCGGTAGGGTAGGCGTCCTTGGCTTGCAGGGCCACGATGTCGGCCCCCGTTTTCTGCTGGATGCATTCAGCGGCCTTCTGTGTGGTGGAAGTGATGGAGTAATACACCACCAGCGATTTCTTCACGGGCTTCTCTTTCGATGTGCAGGCGGCGAGCAACAGTCCAGCGAGCACGATGGTCAGGATTTTCTTCATTTTCGTAATGATTTAGATTAAATGGTTTTGAATATAAAGATGGCGCAAAGATACAAAATATTCCGAACATACAAAACATTCTTTACAAAATCTGTCTTATCCGTTGGAGCGTTACAATAAAAAATCCCCTCCTTTTTAGGGGAGGGGACGCAGTAAATCTGGAAAATTCAGGGGTTATTTGATATACTTTTTGCCGTTCTTGATAACGATGCCCTTGAAGCTGTTGTTCACGCGCTGACCAGCCAGGTTGAAGGCGGGAGCGTTGGCGTTCTTCTCGGTCTCGATGGCGTTGACGTTAGAAGTCTGGCCATTGACGCTGATCAGATAGCAGTTCTTCAATTCGGGTGTCACGGTTCCGCTACTTACATACTTCTGGAGATTACCTGTCAGAACCACCTCATCGCCTTCTTTCAGGATAGGAGCGGCAACGTCTTCCTCGGTGAAGCTCTTGTTCTCGAAGCTCTTGGCGCGGAATACGGTCAGAGTAGTAGATCCGCCCTTGGAGTCAGCGATGTCGAAGTTGCAGTTGCCATAGAGCGAGTTGTCCGCTTTGCGCTGGAAATCGGGTGTGCCAACGATGAAGCCCTTAACGGTATATTCTTCGCTTGTGGTCTTTCCGTCTTCCAATGCGTTGATAATCTCAAGTGCCTGGGCTACAGTGATTTCGGTAGCAGGAGTATCAGGAGTAGATTCTTTGACGGTAACTTCGATAGATACGGTCTGTGCCTCGTATTCGCTGTTGCCTGCGAAGGTGGCAGTGATGGTAGCCTTACCAGCACCTACGATGGTGATAACACCGTCGTTGCTTACTTTTGCCACGGCCTCATCGGAACTGGTGCAGGTTACGGCCAGGTTGTTTTCATTCGTCAGGGTGGGGAGGTTTGCGTAAGATTCTTCGTTACCCAATGTTACGCTCGTGGATGCCTTGCCCCAAGAAAGACCGGCAGGCTTCAGGCCTTGGCCCTGGAACAGCTTGATGTCGTCTAGACGGGCGTTCTTGTCTGTGCTCATTATGAACTTTATGGTCAATGTTCCGCTTGCTCCAGTCAATGCATAGGAGTCGGTATTGCCTGTACGTTCCTTTTCGCCGAGTGTTGCACCCGTAACTTCAACCTTCATATCGGCACGGTTGGTCTTGAACTGCAGCGTCATGTCGCCACTCTTACCAGCCAGATTTATAGTTGCAGAGAAAGAGCCACCACTCCTGGCTACCAGAAGTTCAGGAGCGGTTCCGCCAGCTGTGTTCTGAGCATAAATCATGGTTCCGCTTTTAGGAGTGACGCCATCATCGTTATAGACTGTTCCTTCGCAAACATACGAATAAGCACCACCGGTGGGAACGTCTTTGTCGGCATAGCTGCTGAAGTCTTCCGACCAGATAATGTCTTCGGCCATTGCGTTTCCGGCGAAGAGGGCCATTACTGTAAGCATGAATAGCTTAATAATAGAGTAATTTTGCTTCATAATACGTTTTGTTTTAAGTTATACTTTATGTTTTTAATCTTGTTGCAAAGATATACATTTTATTTGAACCGTGCAATTTATCGGGAATATTTTTGCGGAAAGTTTTGTTGGAAAGGGTGGGAGCATTCACGAGAAAGTTTTTCCTGTTTTTGCTATCACTGCTATCACTGGATTTCGTAATGTGTTGAACACGTGTGGGTTACATCTAATTGTTTAGTGATAGCAGTGATAGCAAAGCGGGGATCCTACGTCAAAAAGCGCACTTAAAAGCGCTTTTTGACGAGATATTCCGTGCCGTTGGTGCCTGTACGGCGCTGCCTGATGCCTTCCAGATTGGAGAGGAATCGGCCGAACTGCGAGGTGTTTGTCACGTTGATGGCGCGACCGGCCTTCGTCTTGAGCAGACTGAGAATGGTGCTGGCCTTCAGGTACTCACCGTCGTGTTCGTTTGCGGGCAGTTCGAAGTATTCCATGAAGTATTCCTCGGTGGAGGAATGCCATTCGAACAGGCGGTTGTTGTCCATGATGAGGCGCGTCTGCTCCTGGTCGAACCAGTAAGGCTCGTGGTTTTCGAGGGCCACCTGTGCCTGCGCATAGAGTTGCTCATAGTTGGGAGGAGTGCTCACATCGATGGGGCCTGTCAGTTCCACACCGATGAAACGACGGCTGCCGGTGGGATCGGTGAGCACGTCAGACATGTTTGCCGTGGCAATGAAGGATGCCAGTCTTGGGAAGTCCTCCACGTGGCGCCCGTAGGGGCGCTTGATTTTCACGGAAGCCAGTTGGATGATGTTCTTCAGGAAACCTTCCTGCACCTTGCGCGGAATGGCATTGAACTCGTCGAGGTTGATGAGCAGGAACTGGCTTATCTGCTGGAGCACCTGGCGTTTCTCTGAGAGGTCTATGTTTTCGTTGAAGCCCCATTGCAGTTCGCGGGGCAGGAGGGAGCGGCAGAAGGTGCTCTTGTTGTAGCCTTGCCGGGAGATGAGCAGCGGCGCTACGGAGTTGCCGTAGCGGCGGTTGATGCCGCGCCATTGGGCCACCATGCCGAGGAACCATGTGTAGAACCAGTCTTCCCAGTGGGGGTTGCTGGTAGGCACGGTGCGCGCCAAGGCGCGGATATGGTCGCGTCCGTCCCATTTGGTATGTACCTGCCAGAGGTATTCGTCGATGGGGTCGTAGCGCTTGATGTGGTTGGACCACACATAGCGGCGCACGTCGTTCTCGGTTACCTTGATGCCTTCGGTGCGGGCGTCGAAGGCGAAGGTGCAGATGGCGCTGGGGTCTGCGGGCTGGAAGTCAAAGCGGTTGTGAGGGCGGTATTCGGTGTATCCCATCACGGTGTTATAGCGGAACTCGTAGCGGCTGAGCAGATGGTTTTCCATCTTTTTTGTCACGATTGCCACCTCTTCGTCGGGTTTGAAGTCTTCGTGGGCACCGGTGTCGTCTGCCGTCGTAGTATCGGCGGTTTCCTCTGAGATGCGCAGGTTGCTGTCGATGATAAAAGGCGTGGCCTTGGCATTGTAGCAGGGCTCGGGATCCAGTGTGAGGCAGAATTGGCTGCGCAATGTTGCCTCCTGCATGACGAGCGTCTGCGAGAGCAGGGCGTTATATACGGGAAAGAGCAGGGCGTAGGCCCGGCTGTAGAACTTGGCGGCTTCGTCTTCGGTCTGTGGCAACTGGCCTTTGTCGTTGGCCGTGCGCACCATGATTTTCACGCTTCGTCCGCTGGCTCCGGTGATGGCAGCGAGGGTGGAGGGCAGGGCCATGGCCTTGGTCTTGATGCGCTTCACCTCGTTGGCGGAGGCCAGTTGGCGTGTAGTGAAGAGCAGGATGCCGTTGAATGTGTTCATACGGAGGTTGCCATTGGCATCGCGCTCCATCTCCATTGCCGGACAGATGTGCGGCAGTTCATGTTTGACCGGACTGCTCTCATTGATGAATCGGCAGATGCGGATGCGCTGGCGCAGGTCTTCCACGCTGCTCGATTTCTTGTCTTGCTTCATGCGTTCCAGCATCTTCTCCAGATCCTTGTGGGAGAGATGCAGTTGGTTCTTCTTGTCGATACGTATAATACTAACTTTCATTTCTTTTTGTTTGAGGTTTGATGAATGAGTGCTTGCGTTTCTTTAGATGATGAAACGGGCAATGGTTGATTGCTTGCTTAATTGCTGCGTATGGCTTGCAGCAGTACTGCGAAGGCCTCGCAGTACTGCTGCGGATGAGCCGCAGTAATGCTGCGAATGGTCCGCAGTGGTCTAAGCGTTGGTGTAAGGGAATACAAGGCGGCTTTCGTAGTGGTCGAACTTCACATCAGCCGTGTAGCCATACCTGCTGAAAAGTTGCTGAATCCATTGCTGGTCGGCAGGCGAGAGCAGTTTCTCGCCACGGTTGTAGCGGTAGTAGTTGCCGGCGCGCCCGAAGTGGTCCTCCATCCGCGGACGGATTTCCTTGTAGTCCTCATGGCGTAAATCCTTGTAGAGTTGGCTGAAGCCCCAGGCCATGGTGACGGTCTTTATCTCGGCAAACATGCGGCACTGGCCGTCTTTGTAGGCCTGTGGCCAGACGCTCATGCCTTGGCAGACTCCGGCGGGGACGGTCATTGCTGCCTGATACCGCAGGCACTGTTCCTTCAGGGGGCAGTCGTTGTTGAAACACACGGCCCAGTTGCTGGGCACATTCTCGAATTTTAAGTCAATTTTCTCCATAATATTCATGCGTTTTTAGTTCGTTGTTTATACTGCAAAGATACAAAATTTTTGGCTGAAATGCAAGGGATTTTTGAAAAAAGTGCTATATTTTCCCTAACTTTTTTCAGAATTTTGCGATTTTGCTATCACTTCTATCACTTATCTATCACTTGCCGAAGAATTTCGTTTCATGTTGATTCTTAATAATTTACAATAATTATCTCTTTGCTAAGTGATAGGTGATAGCAAACTTTTATTTTCTCATGCGCGCGCGTAATACTCGCGTAACATAAATAAAAATGATGCGCACCCATGACCGGCATGATCAGTGGGTGCGCATAAGGGGGGATGTAAGCCGCTGGGGGCTTGTTATTTCTTGATAACCTTGTCGGTGATGGTCTTTCCGTTGCTGAGCGTTGTCTTGCGGATACTGATGCCGTTTTGAGGGGTGTCGAGTTGACGGCCGTCAACGGAGAAATACTCAATCTTGCTGACAAGACTGCTCTGCGTTTGCTGAATGCCTGAAGCGATGGCGGGATAGTATTCGTCAACGCTTTCGAGTGCATCGGCATTCCCAGCCTTCATGATGTCTTCCACGAGTGAGTTGGCATACACCTCGATGTTCGGGTACCATCCTTTCGGGTCGAGCGTATAGGTCTTGGCGTCACTGGCATCGTTGGGATTCAGGCCGTTAGCGGTCTCCCAAGCGTCGGGCATACCGTCTTTGTCGGTGTCGAAGCCTTCAGGGCGACTGCCAGTTCCAAAGTTCGCCTCGGTGTAGCCGTTCACGTCGCTGACTTTATCAATGCGGCCCCATGTGGGCGTACATGAGTAAGTCTTGCCGTCTTTTACATAAGAAGTGGCTGAACCCTTATAGGTGCACGTGCCTTCCAATGCCTCGTTGAAATACCTTGCGTCAACATCGTCCTGATATAGAGAAGCACCTGCAAATTTAAGCACCTTGTTGTAAGCATTCGCTGCTGTGTGAGTCGTAATCTCGCCCTTGGGAGCAGGTTCTTTGAGCACCATACTTACGCAGTCGGTGCCAGAAGAATTCTTGACATAGGTGACATCCTCACCATAATAGTGATTGGGATCGGGCGTGTGGCGTTCGCCGTTTATTGTAAATGTGCCGCTGTCGTAGGTCACTTTACCCCAATCGGCATTTGCCGTATTGTCGAGTTGGTTGCCGTTGATGTAATAGCGGCTGAACATGGTCCAGTATATTTTGTCGTCTTTTGAAGAAGTGCTGTTGGCAACGGAGGCTGTGGTGATATAAGATGTCTTCTTGGCGGGGCCTGTCTTGAAATAGTTGTTAACCATATTGATTTGTCCGCCGCCGGGACCACCGTAGCAGCCATTGCCGCAGTTATAGACCACACAGTTGCGGAAGTCCACATTTTCTGCCTGTACAGCATTTTTCCAGTTATACTGGCTGTAGAGTTTGTTGGATGTATAGCCGGTCCAGTCATATCGTGCTCCGTTGAAACGGGGTGAGCGGTTGTCAACATGGCAGATGAGGTTGTGATGGAACGAAGCCAGTTTTCCGCCCCAGATGCCTCCATAGCCGTGAGGGCCTTTGGAGTGACCAGGATGAATCAGAGACTCAGCTATCGTGCACCATTGCATGGTGAAGTTGTTGTTGTCGTAAAACGATGCTACTTCATCGATGCTCCATGAGAAGGAGCAGTGGTCGAGGATCATACCTGTGTAATTACGGGTCCAGATGGCATCGGCTCCGTCGTTTACGTTCTTTTCCTCACCGCGCCGGATTCGGATAAAACGCATGATGATATTATTACCATTAGGGCGAACCGTGTAGTAGCGGAGAGTTATACCTGGTGAGGGGGCGGTCTGACCCAAGATGGTGATATTGCTGCCTTTAAAGACAAGATCGGATTTCAAGGCGATAACGCCACCCACATCGAAGACCACGATGCGGTTGCTGCCATTCACGGCCTCGCGAAACGAGCCTGTTCCGGAATCATTCAGATTAGTGACATGAACCACGGTGCCGCCGCGTCCACCTGTCACGTAGCGTCCGTGGCCTTCAGCGCCCGGGAATGCCGGAGCGTCTTGGGCAAAGGCCGTCGTGCATGCGCATACGGCTGCAAATAACATTAAAACAATCTTTTTCATATATGCCTTTTAATCAGTTGTTTAACGCGTTTGATTCGCTGTTAGAATTTATCGGTGGTATAGCCGAGTTGTTCCATTTCGAGGGCAGCCCAGATGAAGGGACCAACGCCCTTGCCGTCGTTGTCGCGGATAGGTTCGCTCATGTAATAGTCGAAGCTACCGTCTCGACGGAAATTGGGCTTTTCAACGTATGGACCGGGGGCAGGGCCGAGGCCACTGACCTCGCAACAGCGGGTGAGCGAGATGGTCTTGTCGGGATTCACGCGGATGAACTCGTTGATGATGCCGTTGAAGGCCTTGATACCAGCCTGACGGAAACTGTCGTCGAGATAACCTTTGCGGGCTCCCTTCAGCAAGGTGTATGCATACATGGCGGATGCTGTACTCTCCAGATAGTTGCGGGGATCTTTCACGTCGAGTACGTCGTACCATACGCCGGTCTTCTTGTCCTGATGCTTCACCAGAGCGGTCATGGCACGCTTGAACACGTCGATGACTTCGCCACGGCGTGGATGGTCGGCGGGCAGGTTGTCGAGCACTTCCACCATGGCCATTACGTACCAGCCCATGGCGCGTGCCCATGTGTGCTTCGACTGTCCGGTTTCCTTGTCAGCCCAGAAAGCGGTGTGAGTTTCGTCCCAGGCATGCTTCCAGAGTCCGGTCTTTGCGTCGAAGGTGCGCTTGTCGGTCTTCACAATCTGGTCGATGATGTCCTCGTAGGTCTTCTTTACCTTCTTTGGTTTCAGCAGCATGGGAGCAGCCTCGGTGTAGAAGGGAAGTCCCATGAAGATACCGTCGAGCCATACCTGGTTGGCATAGATGGCCTTGTGCCAGAACACGCCTTCCTTCGTGCGCGGCTGGTTCTGCAGCTGCTTGAAGAGTGTCTTGAGCAGTTTAAGATCCTTTTCCACGGGGTTAAGCTGATACATGGCCAGCAGCACCTTGCCGGGACGCACGTTGTCGAGATTGAAGTCTTCGTATTTGTAGCCAGCGCCTTGTCCGTTCTCGTCGATCATCTTGGCGGGATATTCCTTCAGCCAGTTGTAGATAGACTCGTCTTTATAGGCCTTATAGGTGTCGAGCATGGCACCCATTTCGGTTCCCACGGTATAGCTCCAGCGGGGCTTCTTGGCAAAGTCGAGATACGTCACGTCGGGCACGCGGGTCATTTCGGAATGCGTCATCCATTCAGAGTAGTGCTTGTAGGGCTTCTCGGTGAGGATGAGGTTGCCGTTGATGATCAGGTTGTCGAAGTGCACATCCTGTGCCTTGCCGGTGAGATAGTATGGCTTGCCGTGAACACCCTCAAACTTACAGTTGTTCACGTAGATATTGTTGACGGTATAGGCCAGAGAGTCAGCTTCGTAGCCTACGATCATCACGCCATACTTTGATTTCTGGCAGGTGACGTTCTCCATCGTGACATTGCGCACGGTGGGGTAGAAGCCGCGGCAGCAAATCTCCTTGGGTTCGTAGTCGGTATTGATCTTGAGCACGGCCTCCTTGCATTGGCCCACGGTGATGTTACGCATGTTGATGTTCTCGATAACGCCGCCACGACAAGAGTTGGTCTTGATGCGGAGCACGCGGTCCAGGTTGGGGGAGTCCATCTGGCAGTTCTCGGCAAACACATTCTGGCAACCGCCGGAAATCTCAGAGCCGATGACCACGCCGCCGTGACCGTCTTCCATCACACAGTTGCGGATGATGATGTTCTTCGAGGGGATACCGGCATAGCGGCCTGTAGCACCGGCACGTCCGTCGGCATTGCGTCCGCTCTTGATGGCAATACAGTCGTCGCCCGTATGGAAGGTGCAGCCCTCGATGAGCACATTCTCACAACTCTCGGGATCACACCCGTCACCGTTAGGTCCTTCGTTCCAGACCTTTACGTTGCGGACGATGATGTTTTTGGAGAGCAGGGGATGCATTACCCAGAACGGAGAGTTGACCATCGTAACGCCTTCGATGAGGATACCGTCGCACTGGTTGAAGTTCACCAGCTGCGGGCGGAGTCCCTTGCCGGCACCGAAGATGCGCTTGTCCATGTCCACGCCGTCCTCGGCATATTTCAGCAGGTCGGCACGTCCGCCGGGATTCTGCTGCTTCTCGGGAACCTGGATGTCGCGGCTTTTGGGTGTCTTGCCACTCATCAGCCACCAAGTCTCGTCAGAGCCGTTGCCGTCGATGGTGCCTTCACCCGTCAGACCGATGTCGGTCTGCTTGTAGGCATAGATGAGCGGCTGATAGTTCCAGCAGTCGAGACCCTCCCAGCGGGTGGGAACATTGGGATAGAGCGAACGGTCGAAAGCGAAGACCAGACGGGCATCCTTTTCGATGACAAGGTTCACGTGGCTCTTCATGGTGATGGCACCGGTGTTCCACGTGCCGGCAGGAATGACGACCTTGCCGCCGCCTTTCTTCGAGCAGGCCTCGATGGCCTTGTTGATGGCAGCCTGGTTCTTTTTGGCCGATGCTTTTGTAGAAGCACCATACTTGGTGATGTTGAACGTGCGGTCGGCGAATTGCGGACAGCGGATGCTTTGTTCGATTTGCTTGTACTGAGTGTCCCAAGGTGATGCCAGGGCAACTACCGGGAACAGCAGGGCGATGATGAGTGTCTTTAAGTAATTCATATTTCTATAAAGTTTGTTTATTCAGGTTTTTAAGTAGATTCCATTTCGGGGACAAAGGTACGAATAAAAAAGCATATTAAAGATAGGTTTAATACCTATTTTTATAGGACGAAGTGTTAAAAAACGAACTTTTTTGTTTAAATATTTGCATTTTTCATTTATTCGCCCTATATTTGCGGCATCTTATTTATGATTTCGGTATTCACGAAATCGACCCGAGGTTGGTGCGTCCTGCGTCAACCTCTTTTGTTTACAGATGAAATTTTTGTGTTAAAAATTTGGCAGTATCATTAAGAATCCTTATCTTTGCAACCGAAAATAATTATTAACTTAATAAAATCTGCTTATCGAAACATTGTTACTTCAATAACCAAAGATTTGAAATAATGGATCAACTGACTGTCATGACCGACGAGGAGTTGGCAATGGCTTACATTGAAGGTAACAATAGAGCGTTCGATTTGCTTTTGCAGCGTACCCAATCGAAATTGTTCTCCTATATCTTGTTCGTGGTTCGTGATCACGACAAGGCTGAAGATGTGTTCCAAGAGACATTCGTGAAGGTCATCACAAAACTCAATCAGCGAAAATACACCACTTCGGGAAAGTTCTCGGCATGGCTGATGCGCATTGCCCACAACGTCATTATGGACAATTATCGTGAGCAACGGGCACAGAATATCGTGGAGCCTACTCAGGGCAACGACCTCTCGAACATCTCCTCCAAAGACCTGCTCGATACGAACGTAGAGAACCGCTACGTGAACGAACAGGTGCTTTCGGATGTGAAAAAGATGATGAATCAACTGCCCACAACCCAGCGTGAGGTGGTCTATATGCGATTCTATCAGGAGATGTCGTTCAAGGAGATTGCCGAGACGACGGGTGTGAGCATCAATACCTCATTGGGCCGTATGCGCTATGCCGTTCTGAACATGCGCCGTATGGCCAAGCAGCATCATATCCACCTGCAGCTGGATTAATGCTTACAGACTTTTCAGTTCTCGGATGGTCTTGTAAGGGTCAGGGCTCTTGAAAACATAACTACCGCTGACCAATACGTCAACGCCAGCCTTTACGAGGCGAGGAGCAGTCTCATCCTGTACACCACCATCCACTTCGATGAGGGCCTCAGAGCCACATTCCGTAATCATCCGGCGGAGCCGCTGAACTTTTCCAATGGTGTTCTCGATAAACTTTTGTCCGCCAAATCCCGGATTCACACTCATCAGCAAAACCATGTCCACATCCTCAATGATATCTTCAAGCATCCATACCGGGGTGCTGGGATTGAGGGTCACACCTGCTTTCATACCGGCATCGTGGATCTCCTGAATGGTGCGGTGCAAGTGGACAGATGCCTCGTAATGCACGTTCATCATCATGGCGCCCAGTTTGGCCGTGCGTTCAATATAGCGCTCGGGCTTTTCTATCATGTAATGGACATCAAGGGGTTTCTTACAAACCTTTGCAACTGCTTCCAATACGGGAAAACCAAACGAAATGTTGGGGACAAACATTCCGTCCATCACGTCAAGGTGGAGCCAGTCGGCCTCACTTTGGTTAATCATTTCAATATCACTCCTGAGGTCCAAGAAATTGGCTGCCAGGAGTGACGGAGATACTAATGTGCTCATTTCAAATGCTTAGTTGATAATGAAAATCTGCTTAATCAGTTCAAGCAATACGACCGCACACCGTTTTCGGTCATGAAGGTGCGGTAGGTGTAGGCGATTTGCCTGATAATGTTCAGGGTCTTTTCAGATGGCCTGAGTTCTTCAGATGTAAAATGCTGCATAGGCGAAAAGAATTAAATTTGTATAAGAGAGTCACATTATAGTAACGTATTCCCTTTCTATTTATTACACAATTAAGGATTATTTTTTTAGTTAATTCAACAGATAGGAAAAACAACGAAAAAGGAATGAAAGTTTTTTGTAAAAAAGTTGGCAAAAAGTTTGTCGGTTAAAAGAAAATGTGTAATTTTGCAACCGAAACCAAGTAAATAAAAGAAAAATGAAGAAAGTATTCAATGCATGGTGGTGGCGCTACTCAAGATCTAAAAAGTCGTGAGCAACATAGCCGTGTGGATACTTCCAAAAGATACCTGAAGGCCTGCCGTTCTTACGACAGGCCTTTTTAAATGAAGCTTAGAAGGATTCAATAACAACAAAACATAAAATAATTTGAATATGGAAATGAAAGAGATTTTACACAGAATGCTCAATCACGAGGAACTGACACGTCAGGAGACTCATGACATTCTGATTGGCATCACCAAAAGCGAGTTCCCTATGGAACAGGTGACAGCCTTGTTGACAGCTCTCCAGATGAGAGGTATTACCGTTGATGAACTGCTAGGCCTTCGAGACGGTATTCTGGAAACGGGTGTTCCGGCAAGACTGGAATGTGATCGCTATATCGATGTCGTTGGCACCGGAGGTGACCAGAAGAATACATTCAATATCTCTACTACTTCCTGTTTCGTGATTGCCGGTGCCGGCTATAAGGTGGCCAAGCATGGCAATTATGCGGCTACTTCCGTCAGCGGCGCTTCGAATGTGATAGCTAACCATGGTGTGAAATTTACCGACGATATAGACCGTCTGAACCGTTGCATCAATGAGGTGGGCATTGTCTATCTGCATGCGCAACTCTTTGCCCGTGCCATGAAGTTCGTGGGACCCATCCGTAAGGCACTTCAGTTTCCCACCTGTTTCAATCTCTTGGGGCCTATCGTGAATCCTTCGCAACCTCAATGCCAGTTGCTGGGCGTGGCTAATCTCGACCAAATGCGTCTATATAATAATGTATATCAGAAAATTGGTATAGACTATGGTATCGTGAACTCTATGGACGGCTATGACGAGATATCGCTGACAGGCGATTTCAAAGTGACTACCAATCAGTATGAACGTATATTCTCGCCACAGGATCTTGGCTTCGGTATTGCCAAACCCGAAGAACTGAAAGGTGGTGCAACGGAGTTGGAAGCCGTGGAAATCTTTGATGCCGTACTCGAAAACCGAGCCTTGAAGGCCCAGAAGGAAATCGTTTTGGCCAATGCTGCCTTTGGAATTCAGGTATTGGAGAAAGGACAGAAGAGCATCGAGGAGTGTGTGGAGATAGCTCGCGATTCGATAGATAGCGGCAAGGCACTCGCAACGTTCAAGAAGTTCGTGGAGTTCAATAGTTAGTGTTGGCGATATGAAAGACGTGCTGGAAGAAATAGTGGCGCACAAGCGCGTAGAACTGGAACAGTTCAAACGGTCTGTTCCGCCATCGATGCTGTATGATGCCGTGGAGAAGATTGTGGGTCAGCCTGTTGCCTCTATGCGCAAATCGCTGATGGAGTCGGAGAGCGGCATCATCGCAGAGTTTAAGCGCAAATCTCCCTCAAAGGGATGGATTAAGGAGCAGGGTAGGGCAGAAGACATTCCCCTAAGCTATCAGCAGCATGGAGCTGCGGCTTTGAGTATCCTCACCGACGAGGAGTATTTCGGTGGTCGTGACACTTTCATCAAGACGGCCCGCGAAAGCGGTGTGACGCTTCCCATTCTCTACAAGAACTTCGTCATCGATGAATATCAGTTGTTTCAAGCGCGTCTTTGCGGAGCTTCAGCAGTCTTGCTGATTGCCGCCGACCTGAATTTGGACGAATGCCGCTCGCTTCTAAGAACGGCTCATGAACTGAAGATGGAAGTGCTGCTGGAAATGCACTCAGAGTCGGAACTCGATTATGCGGCTTTGGAACCGGATATGTGCGGTATCAACAACCGCAACTTGGGCACTTTCATAACAGATGTCCAGAATTCATATCGTTTGGCAGAGTTGCTTCCCCAAGAAGCCTGTAAGGTAAGCGAGAGCGGAATCTCTGATCCGCTGACGGTTAGCGAACTTCGTAAGGTGGGCTTTCGTGGTTTCCTGATTGGTGAGACATTTATGAAGACCGGGAATCCTGGGCAGGCTTTGGGAGAGTTTATTGAAAAATTGAAAAGTATAAATCCTTGAGATATGATCATTAAAGTTTGTGGAATGCGCGAGACGGATAACATCCGCGAGGTCGCTGAATTGGGAGTTGATATGATGGGGTTCATTTTTTGGCCCGATAGTCCGAGATTTGTCAAGATGATTTCCGCACAGGCTGGTATCATCCCCGACTATTCGGAAGAACGGCTGAGAAAGGCTCGTGGCAAAAACCAACAAGCTACATCCGAGACACAGCATCCAGCACGTGTAGGCGTATTTGTGGATGATATGCCCCAGAATATCGTGACCAGAGTGTATAATTACGAGCTTGACTACGTTCAGTTGCATGGCAATGAGTCGGCTGTGATGATTGAGAACCTGAAGCGCACCCTGATCCCCGATATTGCTCCCGACATCAAAATCATCAAGGCCTTGAGTATCCGTGAGAAAGACGACGTGAAGCGATGGCGCGAATATGAAGGCGCTGCCGATATGCTGCTTTTTGACACGAAGTGCAAGACAGTAGGCGGAAGCGGAGAACAGTTCGACTGGTCGGTACTTGAGGCCTACGATGGCAACATGCCATTCCTGCTTAGTGGCGGTATTGGCCCGGATGATGCAGAAAGAGTGCTGAAGTTTAGCCATCCACAGTTCGCCGGCATCGACTTAAACAGCCGTTTCGAGATCTCTCCCGCGTTGAAAGACGTGGAGAAACTAAAATCATTCATTCAAACAATCAGACAACATGAACAAAATCAATAAACTATTTGCCGAGCAACGAGAATCGGGGCGCAAACTGCTCTCGCTCTATTTCTGTGCCGGTTGTCCCACTCTGGAGAGTACAGCCGATGTGATCAAGACCCTCGAGCGCCGTGGGATTGATATGATTGAAGTGGGTATTCCTTTTAGCGACCCGTTGGCGGATGGTCCTGTCATCCAGAGTGCCGGAACTGTAGCCCTAAAGAACGGGCAGACGCTGACGCACCTCTTCGAACAACTCTGCAGCATCAAGGACGAGGTACAGATTCCCCTTGTGATGATGGGCTATCTCAATGTGATTATGCATTACGGCATCGAGCGCTTCTGCCAGTCTTGTGTGGAGTGTGGAGTCTCGGGAGCCATCATTCCCGACCTCCCTTTCAAGGATTACCTTGAGGATGTGAAACCCATTGCCGACAAGTACGACCTGCGCATCATCATGATGATAACGCCTGAAACCAGCGAAGAGCGCATCCGCTTCATCGACGACCATACCGACGGTTTTATCTATATGGTCAGTTCGGCCAGCATTACGGGGGCTCAGAAGAGTTTCGACGAGGCAAAGCAGGAATATTTCCGTCACATTAACTCGATGAACCTCCGAAATCCCCGTATGATCGGTTTCGGCATTTCCAATAAACAGACGCTTGAGTCTGCTCAGCAGAATGCCGCAGGAGCCATCATCGGTTCCAAGTTTGTCACCTTATTGAATGAAGCCAATGGCAATGCCGAGATGGCTATTGATAATCTTTATGATGCACTTAAACAATGAAACTGATAGATTTCCTGAACGAGAACGACCGCTTCGCCAAAATGATTGGCGCGCAACTTACCGAGGTTCGTGAGGGCTATGCACGTGCCGAGATGACTGTTGCCAAGATGCACCTTAACGGTGGAGGCGTTTGCCAGGGTGGCGCCCTGTTTACTTTGGCTGATCTGGCCTTTGCCGCTGTATCCAATAGTCACGGCTTGCTTACCTTTGGCCTTGAGAATAGTATTGCCTTTCTCAAAAGTGCCGTTGAAGGTGACCACTTGGTGGCAGAAGCTGTAGAGACACTTAATCACCATAAGATTCCTTTCTGCGAGATGAAAGTACGCAATCAGCGTGGAGAACTCATTTGTAGTATGACAGGCTTGGCCTTCCGAAAAGACAAGCCTATGCCAAGCGTTGAGTAAATACACAAACCCAAGATAATGCAAATACAAAATGAAAAAAGATAGTTTTTATGTTGACGAGCGCGGCTACTACGGAGAGTTTGGCGGCGCCTACGTCCCCGAAATCCTATATAAGGTGGTGGAGGACTTGAAGGAGGCTTATCTTCCGATCATAGAAAGTGATGAATTCCAACAGGAGTATTACCAACTGTTGCGCGACTATGTGGGCCGCCCGTCACCGCTTTATTATGCCACTCGTATGAGTGAGAAGTATGGCTGCCAACTTTATCTGAAACGTGAAGACCTCAACCATACGGGTGCACACAAGATTAATAATACCGTAGGACAGATCCTGATGGCCAAAAAGATGGGCAAGACACGCATTATTGCTGAGACAGGCGCCGGTCAGCATGGCGTGGCTACGGCTACTGTATGCGCCCTGATGAACATGAAATGCGAGGTCTTTATGGGTGCCACCGATGTGGAACGCCAGCATACTAATGTGGAGCGCATGAAGATGCTCGGAGCAGAGGTACACCCCGTCCGTACGGGCAATATGACGCTCTCAGACGCTTGTTCAGAAGCCATCCGCGACTGGTGTTGCCATCCAAAGGATACGTTTTATATCGTAGGTTCCACGATGGGACCACATCCTTATCCTGATATCGTGGCACGCATGCAGAGCATCATCTCCAAGGAACTCAAGAGCCAGCTCCAAGAGAAGGTGGGACGCGACTATCCCGACTACCTCGTGGCCTGCGTAGGTGGTGGATCTAATGCAGCTGGAACGGTCTATCATTATCTCGACGATGAGCGCGTGAAGATAGTGCTTGCTGAGGCTGGCGGTCATGGGGTGGATACCGATTACACGGCTGCCACGATGCATCGCGGTACGATGGGCATCCTGCATGGTTCGAAGATGTTGGTGATGCAGACACCCGACGGTCAGATAGAGGAAGCCTTCACTATTTCGGCTGGTCTCGACTATCCCGGCGTGGGCCCCATGCATTGCAACATGTTCCAGAAAGGCCGTTCGCAGGTCTTGGCCATCAACGACGACGAGGCCATCCGTGCTGGTTACGAACTTACCCGTATGGAAGGCATCATCCCTGCCATTGAGAGTGCCCATGCCGTGGCTGCGCTGAGCAAGTTGCAGTTCAAGGCCGATGACGTAGTAGTGCTAACGGTCAGCGGCCGTGGCGACAAGGATGTGGAAACCTATTTGAAGCATAAGGATTTGGCCGGAGAATACGGCAGGTTTTAATCTGGGAGGTTTTTGTTATGGCAACTTTTAATTATACGACAGTATCGAAGAGCATCCTGGCCGACCTTTATACGCCAGTTGGTGTCTATATGCATTTGCGCGATATCTATCCGATGTCGGCGCTGATGGAGAGTTCAGATTATCACGATGCCAACAACTCGCGTTCGTTTATCGGCATCAATCCCATAGCCTCGGTGGCTATTGCCCACGGCGAGAGCACGCTCGTATTCCCTGACGGTTCGGTAGAACGTCACCCCGTAAATAAGGATTATCGTTCCGATAATGCCATTAATGATTTCTTGAAGAAATTTGTTGTAACTGGCGAGAATTCAGGATATTGCGGACTCTATGGATATACTTCCTTCAATGCAGTTCGGTATTTCGAGAATATTGCTGTGAAGGATGAGACGATGGCCAAGAATGATGCTCCCGATATGTACTACATCTTCTATCGTGACATCATCGTCTTTGATCATTTCAATAATAAGATGACGATTGTTTCTCTTGAAGGTGACTCCGGAAAGCCCGGACAAACAGCTATCGACGACATCCTCCGCCAGATGAACCGCACAAACGTGAAGGCCTACGGCTTCCATCCCGTGGGAGAGGTGACTTCACCGCTTACCGACGAGGAGCACAAGGCTAATATCCGCCGTGGTATTCAACATTGCCTGCGCGGCGATGTATTCCAAATTGTGCTTTCGCGCCGTTTCATCCAGAAGTACGAGGGCGACGACTTCAAGCTCTATCGTGCCCTGCGCAGCATCAATCCAAGTCCCTATCTTTTCTATTTCGATTTCGGCGGTTTCCGTATTTTCGGTTCCAGCCCTGAAACCCATTGCCGCATCGAAGGAAGGAAAGCCTATATAGACCCCATTGCCGGCACTACCAAGCGTACGGGCGATGCAGAGGCCGACCGCCTTGGAGCAGAATATCTGCGTAAAGACCCGAAGGAGAATGCCGAGCACGTGATGCTTGTAGATTTGGCCCGTAACGATCTGTCACGCAATTGCCACGATGTGAAGGTGGATTTCTATAAGGATCTGCAATACTACAGCCACGTCATCCACCTCGTCAGTCGTGTCAGCGGAACGCTTGATGAGGGAGCTGATCCCATCAAGGCTTTCATCGACACTTTCCCAGCCGGAACACTCTCTGGTGCACCCAAGGTACGCGCCATGCAACTCATCTCAGAGTACGAACCGCATAATCGTGGTGCCTATGGCGGCTGCATCGGTTTCATTGGAATGAACGGTTCCCTGAATCAGGCTATCACCATCCGTACGTTTGTCTCGCGTAACAACGAACTATGGTTCCAGGCAGGTGGCGGTATTGTGGCCAAGAGTGATGAAGAGTATGAATTACAGGAAGTAAACAATAAATTAGGCGCGCTCCGTCGTGCCATTCTAATGGCGGAGGACATGTAAAATGAAGATTGTTATTATTGATAATTATGACTCGTTTACCTATAATTTGAGTCATTTGCTGAAGGATTTGGGAGCTGAGGTTACCGTTTTGCGCAACGACCAATTTCAGCTGTCGCAGCTTGAAACCTTCGATAAGATTGTGCTTTCTCCTGGTCCTGGCATTCCTTCAGAGGCAGGGCTGTTGCTTGATGTCATCCGTACCTATGCAGGTAAGAAACCTATCTTCGGTGTTTGTCTCGGCCATCAGGCTATCGGCGAAGTGTTTGGCGGACGTTTGGAGAATCTTTCCGAAGTGTTCCATGGTGTGGCCACGGAAGGCACCCAGTTGGGTAATGATCCGGTGTTTGAGGGACTTCCCCGCAGGATTACAATGGGCCGTTATCATTCATGGGTAGTCTCTAAGGAAGGATTCCCAGAGTGCCTGGAGATTACCGCCGAAAGCGACGAAGGGCAGATTATGGCCCTGCGTCACAGGGAATATGATATCCACGGCATACAATTCCATCCGGAGAGCGTGCTCACACCCGAAGGGCGGCAGATTCTCCGGAACTGGCTGTCTTTGTAAAAACTTGTATAAAGCGCGGAATTAAATGTTGGCACCCAGGCGGATGATGCGTTCTATGCGGCTGATGTCTTCGCAGAACGGACCGGGCTTCTCAATCTTGAGCGTACACATGGCTGCTGCAAACTTACCGGCTTCTCCGCAGTCCATGCCTTTGGCACGGCAATAGAGATAGCCCGTTGAGAAGGTGTCTCCGCACCCCGTCACGTCGATGCAATGCTGGGGCTCATAGGCAGGGATGTCGTAGAACTTCCCGTCGCAGTAGATTTGTGAACCGTAGCTGCCGAAGGTGAGTACCACTTCCTTGACACCCCAGCCCGCAATCATCTTGGCCACACGGCGCGGGTCTTTCTCGCCTGTGATGACTTCCATCTCATACTCGTTGAGCTTTAGGATATCGGTCATGGCCAGCACTTCCATCTTGTCTTTCCAGTCGCAAGCGAAAACGTGTTCGTCGCGTACCTTGCGCAAATAGCCCTGCACGTCGATGCTGACCTTTCCCTTACGCGAGAGGCATTCCACGACTGCCGGCGAGAAATCGTCGCTGAGGAGCGAACCGAGGTGGAAGACGCGGGCTTCGAGCCCCTCCATCTGCTCCACGGTAAAGGGATCGCTTTTGGCAAGCACCCTTTGCGAGCGGGCATTGCGGTTGTTACCGTATTTGTTTTCAAAGAAAACAGTCTCCTTGCTGTCGAATGCTATGACGTCAATACCTTCAGCCTCCATGCGGCTGATGGCCTCGCGGTCTTTCTGGGCAATGGCTGTAACCATCTGGAACGAAACGTCGTGGGGCAGATGGTTGATGCCATAGGCAAAATAGTATGCTGTGCCGCCGTTCTGATAAAGTGTACGGTCGGGCGTTACAATCTTATCAAGCGTAACATGTCCGATACAACAGATGTCTTTCATTTCCTATTAATTTAGAATTCCGACGTGAAGTGGAATCGGATGTGCTCAAAATCCTGTTGGGCCATCTGGAGCACGTAGCCGGAATCGGCCAGGAAGACGTCGCGGCCCTCCTTGTCCTTGGCCATATACTGATACTTGCGCTTCTTGAAGGCTTCCAGCTCTTTCTCGTCGTCGGCCTCTACCCAGCATGCCTTGTAAAGATGGACAGGCTCCCAGCGACATTTGGCATTGTACTCGTTCTCCAGGCGATACTGGATGACCTCGAACTGTAGCTGGCCGACGGTGCCGATAATCTTGCGGCCGTTGAACTGGTTGACGAACAGCTGGGCCACACCTTCGTCCATGAGCTGGTCGATGCCTTTCTGCAGCTGCTTGGACTTCATGGGGTCGTCGTTCTCTATGTATTTGAACATCTCGGGCGAGAACGATGGCAGTCCACGGAAGTGGAGTTGTTCGCCCTCGGTGAGGGTATCGCCAATCTTGAAGATACCGTTATCGGGCAGTCCGACGATATCGCCGGGCCATGCTTCCTCGATTGTGCTCTTGCGTTGAGCCATAAACTGAGTAGGGGAGGAGAAACGCAGGCTCTTGCCCTGCCGCACATGAAGGTAGGGCTGGTTGCGCACGAACCGTCCGGAGCACACCTTGCAGAAGGCGATGCACGAGCGGTGGTTGGGGTCGATATTGGCCGTTATCTTGAAGATGAAGCCGGTGAACTTGGGCTCTTCGGGCTGCACCATGCGCTCCTCGGCCTTGGTGGGGCGGGGGCTCGGGGCAATCTCCACGAAACAGTTGAGCAGTTCCTGCACACCGAAGTTGTTAAGCGCTGAGCCGAAGAACACGGGGGCCACCTCAGCTGAGCGGTAGGTCTCCACGTCGAACTCGGGATATACACCATCGACGAGTTCCAAGTCCTCGAGCAGTTTCTCTGCGTCTTGCTCGCCCACATAGTCGGCCAGCGTATTGGCGTCGTTGATGTCCACTTCTACCTTCTCCGTCACGCGTTGCTTGTCAGGCGTGAAGAGGTCGAGTTTCTGCTCGTAGATGTTATATACGCCCTTGAACTTGGCTCCCTGGTTGATGGGCCATGAGAGGGGGCGCACCTTGATCTCGAGTTCCTGTTCCAGTTCGTCGAGCAGGTCGAAGGGATCGCGGCCTTCGCGGTCCATCTTGTTGATGAAGATGATGACGGGCGTGTTGCGCATGCGGCATACGTTCATCAGCTTGCGTGTCTGCGCCTCCACACCTTTGGCTCCGTCGACGACGATAATGGCCGAATCAACGGCTGTGAGCGTGCGGTAGGTGTCTTCGGCAAAGTCCTGGTGACCAGGGGTGTCGAGGATGTTTACCTTGTATTCTATGCCTCCTTCTTCGGGTGCATAGTCGAACTCCATGACGGAGGTGCTGACGGAGATACCGCGCTGCTTCTCGATGTCCATCCAGTCGGAAGTGGCGGTCTTCTTGATTTTATTGTTCTTCACGGCACCTGCCACCTGAATTTGTCCGCCGAAAAGCAGGAACTTCTCGGTGAGCGTGGTCTTACCGGCATCGGGGTGACTGATGATGGCAAATGTACGTCTTCTTTCTATTTCTTGGTTCATAGTTGCTGAATACAATCTTTGAGGCTTTCCTCCCAGTAGGGGATTTCTATGTCGTAGGTCTGCTTGATCTTGGTCTTGTCGAGCACGCTGTAGGCGGGACGCTTGGCAGGCGTGGGATATTCGCTGGTGTGGAGCGGGCTGACGTGGCACGTCGTGATGCCTGCTAAGCGATGGATGGCCTTCGTGAAATCGTACCACGAAATAACACCCTCGTTAGAGAAATGGTAGATGCCCGGACGGATGCCTTTCTCGATGGCCGTCATGATGATGCGCGCCAGGTCGCGGGCATAAGTGGGCGTACCAATCTGGTCGAAGATGACGCCCAGTTGCTGCTTCTCGCGACCCAGACGAATCATCGTCTTCACGAAGTTGTTTCCGAAAGTGGAGTAGAGCCAGGCCGTGCGGATGATCATAGCCTTGGAGCAGAATTTCTGCACGCCCAGTTCGCCAGCCAGTTTCGTAGAGCCATACACGCTGTCGGGACAGGGCGTGTCGGATTCCACGTAGGGAGTGTGGTTTGTTCCGTTGAACACGTAGTCGGTGCTGATTTGTATGATCCATCCTCCACGCTTCTCTACGGCGGCAGCCAGATAGGCTGGAGCCACGGTGTTGAGCGTGGTGCAGAGCTCCTTGTTGCTTTCCGCCTTATCGACGGCGGTATAGGCGGCGCAATTCACGATGCCGTCTATCTTGTTTTCCTGAACGAATTGTTCGATGGCCAGTTGGTCGGTAATGTCGAGTTCTTCAACGTCGGTGTTGAACCACATGTGTTCACCGTATTCTTTTTCGAGCAACTGCATCTCGTTTCCGAGTTGGCCGTTGCAACCTGTAATAAGAATCCTCATATATGTTAATCTTCGAATTTTAATCCTTCTTCCTTGTCTTTTTTGTAATAGTCTGAGAGCATGCCGATGAAGGTGGTGATTTCCTTGATGGCATGCTGGGTGTCGGGACTGATGTCTTTCTTCTGCAGGCGCAGCATCATGGTGCCGTAGAGCGCGTTGAAGCATGTCTCAATCTCGGGCTCCTCGGCGTTGCCGCGCTTGCGAAGCTCCACGATGTAGGGCAACACCTTGTAGTATTCACTCGTGTAGAATGGAAACTTCGTGCTGTCGAGCAGTTGCGCGTGCAATTCGGAAAGCTGCTGCATCACCACGCGATTGATCTGCAGGTGTCCACGTTCACGGCAACCCTCCTGATTCATCATACGGATGAGGTCGCCATACCAGTCGGCCATTTCCTCTTTCTGTTCGTCAGAATAGTCAAAGCGGTTGATATATTCGCGCCTGATGTTGCTCAGCGAGCATCCGTAGGCGCGCAGCAAGTCCTCAACCTGCCACATGTAGAGCAGGTATTCGGCAATATTTTCTTTACGAAGTTGATGTGCGATGTACATGACGGCGTTTCTCAGAACTCTGGCAGCGTGTAGAGATTAAACATGGTTCCAAAGAGTACGATAACCGAGAAGATAATCACGATGCTGCCTATAACCTTATTTATAATAATGATGCCACTCGTGTCGAAGATGGTGCGCACCTTGTCGATGAGCCATGTCAGTCCGTACCACCACAACAGGGCTCCGAATACAATGCTCATGTAGCCCAAGCACATCTCCAGCGGATGATTGGGCACCACGAATGCAAATTGCGCAAAACATCCCATGAAGAGGAAGATGATGAGCGGGTTGGAGAACGTCACCAGGAAAGCCGTCAGCCCGTTGTGCCAGAGCGTTCCTTTCTGCTTGCTGCTCATGTGCATGTTGCGTGTGGGATTCGCCCTGTAGGAAATGATACCGAAAATGAGTAGGATGATGCTACCCGTCAGCTGAAGCAGGAACTTCGTTTGCGCATTATTCACGAAATCCATCACGAACGACATACCCAGACCCGTTATAAGAGCATAGATAATGTCGCTCACCGAGGCTCCGATACCCGTCACAAAACCATACCAGCGCCCCTTGTTCAGCGTGCGCTGAACACAAAGCACACCCACCGGCCCCATCGGGGCGGAGGCTATAATGCCAATCATGATTCCCTTGAATACAAGATTGACAATATCTATATGAAACGGAAATGGCATCATAATTCGGTTGCAAAGGTACGAATTTTTCCCGATTTATGTAATTTTATCGGATAAAAGTTTGCGATATGCCACTTTTTTCCTACCTTTGCCCTGTTTAAAGAAGCAATTTTCTATCAACTAAAAATAATTTTGCTATTATGAATGCACAACCAGCAATCAAGCCCTACGTCATCGGACTCGACCTCGGAGGCACCAACTCCGTATTTGGAATCGTAGATGCACGTGGAGAAATCAAAGCCACTACGGCCATCAAGACTCAAGGTTACGACAAAGTGGAAGACTACGTTGACGCCTGCGTGGAAGCCCTGCAGGTCATCATCGACCAGGTGGGCGGTATCGAGACCATCAAGGCCATGGGTATCGGAGCCCCCAACGGTAACTATTATAGCGGAACCATCGAGTTCGCGCCCAACCTCTCATGGGCTCACGACGGCATCGTGCCACTGGCACAGATGTTCAGCGACCGCCTCGGAGGCATCCCCGTGGGCCTCACCAACGATGCCAACGCGGCAGCTGTAGGAGAAATGACCTATGGAGTAGCCCGCGGCATGAAGAACTTCATCGTCATCACCCTCGGAACGGGTGTGGGTTCAGGTATCGTCATCAACGGACAACTCGTCTATGGATGCGACGGATTTGCAGGCGAACTCGGCCACGTCACTATGGTTCGCGAAGGAGGCCGAGTATGCGGATGCGGCCGTCAAGGCTGTCTGGAATGCTACTGCTCAGCCACAGGCGTGGCTCGTTCAGCTCGCGAATTCCTCCAGAAATCACAGGAGCCCTCTCTGCTCCGCGAACTCGATCCCGAGCAGATCACCTCGCTCGACGTATCAATTGCCGCCGGCAAGGGGGATGCTCTGGCCAAGCGCATCTATGAGTTTACGGGCGACATGCTCGGCAAGGCTTGTGCCGACTTCGCTGCCTTCTCTTCTCCCGAGGCATTCATCTTCTTCGGCGGCATGACCAAGGCCGGTGACCTCATCATGAAACCCATCGAGGAAAGCTACAACAACCACGTACTCAAGATATTCAAGGGCAAGGCCAAGTTCCTCGTAAGCGGACTCGACGGCTCATCCGCAGCCGTGCTCGGAGCCTCTGCCATCGGTTGGGAACTCTGATTCCGATATACGTTTAAATAAGAAAAAGAATACGCACGTGCTTATACGCGTGCGTATTTTTTTTTCCTTCCACCCAACGGAAACCTTGCTTCTACCCATTGGAAGCAACGTTTCCTGGCTTTGGAAACAGGCTTTTTGCTGATTGGAAGTGATATGTTTTAGTGTTGCATTTGATATATTCTCCATAATATTTTCAGCCTTCGGGGAGCAATTTCACACATTCCGTGCCCCGACCGAGGTTCGGTATCGCAGGTGCTGTAGGTTTCGTGTTGTCGTATCTCATTGATTTATTGCTTTTTAGAAGAAACTTTAATGTCCTGAGCGTTCCAGTTCCAGTTGTTCCAATTAATTTTCAGAGGATTCCAACCTTCCCTTTTTCTATATAACTACTTATATATTAATTAGTTATAAAACTTTAGAGGGGTATGTTATCCCGTTTTTAGAAACTGGAACAAACTGGAACTGGAACGCTTCCGTTAAGCTGAAAGCAAAGTCAAGCCAGCTTATTTCTCTATGAGGCCAATGTTGTAAAGATAGTGAATATTTCGGGAATTTCTTCGCTTAATCGGATTTTTGTTGTACCTTTGCCCCTCCAGAATGAAATTATGAACAGAAAAGAAGATATACAACGGGCCGTGGAAGTGATGCGGAAGGGTGGGGTGATACTCTATCCTACGGATACCGTGTGGGGTATCGGATGCGATGCCACCAACGAGGAGGCCGTGGCAAAAGTCTATAAAATCAAGCAGCGCGACGACTCGAAGGCGCTAATCTGCCTCGTAGATAGCGATGCCAGACTGCAGCGATATGTGAGGAACGTGCCTAACGTGGCATGGGACATCTTTGATTTGGCCACGAAGCCTACAACGGTTATTCTGGACGGGGCGGTGAATCTGGCTCCGAACTTGATTGCCGAGGATGGAAGTATCGCCATGCGCATTACGCATGAGGAGTTCTCGAAAGAACTTTGCTACCGCTTCCAAAAGGCAATTGTATCGACGAGCGCCAACATCAGCGGACAGCCGGCAGCACAGAACTTTCAGGATATTGCACCGGAACTGCTGGAGGCTGTTGACTATGTATGCTATTCGCGGCGGCAGGAGAAAAAACCGCATACGCCGTCGAGCATCATCAAGTTGTCGGCCAACGGCGAGGTGAGCATTATCCGTCGATGATTTTAATCCGTATAAAGGCTGGTGACCGATGAGAGAAAAGTTTTTGACATGGCGACAGGAGCACATTTCAGACAGGCAGTTCACGCTTGTCCTGAGTTTCTTTGTGGGACTGTTTGCTGCCGTTGCCGCCTTCTCGCTGCATTGGTTTATCCGCCAGATACAACTGCTTCTTACTGAGGGGTTTACGGCTTCGTCGTTCAACTGGCTCTACTTGGTCTATCCGGTTGTCGGTATCTATATCACTTCGCTCTTCGTGCGCTATATCGTTAAGGACAATATTTCGCATGGTATCACGCGAATCCTTTATGCCATTTCTTCCAAGAAGAGCCGGCTGAAGGCGCACAACACGTGGAGTTCGGTTATCGCTTCGGCCATCACGATCGGGTTTGGCGGTTCGGTGGGAGCCGAGGCGCCTATCGTGCTCACGGGCTCAGCCATTGGCAGCAATCTTGGGCGTGTGTTCAAACTGGATTCCAAGACGCTGATGCTGCTCATCGGTTGTGGTGCTGCGGCTGCCATAGCAGGCATCTTCAAGGCCCCGATAGCCGGGCTGGTGTTCACGCTGGAGGTGCTGATGATCGACCTGACGATGGCTTCGCTGATGCCTATCCTCATTGCATCGGTCACGGCGGTCTGCTTCAGTTATATTTTCAATGGTTCCAACTCGCTGTTCCAGTTCACGATGGACGGCTCTTGGCAGATGGACCGTGTGCCGGCCTATATATTATTAGGTGTGTTCGGCGGTCTGATCAGTCTTTACTTCATCCGCATGATGACGGCCTGCGAGGGCATATTTGCCAAGCTTGACAAATACCGCTATGCCAAGCTGGCGCTAGGCGGCGTGATTCTGAGCTCGCTCATCTTCCTTTTCCCTGCGCTCTATGGTGAGGGCTACAATAGCATCAACATCTTGCTGAATGGAAAGACAGAAGCCGACTGGAACGAGATTCTCAATAACTCGCTTTTCTACGGGCATGGCAATCTGCTGATACTTTATATCGGACTGGTGCTGCTGACGAAGGTATTTGCTACATCGGCCACCAACGGTGGTGGCGGTTGCGGCGGTACGTTTGCGCCTTCGTTGTTCATAGGTGCCTTTGGAGGATTCTTCTTTGCCCGTGTGTGGAACATGGAGCAGATAGGCGTTTATATTCCCGAGAAGAATTTTGCCATGCTGGGAATGGCTGCCGTGATGGCTGGTGTGATGCATGCGCCGCTGACGGGTATCTTCCTGATTGCGGAGCTGACGGGCGGCTACCAGATGTTTATCCCGCTGATGATAACCAGCATCTGTGCTTTCCTTACCATCAATATCTTTGAGAAGCACAGCATCTACGGTATGAGGCTGGCCCGCGAAGGCAAGTTGATTACCCACCATACTGACCGCGCCGTGCTGACGCTGATGAGTCTGGACTCGGTCATCGACAGGCATTTCACGGCCGTAAAACCAGACATGGAACTTAGTTCGCTGGTGCATGCCCTGAGCCGCTCGAAGCAGAGCCTGCTTCCCGTATTGGATGATGCAGGTAATCTGCTGGGTGAGATTGACCTCCAGAAAATCCGTAATATCGTGTTCCGTACGGAGCTATATCATCACTTCACCGTCAGCCAACTCATGAGCCAGCCCTTGGCCATGCTCGGCGTGAACGATACGGTGGAGGAGGTGATGGAGACATTCGACAGAACTGATGCCCAGATGTTGCCTGTGGTGGAACTTGGGGGCAAGCTGATCGGATATATCTCGCGTTCTCATCTCTATATGGAGTACCGCCAGATGGTGGCTGATATGAGTGCGGAGTAGGGGGAACCGGTTTGCCGGATAACTGTTTGTGATTAGAACATTTGGATTTTAGGTTATGATGAAAAAGGAAGATTTACGCATCGTTTTTATGGGTACGCCTGAGTTTGCCGTGGGCACTCTTCAGCGTTTGGTGGAAGGTGGCTATCATGTCGTGGCCGTGGTGACGCAGCCCGACAAGCCTGTGGGACGTCATCAGGACACGCTTCAGCCGTCGCAGGTGAAACTGTACGCCCAAGCAAAGGGACTGCCCGTTCTGCAACCGGTTAAAATGAAGGACCCCGAGTTTGTGGAACAATTGCGTTCCTTCCAGGCAGACCTTCAGGTGGTGGTGGCTTTCCGCATGCTTCCCGAGGTGGTCTGGGCCATGCCTCGCTTCGGCACATTTAATGTGCATGCTGCCCTGCTTCCCCAGTATAGGGGTGCTGCGCCCATCAACTGGGCCGTCATCAACGGTGAGACGCAGACGGGCGTGACCACATTCTTCCTTGACCATGATATTGATACGGGCCGCATCATCATGCAGAAACCGTTTGAAATCGAAGATGATTTCAATGTGGAGAACGTCTATGACGGATTGATGGAGCTTGGAGCGGAGATAGCCGTGGAAACCATAGACCGCATTCTGGACGGTGACGGAAAGGTGGAAAGCCTTCCGCAGGAGGAAATAATCCCCGTTGGCACAGAACTCCATCTGGCGCCGAAGATTTTCAAGGAGACGTGCGAGATAAACTGGAATCAGGAGGCGAAGAAGGTCTATGATTTCATCCGCGGCCTGAGCCCATATCCAGGCGCATGGACTACGCTGGTGTCACCCGAGGGGAAGGAGACCGTGCTGAAGGTGTATGCGGCTTCCAAGACGGAAGACATCACAAAGGAACCTGTGGGAGAGTTGTTGACGGCAAAGAACAGGCTGATGGTGGCTACGGGCGACGGACTCCTAAACTTGGAAGAGGTGCAGTTGGCGGGCAAGAAAAGAATGAAAGCCGCTGATTTCCTCAACGGCTTTCGTGACTTGACGGGTTATAGCGTGCGCTAAATCTGGCTGAAAGGGAATCCCCAATCAATACTCCAGATTCTCTTTGCCGGTCTTTTCTACTTCATCGATTACCTTCAGCAGATACTGGCCATACTGGTTCTTCAGCATGGGCTGAGCCACTTCGCGGAGCTTCTCGGCCGTGATCCATCCCTTGCGATAGGCAATTCCTTCCAGACAGGCCACCTTCAAGCCCTGACGCTTCTCGATAACTTCCACGAAAGTGGATGCTTCTGAGAGTGAGTCGTGGGTACCGGTATCGAGCCATGCAAAGCCGCGGCCAAACGTCTGGACCTTCAGCTGCTTGTCTTTGAGAAACACTTGGTTGACCGTTGTGATTTCCAGTTCGCCGCGGGCTGAGGGCTTGATGTTCTTGGCCACCTCAACCACCTTGTTGGGGTAGAAATAGAGTCCCACCACGGCATAGTTGCTCTTCGGCTCTTTCGGTTTTTCCTCGATGGAAAGGCAGTTGCCGTCTTTGTCGAATTCTGCTACGCCATAGCGTTCAGGATCGCTCACCCAATAGCCGAACACCGTGGCTTTGTCGTTCTGTTCTGCATCAATCACAGCCTGCTTCAGGAGTGAAGACAATCCAGCTCCGTGGAAGATGTTATCGCCCAGCACCAGACAGGCAGAATCGTTGCCGATGAACTCTTCACCGATAATGAATGCTTGGGCCAGACCGTCGGGTGAAGGCTGTTCGGCGTATTCAAACTTGACGCCGAAGTTGCTTCCATCGCCAAGCAGACGGCGGAACCCAGGCAAGTCGGTAGGTGTTGAAATGATCAGAATCTCGCGAATTCCGGCCAGCATGAGCACGGAAATCGGATAGTAGATCATCGGTTTGTCGAAAATAGGAATCAACTGCTTGCTGATGCCTTTGGTGATAGGGTAGAGGCGTGTGCCGCTACCGCCAGCTAATACGATACCTTTCATAATTGACTGTGTTATTTCTTGATTTTGGAAGCAAAGATATAATAATTTTTCATTCGATGCAAACTTTTGCCTACTTAACTGATTAAATTCCATTAAATTATGAATTTTCGTTCCATAAATTTTGTACAATCGCAAAAAATTCTTATCTTTGCCCTCAAATTCCATTTATATGGCCAGTTCAACAGAGATTCTGAATACTTTCACCACTCGGATGAGGCAAATGGTTCTCCGTTTTTCAGAAGTGAAGAAGGAGAATGAGGAACTTTATGCGATGGTAGATGAGCGTGAAAAGGAAATCGCGCGGTTGAAAGAACAGCTGGGACAGGCCGAGCGCGACTACAACAGTTTGAAAATGGCCCGTATGCTTGAGGTGACCGACGGTGACGTTGAGGGAGCCAAGAAGCGAGTGGCCAGTCTCATTCGTGAGGTGAATCGCTGTATAACCATGTTGAGCGAAAAGTAAAATGGCGGAAGAAAAAGACAGACTCAATATAAGATTGCACGTATATGATACGGACATCCCCGTGAAAGTAGATCGCGAGGATGAGTATTTCTATCGTGAGGCTGCAAAACTTATATCCAGTACGGTGAACAAATACGCTGAAGTCTTCAAGACGAAGAAGAGCGAAAAGGAAATCCTGTATATGGCGATGATTGACATAGCCCTTCACTACGAGAAGGAGAAGGGCAATAATGACACATCGGAGTATGATAATATTCTTTCGTCGTTGACCAAAGAGATAGAAAGAGTATTATAATTAAAAGACAAGTATGATAGTAATTTTGATTGTTGCCGTAGCCGCCCTGATAGTTGGCGGACTATGCGGATACTGTGTTTTCCGGTACGGATTGACTGGAAAATACAAGAAGATGATGGCCGCTGCCGAAAAAGAGGCAGAAGACCTCAAGAAAGAGAAACTCTTTGAAGTAAAGGAAAAATTCCTCAACAAGAAGGCTGAGCTGGAAAAGGAAGTGCAGCAGCGAAACCAGAAGATTCAGCAAAACGAAAACCGGCTGAAGCAGCGTGAGATTGGCTTGAATCAGCGCCAAGAGGAATTAGGCCGCCGGAAGCAGGAAGTGGACCAGCAGCAGCAACGCGTGGATAACGAGAAGAAACTGCTCGTCGTGAAGCAGGAAGAACTCGAAAAGATGCAGCAGCAGGAGCGCGTGAAACTCGAGGAACTCTCCGGACTCAGCGCTGAGGAAGCCAAGAGCCGCCTGGTGGAGAGCCTGAAGGATGAGGCACGCACCGATGCCGCCAGCTACATCAACGAAATCATGGATGAGGCAAAGCTGAACGCTAACCAGCAAGCTAAGAAAATCGTGATTCAGACCATTCAGCGTGTAGCCACCGAGACTGCCATCGAGAATTCCGTCAGCGTTTTCCATATTGATAATGACGAGGTGAAAGGTCGTATTATCGGACGCGAAGGCCGTAACATACGTGCGCTTGAAGCCGCCTGCGGAGTGGAAATCGTGGTGGATGATACCCCTGAGGCTATCGTAATCTCTGCTTTCGATCCTATCCGTCGTGAAGTATGCCGCCTGGCACTTCACCAGTTGGTTTCCGATGGCCGTATCCATCCAGCACGTATCGAGGAAGTTGTGGCAAAGGTGAAGAAACAACTGGAGAATGAGGTTATCGAGACTGGTAAGCGTACGGCTATCGACTTGGGTATCCATGGTCTGCATCCCGAACTGATTCGTATCGTCGGTAAGATGAAATACCGTTCTTCTTATGGTCAGAACCTCTTGCAGCATGCTCGCGAGACGGCAAACCTCTGTGCCGTGATGGCTAGCGAACTGGGCTTGAACCCGAAGAAGGCAAAGCGCGCCGGATTATTGCATGATATCGGTAAGGTACCCGATGAGGAAAGCGAATTGCCGCATGCACTCTATGGTGCCAAGATTGCTGAGAAGTATAAGGAAAAGCCTGATATCTGCAACGCCATCGGTGCACACCACGACGAAATGGAAATGCAGACCCTCTTGGCTCCCATCGTGCAGGTTTGCGATGCTATCTCTGGTGCACGTCCTGGTGCCCGTCGTGAAATCGTAGAGGCCTACATCAAGCGTCTTAACGATCTGGAGGCTATTGCCATGAGTTATCCTGGAGTGACCAAGACTTATGCCATTCAGGCAGGTCGCGAACTCCGCGTGATCGTGGGTGCTGACAAGATGGACGATATTGAGAGCGAGAAGCTGTCAGGCGAAATCGCCACAAAGATTCAGAATGAGATGACATATCCCGGTCAGGTGAAGATCACCGTGATACGTGAGACTCGTTCTGTAGCATACGCAAAATAATCAGACAAGGGCAGGCCATAGTGCCTGCCCTATATTATTGAAAGGGAAAGGATATGAAAAATCAGAAGATGTATGAGCCCGACGATAAGATGATCAGTCTTATTGCCGATAATTACAACCTTTTGGAAAGTCTGGGACGGTTTGGAATTAATCTGGGTTTTGGCGACAAGACCGTCCGTGAGGTTTGTGAAGATCAAGGTGTGGATACCTACACCTTCCTGGTGATGGTAAATTTCACGATCAACGGCTATCGGTCTATGGATGACAACGACCGTATTTCCATCCCAACCGTGCTCCATTACCTGAAGGCTTCACATGAGTATTATCTCGACTACCAGTTGCCCAACATCCGTAAGGAACTGAAGGAAGCACTCGATGAAAACGACAATCTGGCCCGTCTGATTCTGAAAATGTATGATGTCTATGCCCACGAGATTCGTTCCCACATGAAATATGAGGAGCAGAACGTGTTTCCATATGTGGAAAAATTGCTCAATAAGGAGGATGTGGGTGATCATGATATTGACACGTTTTCAAAGCATCATGGGCAGATTACGGCTCGCTTGCGCGAATTGAAGAATATCATCATCAAGTATCTGCCAAGTGATACGCAGCGCAACATCCAGCTGACAGCCGTGCTTTACGATTTGTACAAGAATGAAGAGTGGTTGGGGCAACATTCGGAAATGGAGGACGAAATCTTTGTTCCCGCTATTCGTCGGATGGAGCGAATGTCGAAGCAGAACGATGTGAGCGCCAAGATTTCCAAGATGATCAGCCAGAATCCCGACAATAGCGAGACGCTTTCCGATCGAGAGCGCGATGTGATCGTATCTCTTGTTCAGGGAATGACCAACAAGGAAATAGCCGATCACCTTTGTATAAGCATCAATACCGTTATCACTCATCGCCGCAATATAGCCAGGAAATTGCAAATCCATAGTCCGGCGGGACTCACCATCTACGCCATCGTGAATAATTTGGTTGATATCTCCTCTGTTAAGCTATAATCTAAGAAACCCGGATTTTTGTCCGGGTTTCTTAGTTTTTAATAGTTGCGGGCTTCAATCTGGAAGTAGCTTTGAGGATGATTGCAAACCGGGCAGTTTTTCGGCGCTTTTTTGCCGATTACGATATGTCCGCAGTTTGCACATTGCCAGATTACATCACCTTCGCGCGAGAATACGATTTCATCATTGATGTTCTTGAGCAATTGGCGATAACGCTCTTCGTGATGCTTTTCAATCGCACCCACCATGCGCATCTTGGCCGCAATCTCCTTGAAACCTTCCTCCTCAGCCTCTTTGGCCATACGCTCATACATGTCAGTCCATTCGAAGTTTTCGCCATTAGCAGCATCCTCCAAGTTCTGCGTTGTTGCAGGCACTTCACCCCCATGCAGGTATTTGAACCAGAGTTTGGCATGCTCTTTCTCGTTCAGGGCGGTCTCTATAAAGAGATTGGAAATCTGTACATAGCCTTCCTTCTTTGCTTTTGAGGCATAATAGAGATACTTGGTGTGAGCCTGACTTTCACCAGCGAATGCCTCCATCAGGTTCTTCTCTGTCTTTGTTCCTTTTAATTCTTTCATAATCCTAATGTTTGTGTAATGTAAGTATTATAGATTTGCGATACAAAGATAATACTATTTTTCTAATTCTCCAAACGTTATTTGTAAATTTTACAAATTTTGGGTAAATTCCCCTCGCATAGGTTGGTTCATCATGTTTCTGATAATCCTCCAATCAGTAAAATGCCCCTGTAGGTGCATGAGTTTGGTAACCGTGCTTTCTACGGTGGCATCGTATCCGGATATGACGCCTGCATTCTTTAACTGATAGCCGTTGTCATATCGGGCCATCTCAACGGTTCCGGCTGCGCATTGCGATATATTCACGATGTTGATTCCATGTTCTGTTGCCTGCTTAAGAAGATGCATCAACCATGGTTTTTGAGGTGCATTGCCGCTTCCGTAGGTACGCATGACGATTGAACGCAATTCCGGAGCATCCAGGATATGGCGGACGATATTTTCCTGAATACCAGGGAAAAGCGTGAATACAACGACGTTGGGGTCCATCACAAAATGGGGCGTCATCGGCTTATTGTAATCCGGCTTTAAGATATGTTCTTCATGATAGACGATGCTTACGCCGGCATCTGCCAGATGAGGATAGTTGAATGAGTCAAAGGCATTAAAACCGTCGGCATTCATCTTCGTTGAACGGTTGCCGCGAAGGAGTTTCCCGCTGAAGTAGATACATACCTCGGGCACGATAGGTGTTCCGTCCTGATGATAGGCAGAAGCAATTTCAATCGATGTGACAAGATTTTCTTTTCCATCTGTACGTAACTGGCTAATGGGGAGTTGGGAACCGGTAAGGATAACGGGTTTCGTCAGATTCTCAAGCATGTATGAGAGGGCTGAGGCCGTGAAGGCCATCGTGTCTGTGCCATGGAGAACCACAAAACCGTCGTATTTCTCGTATTGTTCGGCAATAATACGCACGATATGCGCCCAAAGCCTTGGATTCATATCGCTCGAATCGATGGCAGGCGTGAACTGATAGACATCTACCTGGGTGGTTATCGACTTGAATTCCGGCAGGTTTTCTATCAGGTGGTTGAAGTCAAGCGGTTCTAGCGCATCCGTTTTCGGATTGCGCCCCATGCCTATGGTACCTCCAGTATAAATAAGCAGCACACGGTTTGTATAAGTGTACGACATCGTTTACGTAATTTATTTGTGCAAATATAATTTAAATATTTCTCTTATCCAAAATTTTAATGTATATTTGCAAAAAGAATTTCTAAGTACTTAAAAACAATACACACTATGAAGCAATTTATGGATGAAAACTTCCTGCTTGAGACCGCTACGGCGCAGGACCTTTTTCACAATCATGCGGCTAAAATGCCTATTATCGACTACCATTGCCACCTGATTCCCGAAATGGTAGCAAAGGATCACAAGTTCAAGAGCATTACAGAGCTTTGGCTCGGAGGTGACCACTACAAGTGGCGTGCCATGCGTACCAACGGCGTTGACGAGCGCTTCTGTACAGGTAAGGACACAAGCGATTGGGAAAAGTTTGAGAAATGGGCTGAGACCGTGCCTTACACCTTCCGCAATCCTTTGTATCATTGGACACACCTGGAGCTGAAGACAGGCTTTGGCATTACGAAGTTGCTTTCGCCGAAGACTGCCCGCGAGATCTTCGACGAGTGTAATGATAAATTGCAGAATGATCCCGAATATACTGCCCGCGGATTTATGCGCCGCTATCATGTGGAGACCGTTTGTACAACTGACGATCCCGTGGATGATCTTCACAATCATATTGAATATGCCAAGACCAAAGGCGAGAAAGATGCCCGTATGATTCCCGCATGGCGTCCCGACAAGGCCATGAATATCGAGAAGCCTGACTTCGCTGACTACGTGAATCAGCTCGGCGAGGTGGCTGGTGTGACGATCACAACCTTCAAGGATATGGTTGATGCCCTCCAGAAGCGTCATGATTTCTTCCATGAAATGGGCAGCCGTCTGAGCGACCACGGTATTGAGGAATTCTACGATGAGCCTTACACCGATGCCGAAATCGAGAACATCTTTGCGAAGGCCATGAAGAAAGAGGCTCTTACGGAATTGGAGACACGCCAGTATAAGCATTGCTTCCTGAAGATTTGCGCCGAGATGGATCATGCCAGCAACTGGACTCAGCAGTATCACTATGGTGCCATTCGCGACAACAACACGCTGATGTACAATCAGCTTGGTCCCGACACCGGTTTCGATTCCATCGGTGAGTTCAATACGGCCAAGGCTATGAGCCATTTCCTCAACGAGCTCAATATGGAAAAGAAGCTCACGCGTACCATATTATATACGTTGAATCCTTGCGCCAATGAAGTGATTGCCACAATGCTCGGCAACTTCCAGGATGGTTCCTGCCCAGGCAAGATTCAGTTCGGTTCCGGCTGGTGGTTCAACGATCAGCTCGATGGTATGGAGCGTCAGATGAATGCCCTTTCTGTACTCGGCTTGCTGAGCCGTTTCGTGGGTATGCTGACTGATAGCCGCTCTTTCCTTTCTTATCCTCGTCATGAATATTTCCGCCGCTTGCTTTGCAACCTGCTGGGCAACGATGTTGAGAAAGGCTTGATACCGGCCGACATGGAGAGTCTTTACCGAATGGTGGAAGACATTTCATACAACAATGCAAAGAATTATTTCAAGTTCTAAATTATCAGAATCCCGGTGGTTTTTCATCGGGATTCTTTATAATATATTTTCAAAAACTTGCATTTCTCAAAAATTAACTGTAATTTTGCACCCAAAATTAACAATTAATTGCTTGATTATGAAAAAATTCCTTATTCCATGTGTGGCCATTGCCGCATTGATTTTCACGGGTTGTGCATCTCCTAAGAAAATTGCTTATTTGCAGCATGCAGAAGACGAGAACTATGATGCTACGCGTTATCAGCACAATATCAAGGTGATGCCGAAAGACAACCTCTCCATCTACATCACGGCAACCGACCAAGACGCAGTATCCATCTTCAACAAGCATATCGGTAGTAACCGTAACCAGTATCAAGGTGGTATCGGTGGAACGATGTATTCCTATGCCGTTGACGATGATGGTACCATCAATTTCCCCATATTGGGAAGAATCAAGGTGGAAGGTCTCACACGCTTGGAAGTAGAACAGTTGATTTGCGACAAGCTCAAGCCCTATCTGGCTGCAGCAGAGAATCCTATCGTTACCGTTCGTATCAACAGTTTCCATTTCACCATGTTGGGCGAGGTGGGGTCCCCTGGTGTGAAGACTTCCGGTCGTGAGAAGTGCAGCATTCTTGATGCAATTGCAATGGCTGGTGACATCGGTATTCAGGGTAAGCGCGATAACATTATGCTCATCCGTGAGTCTGCCGACGGAGGAAAATCCGTTCATCGTCTGAACATCCTCGATCCAAGCATCATGAAGTCGCCCTATTTCTACCTTCAGCAGAACGACGTGATCTACGTGGAGCCCAACAGCATCAAGAAGACCAACGCTTCTGTAGGAACATCCACACACTTGTGGTTCTCGCTGGCCAGCGTATTGGTATCTTCAGCAACATTGATCGTAAACGTAGTCAATAAGACTAAATAAAATACACGACACACACAAACACAACAATTATATGTGCGGAATAGTAGGATACATCGGTAAGCGTGAGGCTTATCCTATTCTGATAAAAGGACTTAAACGACTCGAATACCGCGGCTATGATAGTGCCGGTGTGGCATTGTTGAACGCCAAGGACGAATTGAGCGTTTACAAGACAAAAGGCAAGGTAAGCGATTTGGAGGCTTACTGTGCCGATAAAGACATCTCTGGCAGTCTGGGTATTGCCCACACCCGTTGGGCAACCCATGGCGAGCCGTCATCGCGTAATGCTCATCCGCATTACTCAGAATCCCGTAATCTTGCGCTGATCCACAACGGTATCATAGAGAACTATGCCGACCTGAAATCGAAACTCATCGACAAGGGCGTGAAGTTCATCTCTGATACGGATACCGAAGTGCTGGTTCAGTTCGTCGAGTATGTCATGGTCCGTAAGAACCTCGATTTGCTCACGGCCGTCCAGCTGGTGCTTCACGAGGTGATAGGTGCATACGCCATTGCCATCGTTGACCGCCGTCAGCCCGACACCATCATTGCGGCCCGTAAGCAGAGCCCCCTGGTGGTGGGTATCGGCGAGGATGAATTCTTCCTTGGTTCTGATGCCAGTCCGATCATCGAGTACACCGACCAGGTGGTTTACTTGGAAGATGGGAATATCGCCGTATTGAAGCGCGGCGAAGACCTGAAGGTGGTGAACATCTACAACAACGAACTTTCACCCGAGATCAAGACCGTTGACATCTCTCTCGGACAGATTGAGAAGGGCGGCTATCCGCATTTCATGCTCAAGGAAATCTTCGAGCAGCCCGAGTGCATCACCAACTGTATGCGCGGGCGTATCAACGTGGAGGCCAACCATGTCACGCTCTCGGCCGTCATTGATTACCGGAAGCAGCTGCTCGCTGCCAAGCGCATCGTTATCGTGGCTTGCGGCACTTCCTGGCACGCCGGATTGATCGGAAAGCAGATCATCGAAAACCTTTGCCGCATTCCTGTGGAGGTTGAATACGCCTCCGAGTTCCGCTATCGCAATCCCGTGGTGGACGAGCATGATGTGGTGATAGCCATCTCCCAGAGTGGTGAGACGGCCGACACCTTGGCCGCCGTCGAGCTGGCTAAGCGTCAGGGAGCCTTCATCTACGGCATTTGCAACGCCATCGGCTCCAGCATCCCGCGGGCCACTAACACGGGTTCATACATTCACGTAGGCCCCGAGATTGGAGTGGCTTCCACGAAGGCTTTCACCGGACAGGTGACCGTCCTCACGATGTTTGCCCTCGCCTTGGGAATGGAAAAGGGAACGGTGCCCGAGAAGGACTATCTGGAAATCGTGAAGGAACTCAGCGAGATACCCACGAAGATGGAAGAGGTGCTCCAGCTCAACGACCGTATTGCCGACTTGAGCCGCACGTTCACCTACGCGCGCAATTTCCTCTATCTCGGTCGCGGCTTCAGTTATCCGGTAGCATTGGAAGGAGCCCTGAAGCTGAAGGAAATCTCCTACATCCATGCCGAGGGCTATCCTGCCGCCGAGATGAAGCACGGCCCCATCGCACTCATCGATTCGGATATGCCCGTGGTGGTCATCGCCACGCATAATAATATGTACGAGAAGGTGCTCTCCAACATTCAGGAAATCAAGGCCCGCAAGGGTAGGGTGATTGCCTTGGTGAGCAAGGGCGACGACACGATAGCCCGAATAGCCGACGAGGTGATTGAGCTCCCCGACACGTTGGAATGTCTCGAACCGCTCATCGCCACCATTCCCCTCCAGTTGATGGCCTATCATGTTGCCGTCTGCAAGGGTAAGAATGTTGACCAACCTCGTAACCTCGCCAAGAGCGTCACGGTAGAATAGATAGTGTGTGGAAAATTCTCTATAGGATTTAGGATAATAGATTAATGGAACAACTCAAACATGAGTGCGGCGTGGCAATGATTCGCCTTCTGAAGCCGCTTGAATATTACCAGCAGAAGTACGGCACGTGGATGTACGGCCTCAATAAACTCTATCTGATGATGGAGAAGCAGCACAACCGCGGACAGGAAGGCGCAGGAATGGCCTGCGTCAACCTTGATGCCGTGCCGGGCACGGAATACATGTTTCGCGAAAGGGCTGAAGGAAAAGATGCCATCACCGAAATCTTTGCTCATGCGCAAAGTCATTTCAAAGGCTTCACGCATGAGCAACTGTCCGACGTCAGTTTTGCGAAGCATCACCTTCCCTTTTGTGGAGAACTTTATATGGGCCACCTCCGGTATTCAACCACCGGCAAGAGTGGCCTTTCTTATGTACATCCGTTTCTGCGTCGCAACAATTGGAGGGCCAAGAACCTCTGTCTCTGCGGAAACTTCAACATGACCAACATCGACGAGATTTTCCGCAAGATTACCGACCAGGGACAATGCCCCCGCATCTATAGCGACTCTTATATCACGCTCGAACTGATGGGCCATCGGCTCGACCGCGAGGTGGAGCGCAACTTCGCGGAAGCCAAGAAGCTGGGACTCGAGAACCGCGATATCACGCGCTACATTGAAGACCACGTCAGGATGTCGAACGTCCTGAAGACCACGATGGGCGATTTCGACGGCGGTTACGTGATGTGTGGACTGACGGGAAGCGGCGAGATGTTTGCCGTTCGCGATCCGTGGGGCATTCGTCCGGCTTTCTATTACAAGAACGACGAGATCATCGTCTTGGCCAGCGAGCGTCCCGTCTTGCAGACCACGTTCGACTTGGAATGTGAGGATATCATCGAACTGCCTGCCGGCCATGCGCTCATCGTCAGGAAGAACGGCGAGAGCCAGTTGGAGGAAATCATTCCTCAGAAGGCTGACGCCAAGTGCTCCTTTGAGCGCATCTATTTCAGCCGTGGCTCCGACCGCGATATCTACCGCGAACGCAAGAAACTGGGCGAACAGCTCATGCAACCCATCCACGATGCCATCAACGGAGAGACGCGCGACACCGTATTCTCCTTCATCCCCAACACCGCCGAAGTGGCTTTCTACGGCATGCTCGACGGCTTCAAGAACCACCTCAACGAGAAGAAGGCAGAACAGATAGCACGCATGGACCACATGCCCACCGAGGAAGAACTGAAGCAGATACTGAGCACCAAGGTGCGCTCCGAGAAAGTGGCCTGGAAAGACATCAAGCTCCGCACCTTCATCACCGAGGGCAATTCACGCAACGACCTGGCCTCTCATGTCTATGACGTCACCTACGAGAGCCTGCGCCCCTATAAAGACAATCTGGTCATCATCGACGACTCCATCGTGCGCGGCACCACGCTGAAGGAGAGTATCTTCAAGATTCTCGACCGCCTGCACCCCAAGAAGATTGTGATGGTGTCGAGTTCGCCACAGATACGCTATCCCGACTACTACGGCATCGACATGCCCCGCCTGGAAGAGTTCTGCGCGTTCCGAGCCGCCATCGAACTGTTGAAGGAGCGTGGCCTGCACAAACTCATCGAAGACACCTACATGGCCTGCCGCGAAGAGCTGAAGAAGCCCAAAGACGAAATCCACAACCGCATGCGCACCATCTATGAGCCCTTCACCGTGAAGGAAATCAACCGCAAGATAGTTGAGATGCTCCGTCCTGAAGGTATGCAGACACCCGTCGAACTGGTCTTTCAGAGCATAGAGGGCCTGCATCGGGCCTGTCCTCACCATCGTGGCGACTGGTATTTCACGGGCCACTATCCCACGCCCGGAGGCCGTCGGTTGGTCAATCAGGCCTTTGTCAACTATGTGGAAAACATCTACCAATACGAACAAAAGTTTTAATCAAGGATAATGAAGAAAGTAACATTAGTATTAAGCGACGGAACACGCTTCCACGGACGCTCCTTCGGATATGAGCAGCCGGTGGCGGGCGAAGTAGTGTTCAACACGGCCATGATGGGCTATCCCGAGAGTCTCACCGATCCCTCCTATGCCGGGCAGATGATGACCCCCACGTATCCCCTGGTGGGCAACTATGGCGTGCCCCCTTTCACCATCGGCTCCGACGGCATTGCCACGTTCATGGAGAGCGACCGCATCTATGCCTCGGCCATCATCGTGAGTGACTACAGCGAGCAGTATAATCATTGGAATGCCGTGGAGAGTCTGGGCGACTGGCTCAAGCGCGAGCATGTGCCGGGCATCACCGGCATCGATACCCGCGAGCTGACCAAGGTGCTCCGCGAGCATGGCGTGATGATGGGCAAGATTATCTTTGATGACGAGCCCGACAATATCCCCGAGGCCCACTACGAGGGCGTCAACTGGGTGGATAGGGTGTCGTGCCGCGAAGTGATACGCTACAACGAGGGGGCAGGCCGCAAGGTGGTGCTCGTGGATTGCGGCGTGAAGAACAACATCATCCGGTGCCTCATTAACCGCGGCGTGGAGGTGATTCGGGTGCCTTGGAACTACGACTACACTTCGATGTCCTTCGACGGCCTCTTCCTGGCCAACGGCCCCGGCGACCCCGATATGTGCGAGGAAGCCGTCAGCATCATCCGTCGCCAGATGTCGCTCAGCCGCAAGCCCATTTGCGGCATCTGCATGGGCAATCAGCTGCTGGCCAAGGCTGGAGGCGCTGAGATTTACAAGCTGAAGTATGGCCACCGCTCCCATAATCAGCCCGTGCGCGAAGTGGGCACCAACCGTTGCTATATCACCTCCCAGAACCACGGCTACGCCGTAGATGCGCGCACGCTCGGCGCCGACTGGGAAGAACTCTTCGTCAACATGAACGACGGCTCCAACGAGGGCATTCGCCACAAGCAGAATCCCTGGTTTTCCTCTCAGTTCCATCCCGAGGCCTGCAGCGGCCCCGTCGATACCGAGTTTATGTTCGATAAGTTTGTGGAAACCTTGAAGTAACGAAAAAGACCAGAAAAGATGAAAGACGAGAATATCAAGAAAGTATTGCTCCTCGGTTCGGGAGCGTTGAAGATAGGAGAGGCCGGAGAGTTCGACTATAGCGGCTCGCAGGCCCTGAAGGCACTCCGCGAAGAAGGTGTGAAGACCGTGCTCATCAACCCCAACATCGCCACCGTGCAGACCTCCGAGGGCGTGGCCGACCAGATTTATTTTCTCCCCGTGCAGCCCTATTTCGTAGAGCGCGTCATCGAGAAAGAGCGCCCCGACGGCATTCTCCTCTCGTTTGGCGGACAGACGGCCCTCAACTGCGGCGTGGAGCTCTTCAAGAGCGGCGTGCTTGAGCGCTACGGTGTCCGCGTGTTAGGCACTCCCGTGAAGGCCATCATGGACACCGAAGACCGCGAACTCTTCGTGGAACGGCTCAACGAAATCGGCGTGAAGACCATCAAGAGCGAGGCCTGCGAGACCATTGAACAAGCCCGCCATGCAGCCGCCAACCTCGGCTATCCCGTCATCATACGTGCCGCCTACGCCCTGGGCGGATTGGGCTCCGGTTTCTGCGACAATGAGGAAGAGCTCAATCGGCTGGCCGAGAAAGCCTTCTCGTTCTCGCCCCAAGTGCTCGTCGAAAAATCGCTCAAGGGCTGGAAGGAGATTGAATACGAGGTGGTGCGCGACCGCTACGACAACTGCATCACCGTCTGCAACATGGAAAACTTCGACCCCCTCGGCATTCATACCGGCGAGTCGATTGTGATAGCCCCCTCGCAGACGCTCACCAACTCCGAGTATCATAAGCTCCGCGCCCTGGCCATCAAGATCATCCGCCACATCGGCATCGTGGGCGAGTGCAACGTGCAGTACGCCTTCGACCCCCAGAGCGAAGACTATCGCGTCATCGAAGTCAACGCCCGCCTGCGCCGTTCGTCGGCACTCGCCAGCAAGGCCACCGGCTATCCCCTGGCTTTCGTGGCCGCCAAGCTGGGCATGGGCTACGGGCTCTTCGAACTCAAGAACTCCGTCACCAAGACCACCTCGGCCTTCTTCGAACCTGCCCTCGACTACGTGGTCTGCAAGATTCCCCGCTGGGACCTCTCTAAGTTCCACGGTGTCGATAAGGAGCTGGGTTCCTCCATGAAGTCCGTGGGCGAGGTGATGGCCATCGGCCGCAATTTCGAGGAAGCCATCCAGAAAGGTCTGCGCATGATCGGACAGGGCATGCACGGCTTCGTGGAAAACAAGGAACTCCGTATCCCCGACGTAGATAAGGCCCTGCGTGAACCTACCGACAAGCGCATCTTCATCATCTCCAAGGCCATGCACCTGCCTCACTACGACATCGACCGCATCCACGAGCTCACCAAGATAGACCGCTGGTTCCTCCATAAGCTCAAGCACATCATCGACATCGACGAGGCCCTCAAGCAGCACAACGTCAACACCCTAGACCGCCAGTTGCTGCTCGAGGCGAAAGTCTATGGCTTCACCGATTTCCAGATAGCCCGCGCCGTAGGACTCGAGCAGGAACTCGGCAGCATGGCCAAGGCCACACTCGCCGTCCGCACCATCCGCAAGGCCCACGGCATCCTTCCGGCCGTGAAGCAAATCGACACCCTTGCCGCCGAATATCCCGCCCACACCAACTACCTCTACCTCACCTACAGCGGCGCATGCAGCGACTCAGTCGCAACCCACCCCCACCATGATGTGAAGTACGAAAACGACCGCCGCTCCATCATCGTGCTCGGTTCCGGAGCCTATCGCATCGGCTCCAGCGTAGAGTTCGACTGGTGTGGTGTGCAGGCCCTCAACACCATCCGCAGCCAGGGCTACCGTTCGGTGATGATCAACTACAACCCCGAGACCGTCTCTACCGACTACGACATGTGCGACCGTCTCTATTTCGACGAGCTCACCTTCGAGCGCGTCATGGACATCATCGAACTCGAGAATCCCCATGGAGTCATCGTCTCAACCGGCGGACAGATACCCAACAACCTCGCCATGCGACTCCACGAGCAGCACGTGCCCATACTCGGCACACAGGCCATCGACATCGACGGAGCCGAAGACCGAGCCAAGTTCTCGGCCATGCTCCAGCGCAACGGCATCAACCAGCCCGAATGGAGCGCCCTCACCACGATGGACGACATCAACCGCTTCATCGCCCGTGTTGGCTTCCCCGTCCTCGTGCGCCCCTCCTACGTGCTCTCCGGAGCGGCCATGAACGTCTGCTCCAATCAGGAAGAGCTTGAGCGCTTCCTCCAGCTCGCAGCCAACGTCTCCGAAGACCACCCCGTCGTCGTCAGCCGTTTCATCGAGCACGCCAAGGAAATCGAGATGGACGCCGTGGCCCGCGACGGCGAAATCCTGGCCTACGCCATCTCGGAGCACATCGAGTTTGCAGGCGTACACTCAGGCGACGCCACCATCCAGTTCCCGCCCCAGAAGCTCTATGTTGAGACCGTGCGCCGCATCAAGCGCATCAGCCGCCAGATAGCCCGCGAGCTCCACATTTCGGGCCCCTTCAACATTCAGTACATGGCCCGCGACAACGACATCCTCGTCATCGAGTGCAACCTGCGCGCCAGCCGCTCGTTCCCCTTCGTGTCAAAAGTCTTGAAGCTCAACCTCATCGACCTCGCCACGAAGGTGATGCTCGGCCTCCCCGTAGAGAAACCCTCCAAGAACCTCTTCGACCTCGACTACGTCGGCATCAAGGCCTCGCAGTTCTCCTTCAACCGCTTGCAGAAGGCCGACCCCGTGCTCGGCGTAGATATGGCCAGCACAGGCGAAGTGGGCTGCATCGGCGAAGACACCAACTGCGCCCTGCTCAAAGCCATGCTCTCCGTGGGCCATCGCATCCCCATGCGCACCGTCGAAGGCCGTCAGCAGCCCGGCAACATCCTGCTCAGCACCGGTTCGGCCAAGCAGAAAGCCGAGATGCTCGATGCCGCCCGCATGCTCGCCGCCCACGGCTACCGGCTCTTCGCCACCGGCGGCACCTCCCGATACCTTTCCGAAAACGGCATTCAGAACACCCGCGTGCTCTGGCCCAGCGAAGCCCAGGATGGAGTAGGCGAGTCCCTCCCCGCAGCCTTGGACATGCTCCACAATCACGAGATCGACATGGTGGTCAACATTCCCAAGAACCTCACCACCCACGAGCTCACCAACGGCTACAAGATTCGCCGCGCCGCTATCGACCTCAACGTGCCCCTCATCACCAACAGCCGCCTGGCCTCGGCCTTCATCAGCGCCTTCTGCACGATGACCCTCGACGACATCAACATCCGCTCCTGGCAGGAATATTGATCAGTTTGTTTTAGGATTTTATAATCCTCGCAATACCCCTTAAATAAAGGGCTTCCGAGCATTATACCCGGAAGCCTTTTTTCATTTTTTTACACCATGGCCGTTGCTACTGCGGGGGCGAGCTCGGGAACGCAAGCTGAAGCCGAAAGCGCCGTGAGCAAAGCCGTGAGGGCCGCGATGATAGCCTGTCCGATGGCCTGAATCCATTGCTTGTTCTTGAACATAGTTTTTTAATAGACCCTCTAAATCCCCCTTAGAAGGGGGACTTACCGATAGGCGACCCCCTATATCCCCCTTAGAAGGGGGACCTGTCGGTGAGGGATTTTGTTAAAAGGTTAATAATCATTAGTTTTTGAAATCTGCCGTTTAGAAAGTCCTCCCTAACAGGGAGGATTTAGGTGGGTCTCCCCCCTCCCCAGGGGGAGGGGCTGGGGGAAGGGCTGTTACGGCTCCGCCGTCTCTTCCTTACCGCGCTCCTCCATTTCGGCAGCGTTGGCCAGCTCGGCAGAGTTCTTGAAGGAGATACCCTTGGTCATGGCGCGCTGGCGCTTCTTGGTGCCGCTGTCCACCGTGGTCTCAGGCTGGAAGAGCACGCGCACTCCCTTGAGGTTCTCCTGGATGTTGAACTTCTTCACGTCGTCTGCGCCCTTCGAAGACATGCCAATCTTGAACGTGCCGAAGCCGTTGATGTGGACGCGCTGCGAAGCCTGCAGGGCATCGGTGATCACCTCCACCATTTCGGTCAGCACCGCCTTGGCGTCCGACTTCTTCGCCGTAGAGTTGCGCTGAATCAGTTCTGCGATGCCATCGAGGTCGATGGTGCCGGTATATACGGGTCGTGCATACCACTTGCCGAAAGCCCCGGTCATTTTTTCATTCGTGTTCTTAACGAGTTTGTAAAGATGTGCCATAGTTCTAAAAGTTTAAAGTTAAAAGGTTAAAGGTTAAAGTTTTTTGGTTTCAAGTTTCAAGTTTATCAACTTCGTTGATGATTTTTCTCATGCTCGGCCATTGATGCGAGCATCATGGCTCTCGCTTAATCGAAAAATACAAGTTTCAAGTTCCGAACAAGCCCGCGCGGTAGCAGATTCTTCACTCTTCATTCTTCACTTTCAACGATGCAAAGATACGACAATCCTCCGACGCAATCCCCCCTTAATAGGACTTACGGAGACTTAAAGCGAATTATGCTTCCTTTCATCGCCTTATGGCGACATAGCAACCCTCTGCTACGCTTCCACTAAGTGGAAACACCGCTCCAGCATGATAGAAACCCTGCTTCCGCCCATCGGAAACGATGCAAGAAAGGGAGAAACCCACCCCGTCCCTCCCTGCTTAGGGAGGGAGTTCTGATAGGGGTTAGCGTTACCGTTAAGGGTAGAATCCGTTTTTCTTTGTTTTTGTATCTTTGTGTTCCATTTAAACATAAAATTTTTGTAAGATTTTTGCAGATTTTTGTCTAAAAACATACCGAAATCCTTGCATAAGTCGCTGATTTTTAGTAATTTTGCACTGCTATGAGCAACTATCGTGAACGCGGGCGCACAGAGCTGGCATTGCTCTACAACCCGCAACTCAGTCCCAAGTCAGCGTGGCAGAAACTGCAGCATTGGATAGACCTCTGCCAGCCCCTCAAGGAAGAGCTCCGGCAGCTCGGCTACACTGGCCGCCAGCGCATCTTCACGCCGCGCCAAGTCAGCCGCATCGTGCACTACCTGGGCGAGTACTGAAGAAAATCACATCCCCCCTCCCCATTCCCCCGGAGGGGGGCTTTCGTATGCGGCAGCCGTTACAGTGTGACAGATTACAGTTTTTTAAAATTCGTGCGCAAGAATAGATTAGTATTATATATATTATAATATATATAATACTAATATCATCTATACTCCATATATCCCATTTTCAAATAACTGTCATTTGTAACGCCGTAACGCTTTGCCGGTTTTCTGAATTTCTTATTTTCGGACTACCTCAATGGGGACGTTGCGGCGTTCAACATTTGTCAGCACTTTCTATTAATTATGTGTAAAATCCCATACGCGTTTGCGGTGGTCTCGGATTTTCTTTGTATCTTTGCAAGACAAAATATGTCGAAATGATTCAAGACCTGTTTGAGAATAACAGTTATTTAGGATACAAGTTCCCAGAGCCGCAATATTTGGGGGCAAAATACATTCATCGGGGATGGATAGCAAAGTTCATACCCGATAACGCACATACTGTATTGGATGCGTTCGGTGGTTCACAGTCTATCGCATTCATGATGAAACAGTTGGGAAAGAGGACGCTGACGAACGACTTTATGAGTTTCAATTATCATATCGGCAAGGCATTGGTTGAAAATCAGAATGTGAAAATATCTTCGGACGATGTAAATGTTCTTCTTTCTGATAACAGTAATCCAGATGAATACAATCTGATGGAAAGGTTGTTTGCGGATTTGTTTTTCACACGTGAGGAGGCCGCTTTTATTGACAGCTTCAGAAGCAATGTAAGCAGGCTTGACAATCCTTATAAGCAATCACTTGCTTTGAGCGTGATGTGCAGGAGCATGACGCGCAAGGTGACGATGGGGCATTTTGCTCATACCCAGGCACTCAATTATGCGGCAGACCCAGCTCGTATCAAGCGGAATCGTAGTCTTATTCGTCCGTTGAAAGACCTTTTCCTGGAATTACTTGTTCAATACAATGCGGCCATATTCGACAATCGAGAGCAGAATGTGAGCTACAATGAGAACACCCTCGACTTGCTGCCGCGGCTTGAAGGCGTAGACCTCGTTTACTTTGACCCTCCTTATTGCAACAGTCATGCAGACTACCAATCATTTTATCATCTGCTCGAAACATTTGTGGAGTACTGGAAAGACAAGCAATTCGTGAATGGAACGAAACGCTACGAGCCCAAACGCTATAGTGGTTTTGATAAGAACAGTGAGGCAATCGACAATCTACGGAGGATGTTTGATGAGTCACAGAGGATTCCAACGTGGCTTGTGAGTTATAACGATCGTAGTTATCCTGACATTGACACGATGAAGGCAATGATAGAACCATATCGTAATGTGGTTGTCGAACGAAAGACATATAGCGCTGGCAGGGGTGGTAAAGGCAGCGTGGCAGGCAGTAGTGAGATACTTTTGATTTGTACACCAAAATAGAAAACAGATGAGCAATTTTGAAAAATGGGACAAGGAGTTTCGTTCCCAAAACTTGTATGCATTCAATAATAATACCAATGCTTTGCTTTGGCTGAAAGTTCGTGCGGTGTGTCGTGGCAAGCAGATTGAGCAGTTCCTAAATGACAACAGTCTTACACTATCAACGACAAAGATTTCCGAACGAAATGTTGAGCTTTTTGAATTGTTGGAAGGGCGAGAAGACGCCATGTCGATGCTTGACAAATATCTGCAAGGCAAGAATCATGAGTGGTACACGTCGATGGGCATTGATGAGGAAAAACTGAAATCCGACCTCTACAAGGTGCAATATTATGCGTGGGGTGGTGACCAGAATAATTCGCTTGACAAACACTTGGTCAGCAGATATGTCAAGGTTATCAGCGAGTACGATGAATTGGTGAACAAGCAGGGCGAGATTGCCAACAATGCATGGAACTATGTGCAGAACAGCTGGTATAACAATTGGACTTCCTATCTTATTGAATCGTTGTTCAAGCGCCATCAGAGAGTAATCTCTGCTGTCGGCGAGATTAAGAGCGTGGACTTCTTTATTGGAGATTATCCGGTTGATTTGAAAGTAACTTTCTTCCCCAATCAATATATGGAAGAAAAGATAAAACTGAAATTGGGCAAGGGCGTGTTGGCATGGCTGAAAGCAAAAGGAAAGGAATTTGGCATAACAGTGGGCTCAGGCGATTCGGAAGCACAGCAGATATACACGTTAACGGAGAAGTTGTCGGAGCAAGGACATAATGACATCATCAGGATGCTTAATGATGTAAAGGGGGCAGTCATCAAGGATGCCCAAAACAGTCCTGTCGAATTAATGACTTGGCTTTATGCGCATCAAGGAGAGATGCGCTTTGGTGCAGAAAACAGGCTGTTTGTCATTCTTGCCGACTCTACGGATATGAGTCAGTCATGGAAGATGAAACGTGCTTTCTCACTGATAGAGCCGAAGGTGCAAAGCTATCTCGACTCTTTCACAGACAATTCTTTGAAGAAGATAGATTTCACGTTTAAGAAGCAGACATATTCAAGTCTTGCTGATGTCATTTTTGTCGTGAAATAAATAATAATTAATGGCTACATTCGCGATATTTAATTATCGGTTTGACAAGATTGTGTAGTATGCGCACGAAGGCGAGCTGGTGAACAGGGGCCCTGTTCACACTGATACCAATCTGAGGGCGATTCTGGCCATGTGAACGAGAGTTGTTTTTGCACATTTTTGCCTATGTGTGTAATAAGAAAAATTAGCTAAAAATAAGGCGCGAATTTGTTGCTGAATACGGATAAAAATTTGTACCTTTGTAGTGCGATTTGACATTAAGGTCAGGTCGCACATTTTTATTTAAAATTAAAGTTAAAAAAATGAAAATTACATTATCTAGTACGGCTTTGAGCGGCAAGTTGGCTGTTCTTGCGCGCATCATCTGCAAGAGGGAAAGGCTGGCGATGTTTGACCTGTTTGCAGGTGGCGGATACTTAGAGGTGGCGGTTACCGTGGCCGCGCCAAGCTATGATTACGACCAAGTGATTACTTACTACAAAGAAGCAAGAGACGAGAACGACAATCCTAGAAAGAAGACAACGACACGAACATTAACCGAGATTTTTGACGACATTTTCGGCAGCACCGAACATAGTAGAACAACCGTAGCAGCTTACAATCTTAGAAATGGAGAGCACGCGCAATACAAACATGACGAGCAGAAACTTCAGCATAGATCCCAAAGAGATAGTGAGGCGCATAGTGACGCTTGCAGATGGCTATGGACTCGACGAAAGCATGCGTGCGTTCAAGGAGACAGAGAGAGTGATGGGCTTCTTGCCGTGGTGGGAGGCGGAGGTGAGTCTGCCTGTGATGAAGTTCTTCAAGGAGGAGCGTGTTCGCGAGCAGTCGGAAAAGCACGCGATGGAGTTCGACAGGCTCCGGGCGGGTGCGCCCAGCGTCAGCATCAGTCAGCCGCAGGCGCAGACGGGCGTTTCGCTTCCCTATGGAGGTGGAGGCATCGGGCAGGTGAATTTGCTGGAGCCTGGGGCAAATGCCAATTACACCAATCTCTCGCAAACCTGAAAGCAGCCTGAGCCATGACCGACGAGATGAAACTCAAGATGATGGAGAGCTTGCTGAAGAACGCGCGCGTGGGGCAGGTGAACGTGGTGGTGGAGAGCGGTGCCACGGTGAACTACTACGAGCAGGCAGAAAGGGCAGGGCGGATTCAGCCCACCGACGAGCAGGTGGCCCGTGCCATCACGGCCATCAACGGGCAGATTTTGAACAATTACCAGCGTTGGTTTGGCGTTGTTCACTATTTGTCTACGATGTGTGGCTGGCCAAGCAATCCCATGGAGTGTTGCGAGCGTATCAATCGGCTTCCGGGTCACGAAAAGTGGGCGTTGGCTTGTAAGTATGAAAACATCCGGAAGTTCCCTTCCGACAAATACGGGCGTATTCCCTATTCCGAGTGGGACGAATATAAGCCTAAAGACGGCGAGAGGCATTTCTTGGAGTTTCGCGATGTTGCCCGTTCCTTCGATGAACAATTAAAGGTGGAAATGCAGAAATAGCATCTGTCTTTTCCCAAGTCTTTCCCAAAACGTTCCCTTTTCAGTCCTGCGCTGAAAAGGGATTTTTTTTGTCCTACCTTTGCATTGTCAATAATCAAAATAAGAAATCGACAATGGAAACAAAAATCTTAAAAGTAGTGCGCCAAGGCGAGGCCTTCAGCGTACAGAGTCAGAAAAGCGAGTCGGGACAGATCCAGAAGTGCAACATCGTGCTTCGCGAACTGGGAGGCTCGAAGTTTGAAAACGAGTATGCGTGCGCGATGCTGGGCTCGCTGGCCGCGTGCAGGTTCTACGAGGGTGATGTGGTGGCGGCCACGCTTCGTTTCTCTACGCACGAATATCAGGGACAGGTGTTTCAGGACATCGTGGCTACGGACATCGTGAAAATCAATTAACTACATTTCTAACCTGAGTTGAGGCGAGCCAAAGAGGGAGTCCCCGGGATCATTTGCGCAACCTTTCATCTGAAGCTCTTCTCTACTCGCTAAACAACGATGGTTTATGGATAATCAAATCGAAATTATTCAGGTGGACGGCCAGGCCGTTTTCACAAGTGACGAACAAGGTAATAAGTATGTGCAGTTCCTGCCTGACGACCCTGTGGAGCAGTTTGTCGAGGGCTGGCGGCACGAGGGAGTGGCCCAGCGGCTGCGTAACGGAACGTTTGATTTTATAGCACGGCCGCGCGTTCGCTCTGAGGCGACGCTTATCAAGAAGTTGGCGCACGGGCGGCTGTCGGCTACGAAGGACGGGGCTATTCAGCTGACGCTGAAGATTTTCAAGAGTGAGGGCATTCCGATGGCTGAGACGTTTGTCAGCGAGGCTGAGGAGGCTGTAAGCAATGTCAAACTGTAAAAACACGCAAGCAACGGTATGATTTCTTATTGCAAGAAGGGGCGGTCGGCACAGGTGCTGGCCTGCCCTCTGGAAAAGTTCAACGAGATAGTGGATTCTCCGCAGGTGGCTCAGACCTGCCGTCTGCTGGCCAATGTGGAGCATGGCAGCGATGAGGCCAAGCAGCTGAAACAGCAGTTGCCGCTGCTGATGTTCATGGCCAACTATAGCGACGGCCACCGCCACGCTGAGAGTGCCGTGCCCACGGGTATGGCCTACCTTGACCTTGACGAGCTCAATGGCGAAAGTCCGCGCGAGGCCTGGCAGCATATCGTTCAGGCGCTCATCATGAAGGAACTGGAGGATTTGGTGGTGCTGGTTCATGTGAGCTGTTCGGGCAAGGGCCTGCGCATCGTCTATATCATCCCCAGCCAGTTCTCCCATCTGTCGCCTACGGAGCAGATAGACCAGTCGAAGCAATGGCTGGCAGCTCAACTGGGCGTGGAAGACGATTCGAAGACGAAGGATCTGGCACGCGGCTCGTTTGCCGTACCGCGCGACTACATCATCTATGGCCCTGACAAAAGGATGTTTGAGAAGACTCTCCCCCAGCCCCTCCCTGTAAGGGAGGGGGGTGATTACCCTCAAGGGCAGGATGAATCTACTCCCCTCCCTCACAGGGAGGTGTCGGAGGAAGGTCTTCTATTCAAGGGTATTGCCTACAAGGACATCATCGCCGAATGGTTCCGTCGCACGGGCGGCGAGCCGCAGGAGGGTGAGCGCAACGACCGGCTGCACCGGCTGGCAGCCCATCTGCGCTACATCACCGACAACAACGAGCAGACACTCTTGAGCATCATGCCCCGCTACGGGCTCGGGGAAGAGGAGATGCGCGGACTGATCCACTCGGCCTGTTCGGCACGGTTCTATTCCATTCCCCGACAGTTGCAGGAGATCATCAGCAGCCTCGCGCTCAAAGAGGAAATGGCTGCCGGGGAGACGGGGCTTGGCTCTACGCCGCCCCCGATGCCCAAGCGCCTTCCTCCACTCGTCAAGCTGCTCACCTCGAAGACACCTGACATCTATAAGCCGGCTGTGGCTCATGCGGTGTTTCCGTCGCTGGCCGCCCATCTGTGGAAGGTGCGCTTCCGCTACATTGACAATGTGGAGCACGAGGCCACGCTGATGAATGTGCTGATGGCGGGAACGGGTGCCGGTAAGGACTGCATCTCTCAACCCATTAACCGCATCATGGCCGACATCCGACGTCGCGATGCAGAGAATCTGAAGCGTGAGGCCGAATGGAAACGTGAGGTGAATTCGAAGGGCTCCAACAAGGATAAGCGGCAGCGGCCGGAGGGACTTGTCATTCAGGAGGTGGACCCCGACATGACCAACCCAGCCTTCGTGATGCGTATGGCTGAGGCCGACGAGCATTTTCTCTATACGAAGATGAACGAGATTGACCAATTTGATGCCCTTCGCGGTTCGGCCCGCGGTTCGCAGCAGTTTCAAATCATGTGCCTGGCTTTCGACCCTGACAACCGCTATGGTCAGACGCGTGTAGGCACGCAGAGCGTTACCGAGAAGGTCTGCATCCGATTCAACTGGAACGCTGCAACAACTATCCAAAAGGGACAAAGATACTTTTCGCGCGTGTTGACCGACGGCCCGATAAGCCGCATCAACTTCTGCACGATACCCGAGCGCGAGATTGGAGCCGACATGCCTGTCTATGGCACTTACGACTCGGCGTTCGACGAGGAGCTGCGCCCCTATATCGAGCGGTTGACGAGGGCAAGCGGGGTGGTGGATTGTCCGCAGGCTTTCCGGCTGGCGAAGAAGCTGAAGGACGAGTGCGCCGAGTTCTCAAGGCTGAGCCAGTCGAGGGTCTATGAGAACCTTTCGTTCCGGGCCAACGTTATTGCATGGCTGAAGGGTTGTGTGCTCTACATCTGCAACGACTACCGATGGTCGAAAGAGATTGAGGACTTCGTGCGCTGGTCGTTGAAATACGATTTGTGGTGCAAGATGCAGTTCTTCGGCGCGGCCATCGAGGCAGCCAACCAGGAGGCCGAACACACGCCGAAACGAGGGCCGCAAAATCTGCTGGAACTGCTTCCTGAGGAATTCACGCTCCATGATGCGGAGTTGGTGCGTCAGGCTCAGGGCTTGGACACGAAGGGCTCGCGCAATATGCTACGCCAATGGGTTCACAGGGGCTATGCGTTACGCGTTACAGATGACAGTTTTGTAAAAGTAAAAAGTAAAAGATAACTAACTAAAAACAAGTATCAATATGAAACAACCAAGAGGATTGCGGAACAATAATCCGCTGAACATCAGAAAGAGTCGCCGAACCACATGGCTCGGACAAAGTGAGAAACAAGAGGATCGTGCCTTCGTGCAGTTCCGCTCGATGGCCTACGGCTACAGGGCAGCCTTCAAGCTGCTGCAGAACTATCGCACGCTCTATGACTGCATGACGCTCAGACAGTTCATCCAGCGCTGGGCTCCACCCGTGGAGAACGATACGGATGCCTACACGAAGAGCGTGGCCCGCACGGCTGGCATTCGTCCCGATGCGCTGCTGCCATCGCCAAGAAAGGCCAAGGCGCTATGGGTGAAGATCGTGGCCGGTATGCACCAGGTGGAAAACGGCATGATGCCCGTCGCCTCCCAAATAGAAGAAGGATGGGATTTGGCGTTTGCTAAGATATAAAAAGAGAAGACCCTCCCCCTGCGCAGGGGGAGGGTCCTCTTCTTTTGTTTTGTTTATGCTTTGATGTTGGGCTCTTCGAGGCCGAGGCCTTTCTTGCGGTCAACGACCTTGAGGATGAGACCAAGCACGAGGGCGGCCAGACCGAGACTGGCAAGCATCACCAGAGGGGCGGTGTAGTTGTACTGCGTGGGGTCGGTGACACCGGGGTTGGTCTTGTCGAGCACCTTGCCGATGAGCAGGGGGAAGAGCCAGAGGCCAATGTTCTGAATCCAGAAAATCAGGGCGTAGGCTGAACCGATGATCTTGGCATCGACGAGCTTGGGCACGCTGGGCCACAGGGAGGCGGGCACGAGCGAGAAGGAGGCTCCGAGCACGAGGATGGTGAGATAGGCTATGACGACGCCGCCGACGGCATTGCCCTTGAAGGCGGGCAGGATGAAGGCGAACGTGAGGTGGCAGCCGATGAGCAGGAGCGAACCGAGGACGAGCATGGTGGCTCCCTTGCCGTGATGGTCGAGGTAGTTGCCGAGGATGGGGGTGATGCCTACGGCGAGCAGGGGGAAAACGGCGAAGACGGTCTCAGCCGACTGGCGCATGTAGCCCATGTAGCAGAAGGTGACGAGGGCCACAATGGAGATGCAGAGCATGGTGTATTTCAGCGACTTGTTCTTCAGGAAGTTGAAGGCGAAGGCGGTGGCTGCCACGACGAGCATGATGAGATACTGCACGATGGTGACGGTGGTGCCTGCCCAGAAGGAGTCGGGGTCAACCTGGGTGAACGTGAGGTTGCACTGGAGCATGTTGACGGCGTACTTCTGGAAGGGGAAGATGGCTGAATAATAGAGCACGCAGAGCAGGGCTACGATCCAGAAACCGCTGTCGGAGAGGATCTTGCCGATGTCGCTCACCTTGAAGGGGTCGTCTTTCTCTTCGGCTTCGCCGGTCTGGGCGTCGAGCTTGCGGTCCATGAAGAAATAGACCACGAACATCATCAGGGCAATGCAAAGGAGCACTACGCCGAAGGCTACGGAGCGGCTTACGCTGACCTGTCCGCCGAGGCGGGCAAAGAAGGGGGAGAAGATCATGCAGGTGGCTACGCCGAGGCGGGCGAGGGCCATCTCTGAGCCCATGGCGAGGGCCATCTCGCGGCCCTTGAACCACTTGACGATACCGCGCGAGACGGTGATGCCGGCCATCTCGGCTCCGCATCCGAAGATCATGAATCCGATGGCTGCCACTTTGGCTGAGGCTGGCATTCCCTGATAGAAGGGTGACACGCCGAGCTCGTCGAAGACGGGGATGTAGTTGAGGTTGTTGGTGAACCATGCTTCGAGGCTGCTACCCATGAAACTCTCGGCCACGGCGTACCACTTGATGAGGGCTCCGACGAGCATGACGGCTCCGGAGAGCACGGCGGTGAAGCGTACGCCCATCTTGTCGAGGATGATGCCGGCGAAGATGAGGAAGAATACGAATACGTTGAGGAAGGTCTCCGAGCCCTGCATGGTGCCGAAGGCGGTGGAGTCCCAGCCGCGGGTTTCGAGCATGAGGTCCTTGATGGGCGAGAGGATGTCCATGAAGATGTAGGCGCAGAACATGGCCAGGGCCAGGAGCAGCAGGGCTGTCCAGCGCATGGCGGCGGAGTCGCGGAGGGTGGATTGTTGATTCATTGTGTTTTTTCGTTATGTCGTTATTACGTTATGTCGTTATGACGTTGTTTCGATTTCGGGGGGGGGAACTCTATTTCTTCAGCCAGCGGTCGAGCCAATTGAAGTAGGTGCGCTGCCAGAGAATGCCGTTCTGGGGCTTGAGCACCCAGTGGTTCTCGTCGGGGAAGATGAGCAGCTGGGCTTCGATGCCGCGCATGCGGGCGGCGTTGAAGGCCGACATGCCCTGGGTGGCATTGATGCGGTAGTCTTTCTCGCCGTGAATGCAGAGGATGGGGGTGTCCCATTTGTCAACGAAGCGGTGGGGCGAGTTCTCGTAGGTCTTACGGGCGTTCTGCGTCTGGTCTTTGTTCCAGTAGGCATCGTCGTATTCCCAGTTGGAGAACCAGTTTTCTTCGGTCTCGGTGTACATGGCTTCGAAGTTGAAGGCGCCGTCGTGGGCGATGAAGCACTTGAAGCGCTTGTCGTGATGACCGGCGAGGTAATAGACGGAGAAGCCTCCGAAGGATGCGCCCACGGCTCCCATGCGGTCTTTATCGACATAGGGCAGATTGCTGGCTGCGAAGTCGATGGCCGAGAGATAGTCCTTGATGCACTGGCCTGTCCAGTCGCCTGAGATTTGCTCGAGCCATTGCTGCCCGAAGCCGGGGAGTCCGCGGCGGTTGGGGGCCACGACGACGTAGCCCTGCGAGGCCATGATCATGAAATTCCAGCGATAGCTCCAGAACTGGCTTACGGGGCTCTGGGGACCTCCCTCGCAGAAGAGCAGGGTGGGGTATTTCTTGGTCTTGTCGAAGTTTGGCGGCAGCACTACCCATACGAGCATCTGCTTGCCGTCGGTGGTGGTGACCCATCGCTGCTCGACGGAGGGGATGGCCATCTGGTCGGTGATGTGCTTGTTCTCGAAGGTGATCTGGGTGATGGCCGTGTTCTGAGGCCGCTTGAAGTTTGGCGTCACTACGTAGAGGTCGGCAGGAGCGGTGAATGAGTGGCGCTCCATGAGCAGCTGCTTGCCGTTGTTCATGAGCTGGATGGCACCGAAATCAGCCCATGGGTTTCCGGCTTGGGTGCCTGAGCCCGACTGAGGGGTGACCGTGGCGAACATCTGCTTGAGCTCGCCTTTCCAGTTGACGGCATAGAGGTTTTCGGTGGCGTGCCAGACGCCGATGAAATAGATGAGTGCGTCCTTGTTGTCGCTCCAGCAGAAATCGTCCACGTTGGAGTCGAACGTCTCGGTGAGGTATTTCTTCTCGCCTGTTGAGAGGTTATAGACGCAGAGGCGCTGGCGGTCGCTCTCGTAGCCGTTGCGGGCCATGGAGAGCCATGCCACGTACTTGCCGTCGGGTGAGAACTTGGGGTTCTGGTCGTAGCCGGGATTGTTCTTGAGGTTCTCAGGCGCGTTGACGGCCTGGTGCTTCATGCTCTTGGTGGGGTCTATCTTGGGCTCTTTGTAGCCTTCGGGCTTGCAGAGGTTGCGCGTCTGGCTCGTCAGCACGTCGTAGAGGAAGATGTCGGAGTCGGTCGAGATGGAGTAGGCGAGGCCTGTCTTCTTGCGGCAGGTGTAGGCGATGGTCTTGGAGTCGGGGCTCCATGTCAGTTGCTCCATGCCTCCGAAGGGCTCCATGGGGCACTCGTAAGGCTCGCCTTCGAGGATGTCCTTGCCGTCGTTGGCGATGGCAAGACCATCACCTACTGAGCATACGAAGGGGTGCTGGATGCTTTCCACGTAGTGGTCCCAGTGGCGATACATGAGGTCGGTGACCAGGCGGCCCGTAGCCTTGGGCAGATCCTCGGGGTTCTTCTTGATGACCTCATGGAAGGGGATGGACTTCAGGATGATGACGCGCGAGCGATCGGGCGAGAACTTGAAGCCCTCTACCTGGCTGTCGGTCTTTGAGAGCTGTCGGCGGGCTGTGCCGTCGGCTTTCATGGCCCATATCTCGCCTCCTGTGAGGAAGGCGATGGTCTCGGCGTCGAGCCATGTGGCGTCGGTCTCGTTCTTGGCTGAGTGGGTGAGCAGCTGGCGGTTGGAACCGTCAGCATTCATCATGTAGAGCACGTGGTGGCTCTTGTTCTGCTTCACGCTGTAGTAGCCCACCTGGAATACGATTCGCTTGCCGTCGGGCGAAGCTTCATAGCTGCTGATGCGCCCCATGGCCCAGAGGGCTTCGGGGGTCATCGTGGGGCTGGTGAGTCTGATGTTCTGCTTACCTATCACGTCTGTGTCATTTTGTGCGCAGGCAGGTGCTGAAAGCATCAGCACGGCTGCCAGCAAAAGTTTGGCTTTGTTCATAGAGGTCTATTTGTTCTTTTTCATCTTTTCCTGCTCCAAGCGCAGCCGACGGAGTTCCTCGGTCTGCTTCTGCATCTGCTCGATGCGTGCAGCCATTCCGCTCATCTTCTTGGGGTTGTTCTGATTTTCCTTGTATTTCTTTTCGAGGATGGCCAGGAGCTTCTCGTCGTTGGTGGTCTTGCGGAGCGTCCACATGATGGCAGCCGAGAAGAAGAGCGACACGAAATAGTAGAAGTTGAGGCCGGATGAATACTCGTTGAAGATGAAGAAGAACATGAGCGGCATGAGGTACATCATGTATTGCATGACCTTCATCTGCTCGGCCTGCTGGCCTACCATCTGGTCTTTCTGCTGGCGCATGGACATGTAGCTATAGAGCACGTTGGCCACGCAGAAGAGGATGCAGGTGAGCGAGAGGTGGTCGCCGATGCCCCAGATTTCCTTGCCCCATTCGATGATGGGGTCGTAGGTGGAGAGGTCGTCCATCCAGAGGAATTTCTCGCCTCGGAGCTGGATGGCATTAGGCACGAAGAAGAACAGGGCCATCCAGATAGGCATCTGTATGAGCATGGGCAGACAGCCGCTGAGGGGCGACACGCCATACTTGGAGTATTCGGCCATCATGGCCTGCTGCTTCTGCATCTGGTCTTCGGGCTTGTCGTACTGCTTGGTGGCCTCGTCGAGCTTGGGCTTGAGCACGCGCATCTTGGCGCTCGACATGTAGCTCTTCTTCACCAGCGGGAAGGTGATGGCCTTCAGGAGCAGGGTGATGAGGATCAAGACGATGCCCATGTTGAATCCGAAGGAGGTGAGCCAGTCGAAGATGTAGAGCGTGAACCAGCGGTTGATAGGACGTATGATCCACCATCCCAGATACACGAGACGCTCGAGCTGGAGCTTCTTGCCGAAGGTGCTCTGCTCCTCGATATTGTTGAGCGTGCGGAAGTCGTTGGGGCCATAGTAGAATTCAAACTCGGAGGCCTTCTTGCCGGTGGGGTCGAAGGCGGTCTTCAGCTTGGCTGAATAGTCTTTCAGATAGCCCGTGCCTTTCTCCTGGATGATGGAGGTCATCAGGGCATTCTTCTGGAAATCGTCCTTGGCAATCATGACGGCCGAGAAGAACTGGGTCTTGAAGCACACCCAGTCGATGACGTCGTCGAGCTCCACGTCTTTCTGGTCTTTCTGGTCGTCGAGCTTGTCGGTGCCGCCGTCGGCATGGTGATAGGTGATGGCCGCATAGCGGTTCTCAAACGAATAGCCGCGCTCCTGCTGGCGGCATTTCTCGTCCCACTGGATGTCCATCGCGTTGGTGGTGGGTGGGAAGAGCCCGCTCATGCCGGTAGTGCGGAGGTTCATGTGGAGCAGATAGTCGGGGCCCAGACGGTACTCGAGCGCGAGTTCCTGTCCGGGAGCGGCCACGGCAGTCATGGTGACCGTAGAGTCGGTCACGTTTGACGGTGTGAAGAATAAGTCGCTTGTGATGATATTCTGTTCCTTGCCTGAAAGCATGAACTTGAGCTGCTGCTCTTTTTCGTCGAAGAGTACGACGTCGGGATTACCTTTCTGGTCTTTGTAGCCTCGGATGACGGCTTTCGTGACGGTTCCGCCTTTGGTTGAAAGGGTGAGTTCGAGTTTCTTGTTCTTGAGCACCACCTGCTGGGCGTTGCCTGAGAGCGCCGAGTGGAAGAGGGCGGTCGTGTCTTGCTGGGCTTGAGCCAGTTTCTGGGCTTTTTTCTCGGTGGCTGCCAGCTGGGCGGCTTTCTTGGTTTCTTCCGCTTTCTTGCGGGCTACTTCCTGCAGAGAGTCCTGTTGTCGCATTTGTGCCATCTGTTCTTCAGAGGGCTGGTTCCACCACGAAAAGCCGATGAGCACGGCGGCAATGAGGACGAATCCTGTAATTGTGTTCTTATCCATTGTTTTGATTAATAATATTTTCCTTATTATATATAATAGGGTGCAAAGATACGAATTATTTTTGTGCTGGCAAAAATTATGCCTAAATATTGCGAATTTCAAAAAAGATTCGTAAATTTGCATTTGTTATGAAGAAAAACAGACTTATCATTAGAATGATGGCATTTCTGCTGATCGGGATGGCAGCAGCAGATGCCGATGCCAAGGTGACTTATCATGCCGGAAGCGTGAAAGACGACAACAAGCTGAATCAGTATCAGGACTCGCTGGCCATCTACAAGGCCCGGCTTGACTCTATCCAGACGTTGCAGAAAGCCTATACTGCTTTCGACAAGTACAGATTGTTTACGAGCAGCACTTTCTATAACGATGTTGCCCAGCAAAAACTTGGTTTAAACACGGAGATGAAAGACTCTGTGAGTCAGGAGATTGACAACGCACTGATGAATATTTACTTGAAGCATCCGGAGCTGATCAGGGTTTCGGAGGCCGAGATTACGGAGGCAGGTGCCGTGAACCAGCAGATCACGAAGCCCATCGTGAATACAGAGAAGCTCGTGGAGAAAACTCCCGAGGCCGCAGTGGAGACCGTGGCGGCTCCCGAACCGGAGGTGGTGGTGAAGAAGCCCAACTTCTGGACGTTCAAGGGCGACTATGCCGTGCAGTTCCTTCAGAACTATGTGTCGGGCAACTGGCATAAGGGTGGTGAGAGCAACTATTCGGCCTTGGCAAGTGCGGTGCTGGAAGCCAACTACAACAACAAGCAGAAGGTGAAATGGGACAACAAGCTGGAAATGAAGCTGGGCTTCATGACCTCCCGAAGCGATTCACTCCATGAATTCAAGACTTCGGAAGACCTGATCCGTCTGACTTCTAAATTGGGCCTTCAGGCCACCAAGCATTGGTATTACACCCTGCAGACGATTGCCGAGACGCAGTTCACCCGCGGCTATAAGAGCAACGACCTGAAGGTGTATAGTGACTTCTTCTCTCCCTTCAAGCTGAATGTGTCGCTCGGTATGTCGTATGCCGTAGAGTGGTTCAACAAGAAGCTCACGGGAACCATCAACCTTTCACCCTTGGCCTATAACTTCCGCTATGTGGGACGCATGGACCTCGGTCCGCGATTCGGCTTGAAGGAAGGACACCATGCCCTGCACGACTTCGGTTCGTCGCTGACCGCCGACCTCACCTGGCAGCTTGCCGAAAATATCAAGTGGAAGAGCCGTCTCTATGGATTCACTTCCTACAAGCGTGCTGAAATAGAGTGGGAGAACACGTTCTCGTTCCAGTTTAATAAGTATATTGCCGCCAACCTCTTCGTCTATCCCCGATTCGACGATGCCTCATCGGTGAAGGACAGCCATACGGGCTACTGGCAGCTGATGGAATACTTCTCGCTCGGATTCAACTATTCGTTCTGAGCCTGAACGGTAAAAAAATAATGGCGCTGGATGATTCTCCGGCGCCATTTTTCTTATTCTTAAAGATGGAGGTTGCTTACTCCTTCATGTTTCCCTCAATATACAAGCGTGTCATCTCGACGGCTCCATTGGTACGTACGGTAATCGTCTTCTTGAAGTGTCCGGGAAACTTGCCCTTGCCGTTGTAGGTGACGGTCAGCGTTCCCTTCTCGCCCGGCTTGATGGGAGTCTTGGTGTACTCGGGTACCGTGCAACCGCAACTGGCCACGGCCTGATTGATAACCAGCGGCTGGCCGCCGACGTTGGTGAACGAGAACGTGCATTTCTGTACGGGTTCAGACTCCGAGAACGTGCCGAAGTTGTGGGTCAGCTTCTCGAACTTGATCTCGGCAGGCTTCTGAGCGAAAGCACCTGTCAGCGTGACCATCGTCATGGCGATTATCATCAAAATCTTTTTCATTTTCTTTCTGATATTAAATTGTTACATAATTCTGACGTGCAAATTTACGAATAGTTTATTAAAGATTGTTCCGATTTTTATACTAATTAACGATTATCTGCATTTTCAACTGAATAATTTGTCGGAATCGGGGAAAATGTGTACCTTTGCGCCACAAAAATAAACATATTAAAATAATGTATAGAACAAATACCTGTGGAGAGCTTCGTCTCCAAGATGCTGGGAAGCAAGTGACGCTTGCCGGATGGGTGCAGCGCACCCGAAAAATGGGCGGTATGACCTTTGTCGATGTACGTGACCGTTACGGCATCACCCAGATTGTTTTCGATGAATCGAAGAATGCCGATCTCTGTCAGCGTGCCAATAAGTTGGGGCGTGAGTTTTGCGTTCAGGTGAAGGGCGAGGTCAGCGAACGTGAGTCTAAGAACGCCAAGATGCCCACTGGCGACATCGAGATACTTGCCACGGAGCTCAATGTGCTCTCGGAGAGCCTTACGCCTCCGTTCACGATTGAGGACAAGAGCGACGGCGGCGATGACCTCCGTATGAAGTATCGCTATCTGGACCTGCGCCGCAATCCGGTGCGTAAGAATATGGAATTGCGCCACCGCATGACCATCCTTATCCGTAACTTCCTCGATTCCAAGGACTTCATCGAAGTGGAGACTCCTATTCTTATCGGCAGTACGCCCGAAGGAGCTCGCGACTTCGTGGTGCCCTCACGTATGAATCCCGGTCAGTTCTATGCTTTGCCGCAGAGTCCGCAGACGCTGAAGCAGCTCTTGATGGTGAGTGGTTTCGACCGCTATTTCCAGATTGCCAAGTGTTTCCGCGATGAGGATTTGCGTGCCGACCGTCAGCCGGAGTTCACCCAGATTGACTGCGAGATGTCGTTCGTGGATCAGGATGATGTCATCGACCTCTTTGAGGATATGGCCCGCCATTTGTTTAAGGAGATTCGCGGTGTTGAACTGCCGGCCAAACTCCAGCAAATGACCTGGCATGAAGCCATGCGCCGCTTCGGTTCCGATAAGCCCGACCTCCGTTTCGGCATGGAGTTCGTGGAACTGATGGATACGTTGAAGAAGGGCAAGTTCGCCGTCTTTGACGATGCAGCCTATATTGGCGGTATCTGTGTTCCCGGATGTGCCAACTATACCCGCAAACAGCTTGACCAGCTGACCGACTTCGTGAAGTCGCAGCAGGTGGGTGCAAAGGGTCTGGTATATGTGAAATTCAATGAGGACGGCAGCGTCAAGTCTTCCGTTGACAAGTTCTACGGTCCTGAAGATCTCGCCGAGGTGAAGGCTGCCATGGGCGCCAATGATGGTGACCTGGTGCTCATTCTGAGCGGCGACAATGCCAACAAGACGCGCGTGCAGCTCTGCTCGCTCCGTCTGGAAATGGCCGATCGTCTTGGCCTGAAGGATAAGAACAAGTTTGAGTGCCTGTGGATTGTGGACTTCCCGCTCTTTGAATGGAGCGACGAAGAGCAGCGCCTGATGGCAACCCACCATCCCTTCACGATGCCTAATCCTGATGATATTCCTTTGCTCGACGAGCATCCTGAGCAGGTGCGCGCAAAGGCCTATGACTTCGTCTGCAATGGTATTGAAGTAGGCGGTGGCTCACTCCGTATCCACGACGGCAAGTTGCAGGAGAAGATGTTCCAGATACTGGGCTTCACGCCCGAGAAGGCCATGGCTCAGTTCGGATTCCTGATCAATGCGTTCAAGTATGGTGCACCTCCTCATGCAGGTCTGGCTTTCGGTCTTGATCGCTTTGTGAGTATCATGGCAGGCCTTGACAGTATTCGTGACTGCATTGCATTCCCGAAGAACAACAGCGGACGCGATGTGATGCTCGATGCTCCAGGCTATCTTGATCCCAAGCAACTCGAAGAATTGCAGTTGAAGCTCGATTTGAAGCAAGAATAGATTGATTTAAGTCAAGAAAAAGCCTAAATTGCTGATTTTCAGTTTCAATGAAGTAACAATTCGTGACATTCTTTGTAATTTTGCACCGAATTAATTAGAGAAAAGATTGATCATTCAATCAGGATTTAAAATTATTTACTAAAATGGCAGAAAAGAAAGCAACAAAGGCAGCTGCAACTAAGGCCGCAGCTCCTAAGAAGGAAACAGTGAAGAAGGCAGCCGCTCCTAAGAAGGCCGCAGCTCCCAAGAAGGCAACTCTCGTAATCAACGCTGAGAACGCAGGTTTCAAGGCTGGTGACGTTTACAACGCACTTGCTACCGCTCAGAAGGCTCTCTCAGTAGCTGAGATTGCTAAGGCAGCTAAGATTAGCAACGAAGAGGTAATCCTCGGTGCTGGATGGTTGCTCAAGGAAGGCAAGATTGCCGAGGCTGAGGGCAAGATCGTTCTGGCTTAATTCTTCAGTAACGATAAGAAAAGGGCGATGTGCTGCTTGCATACCGCCCTTTTTTAGTATGTTTTTTATAACCGTATTACAGGATTGAACTACGACAAGGAAATCTGGCGAGTGCTGACAGAAGCAGGCATGAAGGGCATTAGCGTGCAGAAAATAGCCCGGCATGTATTCAATGCTTCCAACACATTCTTCGAGACGGTCAGTTTCGAGGAGGTTCGTTCCTATGTACAGCAGTATCTTCTGAAAAACAGCAAGAATCCAGATTCCATCATCGAGTCGGCAGGCGCACGTGGCACCTATCGCATGAATCCGTCTTCAAAGGAGTCACAGCAACTGATGCTTCTTTTCCGCGATGAGAAGCAGGATGAGCCTGAAGTCAGGCAGGAAGACCAGTCGCTTTCACTCTTCGATTTCTGAATCTGCCCCATTTTCCCTTTTTTGCAAAGAAAAGCCGTATATTCTGGAAATCGTTTTGCCGATTCCCATTTTCTTTGTATCTTTGCATCGGAAAAGAAACAATCTATAAAAAGTATCACAATATGGCAATCGTAAAACCATTCAAGGGTATCCGTCCGCCAAAAGAACTGGTGGAGCAGGTGGAGAGTCGTCCCTACGACGTGCTCAATTCCGAAGAAGCACGTGCAGAGGCTGGCGACAATGAGAAGAGTCTTTATCACATCATCAAACCCGAGATTGACTTCCCTGAGGGGACCAGCGAGTATGATCCCCGCGTCTATGAGAAAGCCGCTGAGAACTTCCAGAAGTTCCAGGATAAGGGCTGGCTTGTACAGGACGAGAAGGAGCAGTATTATATCTATGCACAGACGATGAACGGTAAGACTCAGTATGGTCTTGTGGTGGGTGCTTATGTGAACGACTATATGACGGGTGTCATCAAGAAACACGAACTCACACGTCGCGACAAGGAAGAAGACCGCATGAAGCATGTCCGCGTGAACAATGCCAACATTGAGCCGGTATTCTTTGCTTATCCTGACAATGCCGTGCTGGATGCGCTGATCAAGAAGTATGCACAGACGAAGCCTGAATATGACTTCATCGCACCTGTCGATGGCTTTGGACATCAGTTCTGGATCATTTCCGATGATGAGGATATCAAGACCGTTACGGAAGAGTTCCGCAAGATGCCTTCACTCTATATTGCCGACGGTCATCATCGTTCGGCTGCCGCAGCCTTGGTGGGAGCGGAAAAGCAGAAGCAGAATCCTAACCATAAGGGCGATGAGGAGTATAATTACTTCATGGCCGTATGTTTCCAGGCAAGCCAGTTGACGATTCTTGACTACAACCGCGTGATCCGCGACCTCAATGGCCTTTCTTCAGAAGAGTTCCTGAAGGCCCTGGCTAAGAACTTCATTGTGGAAAAGAAAGGTGCTGAGATCTATAAGCCTGCCAAGCTCCACGAGTTCTCTCTGTATCTGGATGGTGAATGGTATTCGCTCTCAGCCAAGGAGGGTACCTACGACAACAGCGACCCCATCGGTGTGCTTGATGTGGATATCTCCAGCCGTCTGATTCTTGATGAGATTCTCGATATCAAGGACCTGCGTTCCAGCGATCGCATTGATTTCGTCGGTGGTCTTCGTGGACTCGGTGAGTTGAAGCGCCGTGTGGATAGTGGTGAGATGCGTACGGCATTGGCACTCTATCCGGTATCGATGCAGCAGATTATGGATATAGCCGACAGCGGGAAGATTATGCCGCCGAAGGCCACATGGTTTGAGCCCAAACTTCGTAGCGGTTTGGTAATCCATAAGTTGAGCTAAGGAGTTGGACGACAGTTATAAGACCATAGCAAACGAAGGCGAGGGATATTACACCGAAAAGCGGAGTAAGTTCCTCGCTTTTGCCCATCACGTAGAGAGCGTGGAGGCGGTGAAGGAGTTGATTGCCGGGTATCGCAAGAAGTATTATGACGCCCGCCATGTGTGTTATGCTTATATGCTGGGGGCTGACCGAAAGGAGTTTCGTGCCAATGACGACGGTGAACCTTCAAGCACGGCAGGAAAGCCTATTCTCGGCCAGATTAATTCTGGCGAATTAACCGATATTCTTATTGTCGTGGTCCGCTATTACGGCGGCGTGAATCTGGGCACGAGCGGTTTGATTGTTGCCTATAGGGAGGCTGCCGCCGATGCTATTGCCCATTGTCAGGTAGAGGAGAGGTTGGTGGAAGAAATCATCTCCTATGAGTTCCCTTACGTGATGATGAACCAGGTGATGAAGATCGTGAAAGACATGCAACCGCGTATCGTGGAGCAGAGGTTCGACAATACCTGCCAGATTCGTCTTGCCATTCGTCGTTCGATGGCTTCCGAATTGGAAAGCCGTCTGAAGAAACTAAGTTTTGAATAACAAAATAGGCAACCTCAACGGGCTGCCTATTTCTTTTTGCGGAAGGTGAGGGATTCAAACCCCCGATACCCGAAAAGGGTATACCGGATTTCGAGTCCAGCGCGATCGTTCACTCTGCCAACCTTCCTCTTACGGTTTGCAAAAGTAATACTTATTTTTGGTTCTACAAAATTTTTCTTATCAAAAAAAGTGTTTTTAAATTTTAAATCTCTCCAAGGCTGTTAAACTTGTTCGTTTTCTTTACATCCAATAATCGGTTTCCATTCAGGAGAAACATTATTAATCAATTAAATGAATAGGATATGAAGAAAATGATTTTGCTGCTTGTTGCAGCGTTTACAATGACCGGTGCTTTCGCGCAAGACAGTAAAGGTGAGAAGAAAGAACGTAAGCATTTTGACCGTACGGAGATGATGGTCAAGGAGTATGGTCTCAATGAGAAGCAGGCTGCTCAGTTGAAAGAATTAAACGAGAAATATCCCGAACTTCAGCGTTTTGGAGGTAGAGGTCGCCACGGACGTCGTCCCATGATGGGTGGTCGTGATGGACAGTTGGATGGCAACACCGGTGCTTCGGCTCAGCAACGCCCGGAGCGTCCTTCAAGAGAAGAAATGGAGAAGCGGATGACTGAGCGCCGCCAGAAGCAAGAAGCATACGACAAAGAACTGAAGGGTATTATGACCGAAGATCAGTTTAATGCCTATCAAAAGAAGCGCGAAGAGATGCGCAGCCGTTTTACCCGTCGTCGTTAAAACAGGGTTTTCTTAAGGGTTTATTCATGCTTGTTAGGTGAGGACCCTGATTCTATATGGTTAGTTATTAATTTTAAAAAAGAAACGCCCGCTCTGAGAAGAGCAGGCGTTTTGCTTTTAATTGTTTTTTCTTGAATAGATTAGAGACCGAGCTTTTTCTTGGCGTCAGCGGCAGCATTGTCGATAGCTTCACCAGCCTTATCCTTAGCATTGTCAACAGCCTCGTTAGCCTTGTCAACAGCAGCATCCTTAGCATCCTTTACAGCACCAGCGGCAGCGTCGGCAGCACCTTCAACGGCATCTTTGGCACCTTCAACAGCGTCGGCAGCCTTTGCGGTAGCGTCAATACCCAGAGCCTTCAGAGCATCACCGGCACCCATCAGGGCGTCAACACTCTCAGTAGGAATGGCAGTGATACCAGCAACGAGAGAACTGATGGCAGCATTGTCACCAACAACAGCCTTAATCTTGTCAGCATTCTCCTTCAGGAAACCCTGAACCTTGCCAAGATACTCCTTAGCGAGTTCGGGATTGGCAGCGATGAAGCTGGCAACCTTGGCCTTGATAGCTTCAAGAGCGGTCTGCAGAGCGCCTGCGTCCTTCTTCTCAATTTGCTCAGAGAGAGCAGAGATAGCCTCCTCGGCAGCAGCGTTTACGTCCTCAACTACAGCTTCTGTAGAGTCAACGACTTCCTCAGTTTTCTGCTGAGCCTTGTTACCGCAACTTGCGAAAGAAATAGCCACAACGGCCAAAGCCATTACAAGAATTTTCTTCATAATTTTCAGTTTTAAAGTTAGTAAATAAAAAAGTATCTCTATAAATTTCGGTGTCAAAGATATATTTTTTCCACATACGTTGTTACATTTGTTTAAAAGTTTTAACATAAATCGCTCCTTTCTTGTGCTTTCTGCTTTGTTCTCATTTTTTTTATGTACATTTGTGGCGATGAAAAAGATAATGCTTTTCTTAATGCTGCTGCCCGTCACAGTGATGGCTCAGAAGCGTACTCTCTATGAGTTCAAGAAGAATATGCCTGTCTATTGTGACTCGCTCATAGCTGATATGACTTATCCGTTGGCATGGGGACAGTCGGAGGTGAAGGATTTCGCTGAGTGGAAGCGTTTGGCCAAGGCCAAGGTTTTCGAGTGTATGATGACGCCGCCGCCTGCCCCGCAGTCTTGGGATGTGAAGATTCTTGCCGAGGAGCAGCGCCAAGGCTATATAGCCCGTAAACTGGAGTTCCAGTTGAGCAGATATTATAAAGTACGCGCGTATATGCTCATTCCTCAAGACGGCAGGAAGAAACATCCGGCTATCAACTTGCTTCACGACCATGGTGCCCACCTCTTCATTGGCAAGGAAAAGATGATACGTCCTTTCGATGAAGATTCTGTCATATTAAAAGATGCCGACGACTGGCAACCGATGGTCTATGGAGGACAGTATTGGGGCGACTATCTGGCTCAGAATGGGTTTGTAGTGTTTTCTGCCGATGCACCCATGTGGGGAGAGCGCGGACGTGCTGAAGGTGTCGATCGTAGCAAGTATGATATGATAGCTGGAAATATGCAGATGTATGGACGTTGCCTTTCGGCTTTTATGACCTACGATGATATTGCCTCTACGGAGGTGTTGGCTTCGTTGCCCGAAGTGGACGCCAGTCGTATAGGATGTGCCGGATGTTCCATGGGTGCCTATCGCGCCTGGATGCTTTCGGCCTTGAGTGACCGGGTGAAGGTGGGGGCTGCCGTCTGCTGGATGGTGACCAGCGATGTTCAACTCACCTTGAAATACGGGCGCTCGGAGAATGGCGGCTTTGCCAATTGTATTCCCGGACTCCGTCAGTATATGGATTATCCTCATATTGCTTCGCTGGCATGTCCGAAACCTATGCTTTTCATCAATGGTTCCAAGGATAAACTTTTTCCGGTTCCTGGTGCAGAAAAGGCTTTCCGGGAGATGCATGCTGTTTGGGATAGCCAGGGAGTAGGAGAACGCCTGGTAACGGAGATGTGGGATATGCCCCACGGATGTCCTCCTGATGCCCAGAAGCGGGTTATGGAGTTTTTGAAGAAACACTTGTAAATGAGACTTCTATGATTAAGGAATACCAACTTCGCGTGTTGCCGCAACAGGCTTTCAATGAATCCACCATCAAAGACTACCTTTCGCGTGAGGAAGGCATTGATATGCGTTCCCTCAACCATGTGCGTGTATTGAAGCGCAGCATTGATGCCCGTCAGCGCACTATATTCGTGAATCTGAAGGTACGCGCCTATATCAATGAGGAACCTTTGGATGATGCTTATCTTCATACTGAGTATCCTGATGTGAGCAACCGTCCTCAGGTCATCGTCGTGGGAGCAGGCCCCGGTGGACTCTTTGCTGCCCTGAAGTTGATAGAATTAGGCTTTCGTCCCATTGTGTTGGAACGGGGAAAAAACGTCCGGGAGCGAAAGCAGGACTTGGCATTAATTACCAAGACACAGCATGTAGATAGCGAAAGCAACTATTGTTTTGGTGAGGGTGGGGCAGGTGCCTATTCTGACGGTAAGCTATACACCCGTTCCAAGAAACGCGGCAGTATCGAGAAAATTCTAAATGTGTTCTGTCAGCATGGTGCTTCTACCAATATCCTCGCTGATGCACATCCACATATAGGAACCGACAAACTGCCTCGGGTCATTGAGAACATGCGCAATACAATCCTTGAAAGTGGCGGCGAAGTGCATTTCCAGACCAAAATGACGCGCTTAATTATAGAACATGATGCCGTTGTCGGTGTTGAAGCCGAATCTCTCCAAACGCCCAAATCTGCATCGGAGGATTCTTCACTCATCACGCATCATTCTTCACTTTCATTCTCTGGCCCAGTCATCTTGGCTACAGGCCATTCTGCCCGTGATGTCTATCGTTATCTTTACGAGTCAGGTATCGAGGTAGAAGCCAAAGGATTGGCCATCGGCGTTCGTCTGGAACATCCCAGCCATTTGATTGACCAGATACAGTATCATCAAAAGAACGGGCGTGGCGATTATCTGCCTGCAGCCGAGTATTCTTTCGTCACACAGGTAGATGGGCGTGGTGTCTATTCTTTCTGTATGTGTCCTGGTGGTTTTGTCATTCCTGCGGCTACGGGGCCTGAACAGATTGTAGTCAACGGAATGTCACCAGCCAACCGTGGTACTGCCTGGAGCAATAGTGGTATGGTGGTCGAGATGCACCCAGAAGACGTTGCTGGTGATAGCCCGCTGCGGTTGATGGAATATCAGGAACAGCTGGAACGCATCTGTTGGCAGCAAGGTAACATGAAGCAGACGGCTCCTGCCCAGCGAATGGTGGATTTCGTAAATGGGAAAGTAAGTTACGATCTACCCAAAAGCAGTTATGCTCCGGGGGTGATTTCCAGTCCGTTGCATTTCTGGTTGCCAAAAGAAATCAGCCGCCGCTTGCAGCAGGGCTTCCGAAAATTCGGAAGCATGAGTCATGGCTTTCTCACCAACGAAGCCTGTCTGATAGCAACCGAGACACGTACCTCTTCGCCGGTGCGTATCCTTCGCGACCGTGAGACTTTGCAGCACGTTCGTATCCAAGGACTCTTTCCTTGTGGTGAAGGTGCCGGTTATGCGGGAGGCATTGTATCGGCAGGTGTTGACGGAGAACGTTGTGCAGAGCGTGCTGCCGATTATTTGTCGGCAATGATGTGAATATCGCGTTGTGGGAAAGGTATCTCAATACCTTTTTCACCGAGCACGTCGTAGATGCGTTCCATGATATCGCTTACGGCATAAATCTGTTTCACGGCATCAACCCAGCAGAGCAGTTTGAAGTTGATGCTGTTGTCACCGAATTCGGTGAACACCACCTTTACGGGCTTCTTCTTGTCCACGTAGGGGTGCTTCATGTCTGTCACGGCCTTCTCAACTGTTTCCATCACCTCTTTCATCTTTGAGTTATAGGCTACACCGAAAGGAATCAGCGACAGCACGTAGCCGTGGTTCTTGGTCAGGTTGCGGTAGTTTTTGGTGAAGAGCTGTGAATTGGTGAATGCAATGATCGTACCGTCAATGCTCTCCACCAGCGTTGAGGTGTAACTGATGGAGTTTACCTTTCCTTTCGTGCCGTCTATCTCTATCCAGTCGCCCACTTTCACACGACCGGCCATCAGCGAGATGCCGTAGTAGATGTTTTCGATGATGTCTTTCAATGCAAAACCGATACCGGTAGAGAGACCGCCAGATACCACCACAAGCCAGGTGTTGTCAACATGGAAGATAGCGAGTGAGACGAGTAGCCATGCGCCCCAGACGATCACTTGTATTACGTTCTTGCCCATCACCGTCCGTGAAGCCGCAAGTTTCTTGTCGCCCTTACTCAGATGTAGTTTTAGAATAGAAAGGCTCACGCGGTTGATGTAGCCGAAAAGGAAATAGAGGGCTACTACAATCAGCAGCGTGAAGACACTCATCTTCAGGTATTTCTGGTCGATGAAGTTAGTCGTCATGATGCGCTGCGTCAGTTCTCCCAGGTTGAATACGTCAGCAGCCCAGTAGATGGAAATCCATACCGAGGCCAGAATCATCCACGGTAGCAGCACCCTATAGACGAAGCGGAAAGCCCAGGTCTCCGTGATGGGACGCTCATAGATGTTGTGGCGGTCGCTATATGTCTTCATCCATCCCACTATGCAAGTGATGGTCAGGATACACGTGAGTTGCATCGTCCACCATATCAGTATCTGAACAGCCATCAAAGTGTAGCCATACCAGGCACAGCCGACGCTAACGGCAAAAATGGCCAGCGTGATATATGAGTAGTTCACGTCGCTTTGGGGAATGCGCTTGCCGTGGCGCCTGATGGCACTCCATTGCCAGAACGCTGAGAGAAGCAGCAACGGCGGGAATATGAGGTTCACCAGATAGTTGGGGATGAGCACGATGCGGAAGGCTATCACCATGAATCCTACGAACAGCAGCGGGGCATAGATGCGCATGGCACTTCTGATTTGCTCGCCATCCACGCGCAGAAGCAGCGATATCAGCACTACCGAGAGCATCCACATGTACTGCACCAGCAGTTTCGAGGCCATGATAAGGAAATTCTGGCTTACGGTCAGTCTCAGCACCATCAGGATGATAGCCAGTGTGACGGCCGATGCTGCGATGATGATGCAGGTGCGTTTCCTTAGGAAAGCCTCCGAGCGGAAGCGTTTGGGTATCAGGTAGCGTATGGCAAGGGTATTGAGTACGAAGGCAATGAAACCGTAGAGCGCGATGAAAGTGAACAGGAAGAAGATGTAGCGCGAATCCCATTGTGATTTTACTTTCATCGGGCGGTATTTGTCTTTCACGCTCGACATGGTATATTCCACGTACGAGTTAAGCCGTCCAAGAATCGTGAAATAGTTCTGGTCTCCGTTGCGGAAAATGTCGTTTTGTATTTCGTTATAGCGTTTCGAGGCGTAGTCGTTCAGGTATTGCAGCCTGTTTTCCGTCCGGTCGTAAATCTCGATATAGTCCTGCATCTGCTGCTTGTTGTCGCGGAAGGTGTTACGGATATTCACGGCATAGGTCAAGCAAACGTTACGGTCTATCTTTGCCCTTTCGGTCAGTCTCCGGGTCTGCATGGTCTTCAGCGAATTGATGAGCGAGTCGTAACGTGCTATCTCTGTGTCGAAGTATTCAATGTAGTTGCGGAAGGGCATCGTAGCCTGCTTAAACTTCTTGAACTGTTCCGTAGCCTCATGGCATGCGTATGCTTGGTCAAATACATACCCCTCTTTCTGCGAATAGAGCATCAGGGCATTCTGGTTGCTCCGTTGCAGGGTCTCAATGAGTTCCCGGAAAGTGTTCTCATTGCGCTTCTTCGTCAGTTCGGAGTTCTTTTCCTGGTCGTGGTGTGTATCGGTGAGTTCTTGTCGCAGGATGTTGAGGGTCTTCTCGAGATCCTGTTCTTTGAGCACGGCATGTGTCTGCACAAATGCTCCGAGGAGTATTATCAGAATGAGAAATTTCTTCATTTTTTCTTGTTTTGCTTGCAAAAGTACATATTTTGCCTTAACTTTGCAAACAATAATTTTTAATAAACTGTAAAATAATGATACTCATAGCAGATAGTGGCAGTACGAAGACCGACTGGGCTTTTGTTGAGAATGGTGAAATCATGGAGCGCATAGAGACTCTGGGCATTAATCCCGTCCACATGTCCGAGTCCCAAATCAACGAAATCATAGACTCTTTGGATTCTTCGCTTTCCGCTAATCAGTCATCAGTTTTTTTCTATGGTGCCGGTTGCATCCCTCCTTATTTAAATAAGGTGGAAAAAGCGTTGGCTTCCCAGTTCCCAGACGCTGAAATCCATGTGGAGAGTGATATGCTTGGAGCTGCCCGTGCACTCTTCGGCCATGAAGCAGGCATAGCCTGCATCATCGGAACTGGCAGCAACACATGTGTTTATGATGGTGAGAAGATTACCGACAATATACCTCCGATGGGATATATCCTCGGCGATGAGGGCAGCGGGGCCTATCTTGGTCGTGTATTCCTACAGCACCTTTTTAAGCGCCAGCTCTCCGGCCAGCTTCGCGAGGAATTTCTTCAGGAGTTTAACCTCACCTACGCTGATGTTATCGATAAAGTTTATCGTCAGCCTGGAGCCAACCGCTTTCTGGCATCCCTTTGTCCGTTCATTCGTAAACATATGGGCGACTCTTCCGAAGTGGGAACTGACGAGAGCACCATTGGATTCTTCGTTCAATGTGCCTTTGAAGATTTCTTCAATTTCAACATCTATCCCTATGACCGCAAGGATCTCCCCGTTGGCTTTATCGGTAGTGTAGCTTGGCATTTCCGCGAGTACCTTAACCCGGTATCGGAGGACGTTATGGAGTATCCCGTCAAGGAAATCCAGCAAAGTCCCATGCAAGGCTTGGTTCGCTTCCACTCCGTACATAAAACTTAAAGTCCTTTTAAACAATCGAATATGAAAAAACTTATCGTTCTTTTAGTCATGTCTTTCATCTGCATGGGCGTCAATGCCAAGAAACCCAAGAAGAGAAACGTTCCTTCCCCTTTCGTACAGATGAAGGACGGTCATTTTCTTCGTAACGGGAAACCTTATTACTATGTAGGTACAAATTTCTGGTATGGTGCAATCCTCGGCTCCGAAGGGCAGGGAGGAGACCGTCAGCGACTTATCCGCGAGCTCGACAACCTCAAGGCCATGGGTATTGATAATCTCCGAATCCTTGTTGGTTCCGATGGAGAGCAGGGCGTCACCACCAAGGTGGAGCCTACTCTGCAGAAAGCCCCTGGCGTCTATAACGACACCATCCTCGCCGGACTCGACTACCTCCTCATGGAGATGGGTAAGCGTCAGATGGTAGCCGTGCTCTATCTCAATAACTCTTGGGAGTGGAGTGGTGGCTATGGGTTCTATCTCGAACATGCAGGTATGGGCAAAGCACCACGTCCAAACGAGGCTGGCTATCCTGCCTTTATGAACTTTGTGTCGCAGTATGCCTCCAACGAGAAGGCGCATCAGCTTTTCTATCAGTATGTTAAGGATATTATCAGCCGTGCCAACCGATACACCGGCTTGAAATATACCGACGATCCTGCCATCATGTCATGGCAGATAGGCAACGAACCCCGAGCTTTCAGCGAGGAGGCTAAGCAACCCTTTGCTCATTGGCTCAGCGAAGCCTCTTGCCTGATTCGTCAACTCGACAAGAATCACCTTATCTCCATCGGTTCTGAAGGCAAGTGGGGATGCGAGGGAGACATGAACCTCTATGAGCAGATTTGTTCCGATTCAAACATCGACTATATGAACATCCATCTCTGGCCCTACAATTGGGGATGGGCTCACGAGCGCACGCTCCGCAAGGATCTCGAACAGAGTTGCCGTAACACCAAGGCTTATATCGACGAGCATGTTGCGTTGGCCAATCGTCTCGGCAAGCCTGTCGTGATGGAAGAGTTCGGCTTCCCCCGCGACGGTTTTTCCTATTCACAGGAGAGTACCACCACCGTTCGCGATGCTTACTACCGTTACGTCTTTGGTCTGGTAGCCGAGAACGCCCTTTCCGGCGGTAATTTTGCCGGATGTAACTTCTGGGGATGGGGCGGCGAAGCCAATCCCACCCATCAGCAGTGGCAGGTAGGTGATCCTTATACGGGTGATCCCGCTCAGGAAGCCCAGGGTCTCAACTCTGTATTCTCTACCGACACCACCACCATTCAAGTCATCCGCGAGCAGGTTGCCCGCATCGGTAGTGCCGGAAAGTAGGCCCTCAGCCTTATGAATTATTGAAAAGTACAAGTATCTGCAAAATTAGTATCATTCCATTTCGGGAAAAAGTACTAATTTTGCAGCAGAAAACTGATAATTATTTAATAATAACCTAAAAAATTATAGCTTATGAAGAAATTGTTTACGCTCTTGGCTGTCGTTTTGTTGGCATTAAGTGTGAATGCACAAGAAACACTAACATTGTCAGGTGGTTGGGGATGGAGTAATCCTACAGATTTGCCAGGTAAGGTGGTCTTTCCTAGCCAGTGGAACTTTATGAACATTGGTAATGGGGCCGTTGATTGTTCTGTTTATACGGGAGTAAAGATCACCTATAGTGATTTGGTGCTGGCTGAAGGTACTGTTATAAACATAAAGGCCAAGGCTGGTGATATGACCGACGAGAACGCTTTGTATGTAGCCTTGGATCCAGCAGCCAGCGAAGTGACAGCTACTTTTGGCGATGCTTTTGCAGGTCTTACAATTACAAAGGGCAATTTGAATCTTCAATCAAGTGGTGCTGGTAATTCAGTTTACGTGAAGAGTGTGGCATTGATCAAAGCTGACAATTCTACTGAGGAGATTGGGCTTAGCTCTGGATGGGATGCAACGATTGAATCCACGCTTTTCCTCTTTAACAGCCAGTGGGCGGAATTAGGAAACTGGACTGCCGATTTTACTGAAGGCTCAGAGCATGTATATACTCTTAACTTGAATGCTCCTGCTCCGGCAGACTTCCAGTTTAAGGTTTACAAAAGTGCTGGTGAGGACTATCCTCCTGTTACGGAGGGAGCTACTACCGTTGATGTCGTAATCAAGGAAGCTTACACGAAAGTTACCCTCCAGTATAAAGGTACAGAGACTCCTGGAAAACTCGACATTGCATCCATTACACGCACTATCCGAGATGCCTCTGGTATCAACTCCGTCAGCTCACAGAAGATTCAGCCCACGGCTATCTACAACCTCGCCGGACAGAAGGTGAATGCGCAGTATAAGGGTGTGGTCATCAAGAACGGAAAGAAAATAATGCAATAAGTTCTTAGTAGTTATAAATCTCTCTTTATTAAACAAATCTTTTTGTAGAGTAATTACAATGTTTTGAACCCTTCATCGTGGCATGAAACTGTCAGTTTCCCATTGCCTTGCGGTGAAGGGTTCTTGTTTTGTTGGAATTCTCACGCGCGTGCGTGCGCGCGAAATTTTACTTTATAGGGTGCACGGGTGCCACATCGCCGATAAACACTGGGCTTGCACCCTGTTTGAAAGGGCGTCACGGGTGCCACAAGGGTGCTGCGCTTTTGGTAAATTCTCTAGAGAATTTTCTCCAAACTATCATCGGATGACTTGCAAACTATCATCGGACTGGAAAAATTCTCTAGAGAATTTAAAACCATTGTCCATTGGAAGCGATGCTTCCACTCATCAGAAACAACGCTTCCGCCCATTGGAAGCATTGCTTCTGATGGGCGGAAGGAAAGCGTGTGAGAGTTAGTTACTTCTTGACGTAGTTCATCCGGACGCGCTCGTAAGTGATCTGACCTTCCTTGGTGATGCGGACACGCACCAGATAGTCGCCTGCATCGGGACTGTTGCGCTCGCTCATGGAGTCGAGTGTCACGTAGTGCACATCGGCAAAGTCGCGCTCATCCCAGGCATGTACGTGGCCGCAGAAGGCAGCCGTGACGTTCCATTCACGGAATTGATCGAGCAGATAATAGGTTTCTTCCTTGGCAAATGTGGATGCAAACTGCAATCCTGACGGCCGGAAGATGTTGGTATGGCTGAAGACAAAGGTGTAACGGCACTTGAAGTAATTGTCCTTGGCATGTGCATCGAGCACTCCTTCCTCGATGAGCCTGACCTGCTCTTCTCCGAGTGTGCCGCTGGCGGTGTCGAGGAAGATGAAATGGTCGAACAGATCGGTTCCGTTGACATAGACGTCGAACTGGTAGAATGAGGAGTGGAAAATATTACACCACAGGGGCCATCCGTTGTGGGTAAGGTCGTGGTTGCCCACTACGGGGTAGAAGGGGTAGTGGATTTGTTCATAGCGTACGGTGTCGCCAAGCTCATCGATATAAAGACCGTCCCAGTCGCGCATGGATAGTTTTTCGAAAGGTATCTCTTTGTATTTCTTGGCGCAATATTTGTGCTTGTATTTATCGAGTGTTTTCTCCAGGTTGATGTAGTATTCGGCCTTGGTGTCGGCTATGTCGCCAAGGTGTGCGTAGAAGAGGTCGTTGGCATCGAGTCCTATCTGGAGCATTTCCTCCATGCGGCCGGTGTCGTCGGTGATATGGCTGTCGGCTCCCACGAGGAAGGTGTAGTCTCCGTTTTCTGCAATCTCTATATTGAAGTCTGACTTGTGCTCCTGATAATAGGTATGTGACATCTTGACGCGGTCTTCCACGCCTGTACCTGCCACGAGCACGCCGATGGGGCTTACTTTTTCGCACGATGCCATGGTGAGTGTGGCCACAGCTGCCAATACGATAATGTATATCTTGTTCATTTTACCAAACGTATTTGAGTCCTATTTTCTGTGAGAATTCATATTTGCTGGCCAACTGGCTGATAGATCCTGCGGGGCGCACGTTGAATTCGCCGAAGAGGTGCATCTGCTTTGCGAGCCGGGCATTGAAGCGGAGACCCCAGTTGATGTTCCAGTTCTCGTAGTAGTATTCGTCGTAGTTGCGGAAGAAGAGTCCGATGTTCCATGAGTTCCAGCGTGGTCGCACGTTCAATCCTACTCCGAAAGTGAACGTGAGGGGCTCACTGTAGCCGGAGCTTAGCATGTGATAGTGCATCAGGGATTCGCCGATGGTCAGTTCGAAGTAGGGAGCTTCCCATGTGGCTGAGATGTTGGCGGTGAATTCGTTCGTGTTGTATCGGTTGTATCGGTTGTACATCAGCTTCCCGTTGAAATAGAAGTTGAAATATTTCCAGGGCAACCTGTATCCACCTTTGACGAATGCACCGTAGAGTTGCTTGCCGAACTGAGCCTGCATGTCGCCCTCAATGGCCCATCGGTCGGTGAGGTGCCGCTTGTAGGATGCTGACATGCCACCGAAGAGGCCAGTCACCACGTTGCGTCCTCCTACTACGTAGCCGCTCACTTCGTTCTTGTGTTCTCCGTCGAATTTGTGTTCTCCGCAGAATGTCTGCGCCGTTGCCGGCAGGCAGCAAGCTGCGGCCATGCAGAGAAGAAGTCGTGTGAGAATCTGTCTGTAATCAATCATACTCTAATTTTTTAAACCTGTTAGTTATCTATGCTTTGCTTTAGGTGTATCAGATATTGTGCTGCAAAATTACGCAAAAATACTAAAACTTGTACTATTATAACGGAAAAAAAAACCTGAAATGCAATTCGTTTTCATAAGGTTTGCGTATGCTTTGCGTGAAATAGTTCCGATTTTAAACACTTTTTGCTAAAAAAGTTTTGTGGTGTGGGAAATATTGCGTATATTTGTACCCACAAAAAATCTGCCCTCTTTCAGGAGAAGATTTGTTTCGCTGATTATCAGGACGGGAATCTGGACAGTTCCATGCAACTATCTACACAGATAAAAGGCAAGACGACACGTTTTAGGCGTGGGATTTGTTTGCTAAGTGTAGAAGGTAGTCCAGAACCTCTGTTCCAATGGCAATCAATATCTCACGCTTTCTTCGTGTTTTGTTTTCTCTCAAAAATCTTACTTTTTATCTCAAAATGCCTGTTTTTTCGGCTTATGTGACGTGGAGTGAAACTAATGAGACACCAGAATTTGGAGCGTCTTAAAGTCTTTTGTAACTTTGCAAACAGAAAAGCTGAGGCTGCCTTGGAGCATCCTCGTGTTTGAATCAGAGTTATCTGTTTTTCATTGATGTAAAGATATGTTTAGGTTATTATTAGATAGTTATTAGTTAATTCATTACCACAACAGGACGCGTCGCGATGACGGGTCCTGTTGTGATTTTAGGATGTTTGCTGTCAGATGCCTTTCATCGTCAGAGAGATGCGGTTGCGGCGACGGTCCACCTGAAGAACCTTTACCTTGACGTGCTGATGAAGATGTATCACATCGTTGGGGTCTTTCACGTATTTATTGGCTAGCTGCGATACATGGACAAGACCGTCCTGATGAACACCGATATCGACAAAGGCACCGAAATTGGTGATGTTGGTGACGATACCGGGAAGTATCATTCCTTCTACAAGATCATCCACTTCCTTTACATTGGGGTCAAACTCAAAGGCTTCCAGCTGTTCCCGGGGGTCGCGCCCCGGTTTCTCCAGCTCCTGCATGATGTCGGTGAGGGTAGGGATGCCTACTGAAGCAGTTACATAGTTGCGGATGTCCACTTGACGGCGTAGTTGCGGATTACTGATGAGGTCGCCGACATGGCAGCCTTGATCATGGGCCATCCGTTCTACGACTTCGTAACTCTCTGGGTGTACGGCCGAGTTGTCAAGCGGATTTCTGGCTCCTGGTATGCGGAGAAATCCAGCACATTGCTGATAGGCCACAGGACCCAAGCGTGGTACTTTCTTAAGCTGGGCACGTGAGGTGAAGGCTCCATTCTCGCGGCGGTAATCCACGATGTTCTGTGCCAATACGGGGCCGAGACCGCTCACATAGGTGAGAAGATGTTTTGAAGCGGTGTTGAGATTAACACCCACCTGATTGACACAGCTTTCGACGGTCTGGTCGAGTGTGTGTTTCAGTTTCGTTTGGTCCACATCATGCTGATATTGTCCTACGCCAATACTTTTCGGGTCAATCTTTACGAGCTCAGCCAACGGGTCCATCAGTCGTCTTCCGATACTGACAGCTCCACGCACGGTGACATCCTTGTCGGGAAATTCTTCGCGGGCGGTCTTGGAAGCCGAATAGACGGAAGCACCATCTTCGCTGACGACGAAGATAGCGGGAGCGCCCTCTCCACCTCTCCTTGTGGTGTTGGCCAGTTCTTCAATGAATTCGCGGGTTTCTCGGGAGGCTGTGCCGTTTCCGATGGCAACGGCTTCTATCTGGTATTCGCTAATCATATCGAGGACGTGCATCTTGGCTTCCATCAATCGGTTGACAGGTGGGTGAGGAAAGATGGCCTCATGATGGAGCAGATTGCCTTGGGCGTCAAGGCAAACCACTTTACAGCCTGTGCGGAAGCCAGGGTCGATACCCATCACGCGTTTCTGTCCCAAAGGGGCGTCCATCAGCAGTTGACGCAAGTTTTGGGCAAAGACGTGGATGGCCTCATCATCGGCTTTCTCTTTGCTCATGTTTGCAAACTCGGTCTCAATGCTGGGCTGCAAAAGTCGATTGTAACCGTCTTCCAAAGCTTCGTATAGCAATCGTCGGCAGGCTCCTCCTCCTTGAGGTGGAACTGGTGGGAGACATCGGCGAAGACGACTTATGCATTCATCGTCGTCGGTTTCTATCTTGACACGGAGGAATCCTTCGTTTTCACCGCGGCGCATGGCCAGAAGCCTATGGCTGGAACAACGTCGCAGGGGCTCTTCCCAATCAAAATAGTCGCTGAACTTCTGTGCTTCGTCGGTGTCCTTCTTGGCCTTCACCACCTTACTTATTATAAAAGCATCGCGCCGAAACTGCTGTCTGACGATGTTTCGGCACTGTTCATCCTCAGCTAATTGCTCGGCAATAATGTCCTTGGCTCCTTGGAGCGCCATCTCGACATCCTTTACATCACCTTTTATAAAAGGCAGGGCAGCCTTTTGCGGATTGGGGGCAGCATAAGCGAGCAGCATTTTCGCTAAGGGTTCCAATCCTTGTTCGCGGGCCATCTGGGCACGTGTGCGACGCTTAGGACGGTAAGGCAAATAGATGTCCTCCAGTTCCGTGGCATTCCAGCATTCGCTGATACGCTTTTGCAATTCGGGAGTCAGTTTGCCGAGTTCGGTAATGGTCTTAAGAATAGTGTCTTTTCGTTTGGCCGTTTCTTTGAGTTTCTCGTTGAGGTCGCTGATTTGTGCTATCTGCACTTCGTTGAGTCCTCCCGTGCGCTCTTTACGGTAGCGTGAAATAAAGGGGATGGTGCATCCCTCGTCGAGTAGTTTCAGTGTGTTCTCCACGCCGTCTTGCGGCAATGAAAGCTGTTGTGCTATGATTTTAGTGAAAATATTCATGGCTCTAATTGTTTCTTTGGGAGCAAAGATAATGAAAAGTTGGAACAAATAACGGAAAAACAGCAATAAGTTTTGGATTTATAAGAAAAAAGATGTATTTTTGCAACAATAAACCGAATTGTTTCTATTAACCATAAACCCTATTTGATGATGAAAAAAAACATCTTATTTGTTTTTCTTATGCTTGCCACGGTAGCGATGGCAGAAAGGAAACAAGTGGCCATACTCTCCGTTAACGATATGCACGCCAATATGGAGAAAATGCCAGTTCTGGCCGATATTGTGGACAGTGTGCGTGCTATATACCCCAATCTGCTGGTGCTTTCGGCTGGCGATAATCGCACGGGCAGTCCCATCAATGACCAATATCGTATTCCGGCTTATCCGATGGTAGCGATGATGAATGCCATTGGTTTTGATGCAACGGCTCTTGGCAACCATGAGTTTGACAGCGGTGTTGAAGGACTTGGACGCCTGATTAACCTGGCTCATTTCCGTCATCTCTGTGCCAATGTGGAAGAGCCCCAGAAACATGTCTTGAATGTATTGCCCTATCAGTTTTTTGATTTAAACGGAATCCGTGTGGGAGTGCTGAGTGTGGTCCAGTTGAGCGACCGCGGTACACCCAGCGTTCACCCCAACAAGATAGTTGGCCTAAAGTTTCTAAATGAAAAAGAAACGATAGCCAAATATAAATGGATGCGTGATGAGTGTGATTTGAATATCCTGCTCGACCATAGCGGCTATCCGGCAGAAAAGGAGTTCTGCCAGGAATTCCCTTATTATGACCTCGTAATAGGCGGTCATACCCATACGAAAGTGGATGGAGAACGCATTAACGGTGTGCTGCTCACGCAAACTGAATGGCAACTGAAGTATGTCTGTCTGACGGTGGTGACCTTTGAAGACAAGAAAATCGTTTCGAAAGAGGCTCAGCTCATTGATGTGAACAAGCATCAGGGACGGAGCGAAGTACTCGATAATATGCTGACTCTTTTCAGTGGGAACCCGTACTTCAAAACTGTTTTGGCTACAAATGAAACAGAACTCAACAATGTGGAAGAGGTGGCTTGCCTGATGGGTGATTCGCATGTGGCTGAGAGTGGTGCAGATATGGCTGTCCTTAATTTTGGAGCCGTTCGTGACAGTCATTTGTCCCAAGGTCCGATACGTATCCTCGATGTGTTCCGTATAGATCCGTTTGGCAATGAGGCTGCTGTCTATACCCTGACGGGTGAAGAAGTAGGAAAACTGATTGAGGTAAGTCGTCAGAAAGGACGTAACCGTGCTCCCTTTGTTTCAGGCATGACCTACGAGATGATAGTTGACAAGGCTGATACGGCAAAGATTAAGAAAACCAAGGTGTTCCTGCCTGACGGCAAGCCGATTGATAAGAAAAAACGATACAAAGTGGTGCTCAACAGCTACGTTGCCAATATCGGACTGGATCCCGGCAAGGCAGAAGACTATACCTGTGGTACCACTCCCGAGATGCTGATAGAATATCTGAAAAAAACATCTGTGGTGAATTACAAAGGGATGGTTCGCCGCAAGATTATACGTAAATAATTAATTATCATCAAATAATTTGTGGGTGCAAAGATTTTGAAGTATCTTTGCACCCTAATTATATGATATCAGTAGAAGGACTTAAAGTAGAGTTTGGCGTCAAGCCTCTTTTTCACGACGTGAGTTTCGTGATCAACCAACGTGACCGTATCGCCTTGGTGGGTAAGAACGGTGCTGGTAAATCCACACTGTTAAAGATTCTTTGTGGAATCCAACAGCCCACGGAGGGCATTGTCAGCGTGCCTAATGACACGACAATAGGCTATTTGCCTCAGGTGATGAAGCTGGTGGATGACACCACCGTGCGCGAAGAGGCTCGCAAGGCCTTTGCCGACAATACCAAGATGGCAGAACGGTTGGAGCGTATGAACCGCGAATTGTCGGAGCGTACAGATTATGAAACGCAGGAGTACATGGATCTCGTGCAACGATATACGGAAGCTCACGAACGCTATCAGATGATGGGCGCAGAAGGCTATGAAGCCGAGATTGAGCGTACACTTGTAGGTCTGGGCTTTGAGCGTGACGACTTCGAACGTCCTACAAAAGAATTTTCTGGCGGTTGGCGCATGCGTATCGAATTGGCAAAGATCCTTTTGCGCAAGCCCGATGTCCTGTTGCTTGACGAGCCGACTAACCATCTTGATATAGAATCCATTCAGTGGCTGGAACAGTTTTTGGCTACGAGTGGCAGTGCCGTAGTCTTGGTGAGTCACGACCGTGCATTTATAAATAATGTTACCAACCGCACGCTGGAGATTTCTTGTGGTCAGGTAATTGACTATAAGGTGAAATACGACGAGTATGTGGTACTGCGCAAGGAACGCCGTGAACAGCAGATACGTGCCTACGATAACCAACAGAAGGAAATAGCCGATATCAGGCAGTTCGTGGATCGTTTTCGCTATCAGGCCACGAAGGCTATTCAGGTACAGCAGCGTTTGCGGCAATTGGAAAAAATGGTTCCCATTGAGATAGACGAAGTGGACAACTCCGCCTTGCGCCTGAAATTCCCGCCTTGTTTGCGGAGTGGCGATTATCCGGTCATCTGCGATGAGGTGTCAAAGAGTTACCATCATCTTGTGTTTGAGCACGTAAACCTTACGATAAAGCGGGGTGAGAAAGTAGCCTTTGTTGGCAAGAACGGTGAAGGAAAGTCCACACTTGTGAAGTGTATTATGGGCGAGATTCCTTTTGAAGGGAATCTGAAAATAGGCCACAATGTACAGATCGGTTATTTTGCCCAGAATCAGGCTCAACTGCTTGATGAATCGTTGACCGTTTTCGATACCATCGACCGTGTGGCCACTGGTGATGTCCGTCTTCGCATCAACGATATCCTTGGTGCTTTTATGTTCGGCGGTGAGGCTTCAGAGAAAAAGGTGAAGTTTCTCAGCGGTGGTGAACGCAGTCGTTTGGCCATGATTAAGTTACTCTTGGAACCCGTGAACCTGCTGATTCTTGATGAGCCTACCAATCACCTCGACATGCCATCGAAGGATGTGCTGAAGGAAGCCATAAAGGCTTTCGACGGAACGGCTATCATCGTGAGTCATGACCGTGAGTTCCTTGATGGTCTTGTATCCAAGGTCTATGAGTTTGGCGGTGGCAAGGTTCGCGAATACTTGGGCGGCATTTATGACTGGATCAACAAATCTCCTCACCAACTGACGCAGACAAATGTCGAACGTAACGGCTCTGAAAAGAAAGCTGTCAATAATAAAGTTGCGGATTCAAAAGAGTCGTCAGCATCAGATAATGCAAACGGGTCTCTCTCTTATGCTGAACGTAAGGAATTGTTGAAGAAGAAATCGCGTTTGGAAAAGAGTATCAAGGAGGTGGAGAAGAAGATCGAAAACTTGGAAGCCCGTATTGCAGAACTTGATGCGATTCTTTGTACACCAGAGGGCGCTTCTGATATGACCGTGGTTACTGAATATACTTCTACCAAACGTATCATCGATCAGGAGACAGATCGATGGGCACAACTCTCAGAAGAGTTAGACGCGATAGAGCTATAAACATTTACATATATCAGCAGATAATTAATTAATAAATATAGTGATTATGAATTTCAAAACAATGATGACAACCTTGCTGATTGCATCGGCAGCCATGGGCGCCGGTGCTCAGGAATTGACGTCGGGTCTTAAGATGTCTAATCTTGACACCTCTGTAAAGCCCCAAGATGATTTTTACCAGTATGCTTGTGGAGGCTGGATGAAGAACCATCCTCTGCCTGCTGCTTACAGCCGTTATGGCAGTTTCGACCAGTTGCAGGAAGATAATGACAAGCGTATCAACGGTATTCTTGACGAACTCCGCAAAGGCACCTATGCCAAGGGAACGGTAGAGCAGAAGCTTTCTGATTTCTACAAGCTGGCGATGGATCAGAAGCGCCGCAACAAGGAAGGTGTGCAGCCGGTAATGCCAATCATCAAGAAGATGGAGGCAGCCCAGACAAAGGAACAGCTTTTCGAGATCCAAAAGGAACTGATGCCGTATGGCGACCAGCAGTTCATGTATATGGGTTTCGGCGCAGATGATAAGAATGCTTCACAGAACATATTGAATATCTATCAGGGTGGCCTCACCCTCGGTCAGAAGGAGTATTATCTCGACAACGATGAGGCTACCACCAAGATTCGTGAGGCCTACAAGAAGCATATCGTCACGATGTTCCAGCTTTTCGGTTTCAAGAAGGGCGTAGCTCAGAAGAAAATGGAGCAGGTGATGAAGATTGAGACAGCTCTTGCCAAGGTGAGCAAGAATCGCACGGAACTCCGTGATGTAGAGGCCAATTACAACAAGATGACGCTGAAGGAATTCGAACAGAAATATCCTCATGTACAACTCTCACAGTTGGCACAGGCGGAGGGCGTTGACCTCAAGTACATTCATGAAATGATTGTAGGACAGCCAGACTTCGTAGCCGGTGCCGACAAGGTGATTGCCGAGATGACTGCCGACGAATATCGTGCTTATATGGAGTGGGGCGAGATAACTGGTGCTGCCAGCTATTTGAGCGATAAGGTGGTGGCAGCCAATTTCGATTTCTTCGGCAAGACAATGCGTGGCCGTAAGGAGAACTTCCCCCTTTGGAAGCGTGCCACCGGTCAGGTGGAGAGTCAGATGGGCGAAGCACTTGGCCGCATCTATTGCGAGCGCTATTTCCCTGCATCTTCCAAGGCTCGTATGGAGCGTTTAGTGAAGAACCTGCAACTCTCTCTCGCAGAGCGTATTATGGCTCAGGACTGGATGGAAACTGACACCAAGTTGAACGCCCTTTCCAAGCTTTCCACATTCTATGTGAAGATTGGTTATCCTGATAAGTGGAAGGATCTGTCGGCTCTTGGCATTGACCCCTCGAAGAGCTTTTATGAGAATGTGCTGGAGTGTAACAAGTATCAGACCAAGCGCCATATCGACGAGAAAGCCGGTAAACCCGTTGATCGCGACGAATGGCACATGACTCCCCAGACCGTTAACGCCTACTACAATCCCACCACCAATGAAATCTGCTTCCCGGCAGGCATCCTTCAGTATCCCTTCTTTGACCCAACGGCTGACGATGCATTCAACTATGGTGCTATCGGAGTGGTTATCGGCCACGAGATGACGCACGGCTTTGACGATCAGGGCCGTCATTACGACAAGGTTGGAAATATGACTGACTGGTGGACCGAAAGTGACGGTAAGAACTTTGAGGCCCGCACAGGTAAGTATGCCGACTTCTTCTCAGCTATCGAAGTGCTTCCCGGGCTGAATGCCAACGGTAAGTTTACGCTTGGTGAGAATCTCGCCGACCACGGAGGTCTGCAGGTTGCCTTTAATGCATTCAAGAACGCAACAAAGTCTGCACCTCTGAAGGAGATTGACGGACTGACAGCCGACCAGCGTTTCTTCATTGCTTATGCAGGTGTCTGGGCTGGTAATATTACCGAGGCCGAGATTCGCAACCGCACCAAGAGTGACCCCCATGCCCTGGGCCGCTGGCGTGTGAATGGAGCCCTGCCGCATATCGATATGTGGTATGAAGCCTTTGGCGTGAAGCCAGAGAACAAAATGTTCATTCCCAAGGCAGAGCGTCTGCAACTTTGGTAAGTCAGATTCCTAATCAAATAGAAAGGATGCCAAATTTGGCATCCTTTCTTGCTTTTTCTGCAAAATAGTTGTAACTTTGCACCCAAATCATAAGTAAATACAAATATGCCTTTAAGAATACCCGATAGACTTCCCGCAATTGATATCCTGAAGAAGGAGAATATCTTCGTGATGGACGACACCCGTGCTCATACACAGGATATTCGTCCGCTGAAGATTGTTATCCTGAACTTGATGCCGCTGAAGATTACGACTGAGACAGACCTTATCAGGCTGTTGTCGAATACTCCTTTGCAGTTGGACATCACTTTTATGAAACTGAAAAGCCATACACCCAAGAATACGCCGATAGAACACATGATGATGTTCTATAAGGATTTTGAGGTGCTGAAGTCGCAGAAGTTTGACGGTATGATTATTACGGGTGCCCCCGTAGAGCAATTCGCTTTTGAGGACGTGACCTACTGGGATGAGATGAAGGCCATCTTCGACTGGGCGAAGACCCACGTGCAGAGCACACTCTATATCTGCTGGGCAGCTCAGGCAGGCCTGTATTATTATTATGGTATTCCGAAATATCCTTTGGAGAAGAAGAAGTTTGGCATCTTTCCCCAGCGTGTCATACAGCCACAGTTGCCTATCTTCCGAGGCTTCGACGATTTCTTCTATATGCCCCATAGCCGTCATACTGAAGTAAGACGTGAAGACATAGAAGCAAGTGAATATCTTTCCATTCTTGCAGAGGGCGAGGAGAGTGGCGTGAGTATGGTGGTAGCCCGTGGCGGCAGAGAGTTCTTCGTAACCGGCCATTTGGAGTATGCACCGAATACTCTTGATAAGGAATATCGTCGAGACATGGGAAAACGTGATGATGTGGAACTTCCCAAGTATTATTATCGCGACGATAATCCAGAGAACGAGCCTGTCGTGAAATGGAGGGCACATGCCAATCTCTTTTTCCAGAATTGGGTAAACTATTATGTTTATCAGCAAACGCCCTATGATATTAATCTCATAGGATAAAAACCAAAGATTCCGAGTGAAACAGACCATAGAACTGCTGGCTCCGGCCAAAAACCTGAAATGCGGCATCGCGGCAATTGACCACGGTGCTGATGCCGTTTATATTGGGGCATCCCGTTTTGGAGCAAGGGTGGCAGCAGGGAATACGGTTGAAGATATTGCCGAATTATGCCGTTATGCCCATCCTTTCGGAGCGAAGGTCTATGTGACGGTGAACACGATTATCTTTGACGACGAACTTGAAGATACCCGGCGGTTATTGAATGAGCTTGATGCGGCAGGCGTGGATGCCATCCTTGTTCAGGATATGGCATTAGTCTCCCCTGAAATGAAAGGGAAGTTTACTCTTCATGCTTCCACCCAGACAGATAACCGCACGGCCACGAAAGTGGCGTGGTTGCATTCATTGGGATTCAAACGGGTGGTGTTAGCCAGGGAACTGTCGGTAGAGGAAATTCGTGAGATTCACAAGCAAGTGCCTGATGTGGAACTGGAAGTGTTTGTGCATGGAGCTCTTTGCGTCAGTTATAGCGGTCAGTGTTATGCATCGCAGTATTGTTTTGGGCGTAGTGCCAATCGTGGAGCTTGCGCACAATTCTGTCGCCTTCCTTTTGATATGGTCGATAGCGACGGGCAGTTGATAGAGCAGGGCAGACATTTGCTTTCGTTGAAGGACCTCTGTCAGATAGACCATCTGGAAGAACTGATGGAGGCCGGTGCGGTATCGTTTAAGATTGAAGGTCGCCTGAAAGATGTGGATTATGTGAAGAATGTGACGGCTGCCTATAGCCAGCGATTAAATCAGATTATTGCCCGCCATCCTGAACGTTATCAAAGAGCCTCTCAAGGCCGTTGCTCTTATACCTTTGAGCCTAATTTGAAGAAAACTTTTAATAGGGGCTTTACAACTTATTTCCTACATGGCCGCAAGCCTGACATATTCTCGCCCAATACTCCTAAAGCCTTGGGCGAGTATGTGGGAAGAGTGAAGGAGTTGCGGCATGACTCCTTTAATGTGGCCGGAACAGCAAGTTTTGCCAATGGCGACGGTCTGTGTTTCTTTTTAGAGGAGAGAGGAGATAGGAAAGAGAATAGGAGGGGAGAACTGGTGCTTTGCGGTTTTCGCGTGAATCGTGCGGTGGGCAACCGGCTTTATCCCTTTAAAATGCCCAAAGGCCTGAAATCAGGAATGGCGCTCTATCGTAACAATGATATCATGTTTGAACGCCTGATGGCAGGACAGACTGCGGAGCGTAAGATGCCTGTCACGATGACCCTGGAGGCTGTGGATGGAGGATTCGAACTAAATGGTCAATTCTTTGCAGCCGAGCATCAGGAGGCTCAGAAACCTCAGCGTGAGAATATCGTAAGACAACTGTCGAAACTGGGGGGAACGCCTTATGTCTGTGAGCAGGTCAGACTGATTCCAGATGATTTCAACTATTTCATACCGAGTAGTATGCTGGCTGATTGGAGAAGGACAGTTCTGGCTCAACGTATCTCAGAAAGCGAAAGTCGTAATGATAATGGCAAGGAGTTTTCTGATACGGATTTGCCAGATTTGAAAGTCCCCTCAATGGTTGGAGGCTTGGTACGTACCTATCCTTATTTATATAATGTGTCCAATGCTAAAGCGCGTGCTTTCTATGCAGCACAAGGAGTTGCCGATGCAACAGCTATGGAGGTTTCATCTACGAAGAAATATCCTAATGGTGAGCCTATCTTGATGCAATGCCGCCATTGTCTTCGTTATTCATTGGGCTATTGTGTGAAGAACGGTGGGGATAAGCCTTTCTGGAAGGAGCCACTTTTTCTCGTTTCGGATGACGGGCGCCGTTTCCGTCTGGAGTTTGATTGCAGGAATTGTCAGATGAACGTTTACTGTTGTCAGATATGAAAAAGATTCTTATACTTTTTTACCTTTTTACCTTTTTGTTTCTATTCACGGGCTGTTATCGGGATAAGGCTCGCGAATTGCCTTCGCAGGATACTACAGCCGTGAAATATGTGGCACCGCAGATTGACACTGTGGCACTTAAGCAAAAGCGTGACTCTCTGCTTTTCCTGGCGCAGCATCATTATACTGAGAACTTCAATTTCCTGGTTCGCGCAGATTCTCTTTGCCTTTACAAACAACAGCCCGAGGAGGTGATAAGCCAGTTGGCTACCGATTCTTTCTATGTATATAAGAATGACCCGCTGGTGGTGGCCGATATTCGTATAATGCCAGCCGATTCTGTGGATTCCGTATGGGTACAGTTGGCGCGTGACCAGATAACGTTCGGATGGATTCATGAGTCAGATTTGTTGCCAAACGTGGATCCCGATGACCCCATTTCACAGTTTATTACGGTGTTTTCCAACAATCACCTCCTTATATTCCTCGTCGTATTCATTTTTATCGGCGTAGCCTATATGGCCCGTATAGCCATCAAGCGCAATGCAAAGATTGTTCATTTCAATGACATACCTACGCCCTATCCAATGGCATTGGCATTGACCGTGGCAACCTCAGCCACGCTCTATGCTTCGATTCAGAATTTTACTCCGCAGTTATGGCGGCATTTCTATTTCCACCCCACGCTCAATCCGCTGTTAGCTCCTTTCCTGATAGCCATATTCCTGGTTTCCGTATGGGCTATCATCATTGTCGGACTGGCAGCTGTTGACGAGGTTCGCAAGAACCTTCCTCTTGATGAAGCCATCCTGTATCTCTGCGGCTTGGTAGGTGTCTGTGCGATAGATTATATTGTCTTCACTTTTACCACTATTTACTATATTGGATATCTTTTGCTGATAGCATATTATTGGTTTGCCATCAGGATGTATAAAAAATCCATATAAATAGGGATTGCAAGTGCTGGTGAATTTGTGTACCTTTGCACTCGATTTTAGAATTATGGTAAAGGAACAGAATCCAGACAGGGTAGATGTAATGGTTGTTGGCGCAGGGCTTACTGGTCTTACTACAGCTTTCCGTCTGTCAAAAGCGGGTAAAAAGGTACATGTCGTAGAACAACGAAATCGCGTGGGTGGTCAGATAAGGACTTTCCGCGAAGATGGTTTTGTCTTTGAGAGTGGTCCTACTACGGGCTCAGTTTCTACGCCTGAGGTGGCTGAACTGATGTCGGGTCTTGCCATTAGTTCCGGTGGTAAGTGCCAGCTTGAAACCGCCCAGATTCAGCTAAACGGCGTTTGATTTGGAAAGGAGATCGTTTCCATGATTTGCCGTCCGGCCCATGGAGCGCGGTTACCACTCCGTTGTTCCGTTTTACTGATAAGATAAGAATCCTTGGTGAACCTTGGAGGAAGAAAGGTACTGATCCCGACGAAAGCGTGGGCAGTCTGGCTCGCCGCCGGTTGGGCAGGTCGTTTGTGGATTATGCCGTTGATCCTTTCCTTTCAGGCGTTTATGCTGGAAATCCTGATACGCTTGTAACGCGGTATGCACTTCCTAAGTTGTATAATCTGGAACAGAATTATGGCAGTTTTATCCGTGGAAGTATAGCCAAGGCCAAAGAACCTAAGACCGACCGTGACCGCCTGGCCACGAAGAAAGTGTTTTCAGCCGTGGGGGGACTTAGCAAGATTCCTGAAGCTGAAGCCTGTGCCATCGGTTATGAGCATATCTCGCTGGGAGTGAAAGACGTGAAGGTGAGACCTGTTGAAGAAGGTTGGCTCACAAAGTTTGTGGACAACGAGGGCCAGCAACGTCAGATACTCAGCCGCTATGTAGTGACCACTTGCGGGGCCTATAGCCTGCCTGAGGTCTTACCCTTCGTCAGTCAGGATCAGATGGATAAGATAGCCTCGCTCCATTATGCTCCTGTGATGGAAGTGGCCGTTGGCATACGTAATGACTGGGGTGGAGACTATCGGGCCTTTGGCGGATTGGTCCCTACCTGTGAACATAAGAAAGTTTTAGGCATCCTTTATCCGTCATCCTGTTTCAAGGGTCGTGCGCCTCAAGGCGGTGTGCTCTTCTCGTTCTTTATGGGAGGCGTGAAGCAGCCAGAATTGCTCGGTCTTTCAGATCAGGAAGTGGAGACGTATGTGCTGAAGTATTTCCATGAAATGCTGAAGTTCCCATCGGATGTGAAGCCTGATCTTATCCGTATATTCCGTCATTCGCGGGCCATTCCTCAATATGAAGCGACGAGTGGTGCCCGTTTTGAAACCGTAAAGTCCTTGCAAGCGCAGTATCCCGGCTTGATCATCGGCGGTAATCTCCGCGATGGTATCGGCATGGCTCATCGTATCACGCAGGCATTCCAAATAGCATCAGAAATAAATCAACAATAAAAACAGAAAGAAAGAATGAAAAAAAGATTGTTAATGGTAGCATTGGCCGTAGGCGCAATTCTTCCCACGATGGCTTCGGAAGTGGAGAATCTTGCCGATTCAGCCCGTGTTTATGACCTTGATGAAGTAGTAGTGGTATCTCAGGCAAAAGAATTCTACCGCTTGCGTCAGCAGCCCGTCAGTTCTACGGTATTGACGAGTAATGAAATAAGCCGTCTGGGCGTTCGTGATCTTCGTGAGTTGTCGCAGTATGTTCCATCGTTTGTCATGCCCAACTACGGCTCACGTTTCACGTCTTCCATCTATGTTCGTGGTATTGGTTCGCGCGTGAATAGTCCTTCGATGGGTGTCTATATTGACGATATGCCACTGATCAATAAAACCGCTTTCAATACGCATCTCTATGAAACGGAGCGTGTGGATGTGCTCCGTGGTCCCCAGGGAACGCTCTATGGTATCAATACCGAGGGCGGAATGGTCAGGATGTACACGCGCAACCCTATGAACTACCAGGGAACAGACATCAACCTCTCATTGGGCAGTCATTTCCACCGCAAGGCCGAAGTGGCTCATTATAATAAGGTGAGTGATCAGTTCGCTTTCTCCGTGGCTGCTTTCTATACGGGTGAGAATGGATTCTTCCGTAATCAGACGACGGGTGAACGCGCTGACAACGGCGATGAGGCCGGCGGACGTCTGCGTCTTATTTTCCAGCCTACTGACCGCCTCTCGTTCAATTACGTGGCAGACTATCAGTTTGTGAAGCAGAAGGCTTACCCTTACGGAGTGCTCAATGACGAGCTGACGGAAATCGTGGGGCAGCCTAATCAGGACTCGCAGAGTCGCTATAAGCGCAACCTCTTTAATACAGGTCTCGGCATTAAGTATGTGGCAAAGGGTTTTGATTTCAATTCCACCACGAGCTATCAGTTCTTGCGCGACAACCTGCTGATGGATAATGACTATTCTGCCATCGACTTCATCGTGGTTGACCAGTTCCAGCTGTCAAACGCTTTGACGCAGGAGTTCTCTTTCAAGAGCAACGACACCAGCCGCTGGCATTGGACGTCAGGTGTATTCGGCAGCTATTCGTGGCTGAAGACCGTGGCTCCCAACACCTTTGGGACGGCTTTCTCCAGCATGATGGGCGGAATGGTGGGCAGCCAGATTTACAATGCGATGTTCAATTCGATGGCTGCCCGTATGGGTGAGGCTGCGGCCAAGGCTGCCATTGAGCGGGCTGGTGGCATCAATGTGAATATGGGGCTCTTCGTGCCATGTACTTTCCGCACGCCGCAGTTCAATCTCGGCATCTACCATGAGTCGAACATTGACCTCACGGATAACTTCACGGCAACGCTTGGACTCCGTTACGACTTTACACATTCCGAGATTGACTACGACACCCGTGGTGATGCCGGTATCGACTTCAATATCATGGGTGTGGCTGCAAAAGCAAAATTGCTGAGTGTCTTCAAGCATGAGGAGAAGGCTGATTTCAGCCAGCTGCTTCCCAAGTTCGGCCTTACCTATAAGTTCGACGGTGGCAGCAACGTCTATGCTACGGTGGCAAAGGGCTATCGCGCAGGCGGTTTCAACGTTCAGCTTTTCGGCGACTATATCAATACCGACGTGCAGAAGAACCTCCAGACCGTTATGGGGGAAGCCCAGCAGACACGTCAGGACGTTTACAAGGAAATCAATCACACCGATGCTGAATACGAGGCATTGCTCGACGCTATCAAGTTTAAGCCGGAGGAGAGCTGGAACTATGAATTAGGTACTCACCTGAATCTTTTCGGTGATGCGCTCCATACCGACCTTTCTGTGTTCTACATGCAGATTCGCAATCAGCAGCTCTCTGTCTTTAACAAGGAGTATGGCTTTGGTCGCCGTATGGTCAATGCCGGAAAGAGTTACAGTTGCGGTCTGGAACTTTCGCTTCGTGGAAGTCTGGTGAACGACCACCTTACCTGGGCTGCCAACTATGGCTATACCAATGCCAAGTTTAAGGAATATGTTGACCAAGATACTGACTATAAGGACAACTATGTTCCATTCATTCCAGCCCACACCTTCTCGGCAATGGCCGATTACCGTTTCGATTTCAGCGGTTCCGTGCTGAAGGATATCACGGTAGGTGCCAACGTGAATGGCCAAGGCAAGATTTGGTGGGATGATGCCAACACCTTCTCGCAGAAGCTGTATGCCGTACTTGGAGCTCATGCTGCTGCCAACTTTGGATGCGTGAACGTTGACCTTTGGGCCCGTAACATCACAGACACAAAATACGGAACCTTCGCTTTCCGTAGCGCCGCCACCGGTAAGGCAGTCTATTCTGCCCAGCGTGGTATGCCTTTCCAGATGGGTGTTGACGTGAAGATTCATTTCTAAATGTTCATGCGGCGTCATCCTTGCATTAAAGGCGCAGGGAACAAAGTAAGTTAGTTTGTTCGGCTTCCGCCCATCAGAAGCATTGCTTCCAGACTTCAGGCGGAGTACAAACTAATTTACTTTGTTCTTCAACGGATGATGTTTTGTTTCCCGTTTGATGATGTTTTGAGGAACAAACTAATTTACTTTGTTCCCGACGCTCTTATTAAATGGAAAGCCTTCATGAAAGAATCGGGGACGTGCTGTTGATGGCTCGCCCCCGATTCTTGATATGTAGCAACCTCTTTAAATGGCCAGGAATACCATCAGACCGCCAATTACGATATAGAGAATGGCATACGGAATGGCGCTCTTCATGATCTCACCATCCTTGCCTTGCATGTCGCAGGAGGCGGTGGCAATGGCGATGCTCTGCGGGCTGATCATCTTACCGCCAGTAGCACCTGTTGTGTTGGCGGCTACCAGCCAGTTGGTCTGACTGCCTTCAGCACCGAAGAACGTGCCCTGTCCGGTCATGCCTAATTGTCCGGCAACATTGGCCTGCAACTTGGCGAAGAGGATATTCGATGAAGTGTCGGAACCCGTGACAAATGTGCCGATGGCACCAATCAGCGGAGCAAAGATGGGATAGAACGAACCGGTGAGTGCTACGAGGCCAGCGGCAATGGCGCCAATCATTCCGGCATAGTTCATCACGGAGGCCAGGGCGATGAGCGAGATGATGGTGATGACGGTGTTCCGAAGGTTTACGACCGTACGGGCCAGCACAGCCATTAGTTTCTTGAAGCTCAGTCCCTGAATCATTCCGCCGATGGTAGCGCCCAGGAAGAGCATCAGTCCGGCATTACTGATCCATCCGAACTTGAACGTAGAGCCGATGACGGGTAGCGGAACCTGAGTCACCAGATGGCTCTTGAGGAATTGGTTGACGGGCGGGCAGAGGGCACCGCTCAGCAGAATGAATAACAAGATGAATAGGTAAACGCTCCATGCGCGGAAGGTTTCGCCCATCGTGTAGCTCTTGCCTGTATGCTCTCTCTGCTCACCTTTTTTCTTCGCAAACAATTTGGCATAGATGATGATTGCGATGATGGCTGCCACGGAGCCAATGATTGCCGGTGTCTCAGCACCTAAATACTTGGCGCAAAGGAATTGTACGACAACTGAGATGGCACCCGTCCAGACAGCCAGCGCAATGTTTTTTACGATAGCCTTCTTGTCGGTGAGCATGAGAATAATGAAAGGAAGGATGATGAACAGGGGTGACAATTGCAGAACGGCAAAGGCCGAAGTCTCGCAGATGGCTTCAGCTGATGCGCTTCCGCCGGGGGCCACTTCGTTACAGAGTGTCGTGACGGGAACACCCACGGCACCAAATCCCGTGGCTACCGTATTGCCAATCAATGCGACGAGGGCTGAGAACATGGGCTTGAAACCAAGGCCGATAAGTATGGCTGCAGGGATAGCCACGGCAGTGCCGAAGCCGGCCATACCTTCCAACAGTCCGCCAAAGCCCCAGACGAGCATCAGCACGAGAATGCCTTTGTCGTCGGTGAAACTCGTGAACTGATCCTTGATAACCTCTATCTCTTTGGATTCTACCAGGATGTTGTAGCTATAGATAGCCATCAATATGATAATGAGGATGGGGAACACGGCCTTGAACACACCTTCCACGAAGCTCCACCACACAACGCCATAGATGGAACTGCCGGCAAACTTCTCAGGAAGCATGCCCATTGCAGGAGCCACAAACAGGGCGAGGAGTATGGTGACGACGAGCGTGATGAACGCACTTTTGTGACCCGCCATCTTGAACCCCAGCATGAGTACGAAGAGCAGTACGATAGGAATTACTGAAACTAATGCAGACATAATTGAATCGTTTTAATTGTTATTAAATTTTGAGATAGATTTCTATAACAGATGGTTTCGGCTTCAAATATAGGAAAAATAATCCAAACCCATGTAAACTATTTTCAAAAACTCTTTATAATTTACGAAAAATGTCTCTTTTTCGTTTAAAAGCCAGTCGCAGTCACACCATCATCAGGTCGCTCATCACCATGTCGCTGACGAAGAGTCCTTGGCGTGTAAGTCGCAGACGATTGTCTTCCACGGTAATCAACTGTTGTTCCAGATGGGGGCGGACTTGAGAAAGCAAGTATTGACGCTGGCTTTCGCTGAGTCGTTCCAAGTTGAGACCCTTACGGGTGCGAAGGGCTGTCATCACGGCATCATTGTAGCGGGTTTCGTCGTTCAGCACTTCTGTTTCCTCGATGGGGCTTTCATCATGCTGCATTCGGCGGATATATTCGCGCACGTTGCTTACGTTCCACCAGCGGCTGTCAATGTCGTAACTGTGGGCTGCAGCCCCTAATCCGATGTAAGGCGTTCCATCCCAGTAGCTGCTGTTATGGCGGGAGTGGAATCCGGGACGGGCAAAATTAGAGATTTCGTAATGCTCAAAACCAGCCGCGGTCAGCCGGTCAATAAGCGTCTCATACATCTTCAGCGAAAGCTCCTCATCTACCTCCTTCACTTTGCCTTGCTCCCAAAGCGCATAGAGCGGTGTTCCTTCTTCAAACATCAGGCTGTAGGCTGAGATGTGCTCCACCTGCAAGGCCAATGCCTGCTGGATGTCTGCCTCCCAATCGCTGAGGGTTTCTCCCGGGAAACCGAACATGAGGTCAATGCTGATATTGTCGATGCCGATATGGCGGAGCCGTTCCACGGCTTCGCTTACTTGTCGGGAGGTGTGGCGGCGATGGAGGAAACGGAGCCTATCGTCAGAGAATGTCTGCGCCCCCATCGAAATGCGGTTGATGGGCAGGTCGCGAAGTGCCGCCGCATAATCATCCGTCAAGTCGTCGGGATTGCATTCCATGGTGATTTCAAGTTCCTTGCTATTGGCTTCACCCCCAATTTCGAGATGTTCAAAGAGGCGGTGGAGCAGGGCAGGGGACAGTTGTGAGGGCGTACCTCCACCCAGATAGACCGTAGAGAAGTTCCCAAATGTGTTTTTAAAGCGGAGGGCATTGCTTGCTTCCTTGCATACAGCCTCTACATACAGCTCCTTCAGTTGAGCCAAGGTAGTGGAGTAAAAGCCGCAGTAAATGCAGCGGCTTTCGCAAAACGGGATGTGTATGTAGAGACCTGCCATATCGTAGCTGAATTGTTCACACCTATTTAATATATATAAGGTGGAAAATGTTTTTAGATTGCAAAGATACTGATTTTTCTGCAAAATAACGTTAAACAAAACGTAATTATTCAAACTTCATTCTTCATTCTTCATTTTTCTTCGTAATTTTACCCCTCGATTATTACTACGTCTAATATCAACAATTAAACCTTAAAGATATGAAAGTATATCAGACAAACGAAATCAAGAACATTGCCCTGGTTGGCAGTGCGGGTAGCGGCAAGACTACTCTTGCCGAAAGTATGTTATTCGAAAGTGGCGTCATCAAGCGTCGTGGCTCAGTAGAAGCCAAGAACACGGTGAGTGACTATTTCCCTGTGGAGCAGGAATATGGCTACTCTGTATTCCCAACAGTTTTCAACGTAGAGTGGAACAATAAGAAACTTAATATTATCGATTGCCCGGGTTCTGACGACTTCGTGGGAGGTGCCATCACGGCGATGAACGTAACCGACCAGGCTTTGGTGCTTATAAACGGTCAGTATGGTCCTGAGGTAGGAACTCAGAATATCTTCCGTTATACGGAGAAGCTGAAGAAACCGGTGATTTTCCTGGTGAACCAACTCGACCGCGATACATGTGACTTTGATGCAGTTCTGTCACAAATGCAGGAAATCTATGGCCCCAAGTGTGTGCCCGTTCAGTATCCGCTCAACGCAGGTCCTAACTTCAATGCCCTTATCGATGTGCTGCTGATGAAGAAGTACTCATGGAAACCCGAAGGCGGCGCTCCCATCATCGAGGATATTCCTGCTGAGGAAATGGATAAGGCTATGGAAATGCATCAGGCACTTGTAGAGGCTGCTGCTGAGAACGATGAGGCCCTTATGGATAAGTTCTTTGAGACGGAGACTCTTACGGAGGACGAGATGCGTGAAGGTATCCGCAAGGGTTTGGTAACCCGTAGTATCTTCCCCGTATTCTGCGTTTGCGGTGGCCGTTCAATGGGTGTTCGCCGTTTGATGGAGTTCCTCGGCAATGTGGTTCCTTTCGTGAATGAGATGCCGAAGATCCACAACACTCGTGGTGAGGAGGTAGATCCCAATCCTGCCGGCCCCACGTCTTTGTATTTCTTCAAGACAGGTATGGAGCCGCATATCGGTGAAGTGTCCTACTTCAAGGTGATGAGTGGATCGGTGAAGGCTGGTGATGATCTGACTAACGCAGATCGTGGTTCCAAGGAGCGTCTTGCCCAGCTTTATACTTGTGCTGGTGCTAACCGTCAGCCCGTGGATCAGCTCAATGCCGGTGATATCGGCTGTACCGTTAAGCTGAAGGATGTGAAGACTGGAAATGCCCTTAACGGAAAGGATACAGAAAACCGCTATGACTTCATCAAATATCCTAACTCAAAGTATTCTCGCGCCGTGAAGGCCGTGAACGAGAGTGAGACAGAGAAGATGATGGCTGCCCTGACCAAGATGCGTCAGGAGGATCCCACATGGGTTGTTGAGCAATCTAAGGAACTTCGTCAGATTATTGTTCACGGACAGGGTGAGTTCCACCTGCGCACGTTGAAGTGGCGTATGGAGAACAACGAGAAGATTATGATCAACTATGAGGAGCCGAAGATTCCTTATCGCGAAACAATCACAAAGGCTGCCCGTGCCGACTATCGTCACAAGAAGCAGTCGGGTGGTGCCGGTCAGTTTGGTGAGGTTCACCTGATTGTGGAGCCTTATGCCGAGGGTATGCCCGATCCTACGCTCTATAAGTTCGGTGGTCAGGAATTCCGCATGAATATCAAGTCTAAGGAAGAAATTGACCTCGAATGGGGCGGAAAGCTCGTCTTCATGAACTCTGTGGTGGGTGGTGCCATTGATGCACGCTTCATGCCCGCTATCCTGAAGGGAGTAATGGCTCGTATGGAGCAGGGACCGTTGACGGGTTCTTATGCCCGTGACGTCCGCGTCATCGTTTATGATGGTAAGATGCACCCCGTTGACAGTAATGAACTTTCGTTCATGCTTGCTGCACGCCAGGCATTTGCTGAGGCCTTCAAGAATGCTGGTCCGAAGATTCTGGAGCCTATCTACGACCTCGAAGTATTCGTTCCTGCCGACTATATGGGCGATGTGATGAGTGACCTCCAGGGACGCCGTGCGCTCATTATGGGTATGGACAGCGAGGCTGGCTATCAGAAACTCGTCGCCAAGATTCCTCAGAAGGAACTGGCTAACTACAGCATCACGCTGAGTTCCATCACTGGTGGACGTGCTAGTTTCACAACCAAGTTCGCTTCTTATGAACTCGTTCCGACGGATGTACAGAACGATCTGATTAAGAAGCACGAGGCTGAGGCTGCTGAGGAAGATTAATCTGAAATTCTTTATGAACTGCCCTTGAATGCTATTTTGATGTCAAGGGCAGTTCTCTTCATTTTTTAACCAACAACCCTAAAAAAACATGAAAAGAATAGTAGTTAAGACAATGATGGTGCTTGCTTTTACATTTGGCATGTACACAAGCGCAAATGCACAGTTGGCTCAAGTCGCTCCCAAGGGTACGACAACAACAAAACAAGCTCCAAGTAAACAGTGGGACTTCTTTATTTCTCACGCTTCTGAGGATAAGGATGCCGTGGTCCGTGAATTAGCAAAGATTCTGACCGCTAAAGGTTTTAAGGTGTGGTATGATGAATATGAGTTGAAGGTCGGCGACAACATTCGTCGTCGCATTGACAATGGATTGGCTAATTCAAAGTACATCGTAGTGGTTCTTTCGCCAAGTTTCATTTCCAAGAGATGGACTATGTATGAACTTAATGGTATTACAACGCGTGAGCTGTATGGTCAGACACTCATCCTGCCCATTTGGCATAACATCAGCCTTGACGATGTAATGAGCTTCTGTCCTTCTATGGCAGACAAGATGTCACTAACCACTAACAATGTATCAGTAGAGCAATTGGCAAATTCCATTATCGAGCGCGTGAATATTGATAAGGCAGGCCATTGATACAAACCGTAATCCAATCTCTTCATATCAAGTAGAACAGTCATTTCTTATTCATTGAGATGACTGTTCTATTTGATAATTATTAATTATATATAGCAAATGTGGTTAACTGAACTAAAATTAACCAAATTAATTAACTTAAATTGGTGATAGTATTTGGAAAAACACTAATTTTGCAAATATGAAAAAGAAAACCATAGGGACAATTGCTGTTGTGATGGGACTTTCGTTCCTCGCATTGCTTTATCTTCAGCTGAAATACATGGAATCCATGGTGAAGATGAAGAAAGAGCAATTCGATGAAAGCGTGAACAAAGCACTCTATCAGGCCTCCCATAAGCTGGAACTCAACGAGACACGTTGGTTTCTTGAAAAAGATGTCAATGCCACAGAGCGCAGGGCAGTCAGAACTGACTCTGTTGGGACACGCACTGGTGAACCTGACGGGACTATTCAAGAGTCTCATCAGTATTCGGTGGCCGGCCAGGATGGAACAATCTATTCTTCTTTCGAGTTGAAGACCATTGCTACCAAACCGGCCAATATGCCCAAGGCTATGATTCTTCGCAATGACAAGAACTCTATCAATCAGGTGACTAAGTCGATGAGGGAGATTGTCAAGAACCGTTATGTCTATCAGAAGGCTCTACTCGATGAGGTGGTTTACAGTATTCTCTATACGGCTTCGGAGAAACCTCTCCGCGAACGTATTAATTTCAAGCTGTTCGACCTTGACCTGAAAGCAGAACTGATGAACAACGGAATTAATATTCCTTACCATTTTACTGTATCCACGCAAGATGGCCGTGAGGTTTACCGCTGTCCTGACTATACTGACCAAGGAGAGGAATACACTTATTCGCAGATTCTTTTCAATAATGATCCGCAGAACAAAAAAGGTGTGGTGCGCATTCATTTCCCAGACATGAATAGTTACATCTTCTCGTCGGTACGCTTCATCATTCCTTCTATGGTGTTTACGCTGATTCTGCTCGTCACCTTTATCATCACTTTAGTGCTTGCATTCCGTTCGAAGAGGTTGTCAGAGATCAAGAACGATTTTATCAATAATATGACTCACGAGTTGAAGACGCCAATTGCTAGCATCTCTTTGGCGGCTCAGATGCTCAACGATGATTCGGTCAAGAAGAGTGAGGCAATGACAAAACATCTTGGAGGCGTCATCAACGACGAATCGAAGCGCCTAAGATTCCTGGTGGAGAAGGTGCTTCAGATGTCAATGTTCGACCGCAAGAATGCTACATTCAAGAAGAAAATGCTCGACCTCAATGAGATTGTAGAGAACATCGGTCAGTCATTTAAACTTCGTGTGGAACATACGGGTGGAAGGATATATACCGATATTGGTGCCGTGGATTCTTCCATTTATGTGGATGAGGTTCATTTCCAGAACGCAATCAACAACTTGCTGGATAATGCTGTGAAGTATCGGAAACCCGATCAGCCGATTGATATTTGGCTGAAGACATGGAACGATAAAGAGAAACTCTACTTCTCTGTGCGTGATAATGGCATTGGCATCAAGAAAGAGAACCTTCGCAAGATCTTCGATCAGTATTATCGCGTTCCTACAGGCAATAAGCATGATGTGAAAGGATTCGGCCTTGGACTTGCCTACGTGAAAAAAATCGTAGAACTTCATAAAGGAGAAATACGGGCAGATGTCAGTAAGGAAAATGGCGGAGGCACCAAGTTTACCATCTCGTTGCCTATTATCCGCGACAATGTTTGAGATTAGAATTATATTATTGAGTGAAAATATATTGAATTATAAACCATTAAAGTAATAAAGATTATGGACGACAAATTGAAAATCCTTTTGTGCGAAGACGACGAAAACCTTGGTATGCTGCTTCGCGAGTATCTCCAGGCTAAGAACTTCGAGGCCGAGCTTTGTGTTGACGGAGAGGCTGGCTATAAAGCCTTCTTGAAGTCAAAGTTTGATATCTGTGTGCTTGATGTGATGATGCCCAAGAAGGACGGTTTCACGCTTGCGCAGGAAATCCGCCAGGCCAATCCTGATATGCCAATTATCTTCCTTACCGCTAAAGTGCTCAAGGAGGACATCTTGGAAGGTTTCAAAATTGGTGCAGATGACTATATCACCAAACCGTTCTCTATGGAGGAACTCGTATTCCGTATTGAGGCTATCTTGCGTCGCGTGAAGGGAAAGAAGAGCAAAGAGAGCACTCTCTATCATATTGGACGCTTCACTTTTGATACCCAAAAGCAGTTGCTCACGATTGGCGAAAAGCAGACGAAGCTCACCACAAAGGAGAATGAACTGCTGGCCCTTCTCTGTAGTCATGCCAATGAAATCCTGCAGCGTGACTTCGCTCTGAAGACCATCTGGATTGACGACAACTACTTCAATGCACGTTCTATGGATGTTTATATTACTAAACTGCGTAAACATCTGAAGGATGATGACCAGATTGAAATCATCAATATCCATGGTAAGGGATATAAACTTATTGCGCCCGAGAACGACTGATTAGCTGCGAATAGCGTGCTATGAGAGAATGAGAAAGTAGGGATAAGGGTTAAAAAAACGTAAAATCCCATCTTTCTCATTTTCTCATTTTGCCAATCTCTCAATTTCTTAGTACCTTTGCAGCCGATTTCGCGATATTGCGGGTCATAATACATTATTTATATAAAATGAATCAATACGAAACCGTTTTCATTTTGACTCCCGTTTTGTCTGATGACCAGACAAAGGAAACGGTCGCTAAATTCAAGAAGATTCTCACCGATAATGGTGCAGAGATTCTGAACGAAGAGGCCTGGGGACTGAAGAAGATGGCTTATGCAATCGACAAGAAGTCGACAGGTTTCTATAACCTCGTTGAGTTCAAGGCTGAGCCATCAGTGATTAAAAAGCTCGAGACTGGATTCCGTCGTGATGAGAAGGTAATCCGTTTCTTGACAGTAAAGCTCGACAAATATGCAGCTGCTTATGCTGAGAAGCGTCGTGCTAAGTATGCAACTAAAAAAGAGGAGGCTTAAACTATGGCACAAGATTCTGAAATCCGCTATCTCAACGCTCCTTCTATCGACACGAAGAAGAAGAAGTATTGCCGCTTCAAGAAGAGTGGTATCAAGTATATCGATTATAAGGATCCCGAGTTCCTGAAGAAGTTCCTCAATGAGCAGGGTAAGATTCTTCCCCGCCGTATCACCGGAACATCTCTGAAGTACCAGCGCCGTGTGGCTCAGGCCGTTAAGCGTGCTCGTCAGATTGCTCTGCTTCCTTATGTAACTGACATGATGAAGTAATTGTTGGTTTTGAGTTTAAAGTTAAAGTTTAAAATTTAAAAGAAAGACAATTATGGAAGTCATTTTGAAAGAAGATATTATCGGCTTGGGTTACAAGAACGATATCGTGAACGTAAAGAACGGCTATGGCCGTAATTATCTCATTCCTACGGGTAAGGCTGTCATCGCATCTGCTTCTGCCAAGAAGGTGCTCGCTGAGAACCTGAAGCAGCAGGCTCACAAACTGGCTGCACAGAAGGCTGCTGCAGAAGAGAAGGCTGCAAAACTGGAAGGCGTGGCTCTGACCATTGCTGCCAAGGTTTCTGCTACTGGTCAGCTCTATGGTTCGGTGAATGCCGGTACTGTTGCTGAGGAGCTTGCTAAGCAGGGCATTGAGGTAGATCGCAAGATTATTACCATGCGTGATATTAAGACTGTGGGCGATTTCGAGGCTACAGTACACTATCACAAGGAGGTAGAGGTGAAGGTTCCTGTAAAGGTTGTTGCAGAGAATCAGCCTGCTCCCGCTCCCGTTGAAGAGGCTCCTGCTGAAGCACCTGTTGTTGAGGAGGAAGACTTCGAGGAAGAGATTGAGGAAGCTACTGAGGCGTAAGCCTTGTGGCTAAGGTTTAGACAATTTTCGCACTGTAAAGCACATTTAGATAAAGTCCTGGCTATCGGCTGATGGTCAGGATTTTTCTTTTTAATTCTATAGTGATTGTGTCCAACGATTATTTCTCTTTTAAGCAATTTACCGTCTATCAGGATCGGTGTGGGATGAAGGTCGGCACCGATGGTACCTTGCTCGGAGTATGGGCTAGGGGAGGAACCCATATACTTGATGTGGGCACTGGTACAGGACTAATAGCCTTGATGATGGCTCAACGGTTTCCACATGCAATGATAGATGCAATTGATATAGATGTGGATGCCTGTCAGCAAGCCCATGAGAATATAGTTCGTTCTCCATTCCCTGATCGTATTGCTGTGCACCATTCCCGTTTGCAGGATTTCAAACTTGTCGCTCGTGATGAAGCGTTGGGTGATAGTGAGTGCTATGATGCAATCGTGGCTAATCCGCCCTATTTTGAGCAATCGCTGAAGGCTCCTGATGAACGGCGTTCAATGGCTCGTCATACAGATTCGCTTTCCTACCGTGATTTGATGGATGGGGTGGCAAGGTTGCTCAAACCCGAAGGGGAGTTTTCGGTTGTTATTCCCTTTGATTACCGGAACAGTCTTGAAACAGAAGCTATTGTCGCTGGACTCTATCCTTCAAGGATTTGTGCCGTAAAGACCACACCGCGTAAACCTGCCCGGCGTTTCCTTCTTGCTTTCCGCAAACAACCTTCAGAAATAGAAACATCGGAACTCCAGATGAATTCCGATGCATATCGTGACTTGGTTAAAGATTTTTATCTGAAGTGACAGCCTTCAGTGTTAAATGTTATTCAGGCGTCGTAGGATTTTTTTGTTCAGTGCCTGAATATTTCGTCCTTGCTTCACAAGGTCATCCCGTACAACATTAATGTCATTGAAAAACTCGCTCATCGCAGTCTGCATCCTGTTCGGACGGCGTTTGTTGCGGTCAGCCTCAGGATTTACCACGACCTTGATGCCGCCGGGAATCAGCCTGATGTCCACGTCTGCATCTGCCATCACGGGATCACCGTCAAAGTGTATCACGCCAGGTTTCTCCCGGTGAATACGGATGTGTTCCGTACGGAATGTCTTGATCTTTTGGTTTTTATCGATGGTCTTGTTCAGTAACTCAATGGCTACTTGTGGCGCTTCCAGTGCATCGAACGGTTCCATGATGATAACGTCGAGCATGCCGTCGCGCATCGAAGCATGAGGTGCTATGTAGGCATTGTTGCCGTATTGTGAGGCATTGGCACACGAAATCAGGAAAGCCCGGTTGATAATCGTGCCGTTTTCGTCTTCAATACGATAAGTTTCTGGCTTGTAGTTTAGCCCCTCCTTCAGAACGTTTTCCACATAGGTGGTCAGTCCGCGCTTGCCAGCTTCTGCAAACTTCATTGAGATGAAGGCGTCAAACCCCATTCCGCAGGTACAGAAGAAAGCATGGTCGTTGATGATTCCATAATCCAGATCGTGAATCTCGCATTGATTCAGAATGTCAATATCTTTCTTGAAGTCCATCGGTAACATCAGGTGGCGGGCCAGTCCGTTTCCGCTTCCACATGGTATGATGCCCAGAGCCGTATTGGAGTTTGTGATACCGCGTGCCACCTCATTCACCGTTCCATCACCACCTACAGCAACCACCACGTCCACACCCTGCTCCTTGCATTCAATGGCAATTTCTTCGGCGTGGCCTGCGTGTTCTGTCTCCCTGATTTCGTAGGAATACTTCTCCTTGTCGAGCACCTGTTCAATCAGTGCTGGTATTCCAGATTTGCTGACTGTGCCCGAAATAGGGTTAATGATGAATACTATTTTTTTCTTCTTTATCATTATGTTGCAAATTTACAAAAAGTAGTCCACAAAATCGTCCTTTTCTCCAAATATTTCTCATAATAAGAAGTTTTCTATAAAAAAAGTGAAGAATTGCGCATTTTTTTTGTAACTTTGCAGCCTAAAATGTAAAATAGTTATTTAAACCATCGAAATGGGACAGTTACAGGAGAGATACAAACTCTATCGTGAGCCTCAGAAGTATATGGAGGCAGATGTCTATCCATATTTCCGCGCCATTGAAGGAAAACAAGGAACGGAAGTGGAAATGGGCGGTCATAAAGTACTTATGTTTGGCTCTAACGCTTATACGGGACTTCCTGGTGATCAGCGTATTATAGATGCTGCAAAGAAAGCACTTGATAAGTATGGCTCAGGATGTGCAGGCAGTAGATTCCTTAATGGAACTCTTGATTTGCACGTTCAACTTGAAAAGGAAATATCCGAATTTATTGGTAAAGACGATTGTCTTTGTTTTTCTACCGGCTTCTCTGTTAATCAGGGAGTACTTGCAATGGTAGTAGGCAAAGACGACTATATTATCTGCGATGATCGCGACCATGCTTCTATTGTGGACGGTCGTCGCCTTTCATTTGCCAAACAACTTCACTACAAGCACAACGACATGGAAGACCTGGAGCGCGTGCTTCAGCGCCTGCCTCATGAGGCCATTAAGCTCATCGTTGTCGATGGTGTGTTCTCAATGGAGGGTGACTTGGCTAAGCTTCCTGAAATCGTAGAGCTTAAGCATAAGTACAACTGTTCCATTATGGTGGACGAAGCTCACGGTATCGGTGTGTTTGGAAAGCAAGGTCGTGGCGTGTGCGATTACTTCGGACTTACAGACGAGGTGGACCTGATCATGGGAACCTTCTCTAAGTCGCTTGCAAGTATCGGTGGCTTTATTGCTTCCGATAGCGATACAATCAATTTCCTGCGTCATACATGCCGCACATACATTTTCTCAGCTTCCAATACACCCGCAGCCACAGCTGCCGCAATGGAAGCACTTCACATCATTCAGCAGGAACCCGAGCGTATTCAGGCTCTTTGGGATGTTACCAACTACGCCCTGAAGCGTTTCCGCGAAGAAGGGTTTGAGATTGGCGACACCGAGAGCCCCATCATTCCTCTTTATGTGCGCGATGTTGACAAGACCTTCCTCGTGACGGCCCTTGCTTTCAAGGCTGGCGTCTTTATCAACCCTGTAATTCCACCAGCTTGTGCTCCACAGGACACGCTCGTGCGCTTTGCCCTGATGGCTACGCATACCAACGAGCAGGTTGATCGTGCCGTGAAGGCTTTGAAGAAGATTTTCGTAGAACAGGGAATCATCAAATAATTGCGGAATAATTTGCAAGGTACAAAAAAACTTTGTACCTTTGCAGCCGCAAAATCGAGGTGTAGCGCAGTTGGTAGCGTTCCTGGTTTGGGACCAGGCTGTCGCAGGTTCGAGTCCTGTCACCTCGACTCATTGTATTAATCCGCTGGCTTGTCAAAGCCGGCGGATTTTTATTGCTGCCTATTTCACAGATGTCTGTTGGATTGTCGGATACATAAAAAGGGGCCTGCCGCTGCAGGTCCCCTCTTTATCAACTAACCTAATAAAACTAACTTAAAACTTATGAATCAATATAACTAATCTAATGAGAGAATATTTACTTCTTGTCTTTTGACATTGCAAAGATACAACTGATTTCGTAGTCGCGTATCTTTTTTCGTGATTATCTGTTCAGTTACTTGCGACATGTGCCCTATATTGCGACAATTGCCTGGAGCCTGCTCAGAATCTGTCGTATCTCTTAAGTAAAAGCTCAGAATTACTTCCTGATGACCTTCTGATTGTTCTGAATCACGATGCCTCGTGTGGAATCATTAGTCGCGGTACTGTTGAGCCGATATGCACGGGTGGCAGGATGCTCCACGATGTCAGCTGCACGTACACCAGCGGCCTGTCCGGTCTTCTCCTTATACTCCTTCTGAGCCTTCTTCATTTGCGTAATGAATTCTTCGCTGCCCTGCAAGGCACAGAAACCGATGCTGGCTGCCGTTCGGCTGGCATCTACATCGCTCTGCCAGTGGGCACCCACGATGACGCGGCTGTTACAGTAGTCCCATCCACGGCTGAAAATCTCAGCAGCACGCTCCGGGGCAATCTGAGCCAGCAGGAGAGAGATGCCCCATCCGCGCAGGCTGTGACCCGATGGATAGCTGCCTTCGCCGCGCAGTTCGTCCTCTTCGTGTGAAGGCATCGAGTCGTTGAAGCGCTCGAAGGGGCGCTGACGTTTGTAGTAAGCCTTGGTCTCCTTGCGCATGGGGTCTGTGGTGGCCAGGCTGGTCTCCATCAGTTTCCAGATTTCAGGAGTTGCGATAGGGCTTATTTCCAGTCCGAAGGCATCTCTCCACTGCAGGAAGAGTTTGGCATGATCGTCCCATTCTGCATCAGCGATGGCCAAGGCCACACGGGCGGAATCCTGACGTTGCTGCTTGCCCCATCCGTAGCGCACCACGTCGTTGGCAAACTCTGGACTGTCGAATGCTGGAGGTTCCGGCATGATTTTGATCAGTTTGGGAAGTTGATCGAGTTCATAATAGGGCGTCACGACTTCGCTCTGTGCCGAAACGGTTGACGTCAGCATGGCAATGACGGCCATGCACATCATTTTCTTCCAGTTATTCATTGTTGGATTATTATTCTTTATGTTATTTCTTGTGATGATAGTCTTGGATCAGGCCTTTTTTCACTAAGATGGGCAGGATGTTGGCTGCCGACTGACGGCTGGCCTTGTTGCCTCGTCCGTAATAAATCTCGAAGGTCACGGGATCGTCGCGCAGCAGTTGTTCCATGAACTTGTCGTTCATGTGTGTCATGAGAATCTTGCCCTTGTTGTTAGGCCCTTTGTCGAGCAGGTAGAGCGTGTGGTGTTGCATGAGGTCGTCATTGGTCAACAGCAGGTCGGCTGCCAGAAACAATGAGCCTGCTGTGTAGTGACCTGTGGCCAGCAAACCGATGTCAAGCCCAAGGTTCACCAGGTCGAGCACATCGCCCAACGTCACCTTGTAGCTGATGACGCAGAGTTTGCCGTCCTTGTAGGGTAGGGCACGTGTGTATTTGCTGATGGGCAGCACGGCTCCGTCGTCGTCGCGCAGCTTTCGGCTGTTGATGAACAACTGTCCGTCAACTGATATGAGGAATACGTCGTTCTTGATAATCTGGTTTACCTCCTTGTCGTCGGTCTTGATTGAGAATTCCATGCCGTCGTATTGGATGCGGCAGGAGTCGGGCTTTTTGTCGTCGGTCAGCGATTCGTATGGCTTCCACTTGTTGGCCTTGAAGTCGTCATAACTCATGCAAACCTTGGTTTGTGCCTGACTGGTCAGGGCGGTGAAAAACAGAAGTGCGGAGAAAGTAGCCCGAGCGAGGCTACTCTGCACGAAGCGATTAGCATGTTTTGACGTGTTCATTTCTTTGGATTTTTTGTGTTTTGGGAACTAGTAAATACACTGCTGTTGCAGATGTCGAGGATGGTTGTAAGCATCCATAGTGCAAATCTTTCTGTTTTCATTTTTCTGGATTGTTATTGTTTATGATTTATTCTTGAATTCGGGTGCAAAGATAGTGGCTTTTTCGATAGGAAACCATCAGGCGAGTCTCATTTCTTTCCGTTTTGTTGCGACAGTAACCAGTAGTCGCGACAAATGGCAAAAGGCTCTGTTGAATCTGTCGCGAGCTCTTGGAAAATCGCCGCCAGGCCATCTCTTTTTCTTACATCGGTTTTTCTTAATCTGGAGATGAAAGCGTGATGATTCTTCGTCAGTAGCGTCTCCGATTAGCGGATTTCTGCCATTCGATGATACTTTGGGTCAGTTCCGATGATACTTTGGGTTGCTTCCGATGATGTTTTGGGTCGTTTCTGATGGGGTTTTGCAAGGCTTCTGAAGCCTGGAAGCATTGCTTCTGATGATATTTTGGCCCGAAAATGATTTGAAACACTGTTGTCGGGAAAGTTGATTTTTCGTAATTGTCTTTCTATCAATTTTTTAAGAAAATTGCCTTAAAACTTGCGTCTATTCCTACTCTGGTGGAATTGCAGACTTTCGCACGAGTTTTGAGCCTTAAAATAGGAATTTGTTTTACATTGGTTTAGGATCCTTGAGAATGATGGATTATGGACAGAAAAAATGGGGACTGCCGCTGCAGTTCCCCAATTTTTTCAACTAACCTAAATAACCTAACTTAAAACTTATGAATCTATCTATTATTAATCTAATGAGAAAACTTTTACTTGTCTTTTGACATTGCAAAGATACGACGGATTACTGAGCCGCGTATCATTTTCTGCGTTTTTCTTTCTGGTTAGTTGCGACACAGGGCCGTAATCGCGACAAACTGCGGGAACGGCCTTGAAACCTGTCGTAAACACATGAAAAAACGGAAGATGCGGAAGCAGGATACGTAGTATTCTCCTGCTTCTGCATCTGGGGTGGGACCCACGGAAAACGTCGGGTCTTAAATGTAGCTGACGGTCTCTTCTAACGGTTTGCGGCTGGAATGGTTGGCCAGCGGCTTGGCGTCTTCGGCAGCATAGCCGAGGGCCAGACAGGTCAGAATCTCTTCGTTCTGAGGCAACTGGAAAGCTTCCGACATCTTGTCGGGGTCAAAGAAGTTCACCCAGCAGCTATCCACGCCCACGCTCTTTGCACAGAGCATCATGTGGGTGGTCACGATGGTGGCATCCTCAATGCCCGAGTCGTATTTCTGGCCGGGATAGGTGAATACGTTGTTCTTGTCGAAAGCCACGATAAGCATCGTTGGCGCTCCGTAGCGGCAGGGGGTGAGGGTGTCAATCTTGGCGATTCCCTCAGCCGACTGTACCACATAGACGTGCTGTTCCTGCAGGTTCTTCGCCGTGGGTGCCAGGCGGCCTGCCTCCAGGATGGTGTCGAGTTGCTCTTTGCTGATCTGGCGTGAGCCAAACTTCTTGCAGGAGTACCTGCTTTTTGCTAATTCAATGAAATCCATACGGTTGTGTTTTGATTTGTGTAAATATAAAATATGTGCAAATATAGGCATAATTATCCAAACGGCGCAAGTTATCTTCCAAAATGTTTGCCGTTTCAGAATAAAACTATATATTTGCAGCATGAAGAAGTTCATTGTTACTGTAGTGGCGCTGCTGGTCTTGATTGTTGTCATTCTTGTGCTTGGCAACGTGATTACCATCGGCGACAAGATGACGCAGGTGTTCGGTGTGCCTTATTTTGAGTATGCCTTCTATATCCTGCTGTTCGGTCTGCTGGCCTATCTCATCATCACGCCCATCCATCAGATTTATTCCACGCCGGAGTTTCCTGTAATGAAGGTGGATGAGGAAATGGGCGACCGCGATGCGGAGGAGTATTGGAAGGACCTGAGCTCGTTTGCTTCAAGCCTGTGCGCCAACTGCTATTATCTGCCTGAGAACCTCAGGATTGCCCATCAGGCAGAACTCGCAAGAGACCTGTCGGAAATCCGCCAGCGGCATGATGTGGACGAGCTGAAAGCATTCCTGAAGAAAGAGATTGACATCCGCCTGAAGCGTGTCGATAAGCTCATCATGAACTATGGAACGAAGGTGTTTATTATTGCCGCCATATCGCCTTCCGACAGGGTTGACTCGATGTCGTCGTTGGCCTTGAACTTCCGCATGATTGGCGACATCATCAAGGCTACCGGATTCCGTCCTAACAAACCCCAGATGATGAAGCAATACGTGCTCATCGTGAGTGCTTCGCTCTTTAGCTACTATGTTTCGAGCGACATCACGGGAAGTCTGGTGGAGAATATTGACATGGCTGATATCGACCTCTCGGATCTGGATCTCTCCGACTTGGATTTCTCTACGGGCGTCACTCAGGCCGCCAAGATTATTCCCGGCAAACTCCTGAAACCTTTGCTCGACGGAGTCTCAAGCAGTATCCTGACATTGATTATCGGCTACGTGGCCAAATACTATCTCATGAATGGTGCCCGCGAACTGAAGGGCCGCAACGGAGCCAAGGCCCGTAAATCGTCGATGAAGAAAGCCATTCTTTCCATCCCCGATGTTTTCAAGGTTGTTTCAGAAAACCTCGGAGGCCATTGGACCAAAGGAATGAATTGGCTGATAGAGCAATTCACCAAGAAGAAGCACGACGTGGAAAATGACGGCCTTGACCAGCACACAGAAGAATTGGCCGTTCAGAGCAAGAAGAAATCTTTCTTCAGGTTCTGGAAACGGCCAAGAGGTTGATAGGGTGATATGTTGTTTTACAGATTTATCAATTTACCAATCTTCGTCTTCGTTGCCTACGATGCCATGCTTCACGGCTTCTTCTATCTTGTCGATGACGGCGTTTGAATAGGCGTGGGTCATTACCAGAGCCTTTGCACAAGTGCGCTTCTGCGCGTCTTTCTGTACGAAGGGGTAGTGGCGTGCAATCTCCCACTGTTCGTCGTAGAGCTTGCCATTGGTCTTGTCGTCAGCCTTGCGCTTTGAATCACCGGCGGTACGTTCGTCAGCAAGTGCAGCGGTGAGCCATCCGCCTGAGATGTCGCTCAGGACGTCATAGTTCTGCACGGTATAAGTGACGCGGATGCGGTTGTTCTTGATGTCAATGCGAATGATGGGAGTGATATTGACGGCATATTTGTTGAGCGTTCCGGTATGCTCTGCAATATCCTTGATGGTCGATGAAATGATGATGCATCCGGCCTCCTTGTCGTTGAGTGTGATGGCATTATGGTCCTTGAAAGTGGCCGTGGCCCAGTAGTTCAAGGCTATGTAGAGTTTCTCCTTTGTCTTTCCTGGAGCCTCGATGACCTCTTGGAAGGTAATGCCTTCGTTCTTGTCGAGCGTGATGCGGCTTGCGATATTGGCGGCTGCATCCACCCATTTGTCACCGTAGCGCTGCTTGGCATACTTCTCCAAGTCGGCAGTTTTCATCACTTGTGCCTGTGCGTTCATGATGCCGCAGAGGAGGATGGCGGCAAGCACCCAAAGGTTTAATCTTTTCATTGTTATTTCTTTGTTTTATTGTTTTATTTTCTTTTTCTGGTGCAAAGATAGTGCGGATCAGGCTGCTGAGCATCATAAATGGCATCTTTTCTCTTTGTTTTGTTGCGACACCTTCTTGTATTCACGTCAAATCAGGTGGAACCCCGCCGATTCTGTCGCAACTGACCGACAAGTAAGAAACAAACAACGAAAAAACGGAGATACTCCTATGCGGGAATATCTCCGTTTTTGTTTTCGCGATGGTGATTCCGTTGGGGTTCGAACCCAAGACCTACTGCTTAGAAGGCAGTTGCTCTAATCCAACTGAGCTACGGAACCATTGCGAAAAGCGGTGCAAAATTACTGCTTTTTATTGTTATCTCCAAATAAAATGGAAGAAACTTTCGGTTTAGGAGTTCATTGAGAGAAGGAACTCTTCGTTGTTCTCCGTGCGCTCCATGCGGGTGTGAATCTCGTTCATGGCCTCGATGGCGTTCATGTCGGAGATAGCCTTGCGCAGAATCCACATGCGGTCGAGCGTGGTCTTGTCTTGCAGCAGATCGTCGCGGCGAGTAGAAGAAGCCACTAGGTTGACGGCAGGGAAGATGCGCTTGTTGGAGAGTGCGCGGTCGAGTTGGAGCTCCATGTTACCCGTACCCTTGAATTCCTCGAAGATCACTTCGTCCATCTTCGAACCGGTATCGATAAGGGCTGTGGCGATGATGGTGAGCGATCCGCCTCCCTCAATGTTACGGGCAGCACCGAAGAAGCGCTTGGGCTTCTGCAGGGCATTGGCATCCACACCACCGGTGAGCACCTTTCCTGAAGCGGGAGCCACGGTGTTGTAGGCGCGTGCCAGACGGGTGATGGAGTCGAGGAAGATGACCACGTCGTGTCCGCATTCCACCATTCTCTTAGCTTTCTCAAGCACGATGCCGGCAATCTTGACGTGGCGCTCTGCAGGCTCGTCGAAGGTTGAGGCGATAACCTCGGCATTGACGGTGCGCGCCATGTCGGTAACTTCCTCAGGACGTTCGTCGATAAGCAGCATCATCAGGTAGGCCTCGGGATGGTTGGCGGCAATGGCGTTTGCCACGTCCTTCATCAGGATGGTCTTACCGGTCTTGGGCTGTGCCACGATGAGTGCGCGCTGGCCTTTACCGATAGGTGCGAAGAGGTCCACGATACGCGTGCTGAGGTTAGTGGTGCGGGGATCGCCGCAGAGCGTGTATTTCTCGTCGGGGAAGAGCGGCGTGAGGTGCTCGAAAGGAATGCGGTCACGCACTTCCTCTGGACGGCGTCCGTTGATCTTGTCGATGCTTGTCAGGGGGAAGTATTTCTCTCCGTCGTGAGGCGGACGCACATGGCACTGCACCACGTCGCCAGTCTTCAGGCCGTAGCGCTTCACCTGCTGCACGCTTACATACACATCATCGGGTGACGACAGATAGTTGTAGTCGCTGGAGCGCAGGAATCCATAGCCGTCGGGCATTACTTCGAGCACGCCGTTGGCGGTGATGATGTCAGAGAAATCGTACCCGCCCTTCGCTGCTTCTGCCTGTTGGCGGAAGATAGAGGGCATCGGCGTGGAAATAGGAGTGGTGGGATTGTCGAAGATGTCATAGTTGGGCAGTGCGGCCTGGTCTTCGATGGGAAGGTCGATGACGGTGATGAAGTCGGTGCCGTCGCCGGGGTCGCCTTGCCAGATGCCATCTACGGTTTCGTCGCTGCGCAGACTGTCTGACTGTTTGTTATGGTCGCTCACCTTAGCCTGAAGTTGTGCGAGCAGGTTCTGCTGCTCTTCGTTGTCATTGGCTGCAGATGCTCCGGAAGCAAACTCTGCCTCGGGAATGAAATCGGGTGTCTCGTTGATGTCATTCTCTGACTCTTCTGCTATTTCTGCCGTTTCTTCAGCTGGTGTAGCTTCAGCTTGCGCCTTTTCTGCCTCTTCCTTGGCTTTGGCTTCGGCTTCAGCGGCTGCAATGGCAGCAAGCTCAGCCTTCGACTTGCGTCCACGTTTCTTGGGAGCGGGCTTGGCTTCTTCCTCTGTGGCTTCAGCAGGTGTCTCTGCGGGCTGCTCCGGCTTTTCGGGCAGATCCTTGAAGAGTGGGGCAGGCTCAGCTGGTTTGCTCTTCTTCAGGTCGAAGTTCTCACCCTCCTTGCCGTTGACAGAATACACGCGGTCGGTGTCTTTCTTGGCGATACGTGTACGCTTGCGCTTGGTGCCCATCGGGTTCTTACTGGCATAATCAGCGGCTTGTGCCTCGATAATATCATATACGATGTCCTCCTGTGAGCTACCAGCTTTCAGGCTGACATTCAACTCTTTAGCAATATCTTCCAGTTCGGAGATACTCTTTGATAACAGTTCTTCTTTGTTGTACATATAATAAATATGTGGAATTTGATGTTTTTGATTAACCGTTTCGAGAATGGAAACGGGAAGGATGTCTTTCAAAAGACGGGTGCAAAGGTACTAAGAATTTAAGAGAAAGAGGAAACGGGAAAACGGGAAATTGTGGAAATTACGTATTTTTAACCTTTGGCCGCAACGTGGTTGTCTTAATCTTCTATCTCCGAAAGTTCGAGCCAGCGCATACTTTTCTCGTCGAGTTCGTCTTTGAGGATAGGCAGGCGTTTGCTCTTCTCGGTGAGTTCTTCTACCGAGAGTGTTCCGCTGCAAAGGGCTTCTTCCAGTTGGTGTTGCTCGGCCTCGAGGGCGGCAATCTCTTTTTCCAGTTGTTCGAACTCACGCTTCTCTTTGTAGCTCATCCGTCGGCGGGTGTCGTTGCGGTAGTTTTTCTTTGGCGTGGTGGTTTCGGATTTTGCGGAATTGCCGGAGTTACTGGTGCTTTCGGCGAGTTTTGACCACTCGCGGAACTGGGTGTAATTGCCGGGGAAATCCTTGATCACTCCCTGGCCGCGGAAAACGAGCAGGTGGTCAACAACCTTGTCCATAAAGTAGCGATCGTGGCTGACCACGATGACGCAGCCCGGAAAGTCCTGAAGGTATTCTTCAAGAATCTGGAGCGTCTGGATGTCAAGGTCGTTGGTGGGCTCGTCGAGCACGAGGAAGTTGGGGTTTTTCATCAGTACCGTGCAGAGGTAGAGCTTGCGCTTCTCACCGCCTGAGAGTTTATATACGTAGTTGTGCTGCTGCTCGGGCGTGAAAAGGAAGTGTTGCAGGAACTGACTGGCAGAGAGATGGCGTCCGCTGCCAAGGTCAATGTATTCGGCGATGTCGGTGATGATGTCGATAACCTTCTGGTCGTCGCGGAACTTGAGCCCCTCCTGCGAGAAGTAGCCGAAGCGCACCGTGTCGCCGATGTCGAACTTTCCGCTGTCGGGAGCCACTTCGCCCAGCAGCATCTTGATGAAGGTTGACTTGCCGGTGCCGTTGTTGCCCACGATGCCCATTTTCTCAAAACGGGAAAAGTTGTAGTAGAAGTCCTTCAGGATAATCGTGTCTTCCTGCCCCTCCTGTCCCTCAAAGACTTTCGATACATACTGGCACTCGAAAATCTTGGAACCGATATAGATGTTAGATGACTTCAGCCGCATCTGGCGTTCCTCAATGCGCTGTTTGGCCACGCGCTCCAGTTCGTAGAATGCTTCTTCGCGATAGCGGGCTTTATGGCCACGTGCCTGTGGCTGCCGGCGCATCCAGTCGAGTTCCCGCCGATAGAGGTTGTTGGCGCGTGCTATCTCTGCCCGCTGGTTGTCGATGCGCTCCTGGCGCTTTTCCAGATAATAGGAGTAATTGCCACGATAGGTATATATGGTGCGGTTGTCGAGTTCGAGGATAAGTGAACACACGCGGTCGAGGAAGAAACGGTCGTGCGTCACCATCAGCAATGTGCGGTTGCCGCGACTGAGATAGCCTTCGAGCCATTCAATCATTTCCAGGTCGAGGTGGTTGGTTGGCTCATCGAGAATCAGGAAGTCGGGCTCCGTGATAAGCACGTTGGCCAGGGCCACACGCTTCTGCTGACCGCCGCTCAACTGTCCCATCGGCTGTGTTAAATCTTTTATTTTGAGCTGCGTAAGTATCTGCTTGGCTTTCAACACTTTCTCTTCTTCCCCTTGATGATTGAAACAAGCATCGAGCACACTCTCCTCAGGGTCGAATGCAGGTGTCTGTTCGAGCATCGCCACCCGTAGATCCCGCCGGTAGATGATGTCGCCGCGGTCATAGCCTTCCTTGCCTGTGAGCACGGAGAGCAGTGTTGACTTGCCGGTGCCATTCTGGGCGATGAGCCCCACACGTTGACCTTCTGCGATAGAGAATGAAATGTCTTCGAACAGCACTTGTGCGCCGAACGATTTCGTGAGGTTCTGTACGTCTAAGACAGGTGATGGCATTGGGTGAAAATGAGAAATTGAGAGAATGAGAAAATGAGAAATTGAGAAAATGAGAAATTCTTATTCCTGGAGTGAACGGTTGATTTCCTCGATGTAGTTGAGCACCTCTTCGCGTCCTTGTCTGCTGCTTGAGGACGTGATGAAGTAGGGGGGCAGCTCTTCCCAGGTGTCGAGCAGCTTCTCCATCCATGCCTTGGCGGCAGGCTCCACTTTCGACTTGGCCAGTTTGTCGGCCTTGGTGAATACGATGCAGAAGGGGATGTTGCTCTGTCCGAGCCAGTCGATAAACTCGCGGTCTATCTGCTGCGGGTCATGGCGGATGTCGATCAGCACGAACACGTTGGCCAGTTGCTGACGCTGCAGGATGTACTGGGCAATCATCTGCTCCAGTTTGTCACGCTGAGTCTTTGAGCGCTTGGCATAACCGTAGCCGGGGAGGTCAACGAGATACCACTCCTTGTTGATGATGAAGTGGTTGATGAGCAGCGTCTTTCCTGGAGTAGCTGATGTCTTGGCCAGCCCCTTGTGGTTGCAGAGCATATTGATGAGGCTCGACTTTCCTACGTTTGAACGGCCGATGAAGGCATATTCGGGCTTGGTGTCCTTGGGGCACATACTGACCGTAGGACTGGAGATGGAGTATTCTGCGTTCTTGATTTCCATATTGTTTTTTATTTTTCGGCGGCAAAGATACTAAAAATTCAGGAAAAAGCGTTACCTTTGTCCCGAAAATGAATCAGTCTTATCCCTCACAACTGCTGGAGAAGGCCGTATCGGAATTCTCACGGCTGCCTGGCATCGGGCGCAAAACAGCTTTGCGACTGGTGCTTCATCTGCTCCGTCAACCTGCGGAAGACGTAGAGCAGTTTGCTTCTTCCGTCACGCGGATGAAGCAGGAAGTGAAGTATTGCCGGGTGTGCCATAACATCAGCGACACTGATGTTTGCCCCATCTGTAATGACCATCGACGGGATGCCTCAGTCATCTGTGTGGTGGAGAATATCCAAGACGTGATGGCCATCGAGAACACGCAGCAGTATCATGGGCTTTACCATGTGCTGGGCGGCATCATCTCGCCGATGGATGGTATCGGGCCTTCCGACATCGAGATAGCTTCGCTCGTTGAGCGTGTGGAGGCTGGCGGCATCCATGAAGTGATACTGGCGCTTAGCAGCACGATGGAGGGCGACACCACTAATTTCTACATCTCAAGGAAGTTGGAAGGCACCGACGTCAGACTGAGCATCATAGCCCGCGGTATCTCCGTAGGCAACGAACTTGAATATACGGACGAAGTGACCCTCGGCCGTTCAATCCTTAACCGTACACCATTCGATGGAAAAAGTAAGTAGTATTCTCAAAAAGTTATTCTACGGCATTCTGGCCGTAGCCCTTCTCATTGTCGTTGTCTTCGAGACAGGATTGCTGACGCCCGGCTCATTGGGCGGCGACAAGGCAGCAGAGTTTCCCATTCTTACCGCCATGGAGCTGCTTACTGTCTGCCTGATTCCTTTCTCGCTCTATCTCTTCCGTGTGAAGAGCGTCCGCCAAAACCTTTTGGCCGCTCCCGCCCAGTCGATGCTGACGTGGGGTTTTGTGCGTATGGCGATGCTTGCTTTCCTCCTAGTTGTCAATGTTGTGTGCTATTACCTTTATATGAACGCTTCGTTCGGCTATATGGCCATCATCGCCGCCATCAGCATGCTCTTCATATATCCCTCGATAGGCAGATGCAAAGAGGAGACGAGCAGTAACGATGACGAAAACGATAACGAAAACGATAACCCGAAACTCCCATGAAACTGACGGTTGTCATCGTAAACTATAACGTGAGGCACTATCTCGAACAGTGTCTCCGCAGCCTTGAGCGCGCCCTGAAAGGCATCGAGGCCGAGGTTTACGTGGTTGACAACCATTCGAAGGATGGTTCCGTGGAAGCCCTTCAGCCGCTTTTCCCCGCGGTGCATTTCATCTCGAGCAATCATAATTTAGGTTTCGCGCGCGCTAACAACATCGCCATCCATCAGAGTGAGGGCGAGTATGTGCTGCTGCTCAATCCCGACACCGTGGTGGCTGAGTCGTCCATTGCCCGTTGCATCGATTTCATGGACAGCCATCCCGACGCTGGAGCCATTGGCGTGAAGATGCACACCGAGAGCGGAACGCCAGCCATGGAGAGCCGCCGCGGCGTTCCCACACCGCTTGTGGCCTTCTATAAGATGTCCGGACTTTGCAGCCGCTTTCCCCAGAGCCGCCGCTATGGTAAGTACTACATGAGTTATCTGCCTTGGGACGAAGCCGCCGAGATTGAGGTCGTGAGCGGAGCTTTCTGCTTCTTGCGCCGTGAAGCTCTCCTCAAGGTCGGTCTGCTCGATGAGGACTTCTTCATGTACGGCGAGGATATCGACCTCAGCTACCGGCTGCTGAAAGGCGGCTACCACAACTGGTACCTGCCCGAGCATATCCTTCACTATAAAGGCGAGAGCACCCAGAAGTCATCGTTCCGCTATGTCCACGTGTTCTACGAGGCGATGCTCATCTTCTTCCGCAAACACTACGGCCATCTCAGTTTTCTCATCACGCTGCCCGTCAAGCTGGCCATCTTCGGCAAGGCCTTCCTGGCTCTGTGCTCCATGCTCGCCGAGAAAGTCAGCCGTTCGCTCGGTTTCTTCTCAAGCAAGCGTGAGCGGCTTCCCGTTTGGCTCTTCATTGGTTCGAGGCAGATGATAACCGCCTGTCGGAAGATAGCCCGCCGGAATGCTCTTACGGCAGAGTTCGTAGAGACAGATGCCAAGCGTCACCCTCAGGGCCATCTGGCTTTCGAAGGCAAGATTCGCAAGGGCGTGGTCAACTACGTGGTCTATGACACCGGGGCCTACAGCTACGAACAGATACTCGAAATCTTCGGGCAGAATCCCGACAGCCATGTGCTCATGGGCTTCTATCATCCCGAAAATTCAACCATCGTCACAGGAAGGGAGGTCATCCGATGAACCACAGCTGCATACACCTCAGGGCCATCGAGCCCGAGGATCTCGACATCCTCTATGAGATAGAGAACGACCGCGAACTTTGGGACGTAGGGGCCACCAACGTTCCCTATTCCCGCTATTCGCTCCACAACTATATTGCCACGCAGGCCAGCGACATCTATGCCGACCGGCAATTAAGGCTGATGATCGAAAACGAAAAAGGCCAGACCGTGGGCATCGCTGATCTGATGAACTTCGACCCTCAGCATCGGCGTGCCGAGGTAGGCATCGTCGTGATGACCGCCTGGCGCCGTCAGGGTTATGCCGCCGAGGCCCTTGCCCAGCTGGTCAGGTATTCCGTCGAGCGGCTTCATCTCCACCAGCTCTATGCCTTCGTGGCAGCCGACAATGAAGCCTCTCTCGCACTCTTCCGCCAATCGGGTTTCACGTCCGGTTCATTGCTTTCTGATTGGCTTTTCGACGGCCGTGAATACCACGATGCCTTGCTGCTGCAACTTTTTTTGTGAAAAAGTCGCTGGAAAGTTTGGGTAATTCAAAAAAACTTCATACCTTTGCAACCGCTTAACCGAAAGGGTGCGTTAGTTCAGCTGGTTAGAATGCCTGCCTGTCACGCAGGAGGTCACGGGTTCGAGTCCCGTACGCACCGCTGAATTTTGGGAAAAGCGAAGAGAGAATTAGGACTGGTGCGTTAGTTCAGCTGGTTAGAATGCCTGCCTGTCACGCAGGAGGTCACGGGTTCGAGTCCCGTACGCACCGCAGAAAAGCCATCCCCTTTATGAGGATGGCTTTTTTGTGTCGTCTTACTCTTCTACTCAAAGAATCCACGTCTTGCAGTCCCTGAACTCTTTTTCCAGCGACGGTGCTTCGTCGAAGAAAGCGAAGAGCGCCGAACCACTTCCACTCATGGCGGCATAGCGGGCACCCAGCTCATAGAGTCGCCGTTTGATGTCAGCCAGCTGAGGATACAGCGGGAAGATACTATCCTCGAAGTCGTTCACGAGCTGCTCCCGCCAAGTGTCGATAGGTTGCATGATGATGTCGCGGCAATTTCTCGCGGGGCGTTTCACCTTGATACCGCCAAAAGCCTCCCGCGTGCTCACCGCTACCGGCGGCTTCACCACCACCATGCGGTAGCGGCTCAGGTCGAGTGGGATAGGGGAGAGCCTTTCGCCGATGCCTTCAGCGTATGCCGGAGTGGCCTGTATGAAGAACGGACAGTCGGCCCCCAGCCTTGCGGCCATCTGCTCCATCTCGGCGGTGCTCATGTTCAGACCGAATTGCTCGTTGAACAGCCTGATCGTGAAGGCACCGTCGGCAGAGCCGCCGCCCATGCCCGCCTGCATCGGTATCTGCTTATCTAATATAATATGTACGGGCGGGAGCGTGTAGCGCTCAGCCACCATCCTGTAGGCACGTACCACCAGGTTCTTCTCCGCATCGCCCTCCACGGGCTGCCCTTTTATTTCGAGCTCAGTCTCCGTGGCTTCCCGAATCTCTATTTCGTCGTAGATAGGCACGGGGTAGAACACCGTTTCCAGGTCGTGATATCCGTCAGCCCTTTTGCTGACCACGTTCAGTCCAAGGTTAATCTTGGCGCAAGGCTTTATCTTCATGGTCAGTCTTTTATTTTCTTACGATCACGCTGCCGCTGGCCTGATGCGTGGCCAGAATCAGCACTTCGGCTATCTGCACATGAGCAGGCGCATTGGCGGCATAGACGGCCACGTCGGCAATGTCGTCGCCCGTCAGGGGCTTGATGCCGGTGTAGAGTTTGGCGGCGCGTTCGGTATCGCCTCGGAAGCGAATGTTGCTGAAGTTGGTCTCCACCAGTCCCGGCTTCAGGTTGGTCACGCGGATGGGCGTGTCGGCCACGTCGATGCGCAGCCCGTCGGTCAGTGCCTTCACCGCTGCCTTGGTGGCGCAATACACGTTGCCGCCAGCGTAGGCCGCATCACCGGCCACCGACCCCACGTTGATCACGTGTCCGTGTCCGCGTTCCAGCATTCCCGGCACCACCAGTCGCGTCATCAGCAGCAGTCCCTTGATGTTCGTATCGATCATGGTTTCCCATTCATCGGGGTTCCCCTCATATTCAGGTTCCAGTCCGAGCGCCAGTCCTGCGTTATTCACCAGCACGTCAATCGCGCGCCATTCCTCGGGCAGTCCGTCGATGAGTTTCGTAGCCGCCTCGCGGTCTCTCACGTCGAAGGCCAGCGTCATCACCTTTGCTCCTTTCTCCGTCAGTTCCCGTTCTATCTCCGCCAGCCGTTGTTCGTTACGTCCGGTCAGGATCACTTTGTCGCCATTCTCAGTAAACTTCTTTGCGCATCCAAGTCCGATTCCGCTTGTAGCGCCCGTAATCAGTACAATCTTATTCATAACTCTATTTTTCGGCAAAGATAGTGCAAAAAAACGATTAAGCGAAAAGAAAGAAGATTCTTTTTCTTTCTTGAGCGTGAATTTTTTATTTTCCTGTTTTTGCTATCACTGCTATCACTAAAGTCAGTAAATGATTGGTTTGCAATAAGTTGCTGAGAAAATTTTAGTGATAGCACAGGTGATTGCAGTGATAGCAAAACGCCGAAATCCTGAAAAAGGTTGATGGTTAATCCTGTTTTTTTATGATAAAAAGCCCGTTTTTTGAGATTAATCACGCAGCGTGCATGGAGTTTTCAGAGTGAATAAAACCTCAGTGAACTCGTATGACTCGGCGTGAGGTTTCTTAGGAATTGTGTGGTGACTGATGATGCGGTAAATTACTGCGGAGGCTTCGCAGTAGTACTGCGGATGATGCGCAGTAGTGCTGCGGATGGGTCGCAGTACTGCTGCAACTGGTTCGCACTTTTGCGAGAAACGACAGCGTGTTTTGCGAGAGATAAAAGCGCGTATGCGAAAAACTGAGTGTTTAGAGGCGATTTTTTTCAGCGGAAGGTGTCTTGTCCTGCTATAGGTTGATATAAAAATCGATCTATTCAATGAAGCAAGCAAGTAAAAAAAGTTTACCCCAGCCGGGTCGTCCCCGTCCGTTGGCAGTTCGTCTGTGTGCCGTTCG